>Ga0307409_100000204_pt1 | contig 23362 bp, 20 predicted proteins | sample 322Ometagenome_2_FD_203888 | JGI IMG/M metagenome (GOLD analysis project Ga0307409, IMG submission 203888) | Maize rhizosphere microbial communities from greenhouse at UC Davis, California, United States - 322HYB-O-2 | ecosystem: Host-associated > Plants > Roots > Rhizosphere > Soil | place... | reverse complement strand
ATACCGTTACCTGAGGTCAGAAGCAGTGCCAGGGTTTCAATCGGAGGAAAGAGTGGCCCCCCAACCATACCGTTCGGCCGGCGTTTCTAGTTGCCCCAGTCTACGGCTCAGGGATAGTCACCACCACCACCGCCGCCCCCGCCACCACCACCGGTTCCTCCATCGTTGCCAGCGGTCGAGCTGACGATAACGCTCCCGCTCATGGTGGGCCCGTGAATGGTGCAGAGATAATTGAAGGTGCCGGCGGTTGGAAAGGTCCGCTGGAAGGTGCCCGAGCTCTTGTCACCCGAGTTGGCATCCGGGAAGGTGACGTTGTGGACCACGCCTCCCGAGTTCCAGTTCCAGGTAACCGTGCTGTTCGGCGTCACGGTGACGCTGGCGGGGCTGAAGTTGTTGCCCCCGGAGCCGACGGTCACGGTGGTGCTACCGTCTCCCCCGCTATCGGGTCCGCTGGGGTTGTCGTCCCCCCCGCAGCCCAGCGCAGCGACCGCAGCTGCAGCCAGGAACAAACGCAGGTGTCTCATTGTGATCTCCAGTTTTTTGAAAGCCCTGTACGCTATACGATCTACTCCTCAGACCAGTCAAAAATTCCGGGCGGGGAGTGTCCTTGACTTGACGCGCGTTGTGGCACCGCTTTTCGATCCTAGCCGGCACCTTGACCCCGGTCTTGTACGGGGATAGCTCCATTGAAGAGGCGTAGCGTAGTGTAGGGAGAAGCGTCCAGCACGTCAGTTAGCTACAGCACACTCGAGAATAACCCCAGGACCCAGCTTCGGTTAGGCTACCGCATGGGCAAGGCCAGGCCGGAATCGAGCAGGACGCGACGGATCGTGGCCGGAGGATTCACAGTGACCGAGGGCATACACCGGCATGGCGCCGAGCTGCCCTGGCACGACCACGCCACACCAACGATCTGCTTCGTGCTGAAGGGAGCGTTCACTGAATCGTGGCGGGGCGGCTCGATCGCCTGCACCAGCTCCACCCTCAAGATCACCCCTGCCGGTGAGCGCCACTGGGACCGCTTCAACCGGGGGGACGTGCGAGGGCTTCTGATCGAGGCCGATCACCAGCAGGTTGCCGCCATCCGCCCCCACTCGGCGGTGCTGGACGAGCGAGAGTCGTTCCACGGCGGTCTGCTCTCCACCTACGGCTGGCGGGTCTACCACGAGATGCAGGTGATGGACTCCACCGCGCCGCTGGCCATAGAAGGATTGCTGCTGGAGCTGGTGGCCTCGGCGTCACGGCTTCAGGTGAGATATCGGGGCGGTCGCGGCATTCCCCGGTGGCTGGAAGAGGCACGCGACCGGATCCATACCGAGCTGGCCTGTCGCCCGAGCCTGAGCGGGCTGGCGCAGACGGTCGGGGTGCATCCCGTCACCCTGGCCCGGGCATTTCGGCAGGCGTTCGGCTGCAGTGTGGGCGAGTACGTGCGCAACCTCCGGATCGAGCGGGCCACCCTGCAGCTGGCGCAGACCGAGCTGTCGCTGGCCGAGATTGCGCTGGCCGCGGGCTTCTCGGACCAGAGTCACTTCTCCAATCTGTTCCGGCAACGCACCGGGTTTTCGCCCTCGAGATTTCGGGAAGCATCGAGATCCTAGTCCGGGCGCTCAGGATGACAGCGCGGCAAAGCCCGCCCCAACCACCATCGCAACGCCCAGACCCATCTTGATGGCGACCGCGGCCGCCCGGCCGAGCACGGCGCCCCAGCCCGCCCGAACCGAGCCCTCCGCCTGGCGAGCCTTGGTGTACTCGAACAGAGCCGCACCGACGAATGCGCCGACGAAGCCGCCGATCACCGAGCCGATTATCGGGATGGGGACGCCGACGATGGCGCCGATCAGTCCTCCGACCAGCGCGCCCCAACCCGCCCGGCTGGATCCACCATAGCGTTTGGCGAACCGGAACCCGATCCAGGACTCGAGCACCTCGCCCAGAAGCGCCAGGGCAATCGCCAGTATGAGAAAGCCGGTGCTCACGGTGCGGAAGTCGGTGATCCAACCGTAGCCGATGATGCCGAGCAGGATGACCCAGAGGCCGGGGAGCCCGAACGGAATGAGCAGCAGGCCGATGAGGCTGGCTGCAATGAGTATGAGGGTGCCGGTGGAGTCGGTGAGTTGGATCGACATGCTACCTGTCGGTGGTCTCCCTTTCCAAGGCCTCGAGCTGAGCCCGGACCTGCGCGACCTGCCGCTGTAACCGCGGCTCGGCTCCAGAGCGGAGCGCCAGATAGCGACGATAGGCCCGAATTGCGCCTTCACGATCGCCGTTCAGCGCGGCCAGCCGTCCTTCCTCCCGGTGGTAGGTCACCTGAATCGCACTGCGAGCCAGCTCCCAGACCTGCCGGCGTATTACTACTAGGGCCGCCATCAGATTCGCTTGCTTCTCGAAGAGCTCGCTGGCAACCAAGTTGCCGATCATAGGAAAGGAGACATGTCTGGGCTCGACCAAGGCCGAGTCCAGCTGCCTCAGCAGCCTCGGCAGCTGGGGAGAGTGAGACCTCGCCGCGATCTGGGACTCGAGCAGCAACGCGTAGCCCGTGCCGATCTCGCGGAACCAGCTGCTGTCCGGCGGGACACGCAGGTTGATCAGGTCCGCCACCGCCCGTTGGGCCAAGTTCAGCCGGCCGTAATCGAATGCCCGCTGGCCGGCTGCATAACGGGCGACGAGCTTGGTTTCGGGGCCTATCGGCGTACCGATCAGCTTTTCGAGCGTGGCGCCAGCCGCAGCACCGGCCAGCGAATCACCCTCCGCGAAGCGGGCCTCGAGATAGAGGATCGCTAGACGTTCTTCCTCGGGAATCAACGCCGGCAGAGGGGCAGCCCGGCTGGGCCAGCCGGTAATGATCGCATTCATGTGGGAGAAGACCTGCAGGCGGCCCTGTTCTTGAACAGTGACTGCCCGAGCCGTGTTGCGGCGGAGCGCCGCATCCGCATCCCCCAGAGGCAAACCCAGGGAGAGTGCTATACCCATGATGAACGGCCCCATCACGCTATCGGTCCTGAGCGCCTCACGTCTGCCACTGCTGTCGCCCACGGCGTGCGCAAGTACCCAGCGGTTGGAAGTCGCCCATGGCGAGGTCGAATCGGTCCGAAGTATGAGGGAGAGGACCTTCCGCGCCCCCGCTGTGTCGCCCAAGGCAAGCGCCAGAGCTGTTCCATGTTCGAGCGCGGGCACAAAGCTGGAATCGAGCGCGAGCGAGCGGCCAAAGGCCTGGGCAGAGCGCCCGAGATGGTCGGGGATCCCGGCCACCGCACCCCAGTGGTAGAGAACGTCCGCCAGCTCGAACCAGGCTTCGGCATTGTCCGGCGCCAGTTGAACGAAACGTTCGGCGGCCGCTATACCCAGGCGCCAGGGACGAGGTCCGGGATATTTGTCACCGACTTGAATGGCCAGAAGCGCGCGGTCCGCGGGGCCGAGCTTGTCCCGATGCTTCCAGGCCAGGGCGGCGCCCTCCTCGTTGGAGGCCTGACCGAACCAAAGCCCCGCACGGGTGAGACCCAGGCCCGCCAGCGCAAAAGTGGAGTCGAACTGGAGTGCGCGCTTGAACCCGTCTGCTGCCTTGGTGAACTCACCTCGACGCATGAGCGCCTGCCCTTCCAGGTAGGCGCGGAGTGCGGGCAGCGACGTGCTGGTGAGGCTGGCGAGCCGCTGTTCGCCTTCCCCAGCCTCCAGGGCCAGGAGTTTCCCCGCCAGCCGATCCACCAGCCTTGGAAGGCTGTCCGGCGAGCCTTCGACGCTGGCCTGCGCCGTGACCCTGTGGTCACGCGCATCGAGAACCGCGGCGTTGATGGTGATCTGTTGCCGGGTACCCACCACATCACCTTCGATCAAGCGACCGGCGCCGATTCCCGCCGCCACCGCGATCGCGTCTTGCTCGGCAAGATCACCGGCTGCGCCGGCTTTCCTGCGCCAGGCTGCCAGCAGACTGCGAGGATCGGCCGCTCTAATCCCGGTCGTCCCGCTCAGTTTGGCGGCCAGCAGGTCAACCATTCCCTCACGGAGATAACCGAGGGAAGAGTCGGCACCACTCACCCGAAAGGGCGCGACCGCGACGACTGCGCTATCCATCTTCATCGGCGGCGCTCGACGGGCCACCAGCGCGAGCAGCAGGGCGAGCACCAGCGTCGCGACCCCGCCGGCAACCAGCCAGCGACGGCGGTGCGGACCAGACTTTGCCGGCCTCACGAACGAGGGAGACAAACGCGCCTGAGTGATTGCCACCGGGTCCGACGCCGTGTGACTCACGTCCAGGACCGAGAGCAGGTCTTCGGCGCTCTGGGGCCGGTCGGCTGGACGCTTCTCCAGGAGCTGCATGATCGTGTCGCCTAAGGCCACGGGCACCGCGCGACGCCGCTCGCGAACCGGTATCGGCCGCTCAGTAGCGTGAGCGACGAGAAGCTGTGCCGCAGTCCGGCCTTGAAAGGGTGGCTGGCCGGCGAGCATCTCGTAGGCGACCACGCCTAGGGAGTAGAGATCCGCCCGCGCGTCAGTACCGGGATCAGCTGCCGCCTGCTCTGGCGCCATATAGAGCGGAGTGCCGAGCGCCACGCCCGCCGAGGTGAGGCCACTGTGCTCCACTGACGCGGTGATCGCCTTGGCGATGCCGAAGTCGGCCACCTGGGCCTCGTCTCCGGACAAAAGGATATTGTCTGGCTTGATGTCCCGGTGAACGATGCCGTGCCGGTGGGCGTAGGCCAGCGCTCGCGCGACTTCGCCGAGGATCCGTACCGCGGTTCTGATCGGAAGCTCACCTTGCTGCGCGAGCCGCGCCCGGAGCGATTCGCCCTCGACGTAGGGCATGGTGTAGTACAGAAAGTCACCGGCCTGGCCGGCGCTGAGGAGCGGGACGATATGCGGGTGCTGCAGGCCTGCCGCGACCTGGATCTCCCGGCGAAACCGCTCGGTACTGAGCCCGCCGGTGAGCTCGCGGGGCAATACCTTGAGCACGACAGTTCGGCCCAGCGCCCGCTCCCGCGCCACGAACACCCGGGACATGCCGCCCCGGAGCTGGCGCTCGAGCAGGAACGCGTCACCCAGCGCCTGTTGCAGCGGGTCGCGGATATCGGCCAGAAATCACCTGTGTCGGGAGGCTGTCTTAGAAGCTAATTCGCTGGCGGGTATTGGCTATTGCAGGTGGCAGGATGCCCGGCGAGACCCAACTCTCGCGCCCATGTCCGGGAGCCGACCGGCACCGCGATCAGGAGGCAAGATGTGGGAGCGGTAAAGAGGTGAGCGGTAAGAGGTGAGCGGTGAGTGGGGATGCCCGCTTACCGCTTACCTCTTTCCTCTTACCGCCTACTTCCTTCGCCTCACTGCTTTGCCTTGCCCGGCTCATCCGCCGGATTCACGTAGGTCAGCTTCCATGGTCCCACCCCATTGATCTGGACTATGGTCTTGCCTTTGGCCTGCACAAAATGGCGGGTACCCGGCTGCATCGAGACGTAGGAGCCGGCCGGCATGGAGTTCAGCGCCGACTCGTCGAACTTGTCGCCCATGCCTAGCCGGAAGGTCCCCTCGATCACCGTGACCCGCTCCACGGCCGGATGGGAATGGGGAGGGATGCGATAGCCATCCGGGAGCGTGATGCGCATGGTAAAGGGAACCGACTGCCCGGGATCTCCCTCCAGCACTGCCACCTTGGCTCCAGCCGGGAGACTGGACGGGGCGGGACCCCAGGTGACCTGATCGGGTGATACCATCACGGCGTGCGGCGCGCCCTGGGTGGGTGAGCCCTGTGCGGCGGCGACGCCAGCAGACAGCGAAAGCGAAGCTGCGATGAGTATGAGTCGCATTGATCCTCCTGAAGGATTCCGGTTGAACTACCTCACCTGGGTCGGCAATCCGCTGGGCACCCGCCCCGGCACTACGCCCTGCAGGTTCCGGGCGGCGGGATCGGTGAGCGCTTTCATGAACTCGGTCACCTCATCCACCGTTTGCGGAGTGAAGAATACCCCCTCGAGCAGTGGATCGCGGGTCTTCAGGATGTCGGCCTTGTTGTCCAACATGGTCGAGGCGGGCACGAGGTCGCCGCCGGTGAAGCTCATCAGCTTGACGTCAGACTCGCTGTAGTGATCCACGAAGTCACGCAGACTGAAGAACGCTCCGTCGTGCCCATAGGGCGCAGTCAGCTCGACGTTCCGGAGCGCGGGCGTTCGGAACGCAAACCTGTCCGCCTCTATTCCAGTCTCCAGGAACCGCCCGAAGTCCTCGCGCTGGGCATCCTTTCCCGGGCCGAACTGCGCCACGGCCACGTTATGGAACTTGTTGTCGGTGAGCGCGGGGCCGTTGTGGCAGACGGAGCAGCGGGCACTCATGAAATTCTTGGCGCCAGCCAGCTGCACTTGCGTCATCGCCTCATCGTTGCCTCGCAGGAAGCGGTCCCAGGGCGAGTTGTTGAAGGAGAGCCGGTCGATCAGGAAGCCCGCGATGGCGTTGCTGGCGTGAGCAAAGGTCATCTGCTCGAAGCGTTGGCCAGGATAGGCCTTCTCGAACATGTGGCGATATTCCTTGATGGCACCGAGCCGAGCCATCAGGCCGGCCCAGATCTGCTGCGGCTGGTCATCGGGAATCGTGGCCAGCTCATTGCCGCCGAAGGCCCGCATCTCCTCTCGGGACAGGACAGGGAAGAGCGGCTGGGCCGACACTGCGCCGAACTCGAACACCCGGGTCATCGCCGGCGTCAGGGCTGGACCGGCAGGAGTGTGGTAGTTCCCCGCCGCGTCCCGGCTCACCCGGCCATCCCAGAATAGCTCGGTAACCGCAAACAGGTTGAAGACCTGGGGTGAGTTGCGGGGGATAAAGGCGCCATCGGGGTGGGTCCGGGTCGGACCCAGTCCGAAGCCACCCTGGCCGATGGAGAGGCTCCTGCCATCACCGGTAGCCAGGGACGGCAGGTGGCAGGTCATGCAGGAGATGTCGCGGTTGCCGCTCAGGAGCTTGTCGAACGCGAGCGCCTGGCCCAGCCGTACCAGCGCGGGCCGGACCTGGGGCGGCTTGGGCAACGGGGTGATCCCCCGCCCCGCCGTCAGCAGCCGGACCTCCGCCGCCAGCGCATGCACCTCGGATCGCGAGGCATCAGCGGAGAGAACTTTTGCGGGACCGGTACTCTCGTCGTCACTGCAACCGAACAGCGCGACCACCGCCGCAGATACGGCCAGTCTGCCGATCCACGCCATGCCTCTCATACGCGCCTCGCTCCGAGCTTCATTTGTAGGATTGTGATTCGAATGCCTGGGACCCGCCTACACTAGATCGCAATCGAGCCGGGAAAGCCGACATGGATGTTACAGCAGGCACCAGTCCCTGGCCGCCCGCCTCTCTCCCGCAAGCACGCGCATTGTAAGATTATGCAGAGGGGGCCGGAGAGCAGCAAGCTGCCGGATGATCGTTAGCGCGGGTTCAGCTGCCCAAGTAGCTCGCCCAGCCTCCGCATCTCTTCACCGTACTTTGCCCAGTCCAGATTCCGCTGGGCCTGGATTGCGGCATTGTAGTGGTCGCGGGCCTGGGTGACCAGCGTCCCGAGTCGAGCGTCGCGACTCGCGGGTTCCGGCGCAGCGGTGGAATCGGCCGCCAGCGCCGGGGGCGGTACCCGCCGTCCACTCCCGCCACCAAACATCTCGGTGAGTCCCTCCTCCAGCGTCTCCCGCATCACCACCCGATTCCGGTAGGCGACCACCACGCGCTTGAGCTCCGGAATCCGTCCGCCCTCCGCCCGGAGATAGATCGGCTGGACGTACATCAGCGCTTCCTCGATGGGAATTACCAGCAGGTCGCCCCGGATCACCTGGGAACCCCGCTGATCCCAGAGCGTGAGCTGCTGAGACACCTCGGTGTTCTGGTTGATCCGGTTCACGATCTGCTGGGGCCCGAACGCGAGACTCTGCCGCGAGAGCCGGTAAACCCGAAGCTTGCCGTACTCGGCACCGTCGTTTCGCGCCGCCATCCACGCGGCCAGGTTGTCCTTTCCCCGCGGGGTGAAGGGGACCATGTAGATGTATTCGGCGTTCTTCTCCTCGGGGAGTCGCATCACGATGTGGCGCATGAAGGGGACCTTTCCCTCCGCCTCAGCGGCCTCGGGGATCTGCCACTGGTCTTCGCGGTGGTAGAAGTCCACCGGGTCGTCCATGTGGTAGGTGGTGTAGAGGCCGGCCTGGATGCGATAGATCTGATCGGGGTAGCGAATGTGGGCCCGGACGTCGTCCGGCATCTTATCCATCGACACGAAAATCCCTGGAAAAACCCGGGCCCAGGTCCGGATCAGCGGATCACCCGGTGCGCTCACGTAGGCGATCAGTGTGCCGTCGTAGGCATCGAGCACCAGCTTCACGCTGTTCCGCATGTAGCTGGTGCCATCCCGCAGCCGCTCGGAATAGGGATAGCGGCTGGTTGTGGTGTAGGCATCGAGGATCCACTTGAGGGTGCCGTCCTTGGCCACGATCAGGTACGGATCGCGATCGAACAGGAGAAAGGGGAGCGCCTTTCTGGCGCGCTCCATCACGTCCCGATTATAGAGCACCCGGCTGGAGTCGGTGATGTCGCCGGAGAAGAGGATCTTGGATGACCCGAACCCTGCCGCAAACACGGCGCGACGGAGCACGTTGTCCACCGTGACTCCACCCCTGCCGGCGTAGGAGGCATAGACGTTCTTCTCGCCCGATGGGTGATCGAACTCCCGCTGGCGCGTGTGCACGAACGCATAGTCGTCGGCCAGCTCGCCGTAGTAGATCTGGGGCCGGGTAATCTTGAGCGATGTGGTGGAGACAGGCGGCAGGTCTTTGATGAAGAGGACCGGCAGTCCTTCGACCGTCACCTGGTTCACCGGACTGAGCGTGAGCCCCATGCCATGGGTAAAGGTCAGATGCTCGTTGATGAAGGTACGGGTGGGAAGCGAGCGCGCGTTCAGCTCCCGCGGCGAGAGCAGAACCTGCCGGTATTTTCCATCGATCCAGTAGCGGTCGTCATCGGCCGAGACGAAATCGTAGTAGGTCCGGATCTCCTGCAGCTGGCCAAAGGTCTGGAGCAGTGGGTCGCGGTCCCACAGCCGCACGTTCTCGATGGTAGCCGCGTTGGCCCGGATGTCCGCTAGCGTGAGGTCGGTCTCGCCGGTCAGCTCCCGCGTCTCGATGCTGTCCAGTCCCCAGGCCTGGCGAGTCGCCGCGATGTGGTAGCGGAGATAGGGTGTCTCCCGGGTAAGCTCTGTTGGCGAGACCAGGAACTTCTGCACGAAAGCAGGAACCAGGCCCCGTCCGAGAATGGCAACCGCGAGGTACCCGCCGACTGCCAGCAGTGCATATCGACCCAATTCGCGCCGCACGGCGCCCACCAGCACCAGCACGGCCGCAAGAAATGCGACTACGGAAGAGACCCGGAGCGCGGGCAGGACCGCATACAGGTCGGTGTAGCCGGCGCCCACCAGTGGGCCGGTAGTGGAGTACAGGAGATTGCGGCTGTCCACCAGCCAGAGCCGGAGCGCAATGAGGAGAAACAGGGTCGCGAGCAGTCCGGCGATGTGCATTCCGGCCGACGGCTCGACTCGGAGGCGGGAAGTGCGGCCGCGGCCCGGGCCGGGTACAATGTCGCCCCGGAGCACATAGACCGGCACGACCAGAAGCAGCGAGATGATGGCCAGAGTAGAGAGGAACTGGAGCAGTGCGGCGACGGCTGGAAGGGTGAAGACGTAGAAGCCGAGGTCGTGAGCGAACACCGGATCGCGTATGTCAAACCGGGAGGCATAGATCAGCCGCAGCACGAGATCCCATGCCGGGGTTGCACCTAATCCCGCCAACAGGGAAACGACCAGAGAAACCGGGAGCGTAAGCCGGCGCAGTGGGCGGGTGAGATCCACCCGTGGCTGGTTCTGGGCAAAACGGAGCACCACCGGGTACGGCACCAGCCCACGCTGCGCCAGCCGGAGGTTCCCATAGAGGACGAGGAAGGTGACCCCCCCGACGGTCAGGAAGAGAAGCAGGCTGGTCAGGAGCGGCCGGGTAAAGACAGGCTGGTAGCCGATCTCCTGGAACCACCACCAGTCAATGAGCAGACCAGTGAGGGTGGGAAACAGGATCGTCGCCAGGAAGAAGAGGAGGGCGATGGCTAAGATGAGCCGTCTTTGAGACATTGGGCTCCGTTGTCAGGCCGAGCGCAGCGAGAAATCGGGCGCCGGTTGGGCGATCTCTCGCTATGCTCGAGATGATGCGCTGCGCCGGTGCTATGTAGGATTACACTCAGTAGTTGTGCTGGAGAGTCTACCGCCTGCCGCCCGCCACCGCCACCTTCCGCCTGTCTACGTGGCCTGCCGGTCCAGTCGCCCAATCGCGGACAGCACCACATCCGGTTTCTCCTCCTGGATGTAGCGCCCGGCCCCGGGCACGTCCTGAATCTCCACTCGCCGGAGCTGGTGCTGCATCAACTCCCGCTGCTCAGGAGACACCATGGCCCGATGGGGCGAGGTGCCCACCAGCACGAGGACGGGAACAGCACAGTGGTGCAGCCTGTCGGCCAGGGAGCTTCTCTCCTTGGCTTTGGACATCTGGTTCAGCGCGTCAATGGAGCCATCAAGGTCGGCGATCTGTCCCGCGGCATACCGCCGGACGACGTCGTCGGTCACCCAGGACTTGTCGCCCGAGCTGGAGACCAGCTCGTCCTTCAGCTCGTAGTGGGCCCGGCCGGCATCCATCATGAGCTTGACCGGGAAGGCGCCGAGGGTGAAGGCCCGCTTCAGCTCCGGCGTGGCAGCGCTTTCGGCGGGCCCGCCATCGATGGAGAGAAGACCGCGAACCAGGTCGGGCCGCTGCACGGCGAGACGAAACCCGATGCCCGATCCGTTGGCGTGCACCACCAGCAGGGCGCCGCCAATGCCGATCTGCTCCAGGGTGCGAGCCACCCGCTGGGCTTGGGCGTCGAGTGAGTAGTCGGCCTTCTTAGGATGGGAGGACCAGCCATAGCCCAGCGGCTCGACCACCACGGCGCGGTACCCCTGGGCAACGAGTGGCTCCGTGATCTTTCGGTAGCTGTAGGCGCCGCCAAACAGTCCGGGGATAAGAACTACCGGTTTCCCGCTACCCAGGCTGGTGGTTCGGAGCGTCTCGCCCTCGGCCACCTTGATGTCCCGGACGGCGACGCTATCGACCCAATCAGGGGGGAGCGCAGGGGCGGCGAGGAGCGCCAGGCTAAGCAGGAGCATCGAGCTGGAGCGGAAGGGCAAAGACGTGGCGGATCATCATCTTAACAAGCTAGATCGGCATCAGTACCGTGCCGTGATAGATAACCCAAGTAAGGGGGTGAAAGGCAAGAGGGTGAGAGGTGAGTAGGGAGAGAGAAGGACGGCTGGTCAGCCGGCGGCCAGGATCAGGCCGGCCAGCGCGATCGCGACCAGGTCCTCCGGTATGGCGACAAACGCGTCCTTCACCTTGAGTCCGCTGACCAGCCGTCTTCGGATCTCGTAGCCGACGAAAGCCCCGAGGACCGCGCCGATGCCACCGGCGATCACCCCTACGGCTGGGCCCTGGTTGGCCGAAAGGGTGACCGCCGCGCCGGAGAGTCCGCCCAGGATTATTCGCCAGAAGAGCGGCCCCGGCTTGGTCCGGTTCGGCGTCGTGGGGAACAGATCCACCGCGTACTCGACCAGGGCTAGCGTCGTGAGGATGGTAACCGCGATTCCCGATCCCATGAACGACAGGGCGGTGCCCTGCAGGTCCAGTCGGCCGAGGTAGGCAGCCCAGCTCACCGCCGCGGGCGCGGTCATGGACCGGAGTCCGGCAACGAAGCCAATGCCGACTGCGAGAAGGATTGCGCTGCTCATCAGCGGGGAAAGGCCTCGGGCAACCCGCCATCCACGGTCAGGATATCACCGGTGGTGAACCGGAATCGCTCGCTCGCCAGCAGCACCGCGAGGTCTGCCACGGCCTCGGCTGGGATCAAGGTAGCGCCCATGAGGTTCCTGCTCTGATAGAGCTTGAGCTGTTCTTCGGGCGACACGCCCCGGGTCGCCGCGCGTTCTCGCACGAACTGGAGGAACAGCGGCGTCTCGATCTGGTCGGCATTGATGGCGTTCACCCGAATGCCGTCGGCGCCAAGCTCGACCGCGGCCACCCGCAGGGCCTGCAGCAGTGCGGCCTTGCTTCCACCATACGCCACGGCGTCGCGCCCGGGGACCAGAGCCGCCTTCGAGACCGAGGCCACAATAGAGCCACCCAGGCCCTGCCGTTTCATGATGGCGGCGGCCCGACCGATCGCGGCGACGGCGCCGAGGTAATGGACCTCGAGCTGCTGTTGAAGATCGTCCCGCCGAATCTCGGTGACTGATGCAAAGCGCGGTGGCAGACCGGCGGTGTAGAACAGGCAGTCGAGTCCACCGAACTCGAGCACCGTTTGCCGGAAGAGCGCGTCCAGGCTGGCATCATCCCTGACATCGGCCGATCCGGCGATGGCCCGTCCCGGGAAGCGGGCAGCGACCTCCGCCGCCACCGCTTGCGACTGAGCAGCATCGAGGTCAGCGACAACGACATGGGCGCCTTCGGCGGCAAACTTCTGCGCCGCGGCCTTGCCAATGCCACTGGCCCCGCCGACGATCAAGACCACGTGCCGGGGGAGCAGCAGGGTCGCTCGCTCCTTGACGATCTGCTCCTCGATCTTCCGACGCTCCAGCGGCCAGCGCTCGAACTCGAAGACATCTTTTTCGGGAATGAACTCGAAGCGGTCCACCGCCTCCGCGTTGGCTATAGTCTCCAGAACCGCGCGATAGCACACATCGGCGGTGACGGCGTTCCGCTTGTCGGTGAACGCGGTGATCACGCCAAGTGATGGGGCGAGCACCACCTTTGCCCAATCATCCAGCGGCCGATCCCCTCCCCCGGCATGTCTCCTGTTGTACTCCTCGTATTCCGCCCGAGCCGCCTTCAGCTCATTCCAGACCTGTGCGGTGATTGTCTCGGCCGTTCCTTCCGGGTCCAGCTCGAGCCAGACCGGCAGGCGACCAGCGCGGAGGAGATGTTCCGGAGTGGCCATGCCGCGCCGAGTCAGTCCTTGCATCCGGGGGTCGGCCAGGAATGCCAGCACGTCATCGGAGTCGTTGTAGTTCAGGATGACTCGCTCCGGCTTGCCCAGTGCCCCCCGAATCACTGGCAGCACCAGTTCGGCCAGTCGGCGGCGATCGTCGGGAGAAGGCATGGCCTTACGGGTGGGCGGGCGGGCGGAAGACCGGTCGGGCTGTGCCTCACGTCGCCGGCTGGACAGGAACTCGTCCATGCGGTCCGTCACGTCGAGCAATCGCGCGTAACATTCCTGTGCATCGTCTCCCCACACGACCAGCCCGTGATGTGCCAGGGCCAACCCGATGGCGTCTTCCGGTATCGCTGCGGCTGTTCTACCGTCCGCCCGTCCGCCCGAGTCCGGCGCCATCTGTCCCACTGCACGGGCCAGCGGAAACCCCGGGCGAACGTACCGGACATACACCACCCGGTCGTCGAAGAGCTCCCGAATCAGTCGCTCCGCCTCCGCGTCCCTGATATTGGTCAGGCTCATGGTGGGGACGTCATGGGTGTGGGCGATCACGCGAAAGGGGAGGAGCGCGTGCAGTGGCGTCTCCACGCTCGGTGCCGGACCCTCCCGCACCACGCAGGTGGCCATGAAGCGCATCATCTCAGCGTCGCTCATGGACCCGGCCCGGCGCAGCGCCGCGAGGCGGGTGAGCGAGAGCTGGGTGAAGCCCTCACGGGTGATGGTGCGGAGGTCCGTGCCGCTGCCTTTCACCAGCAGCGTGTCCCCATCTTTGCACGATGTATTGCCGCCGCCCGGCTGCACCAGGCGGGGATCCTGGCCGATGAGGTGGGACAGCTGAACCAGCTGATCGAGCGGATCGGTCCCGGCGCGTCCCCAATTGGAGGCGCGCCGGGTGGAGGTGTTTAAATCCGTCATCCTACGAAGATGCGGCCAGAGGACCCCGGACGCGAGTGAAGACCTGCTTCCCGCTGGGTCGCGTCTGCCGCCGTTGTTACCGGGTGGCGTGGGTCCTTCGTTCCAAGCGGCCGTAGTAGTGGGCGGGATCGGCCTCGAAGTCACGCCGGCATTGGTCGGAGCAAAAATAGACTTCCTGCGATTCGTAGGTCGTACTGCCTGCGGCGTTCTCCGGTTCGAGCCACATACCGCAGACTGGATCTTTCACTTTACGCACACAACACTCCTGTTGAACTTGCAAATGTGAGTGTGGTACGGCTCGCGTGGGTGATCTGTGAGGTGAATCACGACAGCTCCGGCCGAGGCTGTTGAAATGTTCCCAATGTTGACGTAAGTGGATAACTATCACCCTCTTGCGCGGTCGAAACACTCTTCCTATGTTGGGGCCGCCAATTCGAAAAATGATCGTTTTCGCGTTGGAGTGACGAGACCAATCGCGTGTCTCGTCCACGCTGCAGTGGCGCGGCGGCGTGCCGAGCAAGAGGTTGATCCGCGATTCAGCCGACTTGCAGCGCTCACACTGGTGAACCGAATGGTCGCGCAAACTATTCGGGAATAGAAGCCGGAGCTCTCGAGGCCAGACCGCAAACGCCTCAGTTTAGGCGGTGGCCAAGGGAAGGAAAACGGAGAAGTCAATTCTCCGACTCCGGATAACCAGAGCGAAGACGGCCCGCATTCCCTCCCGGGATTGCGGGCCGTTTTGCTTTGCAGCGAAGGAGGAACTCCGCCTCTCGGCACAAGGTTAGCTTAGGAGAGAAGTCGAGGAAGTGTCCCCCTCACCGAGGACTCGATCGTGCTGGAACAACGGAGATTAGGAAGCCAGGGACTGACCGTGTCCGCCCTCGGTCTCGGCTGCATGGGCATGAGTCAGTCTTACGGAGCGCCGGAAGAGCGGGATGACCGGGAATCCATCGCCACCATTCATCGGGCCGTCGAGTTGGGTTGCACCTTCCTCGACACCGCCGAGGTGTATGGGCCGTTCACCAACGAGGAGCTGGTCGGCCGGGCCATCAAGGGACGGCGAAACCAGGTCGTGATCGCTACGAAGTTCGGGTTCAAGATCGGTGGCGACGAACAGGGCCCGATCGAGCTGGATAGCCGCCCGCCGCACATCCGCCAGGCCGTCGAAGGCTCGCTCCGCCGGCTGGGTACCGACCACATCGATCTCCTGTATCAGCATCGGGTAGATCCCGCGATACCGATCGAGGACGTAGTCGGCACCATGGCCGATCTCATTACCGAGGGGAAGGTGCGGTTCCTCGGCCTCTCGGAGGCAGGCGAGAGCACGATCCGGCGAGCCCACCGGGTGCATCCGATCTCGGCACTGCAGAGTGAGTACTCGCTCTGGGAGCGAAATCTTGAGCCGGAGATCATCCCCCTGCTCCGCCAGCTCGGCATTGGGCTCGTTCCGTTCAGCCCGTTGGGACGGGGATTCCTTACCGGCACAGCCAAGCGGGCGGAGGAGTACCCCCAGGGCGACTACCGCCGGAACGACCCGCGCTACCAGGGTGAGAACTTCGACGCCAACATGCGGGCCGCGTCCGCGGTGCATGAGATCGCCAGGCGGAAGGGGGCCACTCCGGGCCAGATCGCCCTGGCCTGGCTGCTGCACAAAGGGAAGGACCTCGTTCCCATTCCCGGTACCAAGCGGCGGAAGTATCTGGAGGAGAACGTCGCCGCGGGTCAGGTCCAGCTCGATTCCGCAGAGATGGCTCAACTCGATGCCGCGCTGCCGCCGGAGAAGGTGGCCGGCCCGCGATACACCGAGCGGATGATGGCGACGGTGGATCGGTGATCCCGCTCTCCATCCTCGATCTGGCCCCGATTCCCCAAGGCAGCGATGCCGCGGAGGCGCTCCGCCGCTCGCTCGACCTGGCGCAGCATGCGGAGCGGTGGGGCTATCGCCGGTTCTGGCTCGCGGAGCACCACAGTATGCCCGGGATTGCCAGCGCGGCGACGTCGGTCGTAATCGGATATATCGCCGGTGGCACTTCCACCATCCGAGTGGGCGCGGGCGGGATCATGCTGCCGAACCATTCGCCGCTGGTGATCGCAGAACAGTTCGGCACACTGGAGTCGCTCTTTCCCGGCAGGATCGATCTGGGACTGGGCCGGGCGCCCGGCTCGGATCAGCTGACCGTGCGGGCGCTGCGCCGGCATCCCTCGGCAGCCGATAGTTTTCCCAACGATGTCGCCGAGCTGATGCATTATTTCCGTGCGGCGGGACCGGGGCAGCCGGTCCAGGCGGTGCCGGGCGCAGGGCTCAACTTGCCGATCTGGATCCTGGGCTCCAGTCTCTACGGCGCTCAGCTCGCAGCGGCAATGGGGTTGCCCTTTGCCTTTGCCTCCCACTTTGCACCGGCAATGCTGACCCAGGCCCTCGAGCTCTATCGCCGGGGATTCCGACCGTCCGAGCAACTCGAGCGTCCGTATGTAATGCTCGGGGTCAACGTCTTTGCCGCTGACACTGAAGCGGAAGCTCAGACGTCGTTCACTTCCCTGCAGCAGGCCTTTATCAACCTCCGGCTGGGTCGCCCCGGCAAGCTGCCGCCCCCAGAGCCGGATTTTGCCGCTCGGCTGGGACCGCTGGAGCGCTCGATCCTGGAGCAGACGCTGAGCTCGACGATCGTAGGCACTCAGGAAACGGTGCTCCGCGGCCTGGAGGAGTTCGCCGAGCGGACCGGAGCGGACGAGCTGATGGTGACGTCACAGATCTTCGACCATGAGGCTCGGCTTCGCTCGTTTGAGATCGTCGCCAGGGCTCCGTCTCTGGCCGGTTCCCGCAGCTAGGCTACGTTCAGTTCTTGGCAGGCAGAGCTATGCCGGCCGGATGACATGCTGGGCCGCACCGCTATAATTCAGGTCCCCAGAGTTACCCTCTCGCAAAACATTGATCCGCTCCGCACCAGGAGATCGTGATGAGCACGATGACAGCTGCACCCCAGACTCAGTTCGATACCGCGAGCATCATGGGTGGGCTCTACGGCGATGGTATCATCGGCCTGAAGGGCGCATTCCAGCGGGACTGGGCCCGCGACCTTGGGGAAGACATCGCGGTGCTATTCGAGCAGGCGTTGCAGACACCCGGTGGTGCGGTCGGCCGAGGGCCCAAGCGCTATTACGTCGAGATCCACCCCGAGGGGATTCGTGGCTTCCTCGAGCTGGTGACCCATCCCTGGGTCGTGGCAGTGTCCGAAGCGGTGTTGGGCCCTGACTATAAAATCGTGGAGATCGGGTTCGACGTGCCGCTCCCCGGAGCGATGTACCAGCCGTGGCACCGGGATTTCCCTTCGCCCGATGAAACTCTGACCGGACGGCGGCTCAACTCGCTGGCCTTCAATCTGACCACCGTGGATGTCACCGAAAACATGGGCCCCTTCGAGATTGCCCCGGGCACCCAGTGGGATCATCCCGAGGAGTTCGAGCACGGGATGTTCCCCCCCAAATCGCTGTATCCCCGCTACGAGGCTCGCGCTCAACGCAAGATGCCGCAGATGGGCGACATCTCCGCCCGCTCGGCGCTCACCATCCACCGCGGTACGCCCAATCTGTCAAACCTGTCGCGACCGGCGCTGGTGCTCGGCGTAGATGCAGTGGACGCGCGGAACGCGGAGCGGCACGATCTGCAATTCACCCGGGGATATTATGAGTCGCTGCCGGATGAGGTGCGGCAGCATCTGACCTGCAGAGTGGTAGAGCGGCTGGAGCCGATCGCGCAGGCCCATACTATCGAGGGATTGATCATGGGCGAGGCCTGAAGCCGAGGCCCTTAAAACAAACGGCCGACTCGTCGTGAGACGAGCCGGCCGTTCTTCATCGTGGAAGCTGTTTAGAGCTTCACGACGTTCTCTGCCGCCGGGCCTTTCTGACCCTGCACGACGTCGAACTCCACGCGGTCACCCTCGGCCAGGCTCTTGTAGCCCTGGGCCTGGATCGCCGAATGATGGACGAAGCAGTCCTTCTGACCGTTCTCCGGGGTGATGAAGCCGAAGCCCTTCGCGTCATTGAACCACTTGACCGTGCCAGTGGTGCGTGCCATTTCCTACTCCTTGTTGTGTACTGGTGTAATCGGAGTGGGGCGTGCCGCACGACCGACTACGGTTGGCGTGGATTCCGCCTCCACGCGGGCGCGGCTGCCGCGGCGCTGTGTGCGCCTGGAACAACAGCCAAGAAAAAAGGGGCCGGCCAACGCCAGCCCCCTGTGTTCGCTCGTGGGAACAAGATAATAAGACCCGGCCAGGAAACGCAAGCTCCAGTCACTACCTCGCAGCCCGGTCCAGCGTTGTCACTGCCGCCAGCACGGCCGACGGTTGCTCCTCCTGAATGTACTGGCCGGCCCCAGGGACACTCTGCGCCTTATAGCGGGGGAGCCGTTGCCGCAGGAGCTGACGCTGATCGTGACTCACCTCAGCCGGGTGGGGCACCGTTCCCAGCAGCAGCAGCACCGGGACTCGTACCTGGTGCAACCGATCCGCCAGGGAGGTGGTTTCCTTCGATTTGGACATCTGATGGAAGGCGTCGATCGAGCCACCCAGGTCGGCGGTCTGGCCCGCGGTGTATCCCCGGATGACTGCATCGGTTACCCAGCTGGTGTCTCCAGAGTTGCGGACGATCTCGCGGCGCACATCGTGGCGGAGCTTGGATTCGTCCATGGCAAACTTCACGAGACCACCCCCCAGCTTGAATGCCTTCTTCATGCCTGGCGTCGCGGCACTTTCAGCAGGCCCACCGTCGATGGAAAGTAGACCCCGAACCAGGTCCGGTCGCTGAATGGCCAGCCGGAATGCAATGGCGGCCCCACTCGACTGGGCAACGAACAGAGCCTGCTTCACCCCGATCCGGTCCAGCGCCAGGGCAACCCGCCCGGTCTGTGCCGCAAAGGAGTAGTCGGCGTTCTTGGGATGGGAGGACCAGCCGTACCCGAGCGGCTCCACGATGATGCAGCGATACCCTCGGGCGACGAGCGGCCCGGTGATTCTGCGATAGCCGTAGGCCGATCCGAAGATGCCCGGGATCAGGACCAGGGGCTGTCCGGCCCCGACGCTGGTGGTTCGGAGGGTCTCACCGTGAGCGACTTCTATATCACGTACATGGAGGCTGTCTGCCGGCAGGGCCAGCAGGCCGAGAACGAGCAAAAACATGATGGGATCTCGCGCGGCGGGGGGAAATATGCTGCTGCCCTCCGCCGCCTGTCCGCAGCGACCGCGAAGGACCCCCAAAGGTATACCAGAGCAGCAGATCCCGCAGTGATGAGTCTTCGGATTCGCCAAACCCGCTTTTCAGGGGTAGCTTTACGTACCCTCTACCCTATTCAGGGGAGGAGCTCCCTCACCACAGGTAGGAATCTCCATGGCCAACCTTCCGCCCCCAACGAGCGGTTCTGCAGCTTCCAGCAACACAGACAGCCTCACCGACCGCGTGGCCGCCCGGGTAATCGATGCGCGCCTCGCCCTTGAGCGCCGGGCCGGCGCCTCACGTCCCAAGTCACGGGGTAGCCGTCCAGCATCCAGGCAGCCGGCGAAGGATTCGGCTACGGCGGGCGAGCTGCGAGAGACCGAGTCGCTGCGGCGGGTCTTCCGCGAGTTGGGAGTTTCCTACCGCCGTTATCGCCGGCAGGCCGGTGGGCCGGTGGTCCCAGGTCTCCGAGACGCCGCTTACAAGTTCCGGGCAGAGCCCAGTTTGTCTTCGCTCGTGGCCGTCGCGGCCTATCTCGATGAGCTGGACCTGCTGAGTTGAGTCGGGCTGATTCACTGGGAAAGAAAAAGGGCGCCTCTCGAGGCGCCCTCTTTTTGGCCGGAGCTGCGACTCAGTCCCGGTTCTTATCCTTGTCGTTGTTCTTGTTCTGCTCTCGGGCTACCCGGACCGCCTCAGCGGGATTCACCCCCACCTCCCTCGCGATCTTCTTGGCCTGGGCGAGGTGCTGCTCCTCGGTCGGCAGGCCATCATTGACGAGGCGGCGGACCTGGGCCGACTTACTATTACGGCCCTCGTTCTGCCAGTAGCTCACCTGCTGGTGCTGCTGGATCATCAGGATCATGTAGGCCTTGTCGAAGTTCTTCTCGCTCACCTTCTCCAGCTGCTCGACCTTTTCCCGGTGCTTGGGGCCCATGCCCAGGCGTGACGGCAGGCCGTTTCTGGCAGCGAGCGCGGTCCACTGGTCCTGCAGCCGGCTATGATCGGTGAGCATCCGCTGGGCAAACTGGCGCACGTCTTTGTTCTTGGCCTTGTCCAGGGCGATCCGGGCGAGCTGGATATGCATTGTATTGTCGGCACCTACGTCCCGGATGAATTCGGCGTCGGCCCGGACGTTCGCGTTGCCGTTTCCGCGTGCCTGGTTCTCGTCGTCGTCGTCGTTGCCGCCGGCGTAGTTGGTGGTACTATCGACCCCGACCTGGCCCCCGACCTGGAGCGCCAGGCTCAGGTGCTGCTGCAGAACCGGAAGTCCGTTCGTTGCCACGGTCCGGATCTGGCTGGATCGGGCTGACTGACTCTGCGTCTGGAAATTGGCCACGTCTCGCTGGTGACCCCGGATCATCAGCCTCATGTATGTCCGGTCGAACTCCGCGCCGGAGAGCCCCTCGAGACGGGTCGCCATTCTCTCATGCCGCGAGTCCATCACCGGGGTGAAGGTCTGCCCGGCCGAAGACACCGCAGACGTAAGTTGATTCTCCAGATTGGAGTGGTCAGCCACCATACGCTGGCCAAATTGCTTGACGGCCTGGTTGGAGGCCTTGCTCTGGGCTAACTGTCCCAGCCGGATCTCCATCAGGTTGGAGCTGGCCGCCTCGCGGACGAACGGCATATCGGCGGTGATGTCGGCCTGGGCCTGAGTGGTGACCTGGCTCGGCTGGTTGCTCACCGGTGGATTGGGGGTGGGGGTGTTCGCAGTAGGGTTGGTTGGAGTCTGCCCCGGCTGAGTGGCAACGGCAACGCCACCGGTCGCCCCCACCTGCCCCCCGACCTGGGTGGCCATGGTCATATGCTGCTGCAGGATCGGCAGCGCGGCGGAGACCATTTGCCGGGCCTCGGAAGAACGGGCCGACTGGCCTTCGCTCTGAAGGTATGCGACATCCTGCTGGTGGTGCTGGATCATCGAGGTCATGTACTGGCGATCGAACTCTGCTCCAGAGAGCTTCTCCAGCCGGGAGACCTCGGCTTCGTTCTCCTTGCCCATGCCCGGCTTGAAAGAGGTGCCGTTCTTGGAGACCAACGAGGTGAGCTGATTTTCCAGATTGGTATGGTCAGTCACCATCTGCTGGCCGAACTGCTTCACTGCGGAGTTGGAGCCCTTCTCCTGCGCCATCTGACCCAGGCGAATCTCCATGATGTTGCTGCCCGCCATCTGGAAGATGATCTTGCTGTCCTGGCTCAACTGGCTTATCTGCCCCTGCGCGTGGATCGGGGCGAGAGGCACGGCGGCAAGGGCGATCAGAAGCCCGCCGGCCGTAGCCATGATTCTCGGTCCTGACATTCGACCTTCCTTTCAGGTACGTGTGCTCAAACGCCGCGCCGATCGGCGCCAGACTCGACTTGCTTACGGCTGAGGATAGGGCGCTGACCCCAGTGGAGATGTGACGTCAAGCACGGCCCAGCTCAGCCTCGGCGCGGCCCTCCAAGCAACTCCCAGACCACAAGCTGGCCCGATTGGGCAACTCGTTATCATGTCGCCAGATGGCGCTGACAATGCTGGCTCCGTTGTCACTGGCAGCCGCCGCCCGTGTCCTCCCCCAGGCCCAGAGTGTCACCTGGCGAGTACGGAGGCGAGCGTTCTCCCTCGATCGAGCTGGAAGCGAGTCTAAATACAAGTCGAAAAACCGGGCACGCTCCCCTGATGAGTGCAAGTGTGCCGGCGCGCCGGTATAGTTCTGATACCCATTCCCGGACTGCGCGTGACTTCATTCTTTTCCCGGAGAGCCCTGCTTCGGCAGGCAGCCGCGGCTGCGGCTGCGCTGGCCCTTCCCTTTCCCGTGGGAGCGTGTACCAGTGGTGGGCGGCGCCGAGGAGTCCCACCGGATCCTGACCGCGAACGCCTCGCCGCCTGGACTCACCGGCTGCGGGCGGAGAGCCTTCCGGGGCCGCAGCTCGGCAGGACCGTTGGCCGGCTGGGTGAGCTCGCCGCCGGAAGCCCATACGAGCCGTTTACGCTGGATGCCTACCTTCGGAACGGCGGCACTCCGGTAGCCGAGCCGCTGACGCTGTCACTCACCCGTTTCGACTGTGTGACCTTGGTAGAAGCATGCCTCGCGGTGAGCCGGGTGGCGGCTGCCGGCGCGTCATCCACCTGGGAGGGATTCGGGCGTGAGGTGGAGCGGATGCGGTATCGGAATGGGCAGCGACGAGGATACACCTCGCGCCTGCATTACTTCAGCGAATGGATCAGCGACGGAGCCCAACGCGGGCTACTCCGGGACCTCGGCCCTCATCTGGGTGGCGCCGAAGACGCCCGGCCGCTTCGGTTCATGACCGAGCATCGCCCCAAGTACCCCGGGCTGCAGGATGAGACTGTGTTCCAGGAGATGAGCGCAATAGAACGCCGGCTGGATGACTGTCCGCGCCGGGTCATTCCCACAAAACGCATCCCCGAAGTGGTCGGGCGCCTCGACACCGGAGATGTGCTGGCGTTTGCCACTGAGATCTCGGGACTGGATGTGACGCATTCGGCCCTGGCCTACCGGGACGACACCGGCATTATGAGAGTGCTTCACGCTCCCCTCTCCGGCGGAGTGGTAGAGGTGACCCGGGCGACTCTGCCCGAGTACGTGGCCGCTATTCGGCGCTCCACCGGGATCCTGGTGGCCCGGCCACTTCCAGCCTGAGCCGAGGAATGGCTCGGAAGCAGCTGACGCTGTTCGCAGGAGATGGGGGATGGCCGGAAGGGTTCAGATACCAATCCGACGTGGTCCCGCCAGACCAGGAGGAGGCACTGGTCCGGCAGGTACGGCAGCTTCCCTTCAAGGAGTTTGAGTTTCAGGGCTTCGTGGGAAAGCGCCGGACCGTGTCCTACGGCTGGCACTACGACTTCAATGACCGAGTGCTCCGGAAGGCCGAAGACCTGCCCTCTTTCCTGCTGACCTTGCGCGAGGTCGCGGCCGCCTTTGCGGCGATGCCGCCCACGCAGTTTCAGCAGGTATTGGTGACGGAGTACGGCCCGGGCGCGAGCATAGGGTGGCACCGGGACAAGGCCGTGTTCGGCGAAGTGATTGGAATCTCACTCCTCTCGAGCTGCCGTTTCCGGTTCCGCCGCAAGACGGGGGCGAGCTGGGAGCGAGTGTCGCTCATTGGGGAGCCACGATCTGCCTACCTGCTCAGCGGGTCATCCCGCTCCGAGTGGGAGCACAGCATTCCTGCGGTGGATGCCCTCCGGTTCTCGATTACCTTCCGCAACCTTCGCGATCCTCGATAACCGGTT
>Ga0307409_100000203_pt1 | contig 23418 bp, 14 predicted proteins | sample 322Ometagenome_2_FD_203888 | JGI IMG/M metagenome (GOLD analysis project Ga0307409, IMG submission 203888) | Maize rhizosphere microbial communities from greenhouse at UC Davis, California, United States - 322HYB-O-2 | ecosystem: Host-associated > Plants > Roots > Rhizosphere > Soil | place... | reverse complement strand
CTGCGGCGCCACGCGAGTGGAAAGATCGCCATCCGCGAGTTTTTGCGTAGCGCGGCGCAGCTTCCCGATCGGCGAAGAAAGATATTTCGCGAGCAGCCAGCAAAGCACAAGCGCGGCGAGAAGCAGGCCACCGTAACGCAGATAGCGCCAGGGTGAATCGCCAAAGAATGGGGTGAATCTCGGCCGTTCCCACCGGACGATCAGCACGAATCTCTCGCCATTCGGCAATGAAAACTTTCGAGCCGAAACCGCGGTTGCGAATTCCGGCTGATTCTCGATCTCCACTGTGTCGCTCGCGAGGGCCTGAGCGACCAGATCGCGATAGGTTTCGGCGTTCGCCCCCGCTGACATCCAGGCTTTTCCGTTCTCGGCGATCAGATCTACCTCGCCGATGTTCTCGGGCTTCCTAATACGTTCGAGAAACTGGCCGAGGCCTGGCTCCCCTTCCGAACCGTATATCTGCGCCGCCGTGTCAGCGTAGATGTTGGTTTGATTTCTAACGGAAACACGCCAGCGGCTAACGACCGGCTCGGTCTGAACGGTCCAGTTCAAAAACACCACCACGCTCACCATCAGCGCGAGAGCGGCGAGGAACCATAGAAAGATCTTGACGAAGAGATTCATACGAGAGTGTAGATGTAGCCGACCGAACGAACGGTCTTGATCCGTTCGGTGCCGTCCTCGCGGTGTCCGAGCTTTTTACGAAGATTTGAGATGTGCATGTCGAGGCTGCGGTCGAACGGCGAAAGTTCGCGGTCCAGAACGCGAACGCTGAGGTCTTCCTTCTTGATGATCTTTCCCGCTTCGAGCAGCAGATGCTTCAGCAAGTCGAATTCGACCGATGTGAGAATAATTTCCTCGCCATTCAGCTTTGCAGATCTGGATGCTTCCGAAATCTCTATGTCCTCGACCGTAATTTTGTCGCTTCCCTTTTCGCCGTCATCGCCGTTGACCCGTCTCATGATCGCCCGCAATCGAGCGACGAGTTCGCGCGGGTTGAAAGGTTTAGGCAGGTAATCGTCCGCGCCCGATTCGAGCCCGACGATGCGTTCCATATCGTCGCCTCGAGCCGTTAGCATCAATACCGGCAGGCTCGAGTCCGCACGAAGATTCTTTAGGACCTCGAAACCGTTCATCTTCGGCAGCATCACGTCGAGAATCGCGAGATCGTACTCCCCGGACCGCGCCGCGTCGAGACCGCTCGCTCCATCGTTCACGACCGACGTTTCGAATCCCTCAACGCCGAGGTATTCGGAAACCAGTTCGCAAAGCTCTTCGTCGTCGTCGATGATCAAAACCTTGTTCATAACCCTAATGATTCTACGCGAAAAAACCGCCGAAAATTCAGGGTTTACATTTATTTACAGAAGTTCACAGAGTCCGACAAACGGGGCGCTGCCCTTGCCCTATCCAAAGAGCTGGTGCACAGGAACCAGGATGATTCAGGCGTGATTCGCTTAAATTTAAGCCGTTTACTTAAGGTTTGAGGGCGAAACGTCCGCCGACCATTACAAGTTTGATCGTGCCCGTTTCGTCGATTCCGACGAGGTCCGCACGTTTGCCGAAGTCGATCGTACCGCGGGTTTCGGAGATGCCCAGCAGTTTGGCCGGGTTCGTTGAGGCCATAGCGGAGATCTCGGCGGAGGTGAAACCGATCGAACGCATGCGATGGGCGGCGTCCGCCATGGAGATCACCGAGCCCGCGATGCTGCCGCGTTCGTTGCGGGTGCGTTTGTTTTCGACGATAACCTTTTCGCCCCAAAGTTCGAACTCGCCATCGCCGAGACCTGTCGGGGCCACCGAATCGCTGATCAGTATCGTTTTATCCGGGGTCTTTGCGCGGCAGGCCATTTCCAGCATCCGAGGGTGAACGTGAATGCCGTCAGCAATGATGTCGAAAGTGACCTCCGGATTTGAAAGAGCCCAGCCAGCGACGCCGACGTCGCGGTGATGGATCCCGCTCATCGCGTTGAAGAAATGAGTGACATGCCTTGCCCCCGCCCTGCGCGCCTTTTCGAGCGTCACGACGTCCGCGTTCGTATGGCCGATCGAGACGATCCAGCCCTCCCGCACCATACCTTCGATCAACTCGACACCGCCTTTCACTTCGGGAGCGAGCGTGGTCATATGAACCCCTCGCTTCAACCGCGGCAGGCGTCCGCCGGCCACGGACCACTGACCGCCTGGTTTGAAATACTGCGGCCTAAGTGCCCCGCACATTTTCTCGTTCGCGAAGACCCCTTCGTAATGCACGCCGACCGCCTGTGCGATCGGCAGATCACCTTGGACCTCCATCAACTTATCTATCTCGCCGATCACGCGCCGGTAATTCTCATCCGAATCCGGCACAAGGGTGGGCATCCACGCCGTCACCCCCTTCCCCGCCAAATACTCCCCGACCGCGATCAGCCCATCAACATCAGCCTCATTAACATCCACCCCCACCGCACCGTGATTGTGAACGTCGATGAATCCGGGGAGGACAGTGATGCCAGCGCAGTCTACGATCTCCCCCTCGCTGAGCGAAACCGCTTCCCTGACCTCGCCGATCAAACCTCCGTCGATGGCGATATTCAACAAACTTCCCGCCGCCGCTCGCCCTTTTGCCAGAATCATCTTCCCCATCGTGACCAAATACTACCAAATAAAATGCCCGCGCCGTTCATACGAACAACGCGGGGAAGTTTAATAAAGTTGATTCAAACTAGAAGCTAAACTTCGCTCCGAACTGCATCGTCCGCGGATCGCGAACGCTTGTGACCTGACCGTAAGTACCGCTCGTCACGTTCGTTTGCAATGCACGGAAATTAGTCCAATTGAATACGTTGAACGTTTCCCAGCGAAGCTGCAGGCGCATCGATTCTCCAAACCGCAGGTTCTTCGATAGTGTGAAATCAACACGTTTCGTGGAAGGGCCCTGAATGGTTCCCCGGCCAGCCGTTCCGGGTGTATTCTGAAATCCAGTGGAACCCGCGCCGGTTGTCGGCGGATTGGCTGTGAAACATGCAGTATTGAACCACTGCTCGCGCAAGTTTGGAGCGTCCTCGTTAGGATTACAGACCTGATTTGGCCGGGCGGTCGGGTTGGCGTTGATCAAACCCAATCCGGCGTAGTCGAGGTTCGACGTCGTCGCGGTGAAGGGCAATCCGGTCTGATAGGTCGCGATCCCGGAGAACTGCATTCCGCCCAGCAGCTTTCCTACGAATCCTTCCTGCTTATCGAACCACGGCAACTCATAAACGTAATTAAAGGTCATCACATGGCGGCGATCCAACGCGGCCCGCCCGTATTCACCCTTCACGTCGTAACTATTCTGCGGAGCCGACGAGCGGTCCGTTTGGGCGTCGGTCAAATTCTTTGACCACGTATAAGCAAGGTTAAGCTGCGAACTCCCCGAAAACCTATGCTGACCATATACTTGCAGGCTATGATAGGTCGAGTTATAACGAGGCTGGATAATCGCGATCGAACGCCAGCCACGGTAAGGTCGGATTTGATCCAAAATCAGAAGATCGGTGTTGGTCCCGTTTGGATTATTGGTGACCGTGGCTGAGTTTCGGAAGGCGTAACCAGCGGGCTGACAATCAACCAGTGCAGGATTCTGGGCGTAATAAGCATTTCCTACAGCACAGTCGGAGGAAAGCGCCACTCCCTCACCAACTTCGTTTAGTTCGGTCACGCCGATCAGATTCGTGCCCCTAGAGCCATAGTATCCGACGGTGAATACTGTATTTCGCGTCAATTGATGCTGCAAGTCTAAGGACCAGTGCTGCATGTAAGGAGTCTTCCAGTCGGACTGCACCGCTCGAAGGCCCGGAACGGCAGCCGTTATACCGGCCGCGCCTGCCGGATTATCTAAGGTGGTGTTAGAAACCGACGCGGTTTGCTGATAAGGCACGTTGGTCCCGATATTCTGTAGGAAAATACCGTTGAGTATCTGTTCGTGATAGATACCGTACCCCGTACGAACTGAAGTTTCGCCCTTGCCGAACGGATCCCATGCTAATCCAACTCGGGGTGCAAAGTCGTTCTTCGGCACGTCCACGACGTGCTCGCCCCAAGGAGACGGTGTCGGTGTGCAGTTGAAGTTGGCGGGACCCGTGATGAAGTTTTGGGTATTTACGATAATGCCGTTGCACCAGTTGCCGGTAGCAACACCGGGCACGCCGCTGATTCGATTGCCGTTCCCTGTCACCTGCGGCCGCTGACTGGGATCAAACAATTCTGGGACGAAATTCGTCAACCTTCCGTTTTTGTCGATGGGTGAACCGAAGAACGAATATCGAACACCGTAATAGAGCGTCAGATTTGGGCGAAATCTCCATTCATCTTGAGCAAAAGCTTCAAATGTCTTCTGGCGGAGATCAGCCGTGTAGTCAAAGCTGGCCTGAGAAAAAGTATTTACGTTTCCTACGAGAAAATTAGCCCACCTTTGCAAGTTCTGAACTTGAGCCAGTGTGAATCCGGTTGGCAACGACTGCCCGGCACCGGTTCCGACACTTGCGGGAAGCGTAGCATCGAATGCGGAATACAATCCCTCGTTGTTTCCAGCTAGCGCGTTCTCATTCTTGCGGTATAGAGAGTACATGGCGCCATACTTCGTGGTATGGTTCCCGATTATCCAGGTTACGCCGCCGTAATAATTACTCTTGTTGGAGAAATTGTCATACGGACCAAATCCGGTAAGGCTGGTAAATCCATTTACGGCCGTGGCGATCGTCGTTCCGATACTTGGGTTACGGTCTCGTTCATTGGCGAACGGTAAGTTTGCCGGAGCCACAAAGTTATCAAGCGAGAGCAGTCCGATGTTCTGGCTTAGAATAGCCCCGTAGGAATAATTATACCTGCCCTCCACGATGAAATTTGGTCTTGCCGCCCATGTGACCTGAGCGGTATGAGCCTTACCGGGCGATTCCGTTTCCGTCGTAGATACGCCGGGTAACCCAAGACCGTTCGAGAAAAGCGAATTACCATCGAGCGTAGGGATTGAATCTTGTTGATACCTGTAGTAGGCGGACAATGTGTCCGAGAAGCTATGGTCGATCTTGATAATCTCTTGCTGAAAGTCTGATTCATTACGAAGCTGGCTCAAAAGTTCATAGCGGGTCGACGTATTAGGCAAAGGAAGTTGCCTGTAAACCCCGTTTAGATACGAAAGAGCAACAGGGCTAAGACGATTCCCTGGGAGTGCGGTTCCTGCTGTCAAAATGTTGGCTCCTGAGCAGGTTCCGGAAGGCCGCGGGTTTATACAAACGTCTACGGGAAATATTCCGTTTCTTAAATTTGCGTCAGGCACACTTGCAGAAATCGGTGCCGTATATCGACGATCGACACGAAATTCCTGTGAAAAGAAAAAGAATGTTTTATCGTATCGCTTGAACGCCCCGCCACCTTCACCATCGCCAAACCTTAGAAAATACACCGGGCCACCTAACGTCCAACCGAAATTGTTATAACGGAACGGGGCCCGCTTAACTTTTCCGTTGTCGTCCTTTCCGAAGGGAGCAGTTGTAACTCGGTTGGAAAGAAAATTATTTGCATTGAATACTTCGTTACGGACGAATTCGAATGCAGAACCGTGAAAATCCTCTGTACCGGAGCGGGTAATTATATTCACCTGCCCGCCGCCGCTTCGTCCGGACTCGGCAGGATATAGAGATCGAAGCACCTTGAATTCACCGATCGAGTCTACACTGGGGTATGCCTGAATGGTGATATTCGAGCCGCGGTCCGTAATGTCCGCGCCGTCCACCGTGAAAGTGTTTTGGCTTGAACGGGCACCATTCACCGAAATATTAATCGTGTTGGCCTGTCCCTCGGGATTGGTCGTACCAACATAAACCTGATCGGATAAGTCATTAGTGACACCAGGCGCCAGTGCGACTAGTTGAACAAAGTTTCTATTGTTCAATGAAAGCTCACGAACCTGGTCGCCGTTGATGGTGGTTCCAGCCGTAGGCGTACTAAGCTCGACGGCGAGCGGGTCGGCATCGACCGTTACGACTTCATCGATCCGGCCGGCTTCCAGCACAACCTCAACGGACCGCCGTTGCCCGATCTCGATTTTGATCTCGTTGTTGACCGACTTTTTAAAGTTAGCCGCCTCCACAGTAACCCTGTAAGTACTTACCGCCAAATTTGGGGCACTGAACTCCCCGTCTTCATTGGTTGTGAGCGTTCTGACGACCAGATCGCCTTTTGACGGATCAATTATTGATACCGTGGCCCCGGGCACCACGCTACCAGACGCGTCCTTCACGTTTCCGACAATAGTGCCGGTCACTTCCTGGCCCATTGCGAGTCCGCTCATAAACAACGCAATCGCGAGAGCGCATAAAATCGAGCTCAGAGATTTTCTGCTCATACTAGTTTTACCTGTCCTGTTTCGGTGAGATTTCAGCCTCATATCCATAAGTTCTAATTACGTTTTCGGAGGAATATCCAAATTTTCGTTATCGTTTGTGACGCACGAAACCCATCGCAAAAATCGAAATTGTTGATTTTGAACGGGTTGTTACAAAAAATTGAATGCAGGGAGATTTATAACCCTAATCAACCTATTTGTAAAGCAAGTAGGATGCCCGGCGTCGATCAAAATTGGTTATACCAACTTTCCAAATGTTTTCGACGGTTTCGGGCGTATCGCCGCGTATCAGCGCAGCCAGAATTTCGCCATTGACCAACAGCCGGCCATAGCGTTCGACATTCCATTCTTTTGTATACAGCTTACGCAAAGCACCCGCGATCTCGATTCCGGTTCGCACTGAGTTGAACTCCGCACGGTCGGTAATGACTATATTGATGCCGCCTAGATCTTCATCTTTAAAGACGGAAGCTTTGGGCTTGAACCGGACAGGAATGAACCGCACGCCCCTGAGACTTCTTTCGTTCAAATATTTGGCCAACCGCTGCCCGTCGAGCCACGGCGCTCCGACCACTTCGAATGGTGTATCGGTCCCACGCCCGACGCTGAGGTTTGTGGTTTCCAGCAAACCGATCCCGGGGTAAAGCGTCGCCTGCGTCAGCGAACGCATGTTCGGCGATGGGTTCACCCACGTCTGCCCGGTCCCGTCGAACCACATCGATCGCGACCAGCCGTCCATCTTGATCACCCGAAGGTCGGCCCCGATCTTCCTTTCGGCGTTCATCATCTGGCCGAGTTCGCCGATCGTCAGGCCGTATCGGACCGGGATCGTGTGGGCGGCGATGAACGAGAGTTTGTCCTCTTCGGCGAGCGGCCCTTCGACGTCGCTGCCGTTTATCGGGTTGGGGCGGTCGAGCACGTAAACGGGGATCTTCGCCTTCGCGGCCTCCTCCATCACGTTCTTCAGCGTGGCCGTGTAAGTGTAAAACCTCGCACCGATGTCCTGGATGTCGTAGACGATCGCATCGAGCCCGGAAAGCTGTTCCTGCTTCGGCCGCCGGCGGTCGCCGTCATAGAGCGAATACACCGGCAAGCCGGTTTTCTCGTCCTTCGTATCGCCGATCTTTTCGGTATCAAGTTCCCCGCGAATGCCGTGTTCCGGCGCAAAGATCGAAACCAGCTTCACGTTCTTCGCTTCGTGCAGCACATCGATCGTCGGTTTCCCGGCCAAATTACGGCCGGTGTGGTTCGTGACCAATCCGATTCGTTTCCCTTCAAATTCCTTGAATCCTGTTTTTTCCAGAACGTCGATGCCGTTCAAGACCGTCAACGTCTGGACTGCGGGCGTCCCGCCTGCAACGGCCGCAGGCCGTCGGGAAGCTTCCACCCGCTCCTTAAAACCGGGAATTTGCGCCGCGACTGTAGCGTTGAACTTCGCCTCCACTTCCTTCCATTTCTCGATCGGCAAGTCTTCGATCGCCGATGCGACCACCGTCGAAACCCGCGACCGCAGGGGCGTTACGTCGCCTTTGCCATCGGGGTGGACGCGATTGGAAAGAAAGACGACGAATGTCTGCGAGGTGGGGTCGATCCAGATCGATGTACCGGTGAAACCCGTGTGCCCGAACGACCCCAGCGGAAACAAATCGCCGCGGTTCGATGAGAACGAGGAACTTAGGTCCCAACCCAGCCCGCGTGCCGTTCCGTCTTCGGCAATCACATACGGCTGCGTCATCTTCGCCACGGTCTGTGCTGAAAGTACTCGCTTCCCGTTCAGCACACCGCCGTTCAGCAACATCTGGGAGTATCTAGCAAGATCGTCGGCAGTGGAGAATAATCCTGCGTGCCCGGCAACCCCGCCCATTCGGAAAGATGTAGGATCGTGCACCCTGCCGCGGAGTATTTCGTTTCCGGCCTTCTCGTCACCTTCGAACTTCGATCCGAGATAACTATTCTGACCTCGGATGTTCTCGGTCGGAGCAAGCCTGCGAAGTATGCTGCTGACATCGTCGATCGGAAAGGCTGCGCTACTCGCCGCGATCCCTTGCGGTGCAAAGTTGATGAAACGAGTGTCATTAGCGCCGACCGACCGAAAAAACTCCTCAGCGAAGTCTTCCAAGGGCGTGCCCGACACTTTCGAAACGATCTCCCCTAATATCTCAAAATTGATGTCTGAATAGACGAATCGGGTGCCCGGGAAATTGCGGAGCTTCTCTTTGTTCAACGCCGCAGCCATACCTTGACGGCCAACCCATTTCTCTCCAAGATCAAAGTCCGGGCGGTACCCAGATACGTGATTTAGCAGCTGAAGCACAGTTACGCGCCTGGCATTTTCATCCTCGATCTGGGGGAAGAACTTTCCGACCGTATCGTTCAGACGGAGCTTGCCCTGCTCGATGAGAATCATTATCGAGGTGGCGGTGGCGACCGGCTTGGTAAGCGATGCCACGTCGAAGATCGTGTCGACCGTCATCTTCTCCACCGCCGGTACCAGCGACCTGTTCCCGAACGCCTTTCGGTAAACGATCTTTCCCTTATGCCCGACCACGACAACCGCCCCTGGTAGTTTCTTGTCCGCGATGTCCGCGTTAACAAGCTGCTCGATCTGGTTCAGCTTAGCAGCGTTCATCCCGACCGTTTGCGGAGAAGCTATCGGCAGACCTTGTGCGGAGATATTCTCCACAGATGAACACAGAAGAGCACAGATAAAGACGGCCAAAACCACTGCAATTCTTATCCGCACTGATCGAACTCGTATCTCCCACCCCATAATCATCTTTCATCTGTGTCCATCAGTGTTCAACTGTGGACAATTCTCTATCTCTTAGCCTTCAGCTCTTTTTCGCGTTCTACAAAGCTCTCTTTGCACAACCGTACAAACTCTTTCCCGATCGGCGAGAAATGCCCGCCGCGCAATCGGGCCAGTCCCAGTTCCCATTTGATCTCGGCGCCCTCGATCAGCCATGAGATAAGTCTGCCGTCGCGGATATCGCGGGCGACTGATTTGGCACCGGCCATCCCGACGCCGAGGTTGTTCGCGACCATCAGGTTGATGGCCTCCTGGCGCGAAAGCTCCATCGTGATATTTGGGCGGACGTTGGCGGCCGCGAAAAATTCGTCGATCATCCGGCGCGTATTGCCGCCCCGTTCGCCGAGAATCAGATCTTCCCCCGCAAGCGTAGCGGCGCTGATGTATTTCTCTTTCGCAAGGTGATGTTCCGGGTGCGCGATGGCTACGATCTCGTCGGAAAAGATCGATTCGGTCGTGATGTTGGCGTTGTCCACCGGCAGCGACACGAACGCCGTGTCGATCTCGCCGTGCATCATTTTATCGACAAGCCGTTGACTCGTACCCGATGAAACGGTCAGCTCTGAATTAGGGAATTTCTCTTTGAGACCCTGCATTATCCCCGGCAACTGATGCATCGCGAACGTTCCCGATGCTGTGCCGATACGCAGACGGCCATATTCGGCTCCCGCTACTTCTGCGATCTCGGCTAATGCGGAGTCGTGCTCGCGCAGAATTTTTCTGGCACGTTCGAGCAGGTATTCGCCGGCCTCGGTCATGATCACCCGCCGCGGAGTTCGGGTGAAAAGCTGAAGCCCGACCTCCTCCTCAAGCTGGCGGATCTGCATGGAGATCGCCGCCTGCGTCACATTCACGCGGCGGGCTCCCGCCGTAAAGGTCTTCGCCTCGGCGATGGCCAGGAAAGCTTTGAGCTGTCTGATCTCCATAAAACGGAATCTCTAAATTGTGGTGAATAAAACTAGAAAAATGGGCGTATCACGCTATCTTATCGAATACATAAAATCTGTTAAATTTGATTATATGTCAAGCTTGGCGAAGAATAGCGCTGGATTTTTGTGTCCGCGCCGCGAACAAAGGCATGGCAGTGAAACCGACAAAACGAGGGCGAAGGGGCGTGTTCCCGCAATACTATCTCGGTGTTGACGGCGGCGGTACGAAGACCCATGTGACGCTGATGACGGAGGCACGCGAGGTAGTAGGCGAGGGGAACGCGGGCCCGTCGAACCCCTTGCGCGTCGGCGTAGAAACGGCCGTTTCCAATATTATCAAAGCGACCGACCAGGCGATGGATGCCGCCGGAGCGATGCGAGTCGATATCGCGGCGGCCACGCTCGGCCTCGCGGGGGTTCGCCGTGCCGACATAAAGCAGCGCGTGAAAGCAAGTTTTGTCGAACAGCTTCGAGTTAGAAAGACTACTGTGATCACCGACGCCGAGATCGCCCTTTTCGCGACCACGCAGGGGAAACCCGGAATAGTGGTGATCGCAGGAACCGGTTCGGTCTGCCTCGGCATGAACGAGAAAGGCAAGATAGCGATCGCTGGGGGCTGGGGACCGCTCGCCGGCGACGAGGGCGGCGGCGTCGGGATAGCGCAGACCGCATTGCACGCGGTAGCGAAGGCCTCAGACGGCCGCGGTATCGCAACCGTGCTCAGCGATCGCGCGTCGGAATATTTCAGGGCATCGGGGCCGGAAAATCTGATCGTTGCGATATACTCGCCTCAAGTGGACAACAGCCGCATCGCCGGGTTCGCCCGTTTCGTCGTCGAGGCCGCGCAAGACGGAGACGCCGTCGCTGCGTCGATCCTCCAGGAAGCCGGTGCGGAGCTCGGCCTCGCCGCATGCGCCGTGATCGAAAAGCTCGGCCTTGCGAAAAAGAAGGTCCCCATCGGCTGCGTCGGCAGCGTTTTCAACGCAGGCGAGCTTTTAAAAACACCGATGATCCAAACCGTTCACACGATCGCCCCCAAGGCGTTCCTTACCGAACCCAAAATGCCGCCGGCACAGGCAGCGGCGGTGATGGCATTTATAAATGGTAACGGCAAGAACGGGACCGGCAAATAGATCAATGCTCCCGATTACCGAACAAGAAAACCCCAAAACCGCGAACATCGATCAGGTGCCGACGCTCGACGCGCTTAGGCTCATCAACAACGAGGACAAGTTGGTTGCGGCGGCGGTTGAAGAAGTTCTACCCGATGTGGCAAGGGTGGTCGATGAGATCGTGAAACGGCTGCAGAACGACGGGCGTCTTTTTTATATCGGTACTGGCACGAGCGGACGGCTCGGTGTTCTGGATGCTTCCGAGATCCCACCGACATACGGAGTTTCCTACGATCTCGTTCAGGGAATCATCGCCGGCGGGTACGAAGCCCTCTACAAAGCGACGGAGGCGAGTGAAGACAACAAAGAGCAGGGAGTGGAGGATCTGAAGGCTCGCGGCGTTACGGATAACGATGCGGTTATCGGCATCGCCGCTTCCGGTCGAACGCCTTACACGATCGGGGCGGTGCAATACGCAAAGAGCATAGGCTGTTTTACCGCCTGCATCGTCTGCAATCCCGAATCTGAAATAACGAAGGCGGTCGACGTGGCGATCGTCCCCGTCGTCGGTCCCGAAGCCATCACCGGCTCAACGCGGATGAAGGCGGGCACCGCTCAAAAGTTAATTCTCAACATGATCTCCACCGCCGCCATGATCCGGCTTGGGTACGTCAAAGGTAACCGGATGACCAATGTGCGGGCGTCGAACGAAAAATTGAAAGATCGGGCGGTGCGCATCCTAATGGCCGAGACAGGTATCACGGACAACGGCGATGCCAAGAGACTGTTGAGGGAAGCAAACTTCTCTATCCGTGAAGCGGTCAAGATTCGGAACGATAAAGAAAGAAAGTGAATAGCAAATAACAACCTCGTCATTATTCTTATTCCGAAGATACCAATGCCTAACCCTCGCGACATCGAAAAGGTCAAAATCGCATTGCCGATCGCAATTCTTTTTTTCGTTGGCGTGCCGACGATTTCGTGCTCGTATATCTTGAATTACGGGCCAGTGGATTGCGGGTTTTCAGCCTACTACGACACCAAGGATAGAGATGGCAAGATCGAGCTAGTATTCTCGCGTGTCACTGCCGAGGGGAATGACCCTCGAAACTGCGGGTTCAACTACATAAAGACAAAGGTTGATCGCGCCGAGATCGACGGCACCGCAATGCCGGAGCGTGCGGACGCCGACAAATTCCAGCGCGAAACTTACTTCTACGCGGCTCCTCCTGGGTTCGACCTGCGAAAAAACACGATCAAGATCGAGTATGGAGGCAAGAAGTACGTTTCCGATCTCACCTCGGTCGAACAAATAGACACAAGCTGCTATATAAAACTGAAGTCTGAAGGATACTGGTAGCTCAAAAATGCAAACACTCGACCTCATCATAATCTTCGGCTATCTGATCGGCATCACCGCCTTCGGCATCTGGTACGCCGGCAAACAGGAGACGACCGAGGACTATTTCGTCGGCAGCCGTAACGTGCCTTGGTGGGCGATCGCGATGTCTATCGTGGCTACGGAAACCAGCACGATCACATTCGTGTCGGTGCCCGGGGTCGCGTTCGCTAAGGGCGGCAATTTTCAATTTCTTCAATTGGTTTTCGGGTACATGCTCGGCCGAGTAGTCATTTCGTTGATCTTCATCCCCCTATATTTCAAGGGAGAATTGCAGACGGTTTACCAATTGCTCGGCGAACGTTTCGGCACGCGCGTGAAGATGCTGGCGTCGGGGCTATTCGTCATTATGCGGAACATCGCCGACGGCATCCGGCTGCTTTTGACGGCGATAGTCTTGGCGGCCGTTTACACGTCGTTCAATCCCGGCACCGATCAGACCATGGTAATAATCGCGTCGATCGTGCTGCTCGGTATCGTAATGATCGTGTTCACCTTTTACGGCGGGATCGAAGCGGTCATTTGGGTGGAGGTGGTGCAGCTTGTTATCTACATCGGCGGCGCGATCGCCGCGGCAATCGTGTTGATCAACAATATCGACGGGGGGTTTTCAGGCGCCGTGTCGATCGGTCAACAGTTCGACAAATTCGACGTTTTCGATTTCAATCTCGATTTCGCAAAAACGTACACGTTCTGGGGCGGACTTCTGGGCGGCTGTTTTCTTACGATGTCGACCCACGGAACAGACCAGTATTTGGTCCAGCGCTACCTTTGCACGGACAAGCCGCGTTCGGCGGCGACGGCACTTCTTTCGTCCGGCGCGGTCGTGCTCGCGCAGTTCATCGGATTTTTGTTCATAGGCGTGCTGCTGTTCGCGTTTTACGGCCCATATAAGGCGCCCGAATACGCCCAGGCTGGAGTTCCCGGTTCGGGCATCGCGGGAACATTTCCGTTCCTGAAACCGGACCAGGTGTTTCCGAATTTCATCACCGAACACATGCCCGCGGGGCTTTCCGGCCTGGTCGTCGCGGCCATTTTCGCCGCGGCGCTTTCGTCGTCGCTCAACTCGATCGCCGCGACAGTCATCAACGATCTCTACAAGCCTTTCCGTCAGAATATCTCGGACAAACAGCTTCTGCGGCTTTCCGGCATGCTGACGGTCGTTATCGGAATAGTTCAGATCGTCGTCGCGGTCGTGTTCATGCAAACGGGCGAATCGGCCCTCAACCTTGCCCTGTCGGTGGCGTCTCTTATAAACGGCCCGATCCTAGGTGTTTTTCTCGTGGGCACGTTCATTAAAAACGCCAGAGAAAAACACGCGCTTATTGGAATGCTGGCAAGCATCGCGTTGATGATCTACATCTTACTAGGTACAAAGATCGCGTGGCCGTGGTACGCGCTCATAGGAAGTTTGACGACGGTGATCGTCACGTTCATAGCTACTCTGTTCATAAAATCAAATGATTAAGTTTCTAACCGCTTTTATTCTTACTACCCTGGTCGCTCCTGGATTACTTCTCGGCTCGTCTCCGCGTCTCCGCGTCTCGGCGGTTCAAAACACAGCCGAACGTTTTGAGCCATCAAAGAAATCCTGGGACTTCGCCGCGAAACAGGTTAAGAAGATGACCGTGGACGAGAAGGTCGGTCAACTAATTCATGTCGGTGTGAATGCCCGGTTTGCCAATCAGGAAAGCGCGTTTTTCAAAGATCTCAAACGGCACGTAGTCGAAAACAAGATCGGCGGCATCATCTTTTTCGGGGCACCGATCTACGAAACGACGCACATCGCAAATCGGATGCAGGAGGCCGCGTCAACTCCGCTCCTTATGTCGCTCGACGCGGAAACCGGCATAGGGATGCGGTTCGAGGACGCGACCAATTTCCCCTGGGCGATGGCCGTCGCCGCGACCGGCAATCCCGAATTCGCCCGCCGAATGGGCGTTGTCACCGGCCGCGAGGCACGAGCCATCGGCATCCAGCACATTTATGCACCTGTCCTCGACGTTAACAATAACGCCGCCAACCCCGTGATCAACGTCCGCAGCTTTGGCGAGTCGCCCGAGGACGTTTCCCGGTTCGGTATCGCATTCGCCGAGGGAATTCAATCGCAAAAGGTCATCGCCACGGCAAAACATTTCCCCGGCCACGGCGACACAGCCGTCGATTCTCATCGCGGCCTCCCGATTATCGAACTTCCACGCGAACGGCTTACAAACTTGGAGCTTGTTCCGTTCAAAAGAGCCGTAGATGCGGGGATCGGTTCGATAATGATCGCCCATATCGCGCTTCCGCAGATCGACAGCGAAGAGATACGCCCGCTGAAGGAATATCAGGGCGGCGATGCCGAGGCTGGTGCCGAGATCGTCGTCGAAAAGGCCACGATCCCCGCCACGCTATCATCAAAAGTGCAAACCGATCTGCTCCGAAAAGAGATGGGTTTCAAAGGCCTGATCGTCTCCGACGCGATGTCGATGAGCGGGCTGACGATATATTTCACGCAGGAAGAAGCCGGCGTCCGGGCTTTTCTGGCGGGAACAGACATTCTCGAAAAGCCGGAGAACGTTGATGCAATGCTGAAAGGCCTGAAAGCCGCCGTCGCGAGCGGCCGCATCCCGATGGCTCGGCTCGACGAATCCGTCACCCGCCAGATCGCCTGGAAGCACGAGCTCGGTCTTTTCAAGAACCGCATCACTCCGCTCGACCAGATCGATCGCTTGGTATCGACACCAGACGTGACACAGCTAACCGACGAGATCGCGAACGCCGCATTGACACTCGTCCGCCAAGGGGATGGCGATCTGCCGCTGAATCGGTCAAAAAAGATCGCGGTCCTCGGCATTTCCAACGGCTTCGACGGGGGTGGGGTGATGAACCCGTTGAGCGGAACTCTAAGGTCGAACGGCCTGAAGTTCACACAGGCCTACATTCAGGAAAACAGTTTACAGGCACAGGTCGATGCCGCCCGGAAAGCCGTTGCCGAAGCCGATGTCGTGGTCGTCGGCCTATACGGACGTGTACGTTCGGGTGCGAAGAACAGCGTCGGCATCCCCGAGAACGGCGCCGCGATCCTTAGAGAAGCTCTCGCGTCAAACAAGAAAGTGATCGGCATCAGTTTCGGCAACCCGTATATTCTTTCCTCGTTCCCCGAGATGAAAACGTACCTGGTCGCCTATGGTGATATGCCCAGCCTGCAGCGCGCATCGGCCCGGGCGCTCCTGGGAATGCAAGGGATCACTGGAAAACTCCCGATTACGCTGCCCGGGTTACACCCGAGGGGAACTGGTATTCAATTAGAAAAGAAATAGGGCAACACCCGGAAACGCAGGTGCCCTCGTCTGCATGAGTGCCGCCTCGGCACGAAAACGGTTGCGAGGCTCAGTGCGGTCACCGCGACCACACCGCCGAAGCGGCGGCGTTCCAGGCGAGGGCGCCTGCGTTCCCGGGTCAGCGGCCCGCGATGCGGAAAATAGATAATGACAAAATCTTGGGAGATCGAGAATTTCCTTTCGGAGGAGATGGGCCGACTACACGTTGACGGCGTCGATACGTTCGAACTCGCGCACACACACGGCACACCGCTCTTTGTGTTCAGCGAATCGCGCATTCGCCATAACATCGACCGATTGAAGAAAGCGGCAGAAGTTATAGATCGACCTCTGAAGCTTTGCTACGCTGCGAAAGCGATGTCCACGATGGGAATTCTGCGTGCTGTGAAAGGCGCCGGCTCCGACATCGAGGTGAATTCCGGCGGCGAACTATGGAAGGCACTCAAGACGGGTTTCACCGGCGACCAAATCAATTACAACGGCAACAGTAAAGAGATCTGGGAACTTGAACTCGCGATCGAAAACGAGATCTACGCGATTCAGGTCGATTCGCTTTATGAGCTGTCGTTGATCGACGAAACCGCTAAACGTCTCGGTAAAAAGGCGAATGTAAGCCTCCGTCTCGTCCCCGAGATCGAAACCGGAACGCACAGCGGATTGCAGACCGCGCTGCTCACTTCCAAATTCGGAATGATGCCCGACGAAGCCTTCGACGCGTTCCGCAAATATAAAGATTCACCGCACCTGAATCTCGCGGGCGTCCACCTTCACATCGGTTCGCAAAACCCGGAATCTCACGCTTACACCGACGCGTTTCGAATGCTTTTCGACAGCATGATGCGCATCGATCGCGAGGCGGGAATAAGGCTTCAGCACGTAAACCTCGGCGGCGGATTCCCTGTCAATTATCTCCGCAGCGGCGTGCGGCAAGATCAATTCCCCGCCGAACAACGGGAAATGTTCGCCGCCGATTTCGAACCCGCCGATGCCGTCGGCGAGGCTTGGCAAGAGGTCAAGAGATTCGCCCGCGACTGCGGGGCAGAACATCTTTTAGATGGCATCACCGTCCTCCTGGAACCCGGCCGCTCCATCATTGCGGACGCCGGCATCTGTCTCACGACAATTCGAAACGCCAAACAACGGCCTACTGATCACCAACCGCTGACCACTGACCATTGGCTGTTGACCGACGCAGGTTTCAACATCCTGCTCTCGATGGAAACCTACAAGTGGTACTACCACCTCGTTTCCGCCGAACGAGCCGGCGAACCGCACGACACGCCTTACAAATTGGCCGGCCCCTTATGCGACGGCGGCGACGTCTATTTCGACCACGAAGGCCACGGCCGCCTGCCTGATCACCGCCTTCTCCCCGCCGACACCAAACCTGGCGATATCCTCGCCTTGCTTAACTGCGGAGCCTACTCTCTAGCCCAGGCATCGCAATACAACGGCAGATTTCTACCCCCGGTTGTCTTGATAAAATTAAATGGTGCAGCGGAACTGATCCGGCGAAGAGAAAATTTCGAAGATCTGATCGGAAGTGATCTTTAACTTTTATGCTATTGCGATCTCGACCAACTTAGCCCCTGGGCGCGCCCCGCAAGATAATTTTTAAGAATTCCAGATCTTCCGCCGCGATCTCAAGCTTTATTTCTTCGACGAGATTGTTCAGTTCTACCAGTGACGAGACTTGGATGCTTTCGTCCTTTATCGACGATATTGCTTCGATGGCTTTGGCGATCGCTTCGTCAAACTTTGAGGATTGATCAAAGTGCGCGTAGCGGCGGGATATTTCGAGCCACGCCGAAGACCGCGACGCCATCTGTGGAATCGTTTCGGCGGTGGCGGAGGCTTCGTCAAGAAATTTGACTGCTGCTCCTTTTTCTCCGATTTTTTCAACGGCGTCACTTACGCCGATAAGCGCGAAGGTTCGGTGGGCGTCCTCGCCGATGGCGTTGATAGCCTGGTGTGTAAACTGTTCCGAACCCTGCGATGCGAAAATTACCGACGCTTGCGAAAGGGCCGTTATGCTTTCAGCCTCGTCCCCAATATTTTCGGCAATTTCGAGTGCCCGTTCGCCTTTACCAAAATGTGCAAATTGTGCCGCTATCGAACCAAACAACTTGTAACGATCCTTGCTGTTTCTCGTTTCGATCTCACGCTGCGACTTAAGGATGGCATAGGCTTCCTCAATCGATTCCAGTGCGTCGTCCTTCAGGTCATGTGACCAGAAATGACGAGCATGACCCACCAGACATGTGGCGATCTGCGTCTTGTCCGCGACCATGTCGAGCGTGCGATCGGCCAGTTCCTGGCTGCTGGAGCGAAGAAACCCTACGGATACAGCCGCCAAAAACGAATCGCGGTGAACGTTATCGAGTTGCTCAGAATATTTGAGTGCCTTATCGAAAGTCTCGATCGCCTTTCCGTTCTGCCCGGCTTCGGAAAACATCGTGCCGATCTCAATTAGCGTTCGAATGCGTTCCTCATCATGTTCGATCTCCACCGCATCCAAAACGGCCGCATCCAGCAGTTCAGCGATGCCATCCGTCGTTCCGTCCGCCAGCATCGAATGTGAGATTCCCGTGTATGCTGAAACCCGAGCTCCGGGAAACTCGATCGAATCGATTGTTGCCCGAAAAGCTTCAGCATCGCCCGAGGAATATTGTTTCGACGCGATCGCCGAATAAACGAAATCGGGATGGGCCATGTTGCCGGCGATCCGCTGTGCCGCATCGAAATTACCCTTGCTCGCCTCGATCATCCCGATCCGCTCACGGCCCTCGCTCTGCAGCGCCGGTTCCTCTATCGCGTCGATCAGCTGCATAGCGTACTCGTCGTCGCCCGTCGCCGCACATTTTTCCGCTACGTGTATCAGCAATCGGTCACGCGTGAATGGATCGTCGACAGTATTCGCCAGTTCCGCCGCGAAATCGACGTTCCCCTTCGCCAAATATTGCGGCACAACAGTCGAGATCCCTTCGGAATGGCCGTCCGCGCTCTCGATCGTCTCCGCGAGATAGGTAGCACACGCCAGCAAATTCGATTCGGCTTCTTCTCGCGAAACAAAATGGGTCATAAATGGAAAATGAGCGGTGAAGAATGAAACATTTTCAGATCGCTTTTGAATGCGGATTTCTGAAATTATCCATTTTCAATTAACAATTGACTACACGAAAACTCTCCGCATCGTCTCGGGCCACCAATCGTTCAGGTTCTTCGCGACTGCGCTAGCACCGGCAGCCCGAAGCTGATCGGCTGACACAGTGTTCGTCACTCCCAGAACAGGCAGGTCCGCGGCCCGCCCGGCCATCACGCCCGGCGGCGAGTCTTCGATCACCAGGCAATCTTCGTGCACCATCGGCAGGTGTCCCTGCGATATACGGGCGAGGTCGAGATCACGAAATCCCTGCCGGTAGCATTGCGGGTCCGGCTTGCATTTGGTGACCGAATCAGCACTAACCACCACGGTAAAGGCGTCCGCAATGCCGATCTTTTCAAGCACGAAATCGATCTCCTCCCGCTTCGCCATGCTCACGATCCCCAGCGAAAGTTCATTCGCGCACTTCCGCACGAAATTTTCGACGCCCTCAAATATCGGCATTCGTTCGGATACGATATTCCGCCAATGCTCCGTCTTGGCCGCGGTCAATTCGAGAACACGATCCATTTCCGCCGGCTTTCCCGCTTCTACCAGGATCGACCCGACAAATGTCTTGTCATCCATCCCCAGCCGGGAATAATACATCTCGTCGGTGACGTCGATCCCGTCCGCCCCAAAGATCTCCTTATAAGCCGCGTGCTGTATAGGTTCATCGTCGATGATGACACCGTTAAAATCCATCAAGATCGCTTTGATCATAAATTAAAATCTAAAGGAACTTTTCCTCGATCATATTTCCCCGCCCGAGAATGCCGTTCGGGTCGAAAGCTCGTTTTAGTTCCGCCATTTCGTTAATGTAACGCTCCCCCATCATCACGTAGAGGTATTTCGATTTCAGCTTCCCGATCCCGTGCTCCGCCGACACCGTGCCGCCCAGCATCACCGCCTGTGCGATGAATCGGCCGTAGAGATGCCGGGCACGTTTCGCTTCCGCATCGTCCTTTGGCAGAAGATTAGCATGCAGGTGGCAATCACCTATGTGCCCGAAGATCACATATTCCATGCCGCTAGCATCCAGCGTCTCCTTGTAAAACTTCAGAAATCCTTCAAAATTCTCATCCGGCACCGCCATGTCCGTCCCGATCTTCTTCTGCTTGTTCCGAACAACGCGCTCGTTCACCGAAACCGGCAGCGCATGCCGGAACGCCCGCATCTTCTCCCGGTCCTGCTCCGTCGTGGTGAACCACGACGCATCCACATCGGCGCTATGCTTTTCCAAAAGATCGTTCCACGCTTCCAGCAAGGCGTCCTCGTTCTCCGCGTTCGTCTCCTGCTCGAAAAATATCGCCCCCGCCATCCCGTCCGGCGTTTCAGGAAACTTCTCCGCGATGAATCTCAACGCCCGGTCGTCGAAATATTCGATCAGCGAAGCATTTATAGAATCTGAAATCTCAGATTTGAAATTTGAGATAGATGGAGCCTCAGCTGGGTTTCGAATATCAGATTTGAGATTTGAAATTGACGCCGTCTCACTCGAGTTTGAAATCTCAGATCTGAAATTTGAAATTGATGCGGTTTTCACAGCCTCGACGAATCTCAGCAGATCCCCTGATTCCCGAAAAAACACGATCCCGCTAAAAAACCCTTCCGGGCTCGGCAGCAGCGACAATTCGATCTCCGTGATCACGCCTAACGCGCCCTCACTCCCGATAAAAAGGTCTATCGCATCCAACGGCCGGGCATTGTAGAATCCACTAACGTTTTTCCTAACATCCGGCCGCTCGTACGTGGGAACTCGCGCTGTGATCGTCGCTCCCGATTCGGTTCTCAGCTCGATCGAATTCCCATCAGCAGAAACAACCTCGCCGCGCGAAAGTTGAAGTCTGTCCCCGTTAGCCAATACGATCCTGAGTCCCTGAACGAAACCGCGGGTGGCTCCATATTTGAAACTCCGAGCACCCGAAGCATTCGTCGCCACGGTCCCCCCGATCTGGCAGCTCCATTCAGTCGGATCCGGCGGGTAGAAGAGCCCTTCGACTTCAACGGCCTTTTGAAAATCGGTTAGTATCACGCCCGGCTGGACAACCGCCCTGCGGTTCTGCTTGTCGATCGAAATTATTTTATTCAGCCTCTCCAGCGAAATAACGAAACCGCCGAATGGTACCGCGCCGCCGACCGTTCCCGTCCTTGCTCCAGAAACCGTCACTGGGATCTTGCCTTCATTCGCATCTCGCAGGACTTCCGCGATTTCATTCTCGCTCTCCGGCACAAACAGCTTCTCCGCATGCCCCCCGGACATATTGCTGGCGTCCGTGAGGTAGTTCTGGAGGTCTTCGGCCTGAGTCTTTGTCTGCATCTAGGATCGAATTAGATTCTATCCAATCGCCAAAAATGTGCCTAATCCGACGCGCATCCTTATCGATATTCCAACTCCCTTTGCCGCAGATACTTAAGCCGGTCTCTGATCTCCGCTGCCCGCTCGAATTTCATTTCTTTCGCGGAGTGGCGCATATCGGCTTCTAGCTGTTGGATTGTCTCCTTGAGCTGCTTTGGTGAATACTCTTCGAATGCGTCGAGGTCGAGGGGTACTTTAAAGTAATCCGCCTCGTATGCCGTCACCAGCGTCGCCTCGATCGACTTGATTATCGTCGTCGGTGTGATGCCGTGCTCGGTGTTGTAGGCTTCCTGGATCTCTCTGCGTCGGGCCGTCTCGTCGATCGCGTGCTTCATCGAATCGGTGATCTTGTCCGCGTAAAGGATCGCCTTACCACCTGAGTTTCGAGCAGCTCGTCCGATGGTCTGGATAAGCGAGCGTTCGGAGCGGAGGAATCCTTCTTTGTCGGCGTCCAGTATGGCGACAAGCGAAACTTCCGGCAGGTCCAGCCCTTCCCGTAAGAGGTTTATGCCGACGAGCACGTCATATTCGCCCCGCCGCAGATCGCGCAGGATCTTGATGCGTTCGAGTGTGTGGATCTCGCTGTGCAGATAGCTGACCTTCACGCCCACCTCGCTGAAATACTCGCTCAGGTTCTCCGCCATCCGTTTTGTTAGCGTCGTAACGAGAACGCGCTCGTTGCGTTCCGCACGCTGCCGACATTCTTCCAGAAGGTCATCGATCTGACCCTTTACGGGTCGCACTTCCACGACCGGATCTAGCAGACCCGTCGGGCGAATGATCTGCTCGATCACCTCGCCTTCGGTTTGTTTTAGCTCGTAGGGGCCCGGCGTGGCCGAAACATATATCGTCTGGCCTCGCCGGTATTCGAACTCCTCAAAATTCAGTGGCCGGTTATCCTTTGCGCTCGGCAACCGAAACCCGTATTCCACCAAGGTGCCCTTTCGGGACTGGTCGCCTTTGAACATCGCCCCCAATTGCGGGATCGTCTGGTGCGATTCGTCGATCACCATGATCGCGTCCTTCGGTAGGTAATCGAGCAGGGTCGGCGGCGGAGCTCCCGGCGGTTTCCCGGTTAGGTGCCGCGAATAGTTCTCGATGCCGCGGCAAAACCCCATCTCCTTGATCATCTCCAGGTCGTACATCGTCCGTTGGTGCAGCCGCTGCGCTTCGACGATCTTCCCCGACTCGACCAAGAATTGTTCATGTTCTTCCAGTTCTGTCCTGATCGTTTTCACCGCGCTTTTGATCGTCTTCTTCGACATCACATAGTGCGTCTTCGGGTAGATGGGCACGCGCGATTCGTGCTTTTGTATCACCTCGCCGAGCAGCGGATCGATCGTCGATATCGAATCGATCTCGTCACCCCAAAACTCGATTCGGTACGCATTTTCCTGATAGCTTGGGTAAAGTTCCACGACGTCACCGCGAACGCGGAAAACACCGCGATCGAAATCCACGTTCACGCGTTCATACTGCAGTTCCACGAGCTTTTGCAGAAATTCTTCCCGCTTCATCTGCATCCCGGGTTCGATGAAAACAAGCATTCCGTAATACGCGTCCGGGTCGCCTAGTCCGTAAATGCAAGAGACCGAGGCCACAACGATCACGTCCCGCCGCTCGAAAAGCGCCCGCGTTGCGCTCAATCGCAGACGGTCAATCTCGTCGTTTATCGTCGCTTCCTTTTCGATGTAAAGGTCTGCGGCCGGAACGTACGCCTCTGGCTGGTAATAGTCGTAATAAGAAACGAAATATTCGACCGAATTTTCCGGGAAAAAAGACTTGAACTCCTGATAAAGCTGCGCCGCGAGCGTTTTATTATGGGCGAGCACAAGCGTAGGCCGCTGCGTCTCCTGAATGACGTTCGCAATCGTGAAGGTCTTTCCGCTGCCGGTGATCCCCAGCAAAACTTGATGATCCGCATTGCCGTTGATACCTTCGACCAATTGCCGGATCGCCTCCGGCTGGTCCCCTTTTG
>Ga0307409_100000202_pt1 | contig 23457 bp, 19 predicted proteins | sample 322Ometagenome_2_FD_203888 | JGI IMG/M metagenome (GOLD analysis project Ga0307409, IMG submission 203888) | Maize rhizosphere microbial communities from greenhouse at UC Davis, California, United States - 322HYB-O-2 | ecosystem: Host-associated > Plants > Roots > Rhizosphere > Soil | place... | reverse complement strand
GGCTTCCGCATCGGTGCCTTCAAAGGGATGAGCGGCACCCTGTTCCGCAATTTGACGTGCTGACCAGTAGGTGGTTTGCCGCTGAGTCCCGTCCGCGGTGACCGAGAGGTAGGTTCCCGGAACGAGCTTGTGGATGCTCTGGTATATCGAATAGGGAGCGGGGACGTAACCATGACGCAAGAAGAGGGACAGCGCGCCCCGGTCAATTTTCCCCTGCCACTTCGGATGTACTCGCAGGGCCTTGAGCTCCGAAGCAAAAACGAAGCTATCACCCAGCCGGCCATAGTACAGCGGTTTTTCACCTAGCCGGTCCCGACTGATGTGCAGCGTGGCCTCGGCCCGATCCCAGATCGCCAGCGCGAACATTCCAGTCATGCGTTCAAGCGCCGAGCCGATGCCCCACCGCGCGATGGCGGCCAGAATCACCTCTGTATCGGAACCCCCCCGCCAGCCCCGCACGGCACCGCTGGTTTCCAGGTCCCGACGAAGCTCGAGGTAATTGTAAATCTCACCGTTGAATGTCAGGACATACCGGCCGCAGTGCGACACCATGGGCTGATGCCCTGCCGGCGACAGATCCAGAATCGACAGCCTACGGTGACCGAGACCCACCCCCATCCCCGCATCGACCCAGATCCCGCTGTCGTCCGGACCCCGATGGGCCAAACACGTTGCCATCTGCTCGGCCAGGCCGGCAAGACCCTCATTACCTAGCCCCGATCCACCCAGAAAACCGACGATGCCGCACATGCGATGGCCCAGAGTGAGTGTTCAGGTGAATGTAATGCCGTACAGGATGCCGGAACCGGATGGAGCAAGGGGGATGCCGGAGAGTTGGGCCTATCCTCGGGTCAGATCTCCCAATTCGACATCAGGATCCCAGCAGGGGGGGTGCGTTGGGGATATCCCTGCAAGAGCATTCTGAGATCGGTCCAATGCACCCGGTAGCCGAGCTCGATCAGGCGGAGATAGGCGGTCGAGAACTCGGTCTGGCAGCGGATCGCCACCCGGTTGACCCTCTCGCCGGCAGCGGTGAGCTGCAAGGCGTGCAACAGCCTTTCGAATACGTGTTCATCGGTGGCCACCAGCTTCAGGACGCGTAGCTCGTCCTTCGGCCGCCCGGCCGCAAGCGGGATAGAGTGCCACAGGGCAAACCCGGCCAGTCTCTCTCCTTCGCGCAGCAGCGTTGTATCTCCGATGCCCAGATCGTGGGTGAGGGCCAACTCCCTGGTGAAATCGACGCCCGGCAGGATGGCGTCGGCGAGTCGCTGGCACTCCTCCATCCATCGGGTCCAGACCGGGCCGGAGGCAGAGAGTAGCTCGGGAACCCCAATCGGCCGGCGAGGAACATCGTGAACCAGAGTGACCGTGAGATGGCTGGGCACCAGGCCCATCCGGCTATAGAACCCGATATTGTCCACGGTCCGCGGCATGGTCTCGAGCCCTATCGTGGTCGCGCCCTGACTGCGCAGCCAGTCGATACCGGTTCGCACCATGCTGGATCCGAGCCCCTCGCCCTGATGATCAGGGCGCACCGCCAGCGGCCCCATCCAGCCTTCCGTGCCGGACCGGTGAACCATGTTAAAGGCAATCATGTGCCCATCGGCGTCGCGCCAGACCATCGACCCCTCACCGGCGTCCTCCAGGGCGTAGCGCCAGACCAGGTTGTTGAGCTGCGGCACTCGTACTCCCACGAGACCGTCCCGGCTGTATCGATCGGTAAACGCGTCGGCGAAGACCCGATTCAATGACTCGATATCCCGCAGCGTGGGCCGATCCGGGCCCCGAATACTCCGGTCAGGCCGCCACATCACGGTCTTCCCGCGGCTCATCCCGGACGGTGGACACGCCGCTCGCCACATCTAGGCCCACGCGAACCACGCGGTCGAAGCCCTCGCGCACGGAGTCCACGTGGGTGATGAGGATGACCTGGGGAAAGCGATCCGCCAGGCTGCGGAGCAGGTCTACCACCGCCGTGCGGCGATCTTCATCCAGCGACCCAAAGATTTCGTCGAGGATGAGAAGCGACAGAGGCTGGCCGGCACGCTCGGCGATCATCTGGCTGATGGCGAGCCGCAGGGCGAGGTTGGCCACATCCTCCTCTCCTCCTGAGATGACTGCCTTTGGATCACCATCATCGAGCAGGGTGGCGGCGTAATCCTCATCCAACTCCAGATCGGTGTAACGCCCACTGGTGAGGTCCCTCAGGAACCCACTGGCAAGGTAGGAGAGATCGGGGCGCAACGTGGAGTTCAGCTCGGTGCGAAGATCGGTCAGTGCGCGGTCCAACTCCTGATGCAAGGCCAGCTCTGCGGCGGCCGCAGCGGCCGCGCGTTCCCGTTCAGCCCGATCGGCTCGACGGCGCAATACTACCTGCACTGCTTCCTGGGCTGCCGCGGTTTCACCCCGGGCCCGCACCAGCTCCAGCTCCGCCCGCCGACGTTCGGCCTCGGCAACCAGCTCGGCTTCCCGAAACTCGCGAAAGGCGGTCTCGCTGTAGTCCAGGGCAGCTATTCGAGATTGAATGTCCCGAATGGACGCGGCAATTTCTTCCCGCCCCGCGCGGCCACTGTTCAGCTCGGCAACCACTTCCTCGCTGCGATCGGCTACGGCACGGAGGCGCTCGGCCCGGAGCGCTAACGGCTCGAGGGCCCTGGTTTCGCGGAGCACCTCTTCATGACGTGCCTGATCGTAGGAGCCGAATAGCTGATCCAGCACCGACTGGAGCTCGTCGACCCGGAGCAGGAGCCTTTGCCGCTCGTCCCGCAAGGGCGCGGACTCCTGGGCTTGCGCCTTGAGTCGGGCCAACTCACTGGTGGCGGCGGAGACCTCCTGTTCCAGCTCCAATCGACGCTGCTCGATCTCGGTGAGGGCCGCCGGCTCCTGCTGCAGCTGCTCGATGCGCTGCTTATAGAAATTGCCGTTGGAGCGCACCTCCTCCATTTGCCGATCGAGCAGCTCCAGCACTCTGGCGTACTCCTGGCCGAGCGGCCGGGTGCAGGTGGGACACACGCCGTCAGCGCCCGCCTTGACGATACGTTGCCGTTGTTCCCTCAACTCATGAAACTGATCCAGCAGGCCTTGCCGTTTAGTCTGGGCGTCCTGCGCGTCCCGGACCCAAACCGTTCGCTGCTCCTCCGCCTCCAGTGTGGCCGCCGTGAGCGCCGCGCGAGACGCGTTGACCTGCTCCAGCGCCGACTGAATGGCTTCCGGCAGAGGGATACGGGACATCCGCTCATCGATCGAAGTGAGGTGGGCCTGCACTTCCTCCAGCTGGGCCCGGTGCCGCCGTCGGCTCACGTCGTGTTCGGCCTGGCGCTCGAGAGCTACCGCCTCCTCCCGCAAGGTGGGGAGCGGACTCAGTTGCCGAGCCAGCTCGTGCAGCTGCTCATGGGCTGCCTTGAGCTCCAGCTCTTCCTGTTCCAGACGGGCAATACGCTGGGCCGCCGCCGTTGCCTGATGCATCGCCACTCGGAGCTCGGCTTCCAGGCCCAGAGCGGCTTCCCGCAACTGCTGCAGCTGTTCCCACCGGGGCCGGATCTCGGCCAGCCGCGTATCCGCCAGCTCGTTGGACTCTGCCGCAGCAGCCTCGCGGGATTGCGCGACGGACAGCCGCTCCTTTGCCTGGCGCTGAGCCTCGTCCAGCTCCGCCAGGTCCGGCAGCCCCGCGCGCAAGGCGTCTACCCGCGCCTTCAACGCGGAGCGCTTTTCCTTGAGCCGGTCCTGGGCTGCCCGGAGCCGCTCGTACCCCAGGACCCGAGAGAGAAACTGAGCCCGCTCCGGCGCGGTCATCGCTGCCATCACCGCGAGCTCCTTCTGGCCGGTGAAATAGGTATTGAAGAACTCGTCGCGAGACATCCCCAGAATCCGGGTGACCCGCTCGGTCACTGACCCCAGACTGTAGGCTATCGGCGCGGGATCACCGTCCTGATACAGCTCGGCCTGGTTGAGCGAGCGGAGGATCCGGTACTGGTGAGGGCCGAGAGTAAACTCCACCTCCACTTCGACCCTGGCCCGGGGAGAGGCGCCCCGCCGCCGAAGCGTCTCGCGGCTTCCGCGAGCAGCAGGCATGCCGTACATGGCCCAGGCAATTGCCTCGAGTATCGTAGTTTTTCCGGCCCCGTTGGGACCGACGATGCCGGTCAGCCCCGGCCCGAACTCGATCTCGGTGTTCTCGTGCTGCCGGAAGTTCACCAGGCGAATTCGGTTGATTTGCATCAGCCACCCACCAGGTCTCGCTCGACCGAATCCATGAGCTCCTGACCGAGGCGCACGAAGGCAGCCCGGTCCAGCTCAGCCGGCAGAGGACGTCCGGACAGGTACGACTGGACCAGATCGGGAAGGGTCTGGCGCTGGCCAGGCGTACCCACGCCAACCGTGCGCTGCATCTCCGGGCGGCGGAGGTCGAGATGGAAATGCAGCGCCTCCGACTTGTACCCCCGGATGGCTGCGTGGTTCAGCTCGCGTGCAACATGACGGGGAATGTCGTAGACCCGGAGCCGCACGATCTTGTCGGCAACTCCGCCCGGGATAGCAGCGAGCCGGAGGGCGATCTCCGCGTCCACCGCTGAGGCCGACAGCCGCTCCGCGCGTACCGGCTCGAGATCGAGCACCTCGCGCGCCGCCGGGACCCGTCGCCGGTCTACCGCGCCCTGATCGAGCTCAACCAGGAGCCAGCCTTTTCCGTGATCCCCATGATCGGTTTCGTCGGCGCGCTCTCCCCAAATGTTGGGGCCGATGTACTCCAGAGCGCCCGCATACCAGGCGTTGCGAGCAACCATGTGTTGGGTGTGATAATGCCCCAACGCCACGTAGGTCCAGTCTTCCAGGTGGAGGTCATGCCGACTGAGCGTCGCGCCGCCAAAATCGCTGGCACCGCGGTGCATGTACTCCCCCTCTACCTCCAGATGGGCCACCAGCACCTGGCGCCGCTGGGAGCCTTCCGGACGGAGGAGCGGCAGCTCGGGCGTAAGCATCGCCTGCCGCGGTACGGCAAAAATGCTGAGATCGAGCTCGGGATAGACGAGCCGGCGGGGTTCGCTGGTGGCCACCTCCACTCCCACTTCCTCATACAACCGTAGAATCGAGCCGGTTTCTACCGAGCGCGGCGTATCGTGATTCCCGGCGATGAGCACGATGGGGACCTGGGGAAGCGCCTCCCGCATCCGCTGAAACTGGCGGAAGGCGAACACGATGGCGGCATTGGTTGGACGGACCGAATGGAACAGATCACCCGCGATCACGACGGCGTCGGGGGCAGCGGAGATCACTCCGTCGACAGCAGCACGGAAGGCCTGGGCGATATCGGCCTCCCGCTGATTGATGCCGCCTGTCGTCTGCCGGTGGTACTGGCGAATGCCGAGGTGCGGATCGGCGATGTGGGCGAGTTTCACGGGTGGAGAATGAACAACGAAACGGGAAAGAGCAAGCAGTTGGGAGCGATACGAACACAGATCAGACAGCAGCTGGCGATGCCCGCGTCAGCCGTACGCATCATCGGCGTGCTTCAGGGCGGGAATCCCCCGCCGAGCCGAGGTGACTTCGCCGGCCACCCGGCGTCCAAGGCACGCGGTGAAATAGGCGCAGGGATCCTTCGGTCGTTCTCGGCGAGTGGCTGACAACGCGCGTCTGACGTCTTCTTCACGCCGCCCATCGATCAGTGTTCGTATGATTTCGGGGGAGACATGGCGATCGAGCTGGCGCATCTGGCGGGCGACCGCATCCGCAAACGGCAGCTCGGCGGCGGGGGGAAACCGCTCGATTCCTTCGCGGCTGTTCAGGACTGCCGGCCGGGGAAACTTCACGAAGATGGGCTGGGTAAAATGCGGGTGACGAAGCATCAGCTCGCCCTTGGGGAGCGTAGCCAACTTGATCTTGGTGGCGGGAGAGGTGGTGGAGTAGCCCGGCGTGGCCAGCTCGTCCACATCCATGCGCCCGTAGATAACCGTTCCCGCGTTGCCGACCACCCTGCGCTGAACCTGAGAGCGAAACTGCTGGGCGGAGAACAGCACCAGGCCGAGATACCGACCCCGCTCGGACAGATCGAGCAGCATTCGTCTCACGTAGGTGTCCGGTCCGTCCACCGGCGCGTACTTGTTCAGCTCGTCCACGAAGACAACCACGTGATCCACCCCAAGATCCCGTCGCTCCAAATGCTCCCGGAGCTTGGACACCACCCGGGCAAATACCAGATCCTGCGCCAATGGGTCGAGTCCGGCCACATCTATGACCTGGACGCTTCGGTCTTGGAAACGGCCCCACGGGAGATCGCTGGATACACCATCATCGGTGACCAAGCCCTTGGAGCGGGTGCTGATGTTGCTCAGCCGGTTGCGCACCTTTCGAATGGTGGCGACGTGATGTGTTTTCCAGACCTCTCCTCCCTTCCCCAGTCCTTCCATATAGTCGAAGATCCGACGGAAGAAATCCTCGAGGTCGGCGAAACTCTGCACCGTAAAGGGACGGGTCCTCAGTGTCTCGTCCAGGTATTCACGCCCGACCACTCGCTCGGCCAGGAAGTCGATAAAGGCGTCCGCCTTGGCATCGATGTCGTCCCGATTGAGCACGACCTCGGCGTAGTCGAGCACCTCCCGAAGCCCCCAGACCAGCGGCTGGGTGTTCGCAGCCAGGTCTTCGTGGGTGCGCAACGTGTTCAAATTGACGCCATCGGGCTTTAGCGGGGCGTAATACTGGACCTGCTCAAAGGGCTTCGGCATGAGGCCCAAGCGTGCGTACTGACGAAGGTCCTCGGAACTCAGATTCGCCGGCTGGTCGAGGAAGCACAGGTCAGGGCCTTTCACATTGAAGCAGACCGCGGCGACCGTCCCCCGATGGGAGGGAAAGCGCTGGAAGATGCTTCCCAGCAGGAACTCAACGGCACTGGTTTTGGTGGCGAGCCCAGAGACCCCAGTGATGTTGAGGTGGGCTGCCTCGGGACCGAGGAGAAAATCGCTGTCGAGATAGACCGGAGCCTCGAGGCCTCCGGCCGCGTAGAGACCCACCGGAATTCCAGTCGAGGGCTCATGGGCGGCATAACCGTCCATCCGTAGCGCCAGGAGCACGTCGGTGTCAGATGCCATCCAGACCGAACCCAGGGGCACCGGCTGGAGCGGCTCCTCCGGTAGCTGCCGGAGCACCGCAGCCGAATACAGTCGGACCTGAGCAGACTCAGTCGGGCCAGTGGCGCTGACGGGATCACTGCCGGCTTCTATAGCCGCCGCCAGCGGCGTGGCAACATCAGAATAGGCAAAACCGTCGGTGACAACTCCGTATACGGTACGACCGTTCTCCTCGACTCGGACAATCGCTCCGATCCCGATGGGGGATTGGCGAGCCGTCCAGAAGTGGAACTGGTGCGGAGTCGAGGGCTTGAGCTCGGTCGCAACGACCCGCCCGACGGGCCCAGATTGGGAAGCCATGCAAAAATATGGGGGCGGACAGGCCTCTACAGGAAGCTCACTCAGACCAGAGGGTGCACGGATCCCGTCTGATGGTTAGAATTAGCCAGGGGCGCCAGTGGATAGGCAACATTGGCAATAATGCACCTCGAGGGTCTGCGGTGAACAAGAACTCGCCTGACAAGGCTACGAGCCGGACCATTGCCCCGGTCGTTCCCTTCGACAAACTGACTAATCTCCTCACGTCGTTTACCTACCTGCGCAGCAGCCATCGGGCGCTGGTCCAGACCCTACACGGCTCAATCCACGAGCTGCGCGAGCTCAGAAGGAGCCTGCAGACAAGGCACCCCAAAAATTTCGCCCCTCGTGCCAGCGATCCTCGTGCCAGCGATGCCCGCGAAATCGAACTAGCCAGGCGATTTGGTCTCACGCGGCGTGAGATCCAGGTCGCCACACTCCTGGCTCAGGGCCGGTCCAACCAGGCTATTGCCCGAGAGCTCAAAATCAGCGCGCACACGGCCCGGCATCACACCCAACGGGTACTGTCAAAGCTGCAGGTGCATTCACGCGGTGAGGCGGGGGCCAAGATCCGCGGCTAACCGCAATTCTCGCCAAAGCACCGTATAGGCCGTTCTGCCCACAAACGGCATTCATCTCCATATCCGTGACTAAGGTCACCGACAGGTAAGTACCTTGCCGGGCATCCTGACATCGTACTTACCCGGCGCCGCAATACGGTGTAAGTCGTCGGGTGTAATTGCTAAGCTGAACGGTCTCACGATGAAGGTGGTGGTAACAGGTGGGGCGGGCTTCATCGGCTCGCACCTTTGTGAGCGGCTGATTTCGCAAGGTCACGAAGTCGTCTGCATCGACAATTTCTTTACCGGCCGGCGGGACAATGTCCGCCATCTGCAAGACTACGCCGGGTTTGAGCTCCTCCATCACGACGTGTGCGAACCTCTGTTGCTTGAAGTAGACCAGATCTATAACCTGGCCTGCCCTGCCTCGCCGGTACACTACCAGTACAACCCCATTAAGACCGTCAAGTCCAACGTGATGGGCGCCCTGAACATGCTGGTGCTGGCACGTCGAGTCGGCGCCCGAATTCTCCAGGCCTCCACGTCGGAGGTTTACGGCGAACCGCACGTGCATCCTCAGACCGAGGACTACTGGGGGAACGTGAATCCGATCGGGCTCCGCTCGTGCTACGACGAAGGCAAACGGGTAGCCGAGACGCTGATGATGGATTACCACCGGCAGAACAAGGTGGACACGCGCATTGCCCGAATCTTCAACACCTACGGCCCACGCATGGCGGAGTCCGACGGGCGTGTGGTGTCGAACTTTATCGTACAGGCCCTCCGAGGCGAGCCGCTCACCCTGTACGGCGACGGAAGCCAGACCCGGTCGTTCTGTTACGTGGATGACCTGGTCGAGGGCCTGATCCGACTGATGAATGCCGAGGGACTGCACGATCCGGTGAACCTGGGCAATCCCGGCGAGTTCTCGATTCGTCAGCTTGCCGAGGCCATCGCGGAACTCTGTGATGCCCAGCTCACCATCGAATATCACCCACTTCCGCAGGACGATCCTACCCAACGTCGTCCCGACATTACTCGAGCTCAGCAGCTCCTGGGGTGGCAACCGACCGTGGCGCTACACCAGGGCCTCGAACGCACGGTGCCTTACTTCGCACAGCGGCTGAAGCGCTCCTCCGGCCATCACGCAAAACACAACGGGCGTTTGGTCCCGGCCGGCGACATTCCATTTGTCGAACGCCGCCGATCCTACACGGAGGCATCGAACTGGACCGACCGACACCGCTTGTGATCTCCGGCCCAGCGGAGATCAGAGCACCTGGGCACACCAGATGGGAGATGAATGGTGAGCAATCATATCCTGATCACTGGCGGCGCTGGCTTCATCGGATCGCATCTGGCCGACGCTTTGTTAGCTCATGGCCATCGGGTCCGCGCATTGGACAACCTCTCTCCCCAGGTTCACGGCGGCGCTCCCACCCGTCCTGAGTACCTGGATGACGAGGTCGAGCTGATCCGCGGGGATATGCGAGATGCGGAAGTGGTCCGCCTCGCGCTCAAGGGAATCGACGTGGTGTATCACCTGGCCGCAGCCGTCGGCGTCGGCCAGAGCATGTACGAGATCGCGCATTACACGGCCGTGAACAATCTCGGTACAGCCGTGCTGCTCGAGGTCCTGGCGGCACAGCCAGTGGGACAGCTCATCGTGGCGTCGAGCATGAGCCTGTACGGGGAGGGACTCTACCGCTGCGCTGACGGATCCACCTGCCTGGGAGAGGAGCGGACTCTGACGCAGCTCCGGGCCGCTGATTGGGAAGTGCGCAACGGGCGCGGTGAGGTGCTCACTCCAGTGCCCACCCCGGAGACCAAGTTGCCGTCACTCGCATCCGTGTATGCCCTCTCCAAGTTCGACCAGGAGCGCATGTCTCTCCTCATTGGGAGGGCCTACGGAATCCCGACTACCGCCCTTCGGTTCTTCAATGTATTCGGCACGCGCCAGGCCCTGTCAAATCCCTATACCGGCGTCCTGGCAATTTTCGCGTCACGCCTGCTCAACGATAAGCCACCTACCGTTTTCGAAGATGGTCTGCAGCGGCGCGACTTCGTGAGCGTATATGACGTGGCCCGCGCCTGCTGTCTGGTACTGGATCAGCCTGCTGCCGCCGGCGAGGTCTTCAATATCGGCAGCGGGCACTCCTACACGATCAGCGAAATCGGGGAGCGGATTGCGCGGGTGATGGGCAAGTCGTATCTCGCACCCGAGCTGACCGGAAAGTATCGCGTGGGAGACATCCGTCACTGCTTCGCCGATATCACGCGGGCCCGCGAAACCCTGGAGTACGAGCCCCAGGTGAACCTGGAGGAGGGATTGGAAGAGCTTGCCGGCTGGCTGGAGGGCCAGGTGGCCACTGACCGGGTGGAGCAGGCCAGTGCCGAACTGGCGGCGAGAGGACTCACGGTATGAGCATCAAGGGCATGAAGCCACCATTGCCGGTCCTGATCACCGGCGGATCAGGTTTCATCGGGACCAACCTGGCTCATCGAATTCTGAGTGAAGGCCGGCCGGTACTGCTGTTCGACAGCCTGGCGAGGCCCGGCGTAGAGCAGAATCTCCGGTGGCTCCGTGACACCCACGGCAAGCTGGTCGACGTGATCATCGCCGATGTCCGCGATGCCGAGGCTGTGCGCCGGGCCGTTCAGCAGGCGGGGCAGGTATTCCACTTTGCTGCTCAGGTGGCAGTGACCACCAGTCTCACCGATCCGGTGGACGATTTCGAGGTCAACGCCCGCGGTACGCTCAATGTTCTCGAAGCCATCCGGGCGCAGGCCACTCCACCGCCGCTGGTCTTTACCTCTACGAACAAGGTGTACGGCGCACTGGAGGATGTAGGTCTGAGGCGGCGGAACCAGCGATATGAGCCGACCGATCCTTCGCTCCGGCAGACCGGTGTGAGCGAAAGTCGTCCGCTCGACTTTCACAGCCCGTACGGCTGCTCCAAAGGCACCGCCGACCAGTATGTGCTGGACTATGCCCGAACCTACGGACTCCAGACGCTCGTGTTTCGGATGAGCTGCATCTACGGAGCGCACCAGTTCGGAACCGAAGACCAAGGCTGGGTGGCTCACTTTCTGATTCGCGCCCTCGATGGCCTTCCCATAACGCTATATGGTGATGGCCGCCAGGTGCGGGACATCCTGGCAGTGGAAGATCTGGTTGAGGCTTTTTTGCTGGCCCAGTCGCACATGGGCAGCCAGTCGGGACAGGCCTTTAACATCGGGGGGGGACCCGCCAACACGGTGAGTCTGCTGGAGCTTCTCGATCTGATCGGCGAACTACTGGGACATAAGCCGGCCTGCGAGTTCGACGAGTGGCGCACCGGGGATCAGCGGTACTACGTGTCAGACACAGGGAAATTCCAGCAGGCCACAGGTTGGAAGCCTGGTACTACGGTTCAGGAAGGGCTCGAGCGATTGCATCGCTGGCTGGTCGACTCCCGCCCACGAGGTGCCGTCATAGCATCCATCGGCGGACCGGGACCGCGCACCTCGCGAAAGGCAGCCGGTGCTGAGCGATAGCACGACTACCCGCACCGCGACCGCTACGATGCGTGCGGCGGTCATTGCCGGCCCGGGTCAAAGCGAGCTCGAGCATCGTACTATCCCGGAGCCGGGCTCAGGCGAGGTCCGCGTCCGCCTGGAAGGCTGTGGGGTGTGCGGATCGAGCCTGCCGCTCTGGGAAGGGCGTCTCTGGTTCCAGTACCCGGCGGAGCCGGGAAGCCCAGGGCATGAAGGCTGGGGAGTGGTGGATGCCGTCGGCCCCGAGGTGACCGGAATTCAGGTGGGCGATCGTGTAGCCGCGCTTTCCTATCGGGCCTATGCCGAGTACGACATCGCTGCGGCAAATGCTGTCGTGCCACTCCCCGAAAATCTCGCCGGCAGGTTTTTCCCAGGGGAGCCACTCGGCTGTGCCGTGAACATTTTCCGGCGCTCGGACATTCAAGCGGGGCAGACCGTCGTCATTATCGGGATCGGCTTCCTCGGCGCGCTGCTGACCCGGCTGGCAACTCGAGCAGGTGCGCGGGTGATCGCCATTTCCAGGCGGCCCTTTGCCCTCGAGCTGGCGCTGGAGCTGGGCGCCGATATCGCCATGCCGCTGGACGACCACAACAAGATCGTCGGCCAGGTGCAGAAGCTGACCGGCGGCGAGGGGGCCGAGCGGGTGATCGAGGCAGTTGGATCGCAATGGCCGCTCGATCTCGCCACCGACCTTACGCGAATCCGCGGACGCCTGGTAATCGCGGGCTACCATCAGGATGGCCCCCGCCAGGTCAACATGCAGCTGTGGAACTGGCGCGGGCTCGACGTTATCAACGCCCATGAGCGAGATCCCGATGTATACGTCCAGGGGATCAGGGGAGCGGTTGATGCCGTGTCGAGCGGCATTCTCAACCCGGCCCCCCTGTATACCCACACCTTCCCACTCGACCGGCTGGACCAGGCATTTGAGATCATGCGGCACCGGCCGGACGGCTTCCTCAAGGCTCTGGTACTCACGTGAGGCCCCGCCTGGGTTTTCTCGGCGTCGGCTGGATCGGCCGGCACCGGCTCGAGGCCATTCTGCAGAGCGATGCGGCCGATGTGGTGGCAGTTGCCGACATCGCCCCGGAGAACGCCGCCGCGGCGGTCTCGATGGTGTCCGCTGCCAAGGCGGTCAGCTCGCTGGATGAGCTGCTCTCCGAGAAGCTCGACGGTGTCGTCATTGCAACGCCGAGCGCGCTTCATGCCGAGCAGGCCATTGCTGCGCTCGAGCGCGGGGTGGCCGTCTTCTGCCAGAAACCGCTGGCGCGGACCGCGAGCGAGACCGGCCGCATCATCGATGCCGCCCGACGGGTGGATCGCCTACTCGGTGTGGACCTTTCATATCGCTATGTCGAAGGCGTACGACTAATCCGGGAGCTCGTCGGCGCAGGAGAACTCGGCCGCGTCTATGCCGTCGACCTCGTCTTCCACAACGCCTACGGACCCGACAAGCAGTGGTTCTATGATCCGGCGCGCTCCGGAGGAGGCTGTCTCATCGACCTCGGCGTTCACCTGGCTGACCTGGCGCTGTGGGTCCTGGAACCTGCGAGCGTGCGCAAGGTTTCCAGCCATCTCTTCGCCCGGGGTAAACCCCTGAAACTGCCGACCGATGCCGTCGAGGACTTTGCGCTGGCCGAACTGGAGTTGAGCGGCGGCACTGTCGCGCGGCTGGCATGCTCCTGGAATCTCCCTGCCGGACGTGACGCCGTCATTCAAGCAGCGTTCTTTGGCGACGAGGGTGGGGCGATGCTCAGTAATGTCGACGGATCTTTCTATGACTTCAGGGCAGAGCGCTTCCGGGGCACGACGCGACAACAGCTCTGTGGCCCACCCGATGCGTGGGGTGGCAGGGCCATTGTCGAATGGGCACGACATCTGGGAATCGGATCAGGATTCGATCCTGCAGCGGAGCGGCTGGTCGATGTCGCGGCAGCCATCGATGCCGCTTACGGACGCGCCACGTCAGTCGAGCTTGCGCCCGGCACTCCGGGGGCAGTGCTCCATCTGGCAGAGGTCGGCACTCCATGATGTACCAGGGCCGCACACCGGGTCGGGTTCTCATGACAGCAGATACGGTGGGTGGGGTGTGGACCTACGCCATGGAACTGGCCCGCGCACTTGGGGTGGAAGGTGTGGACGTCACTCTGGCCAGCATGGGGGGTCCGGCCAACGCGGAGCAGCGAAAAGAGGCTCGCGACATTCCTACGCTGGAGCTCTACGAGAGCATGTACCGGCTTCCCTGGATGGAGGAGCCCTGGTCGGACGTGGAGCTCGCCGGCGAATGGCTGCTCGACGTTGCGGCTCGGGTGAGACCCGACCTCGTCCACCTGAATGAACCGGTCCATGCGGCGCTCCCCTGGAAGGCGCCGTGTGTGGCCGTGGCGCATTCCTGCGTGCTCTCCTGGTGGGACAGCGTGTGGCAGAGTCCGGCCCCGAAGGAGTGGGATCGCTACCGGCAGGAGATGCGCCGCGGACTGGTCCATGCCACCGAGATTGTGGCTCCATCGGCATGGATGCTGGCGATGATGCGGAGCCATTACGGAGTGGCAAACGGCCGGGTAATTCGGAACGGCCGGGATGCCAGTGATTTCGTTCCCGGCGCAAAGGCCCCGCTGGTATTTGCCGCTGGCCGGCTGTGGGATCCAGCCAAGAATTTGTTGGCGCTGGACCAGGTGGCCCAGGGACTACCGTGGCCGGTCTATGTCGCGGGAGAGCCGCGGCATCCGGATCGTGACACGAGCATAACGGCAACCCACGTCCGGCTGCTGGGCCGCCTCCCGTCTGGGACGGTGGCCGCGTGGCTCCGAGCTGCCAGCATTTATGCCTTCCCCGCCCGTTATGAGCCGTTCGGCCTGTCCATTCTGGAAGCGGCGCTTGCCGGCTGTACGTTGGTACTGGGCGACATTCCCACCCTCCGGGAACTCTGGGAAGGAGCGGCGATCTTCGTCTCTCCCGATCATCCCGACACCTTGCGAGTAGCCCTTGAAGGGCTGATCGACGATGCGGGGCTGCGCCAGACACTTTCAATGCGAGCTCGAAAGCGGGCCCTTGCGCTGACACCGACCCGCATGGCCAGGGCCTACCTGGGCCTGTACACCGATCTGCTTACGGGTCCGAACCTCCAGGCCGAGGAGCCCGCGTGCGCGTCGTAATGTTCTACCAATCGCTGGTGTCCGACTGGAACCACGGTAATGCCCATTTTCTCAGGGGCATCGTGACGGAGCTGCAATGCCGGGGTCATGACGTCCGCGTGCTGGAGCCGGCCTCGTCCTGGAGCCGCGAACATCTGGTCCAGCAGCAGGGGGACCGGGCGGTTGCCGATTTTTTTCGAGCCTATCCTCATCTGACCAGCGACCGGTATCACCTCGATAGCCTGGACCTCGACGAAACGCTGGACGGCGCCGATCTCGTGCTGGTTCATGAATGGAATGATCCCCAGCTGGTAGACAGGATCGGCACTCACCGCTCAGGGGCCGGGCGCTACCACCTGCTTTTTCACGACACTCATCACCGGTCCGTGACGGCTCGAGATGATATGGCGGGCTACCGGCTGGAGAACTACGATGGCGTCCTCGCCTTCGGTGAGGTGATCCGGCAGCGGTATTTGGCTGCAGGGTGGGCCCACAAGGTGTGGACCTGGCATGAGGCAGCGGATGTGCGGGTGTTTTTCCCCCGCCGAGCCGGTATCGAGCAGGGAGATCTGGTATGGGTCGGCAATTGGGGCGATGAGGAGCGAACCGCTGAACTGGAAGAGTTCCTCATCCGGCCGGTCGAGGCGCTCGGGCTACGCACGCGGGTGCACGGAGTCCGTTATCCCGACGCTGCCCTGAAACGTCTGGCACGGGCGGGCATCGGGTATGGCGGCTGGGTTCCCAACTACGATGTGCCCGAGCTCTTCGCCCGATTCCGGCTGACGCTGCACATTCCCCGCCGCCCGTATGTGGAGGCGCTTCCCGGCATCCCTACCATCCGGGTTTTCGAGGCTCTGGCCTGTGGCATACCCCTGGTGTGCGCTCGATGGGACGACGCCGAACATCTTTTCTCACCCGGCCAGGACTATCTAGTCGCCCGTGACGGCCGGTCCATGCAGGAACACATTGCCGCCCTGCTCGCGGATCCTGACGGCGCTGCAGCCATGGCCCGCCGCGCGCGCGAGACGATCCTGACGCGACACACGTGCGGCCACCGGGTGAACGAGCTGCTCCAGATCCTGAGACGGCTCGACAACGAGAGAGACGAGGCTGCGGTGGCAGCGTCGCCGACGGCCCATCCCCCGGAACACGACCCTGTTCAGGGGCGCGCCCCTGTGGAGACTGCGTAATGCCCGCCGGACTGGATATAGCCTTTTTCGGCTCGAGCCTGGTCTCCGCCTACTGGAATGGAGCCGCCACATATTACCGCGGGATCGTCCGGGCGCTCCACGCGCGCGGGCACCGGGTGACGTTCTACGAGCCGAATGCCTACGGCCGGCAGGAGCACCGCGACATTCCAGATCCCGAGTGGGCGCGTGTCGTGGTGTATTCCGGAGAAACGGAAGCGGCAGCGCTCCAGGCGGTGGAGGAGGCTCGCGGCTCGGATCTGGTTGTCAAGGCAAGCGGCATTGGAATCTTCGATACCCTGCTGGAGTCTGCGGTGCTCGAGCTGCAGCGTCCCGAGACCCTGGTGGTGTTCTGGGACGTGGACGCGCCCGCCACCCTCGACCGGGTCGAACAGGACTCGTCGGACCCTTTCCGGCCTCTAATTCCGCGCTACGACCTGGTGCTCACTTACGGCGGTGGGGAGCCGGTGGTGCGCGCCTATGAGGCGTTTGGCGCCCGGGCATGTGTTCCAGTGTACAATGCGCTCGACCCCTCGACCCATCATACCGTGCCGCCGGACTCGCGTTTTGACGGCCACCTGGGCTTCCTGGGAAACCGGCTGCCGGACCGGGAGGCCCGAGTGGACGAGTTCTTCCTGGCAGCCGCGGCGGCGCTTCCGGACAAGACGTTTATCCTCGGGGGAAGCGGGTGGAGTGATAAACGGCTCCCGGCCAATGTCCGGTATGTGGGACACGTATACACCCGGGACCACAACGCCTTCAACTGTACGCCAACGGCGGTGCTCAACGTCAACCGCGAAAGCATGGCGCGGTATGGCTTCTCCCCCCCGACACGAGTATTCGAGGCAGCCGGAGCAGGCGCCTGCCTCCTGACCGATTACTGGGAAGGTATCGAGCTGTTCCTCGAACCAGACCGCGAAGTCATCGTCGCGCAATCGGGCGCCGAAGTCGCTGAACGGCTGAGCTCGCTGTCCTCCGCCGCTGCCGGAAAGATGGGAGCCGCAGCAAAAGCGAGAATACTGGCAGAGCACACGTACGATCACCGCGCGGCACAGGTCGAGACGTTGCTAGACGTTCTTCGACCGGCCTCCGGCGGAGTATCCGGATGAACCCCCCACGTCTTCGTATCGTTATCCTCGGCCTCTCGATCACGTCGTCCTGGGGAAATGGGCATGCCACCACCTATCGGGGGCTGGTCCGGGAACTTACCGCGCGGGGACATGACGTCCTTTTTCTCGAGCGCGATGTGCCGTGGTACGCATCGAATCGGGATCTTCCTCGGCCCCAGTATGGCCGCACGGCACTGTATCTGGACCTGGCAGAGCTCAAGCGTCGCTTCGCCACCGAGATCACCGAAGCTGACGTGGTCGTTGTGGGCTCGTATGTACCTGAAGGTGCCGAAGTAGGGGCGTGGGTCACGCATACCGCCCGCGGGATTACCGCGTTCTACGACATCGATACGCCAGTGACCCTGGCCAAGCTGGCGCGAGGTGAAGACGAGTACCTCACTACCGAGCTGATCCGGGGCTATCAGCTCTACCTCTCGTTTACGGGTGGACCAACCCTCGAGCGGCTGGAGGAGGAGTACGGCTCGCCGATGGCCCGCCCGCTGTATTGCTCAGTGGACCCCGAGCTTTACTACCCGGAGGCGATCGGGGTCAAGTGGGACCTTGGCTACATGGGCACCTACAGCGACGACCGTCAGCCGGGCCTCACCAGCCTGCTGATCGAGCCGGCACGCGCCTGGCCGGAGGGAGCGTTTGTGGTGGCCGGCCCTCAGTATCCCAAAGGCATCCGGTGGCCGCGCAATGTTCGGCGGATGCAGCACCTGCCTCCCAGGCGGCATCGGGGCTTCTATAACGCGCAGCGGTTTACCCTGAACCTCACCAGAGCCGACATGATTGCCGCCGGCTTCTCACCCAGCGTGCGGCTGTTCGAGGCCGCGGCATGTGGGACACCCATCATCAGCGATGCCTGGGACGGTCTCGATACTCTGTTCAAGCCAGGGAAGGAAATTCTGGTCGCTCGGTCATCGCAGGATGTTTTAGGGTGGGTCAGGGACATACCCGACGAAGAGCGACGGACCATCGGCGAGCGCGCCCGCGCGCGAGTGCTAGCCCAACACACGGCCGGTCATCGAGCCGCAGAGCTCGAAGCCTATGCGCTCCAGCTGCTGTCCCGCCAACCCTTTTAGACCCATGACACGCTCAGCGCAGCAACGGCTTGACCCGCGTCACGAGCAACTCGAAAGCGAGATTGCCGCGCTTGCACCATGGTTTCACAACCTGCATCTTCCCGATGGAATCGAGACCGCTCCGACCCACTTTCTGGGCGATTTCCCTCGTTACAAGTGGCAGGCTCTGGCTCCTCACCTGCCGGCCCAACTAGATGGCTGGACTGCGCTGGATATCGGCTGCAACGCGGGATATTACAGTTTCGAGCTAGCCCGCCGCGGCGCACGGGTAACCGGGATCGATGTCGATCCGCACTATCTGAGGCAGGCGGAGTGGGCTGCCAGGGAGCTGGGCCTGGAGGAGAAGATTGAGTTCCGTCAGATGCAGGTTTATGACCTGGCGGATGATGACGTCAGGTTTGATCTGGTGCTGTTCATGGGGGTGTTCTATCACCTTCGCTACCCCCTTCTGGGACTCGATATAGTGGCGCGGCGTACCCGCCGGACACTAGTGTTTCAGACGCTCACAATGCCTGGGATGGAAGTGCACGACGACACCTGGGATCATCCCATCAACGAACGCGACGTCCTCAACGCGCCGGGTTGGCCCCGCATGGCATTCATCGAGCACCGGTTTTCCAGCGATCCGACGAACTGGTGGGTTCCGAACCACGCCGCGGTTCAGGCGATGCTGCGGTCCAGTGGTATGGACGTGATGGCGCATCTGGGGCATGAGATCTACCTCTGCCAGCCTGCCGGGCCGGAGGCGCCGAGCCGCGCGCCGTATGACTTTACTCCCGAGCTCCGCTCCGCCACCGGCAGGGCCGTTCGTTAGCAGCCGGCCATGATCGTCTATCGGGATCAGCGGTCACAAGCTGATCCTCACCGCCTGCTTCTGCAGCTCACCTCGGTAGCCAACCGCTCCTGCGTCTCCGCTCCAGGCCATGATGAAGCCGTCGAGCTCGTCATTGAAACGGGCGTCCTCGAGTCCGCGGTCGCTGATACCCTCTTTCCCGAGATTGACGGGATCCACCCACTGGCCCAGCGTCTGAGGCAGGCCAGCGTCGAGGCCGGCCACATCCTGTGGCATACCTGGCACGGGAATCATGACCAAGCGAGGCGTTGGGGAGCTCGACTTGCGCTGAGCCTTAGAGAGATTCCCGCCCAGCAATTCCCGCGGACCGTCGAAATAAGCGTCCCGGAGGGGTATGCCTACTACGCGGTGTACCCGGAGATGTACCTCGAATCTGCAAAGCGTTTCCACGCCGAGGCGGGTTCCCGCGGTGTCGTGTGCCTGGGGCTCCGCAGTATCGGCACGAGCCTTTCGGCCGTAGTGGCCGCTGCGCTGGAAGAGCTGGGTTGCACAGTGAAATCGTGTACGCTCCGCCCGAGAGGTCACCCTTACGCCCGCCGGCCACGAATATCTGCTGAGCTAGAGACTCAGCTGAGACACATGCCAAGGTCGTATTTCCTGTTGATCGATGAAGGACCCGGCCTCAGCGGATCGTCCCTGGCCGGAACGGCTGCGTTGCTGCGGAGCTGGGGGATCGAGGACGACCACATCCTGCTGTTCCCCAGCTGGCAGACCGATGGCGCGCATCTGGTGTCAGCGGACGCGCGGGAACAATGGCCGCGGCACCCGCAGTTCACGGTCAGCTTCGAGGAGGTATGGATTGATTCAGCACGCCTCTCCGCGGCATTCCCCTGCGAGCTCCGTGATCTGTCGGCGGGTGCCTGGAGGCAGGAGGTTTACCGGGAGGTAACCGAATACCCTGCCGTGCACCCCCAGCACGAACGGAGGAAGTACTTGCTGACCAGCGCCGGCACAGCGGATGGCGCGCAGTTGCTGAGTTTTGCCGGCCTGGGGCAGCCCGCATGGAGAAAAGTGGATCGACTGGCACGACTGGCCGATGCCGGATTTAGTGTGGGACCGGACGGCCTGACGCATGGCTTCCTGCGCCGGCCATTCGTTCCCGGCGTGGCGGTGTCACCCGAGCAGGTGAATGTCGAGCTGGTCGAACGGGCTGCCGCCTACCTCGCCCATCTGTGCCGCGAGCACGCCATAGAACCCTCGGTGGATGACGAAAGCCTGCGGGAGATGATTACCACCAATGTTGGTGAGGGATTGCAGCACCCCTCCGGCGCCAGCCTCCGCGGGAGTCTGCCGGCGGGAGGCTGGGTGGAACGGCCTGTGGCGCTCGACGGTCGAATGCTGGCGCACGAATGGCTGCGTACTCCGCAGGGCATTCTCAAGGTGGATGCGATGGACCATCACGACGACCACTTCTTTCCTGGTTGTCAGGACATTGCATGGGATGTTGCGGCTGCCGTGGTCGAGCTCAACCTGAACGGTCAAGGTCGAAGTCATCTGGTGGCCCGATACCGCCAACTGAGCGGCGACAGCGGCATTACCAGCCGGCTTCATCACTATGCCATCGCCTATCTGGCATTCCGCCTTGGATACACGACCCTTGCCACTAGCGTGCTGGGCCAGACTGCGGACGCCGTCCGGTTTTCTCACCAGGCGCGTCGGTACGCCCGACTGCTTACCTCCGAGCTGAATGCATCGGCTGCCTGCTGGAATGGGTGAGTCCGATATTCTGCGGCGGTATCGCCTGGTGATCTTCGATGCCGACGACACGCTTCGCCGCACGACAGTGCCCGGCAAGCCCTGTCCGCATGCCCCGGATGAATGGGAGCTGATGCCGGGGGTGCGCGACGCTCTGCGCCACCAGGTCTGGAACGAGGCCAATGGTCCGTTTCTGGGTATCGCCTCGAATCAGGACCAGGTGGCCTATGGCCATCTGTCGCTTGCCGTAGCGCGCGACCTGCTTCGTGATCTGGCGCGGGCAGCCACGGATCATGTCCCAGCGGATCCGGCGCTCCAGCTCTGCCCCCATGCGCTCGACATCCCATGTCTCTGCCGTAAGCCGGAGCCCGGGATGCTATTGGCGATCATGCGGTACTATGGCATGGGGGCGGATCAGACCTTGTACGTGGGAAACCACGCGGTGGACAGAGAGGCCGCGGCCCGGGCCGGCACCGCGTTCTGCTGGTCCCAGGATCTGTTTGGCTATCGGTTGTAGCGCCGGATCATGCGGGCACAGAAATCGGCGAACTCTTCGATGCGCTGGGGCGGGCTGGTATGGTGCGGCTTGATTCCGCACGATTCCGGAGTGAAGCAGAACGTGAGGGTGATCTCGAACTCGTCCAGGGCAGCCATTTGCCGGTCGAACCACGCTTCCGCATTCGGCCGGTGACTGTCCGCCCAGCTCAGGCCGGTGCGGAGGTGCCGCACGCCCAGCCGTCGAAGCCAGCGAACCGCATCATCGAGCCGGTGATCCTCGAAGTGAAACCACTGACAAATGCCCATGGCGGGAGCGTACTCGCCGAACTGATCGGCCGCGGGCTTGGGCGTACCGTCCTCTCGGAGGAGGCCCAGATAGAAATGCCGGTAATACGATGAGCCCTCGGCCTCCCGATGCCGGGTAGTAGCCGGCCAAGACCGCGGGAGATCGTACAGGCTGTACCAGTGGATTCGAGGTACCCGCCCGATCAGCAGCTCCGCCGTACGTTGCAGCCCGAACTGCTGTACCTCCTCCGCACCGAAGGTCGAAACACCAACCTCCGTCACCCACACGGGCAAGTCGGTTACCTGATAAATCTCCCGCAATTTGTCGGGCCACTCGTGGATCGACCAATGATTCCAGTCGAGCGGAAATCCATGCACCGCGACGACGTCGACATGGTCCAGTACACCCATTTTCCCGAGCGTGGCGATGAAGTTGGGATCGATGGGAGAGATACCGCCCAACACTCTCGTGAGCCTGGGATTTTCGCTCTGCAAGGCGAGAGATGCCGCCTTCACCATATCGGCATAGACCCGCCAGCCGGTGTCCAGCTCGAAGTCCCAGTGCGACATGTTATTGGGCTCATTCCAGAGCTTCACGGCCTCGATCACGCCAGGGCTCCCAGGCCGGCCACCGGCCGGCCACTGAGCAATCGGATGGCCTCCCGATAGCCGTGCAAGGTGCCCACGTCCACGTAGGCCTCTCCCGCGCGCACGCCGACAGCTTCGCCACCTGTTGCCAGATAGGCGTTGACCAGGGTGCCGATGTACTCGTCCTGATGGCTCCGCTCGCACCAAAGATGGTACAGCTCGCGCATAGTGCGTCCCGACAGCTTGAACGCTCCCCAAATCCAGGGAGACCCCGGGTTGGGCTGTTTTACCCGGATCTCGCGCACCCGTCCCGAAGTATCCGTCAGCACCGCATCGAAGCGCTCGGGACGGTTGACGGGGAAGAGAAGGAATGAGAGAGGATGCTCACCCAGCATCTTGAGGGCGTCCTCCGGAAACCAGATCGTGTCAGGAAGCCCGACAATCACGAACTGGTCCTCGGGAATCAGCGGGAGTGCCTGGAAGACTGCGTCGCACAACCCGGCAGGCTTCTGCTGCACGGTAAAGCTGATGTGGGCCGAGCAGGCTCGGTTGCCATAATACTCCAGGATATCGCACTTGCCCGGCGCGATGACGAAGCAGATGCGATCGGCGCCACCCACCACCATGCGCTCGACCAGGTACTCACTGACGGCTCGCGGGCGCTCTGCCTCTCCCTCCAGCCGACTGCCCACCGGGAGCAGCTCCTTCGAAAAGGCGAGCGGCTGAATCCGGCTGCCGGCACCTGCCGCGGGCACGATGCCCCACATCCTCAGGCCTCCACCGTCAGGGCGCCTTCCAACGCGGAGACCAGCTGAAGCGCCCGGCGCTCGGCAGTATGATCGCTCAACACCCGCTCGCGCGCGGCGCGCGAGATGCGAGCCAGCTCGGCATCAGACACTTCCAGCGCGGCCAGCGCATCGTCCGTAGTGTTCGCCACCAATATTTCGGACCTGGGCTCGAAGAACTCGTTCAGACCCTCCCAGGAGTCACTGAGCACCACAGCACCGCACGCCGCCGCCTCGAACAATCGGCCCGAAGGGCAATATCCCATCACCGCCATAGGGGCCCGGGTGACGTTTAGAGTCACCCGTGAGGAGCAGTAGAACGCACAATGTTCGGAAGGAGGAAGATGGCGCACGAAGAAGATGTTGTCGCTCCACGGGAAGGCTTGGGGATACTTGGCCCCGCCGATCAGGAACCGACCGGTGGCGAGGCGGCGGGCCGGCTCGATGAGCAGCCGTAGCAACGCATCCTGTCGATCCTCGGCGTAGGTGCCGAGGTAGGAGAGATCCGCCCGGTAGCGCTCGACTGGCGCGACAGGATAATGGACTCGAGGGTCGACGCTGCCGTAGAGCGGGACCACACGTCGGGCGCCCAGCCGCTGCCTCAGCTCATCCAGCGCCACGCCACCGGTGTAGCTCAGAACCAGCTCGAATCCGGCCAGACCCTCGACGGGCAGATAAAGGACCGGCTCTCCCCTGCGCAGTCGCTCGAGGGTGATCGGCGTGTCC
>Ga0307409_100000200_pt1 | contig 23488 bp, 18 predicted proteins | sample 322Ometagenome_2_FD_203888 | JGI IMG/M metagenome (GOLD analysis project Ga0307409, IMG submission 203888) | Maize rhizosphere microbial communities from greenhouse at UC Davis, California, United States - 322HYB-O-2 | ecosystem: Host-associated > Plants > Roots > Rhizosphere > Soil | place... | reverse complement strand
ATCTTTTTCCCGAGAGCCGTCATCACCGTTTCGGTCGCAGAGAGGTTCGGGGCCTTCGCATACGAGGTTGCGGTCGCCTTTACACCTTGCTGCTCCATGTCGACGTCGGCCACGGTGACGCGAGATGTCAGCTTTTTCCAATTCGCTTCGCCGCCCGCCGCTTCTATCGCTTTCGCCATCAACTCGTCCACGGTGAGATCGATCTTGACAGCCTCTTCCTTTTTTTCAGTTACAGCGGTTCCGATCCCCGCGTCAGCTACGCGACGCGGCAGCGTGTAGTTGCCTTGCGGCTGCTCGAGGAAAAGCTCGGTGTCTTTGAACGTGACGAAGAACCCGTCGGGTGCACCCGCAAGCTTATATTTTCGGCCGCCCACGCGTTCTAACGAATAGGTCGGCTGACCGGGCACCAATGCCTGAAGCTTACCGTCATTGAGCTGCACGTCCATGTCGAAACCGGCGGCGGTGAAATTGTATTTCCCAACTTCTTTTTCGATCGACACCTCGGCTGCCACAGTTTCCTTGGCGACAGGTTTTCCGAGAATATTCTCCCAAACGAGCGGCATCAGTTCGCCGCCCAGAGGGGAGCCCGACACATTCGTCAGCATCACGAACCCGAGCTTTTTCTCGGGGATCATAGCGACGAGTGCGTTAAATCCGTCTATATTCCCGCCGTGCTGCACTACGGTGTGATCGTTCCATTTCTGCACGAACCACCCGAGGGCGTAATTGACCGTCCCTGTCGGGTTCACCTTCTGCCTCGGCGTCATCCATTCGGCAAAGCCGGCTTCCGAAACAAGGCGTTTGCCATCCGGTGCCGTGCCGCCCGCCTGTATGAACTGAAGCCACTTCGCCATATCGTTCGCTGAAGAATTGATCGAACCTGCCGGGGCGACCTCGTCGATCGGCCGATAGGGTAACTTCTTCGTCTCTTTAGTATCGAAATTGTAAATGTAACCAAACGACCTATCCTTTGCCTTTTCCAACTCCGAAATGGACATGTTGCTGTTAGTCATCCCGAGCGGCTTAAAGACGCGCTCCGGTACGAACTTTTCCCAGGGTTGTTTCTGAGCGACGGCGACAGCCTCGCCCGCGGTCGCGAACATCAGATTTTGATATCCGAACTTCTCGTGAAGCTTGCCGATAGGCTTCGCTTCCCCCGCCACCCGGATCAGCTCCGCACGGGTCAATTTGCCCGTGATCATTGCTAGATCGGTGCGGTTGAGCCCGGACGAGTGCGTTAGCAGATCGCGGATCGTCATGTTCTTGTTCGTGTCGGGGTCCGCCATCTTGAAGTAGGGCAGAACCGTGCGAGGGCTGGCGTCGAGCGAGAGTTTCCCCTCGTCCTGCGTCATCAGCACGGTGAGCGCTGTAAATGCTTTAGTCGAGGAGCCAATGGCAAACTGCGTGTCGGCCGTAGCGGGGACCTGGTTCTCGAAATCTTTGTAACCCAGGCCCTTGGAATAAATGACCTTGCCGTCCTTAACGATCGCGAGCGACATTCCAGGAATGCCGAGCTCCTTTCGGCGAGCCTCCGCCTTCTGCTCGATCGTCGCGAGGGCGGCCGAAAGGTCCGAAACGGCAGCAGAATGGGGCGCCGCCTGGGCTATCGCCGCCGGCGCGACCCCAGACAAAATGAACGCCGAAACAACAAGTAACGAGAGAAAATGCTTGAAAAATCTATCCTTCATAGTCGTATGGGTGTGAACGTGGTCAGTCAAATAAAGATACGGTCGCCCCATACGAAATGTTTCCGTTTACGAACCGCCGGTTGCGGGTATAAAATCAGCCAATCCGGGGGATCAATGATATGCGAAAAGTGATTTACGGCGGCGCATGCAGCCTCGACGGTTTCCTCGCCCGTGAAGACGGTGCTGTGGATTGGCTGATGTGGAGCGACGAGGCGGGGAAATTAATGAAAGATAGTTGGAGCCGTTTCGACACGATGCTGATGGGGCGCAAAACGTACGAGGTCGCCCTTAAAAGCATGCCGGCGGGCTCCCGGGAAAATCCTTACGGCGAGGTCGAAACGTATGTTTTTTCCACGAAGCTTGACGCGAAAAAGGATCCAGGGGTCACAATCGTCAGTACAGGCGCTGCCGAGGTTGTCGGAAATTTAAAGGAAAAAGACGGAAAGGACATCTGCCTAATGGGCGGCGGGTTGCTCGCCAGATCGCTATTCGAAGCGGATCTGATCGACGAGGTCGGCTTCAACGTGCATCCGCTGTTGCTCGGCTCGGGCGTGCCGTCGTTTCACCCCATGAGCCGGCAGATCGACCTTGAGCTTGTGGATTGCAAGCCGCTGAAGAACGGCTGTGTATATGTACTTTACAGGGTCAAACACTGATATTGCTTGTTTTAGGCGAGATGGTCTGTTTGAATTATGACTATTAAATGACCGAAACAAATCTTCAGACCGATCTACACCTGTCGGCCGAGATCAAGCTTTATTACGATCTTCACGTCCCCTATCCGGCATCGGGTAATGCTCCGCTGCTCATCGCCGTTCACGGTTACGGCGCTCACAAGCGCTACATGATGCGCGAGGCGAAACTCGTCGCACCGGGGAACTTCGTTATCGCCTCCGTCCAGGCACCGCACCAGCATTTCCGACAAACTCCGGACGGGTACAAGATCGGCTTCGGCTGGCTCACCGATCACAAGCCTGAAGAATCCGTCGCCTTGCACCATAAATTCGTGAACGATCTGATCGACGGGCTAGACGCGGACGGAACGATCGACAGATCGCGGATCTACCTATACGGGTTCTCACAGGCCTGCGCGTTAAACTTTCGATACGCGTTCACCTTTCCGGAAATACCAAAGGCAGTTATAGGTGTTTGCGGAGGCATTCCCGGCGACCTTGAAACGAACTCCGACTACAGACCCTTTAAAGCCGAGACGTTCTATTTGTTTGGCGATGACGACGAGTTTTACTCGCAGGAAAAATTCAGGGGATTTGATGAAAAGCTGAAAAACACTTTGCCCAATTACCGGTCGGTTCACTATAAGGCCAGGCACGAAATAACCGACGACATGCGGCTCGATATCAAGCAGTTTTTGATCGAGGTCTCGTCAATTTAACTTCACTTTACGCACCTCTATGCGCCCGTCCAATTGCGCGGGCAACGTTACGTCCGGTTGCGCCCCCGCCTCAGCGGCTTTGACGGTAAAGTCTTTCGCCGAGATGTTCTCGAAGAGGGATCGCCCGCCGAACAACGTAACTTGAGCCCGTTTGCCGGCAGAGCCTTCGACCGGAACACTGAACGTGCGTTCGATCCGTTCTTCCCCGATCCGGAAATTAACATCAACGAAAGAATCCAGCGGCGATGCGTCCTCGTTGGAAAGCGGAACCAACCTTACCTGCCGGGCGGTGAAATCTTCGCTCTTGCCTGATATATCTACGCGTTCGGTGCTTACGGCGTTCAAGGTTCTAAGATACGAAGCCGGTCCGCGAACCCGCACACGAGCGGGTGCCGCGACCTCGGAATATACTTCCATCCCGTTCGGCAGTGCCCCTTGAGTTTCCACGCGGACGGGCACTTCTTTCTCTTCTATCGCTTCCAGGCGGACGACTATCTTCTTAGGGTTGATATCTTCGAGCCTGATACCGGTGGGAAGGTCAGGCATCGTGACCGTATCGGGGGCGAGCGTCAGCGTGTGATTACCCACGGGCGTTGCGGTCAGGTCCACCCACACGCGAAGATCTCCTTCGCGTATCTGCCCGAGCCGCCGTTTGTCTCCGCTGATGCGGATCTCGACTTGATCGACGGGCTGATTCGTCGCCTCCGCGTTGTCTGCCAGACGCAGCACCAGCGGCACCTTATACCGGTCGCTCCCCACCTCGCTCAAACCCGTCACGCCGACCCAAAGTGCGATTGTAATCAACAGGGCGACTAACTTCGTCAACCAATCTTCGAGAAATATCTTTCTGAGAATGTGCTTGAGGAACAGAGTGCCGGTTTTACGGGTTTCGGCGGTTTCGGTCGAAGGCATCAGCTTGAATTACCCGATTGTGATCTCGGTTTCGGCCTCCTTCATCGTTTTGGTCGGTTCGCGTTTCGCTTGTACGAGCGGAATCTCCATCGCCTCGAGCAGGAGTTTGCGGAGTTGGTTGGTGTCCAGATTTCGCCGCACGTCCCCCGCTTCGATATAACTGATCAGGCCCGTTTCTTCGGAAACCACGATCGAGATTGCATCCGACCCCTCGGTCACGCCGATTGCGGCCCGATGCCGGGTGCCCAGTTCCCTGGAGATTCCCGGGTTCTTCGTTAGCGGAAGAAACACCGACGCCGCTGCGACCCTTTCACTCTGGATGATGACGGCGCCGTCGTGCAGTGGTGTCGAGGGGTTGAAAATAGTGACCAACAGATCGTAACTAATGCGTGCGTCTAGCTGCACGCCCGCGTCAACAAAATTTCGCAGGCCCACGTTCCGTTCTATCACGATAAGAGCGCCTGTTTTTTCGGTCGCCAAGGTCGTTGCGGCAAGAACGATCTCATCGTAAACGCTGCCGCCGAATTGTCCCCGCTGCCGTTTGAGTATCGGAAAACGAAGCCGATTTGCGAAATATATAAGAGCCTGCCGGATCTCGGACTGAAACAGTACGATGATCGCGACACCGATATAAAGTACGGCGGACCGGAGCACGAATTCCAGCGTCGCGAGGTCCTGCGCCACCGAGAGCCAGTAAAGCAGTGCCAACAGCACGATCCCGACCATCGTCGGCACCGCCCGCGTCCCCCGCAGCAGCCGCAGGATCACGTAAACGATAGTGAAGACCAACGCAATATCGAGCAGATTGCGAAGCGTCAGCATGGTCGTCAGTTGTTCGAGAAATTGCTGCATTCTCTACGGCCGCAAAAGGTCCTGTGCGTACGATTCCGTCGGGACGGGAGAAGTTTTCTGGTCGGGTGTCCGAATGTGCCGAAACCTACGTTGAGCTACAAGAATATCACAGTTTCACAACGCTTAGGTTCGCTTTCGTAACGAGGCGGAATGGACGAAACCGACCAGGCGGCCATCGTCGGCGACGACGGCGACTGCGCCGATACCGTTTGATTCTATGAGCAGCCGCGCGTCCGCGATCGAGTTGTCGGTGTGAACGAAATGCTCGTGGGCGGCCGGGCGCATGACCTTTCGGATCACCGTCGCACGCCACTTATCCGCATCGATTGACTTTACGTCTTCCAAAACGAGCATCCCCAAAAACCGATCGCTTTCGGCCACGGGGAACGCGGTGCGGCGGTGCATCGGCAGGATCTCATCGATGAATTTTTGAATGGTCACACCCGGCGAGACGGAGGTTGGCAAGTGCATTTGCGTTTCGATCAGGACGTTCTCTTCGGAATTTACTTCCTTGATGATCGAGCTGGCGGAATCCAGCAAAAAGAACCCAACCAAAACCGCCCAAAACCCCGTAAAAAACTCCCCGCGGGCGACCACGAATACAAGCCCCAGCACGATCAGTCCGATGGCGATGGCCTGGCCGCACCGGCCTGTCAGGACGGTCGCTTCGTTGAGGTCCCTGCCCTGTTTCCAGAGATAGGCCCTGAGAACGCGGCCGCCGTCGAGCGGGTAGCCAGGGAAGAGGTTGAACACGGCGATGAGAAAATTTGTAAGGGCTAAAAGGAATAGAACGAGCGTAAGGATGTCCGTTCCCAGGTAATTTGAAATACCTATTAACGCGACGAACAATAGGGATAAAACGAAGCTCGCGGCCGGCCCCGCGATCGCAATGCGAAATTCCGCTCGGGCCGTTTCGGGCGGGTGGCGAAACCGAGCGAGCCCGCCAAACGGGTGCAGGATTATCTCGACCACGCTCAGACCTTCCATCTTCGCGACGACGGCGTGGGAATATTCGTGAAGGAAGATGGATAAGAAAAAAAGTAGCGTGGCGGCCGAGCCAAGCAGGATGCTCCCGGCCAGATTCTGCGTCAAAGGATGAATGCTGATGGCGGTGATCACCGTCATAAGCAGAAGCACCAAAACCCAGCGGTAATCGACACGGACCGGAATTCCGGAAACACATGCCAAGGTGAGCTGCCGCTTTAGAAACAGGAACATCTTCCCCTTAGCGTAAGGGAAACGGGCGGGGAATTCCACAAAAGAATTGAGGCCCCCGAACGCACGTTCGGGGGCCCCGCCGGAGATTTATTCTTCGCCCGTCGCAACAGGCATCTGTGTTATGGGCTGCGGGGAGAGATTCATAAGGTTTTCACCCGTTGTGACGGAAACGGGCGAATTCCACATCGCAAAACCCTCGCCCGTTCGCGCGACGCCGAACAGATAATAGCTGTCCGGTTTCACGCTTCCAAGCTGTGCCTTCCCGGTCGCGTCGGTGTTGCCGGTGTATTTGATATGTTCCTTGAGCGCGCTCATCGCCTGCCGGTAAAAAGTTCCGTAACGCGACTGATCGGCGAAAGCGAGCGCCAGGCTGCTCGACAGCGTCTGCCCCTCGATCGGTTCCAGATCGGAATCGCTGAGGATGGTTTCTATATCTTTATCGAGCAGGTAGAACCGCGTGTTTCTAACAGCCTGCGGCGATCCGCTGCGGGTCGAGATCTTGGCGTTTATCAGGACTGTAGCCTTATCCGGCGGCGGTACGCTCACACTCGAACCGGGCACGCTTTGCGGCGTGGTCGGGTAGCTCGAACTGGGCGCCGTCGCTACCGGCATCGAGGAAGAAGGCACCGTTGTTTCCGTCGTCGCGACCGTGTCCGTAGTGGTCACAGTTCTTTCGGGCGCACGAGCGGTTTCGCCGCGGCGTGCGTTGACGTTCACGGAAAGGTTGGTATTCGCATCATCCCCAGCCGTAAACAGATAGATCAGGCCGAAAAGTACGATCGCACCTAGCAAAACGACCGGAGCGATCACCCACGGCGGGATCGTATCCGTTTTAGGTTCGCGGTTTACCACGATTCGTGGCGCGGCCGCCGGTTGAACATTTATCGGACGCCCGCAACTTGGACAGGCCACCGCCGCCGCTGAAATTTCGTGTCCGCATTCAGGACAGTATATAAGTGACATGATGCAATTCCCTCCCGTTTTTCATACCTGACAGGTGGGATTGCACAATACGTGCCACACAATTAATAAATGCAACTTCGCCGCGGTGCTTACGAAAGTGCGTCTTACTCATGCCGAGCAATCCTCGGTAAGGATGTCTCAAATAGCTTCGAGGATTGCTGGGGCAAACGCGGATGGCACGGGCGCGTTATTCTCGGCATCGAACTTACTTCCTGCGCCTCGCTGTGATCTCGAGTAGTGCGGGCGTTACGAGTTTCGAGTCGGGGCTCGATTGGTTTTGCTCGATCGCGCTTTTCAGATATGACGCGCGTTCGTATGAGATGTGGTCCTTCTCTGCCAGGCGGTTGATCCCGTTGTTGAGAAATGTTGTCGGCCATTGCCAAACGAAATTATCAGCGCCGACCACATCAACGATCGGCCTGATATCCATAATTTCAAGGTCCAGTTCACCCATCCACGGGACGAGCCGCAAACCGATGTCGGGGTCGCCGCCCTCCGCGATCCAGCTCTTTTTAACGAGATCGACGAATTCCGTCAGCTCTTTTGACGGTGGCATTGTCTGCCAGGTGGAGTAACAGAAATACTCGTGAACGACGATCGTCCCGCCGGGCTTCAATAAGGACACTGCGTTCCGCAAGGCCTTTTCCGGCTCTTTCAGAAAACAAAACACCCACCTTGTCCAGATCCCGTCAACTTCGATTTCCGGTAGGGCTGAAGTGCAAATATCCAGCTCGTGAAAATCGATATTCTTTAACTGTCGCTGATCGGCGAGGGCCCTCGCGGCTTCCACAAATCGGCCCGACACATCCACGCCGATCACCCGGCCGGAACGGCCGACGATCTCCGCCAGATCGATCGAACAATATCCGGGCCCGCATCCCAGATCCAGGATCGTGTGGCCGACATTGAATCCCGCCCGCCGCCATGCGTCGAGGGCCCGCGGCCTCCAAACCCGATGCTGAAGCCCAAGCCGCTCGATCTCCTCGTCGTGCGTCCCGAGAACGTATTCCTTTTCGATCTTGTTTAGAGAGCCGTTATTCATAGCTCTCTAGACTAGCCGGCCAAGCTGCCCGGTTCTATCCGATTCTTGCGGTGTAATTCACCGAAATCGCAGGCCTGGCCCCGGTATCCTCCGGTCGGAGTTCCAAGGCGCGTCCTGCTTATTAAACTGATTTCGGTTTCGGTCAGATCAATTGGATCTCCTTAAATAGGTCTCGAAACAATCGGAGAGTAACTTTCGAATATCCTGCTAGCGGTTCTTTTTGCGATCCAGGTAATCGAAATCCAACTTCCCGTCGTTGAGCACTCTGAAATACAAAGGCTTGCCCCTGCTCGGAACCGGTCCGCCGAGCACCTGCCAGATCTCGATTATCGGATCCTGTTTGCTTTGTGACTAAGACGGCTTGGACATTCGTTTCGGCAGTTTCTAGACTTGAGGGAACGCCATGGAAGAGGGGAACGGGCAGAAAAATTCGTTGACGGGCATAGCCGCGGGGCTGGGACGACTGGCGGCGGAAAAGCGGCGGGCGGCTCTCGAGGCAAGCGCTGCGCTTGCGGGTGTTAGCTTGCGAGCGAGCCGGGAGTTTGTGGCGGCGGTACCGGCGGCGGGGGAGATACTTTCCGCCGACGACATTCGGCTGTGGGGCGAGATGGGGCGGCGGCTGGCGATGGGGAACGCGGAGACGGGGGCGAACTTTTTCGCCGAAGGCGTCGAACATCTGAGGGAGTTGCCGGAGCGTGCGAGGCCGCTCGTCTTCCGGATCTGCACGCGGCAGTTGGTGCTCTCCAGTTCCATCTCGCTCGAGACTTTCCGGTTGATGCCCATCCTGGCCGGGCAGATCGGCGATGACGAACTGCTGACGGACGTGCTCAAACTGGCCCTCGACATTGCGAACCGCTCGGCGAAGCACAGTTCCGAATTTCTCCAGAAAACGCCGCCCGTCGCTGAGGTGCTGGCTCGATTCGGCGACGATAAACGTGCCGTCGCCTCGGCCGCGATCAAACTCGCATCGGTCTTTGCGACCAGAACGGGTGGGATGACGGCTGACCTGTGGGCGAACCTGCCCAAAGCCTTCTCGGGGCTCGACTCAGCGGCGGCGATCCGCCTGGCAAACAGCGGCGTCCTCTTTCTCGACCACGGCGGCAGCGTAACGCTCCATTTCGTTTCCGCAGGCAGCGAAGTGCTTCGGGTCTCCGGCGAGGTTTTCGACGAATGGTGCGGCGTGCTGCAAAAGATCGCACGGCACGGCAACGCGGTGCTGATCGCGTTCCTGCGGGCGACGCCGAAATTCTTCTCGCAGATCGGCTCGTTCCGCTCCGCTGCCTTGAAAACTGAAGAGCAGCGCGTCGGCGCGATCCGCCGCGTGCTCGACCTCACGGGCGTGATCGCGGACAAGGATGCCGAAAGCGCACTCGCCGCGTTTCGATCGAGCACGGCGGCACTGCGAAAGGTGACGCTCGAGCAATTCGAGGAATGGATCGAAACCGGCCTTCGCGAGATGGCGGACGAATCGACCAAGGCGCGTCGGAGTTATTTCGCCCTTGAAACCCGCCAGTCGCACGAGCACCTCAGCGAAACGCGCACCGGCCTCCCGCTCGAAAAGATCCAGACCGTGCTGCGGATCTACATTGAGGGCCTGACGGGCAAAGAGGTCGAGATCGCCCCGCTCACCGCTATCCCGCAGGAGTCTCGAATCGGCGACGGGAAAACGATCTATCTCCCCTCGACGGTCGCTGAGTTTGGCAATGATGATAAGGACTTTCGACTGTACAAGGTTCTCGCCGCTCACGGTGCAGGGCAGATCGAATTCGGAACGTTCGAGAAAGACACTACGGAACTGAGAGCGGCGTTTGCGGAGCTTAAGTCAGTGTACGAGGCGACGGCGGATCAGTTGGATGCGTTTTCGCTATCCGGGTATATAGAAGATGTTCGGACGGGAGAAAAGGCCGACCCGAGCCGGCAGGGTGCCGGCTTTCCCTCGCTGCCGAAAGATTCCGATTACCGTGAAGTATTAAAAGTCTTCCCGGAACCGCGGCTGGCGCGAAAGATCTTCGGCACGATGGAGAACGCGCGGATCGATAACCGGCTGCGGCACACGTACAAGGGACTTCGCAAGGACCTCGACCTGATGCGAAACTTCCTTGCCGAAAAGCGCCCTTACATTTTCGACCTGCCGATCCATCAGGTCCCGTTCGAGTTGCTGTTCCAGATAACGCTTTGCGGCGGCGCGACGGACGACTCGCGGCAGTTCTATTCGCAGATCGTGTCGGAGATCCAGACGGTAATCGAATCGTACCTCGCGATCGAGAACGCGACCGTGGCCGATTCGCTGATGGCGACAAGCCGCGTCTACATGCTTTTTCAAAACATCACGCCCGAACAAATGGCCGAGGCCGAACCGGAACAGCAAGACGAGAAGAACGAGTACGCTTACGAGGACAAAGAATCCGGCGAGGCGGTCACCGAAGACCAGGTCAAACGTGAGCCGAAACCGAAACAGCCGGAAGACGTAAAGGATCTCTTCAACGCCTGGAACAGCCTCGACGATGAGGGCGAACCGGACGACCTGCAGGGTTCCGAGGCGTGGACGCACAACGAGGTGCCGGAGCAGGCGCTCGAGGCCGGGGACGAGGCATTCGCTTACGATGAATGGGACCGAGAGCTTAACGATTACCGTGTCGGTTGGAGCCGCGTGGTGGAGAAAAAAGTGAAGCAGGGTGACCGCACGTTCGTCGAATTAGCTCGATCGCGTTACCGCGGGGTGATCTCGTCGATCCGCCATCAGTTTCAATTGATGAAGCCCGAAAATCTTACTCGCATCAACCGCGAGATCGACGGCGAAGATTACGACCTGAACGCGCTCGTCGAGTTCGTCGTGGACCGCCGGGCCGCCAGCGAACCTTCGGAAAACATCTACACGAAACGGCTAAGAAAACAGCGGGACGTGGCTGTTTCGCTGCTGCTCGACCAATCGTCGTCGACTGCTCGCACGATCACGCGAAACCCCTTGCAGCCATATACATATCCGGGACGGCGAATCATCGAGATCGAGAAGGAAGGCCTGGTGTTGATGAGCGAGGCACTGGAAGCCGTCGGCGACGTCTACGCGATCAACGGGTTCACGAGCGAGGGCCGGCGGAACGTGAAATTTTACGTCGTGAAAGATTTTCACGAGAAATATTCCGACGAGACCGAACGGCGCATCGGCGGGATTACGTTTCAGAACAACACCCGCCTAGGTGCCGCGATCCGCCATGCCGCGCACAAACTCTTACGGCAGGAATCGCGCACGAAGCTTCTGATAATCCTTACCGACGGGCGTCCATACGACCACGATTACGGCGACGCCCGCTACGCCCGAGAGGATGTGCGCGAGGCGCTTCTCGAAGCCAAAACCCACGGGATAACGCCTTTCTGCATCACGGTCGACCGGGAAAGCGAAGCGGAGTTACGAGATCTCTATGGAGATGTGGGGTACACGATCATCGATGATGTGCTTTCGCTGCCGGAGAGGCTGCCGAATATATACCGGAGATTAACAAGTTAAGAATACGATTCAACTTCCCATTCCCTTCAGCAAAACACCCACGCCATAAGCCAAACCAGCTGCCAGTGCTCCGACAAAAAACGTTTCCGCTCCGGACCGGAGCCATCCGGATGTTGACCAGCGGCTTTTGAATGTGCCGATCAGAAAGAACGTGGTCCCGGTCATTAGGCAGGAAACCAAAAAAGAGGAGTTTGCCCCGAAAACGTACGGGATCAGCGGGATAAGCCCGCAAATGACGAAGGCGGCGAAGGTGGAGAAGGCGGCCCGCCACGGCGAACGCACCTCAGCGGCGAGCCCGTATTCTTCGGTTAGCATTGTTTTGACCCAGCGGTCATCGTCGGCGGTGATGAGGTCGACCGCCTTTTCCAGTTCCTCGCCCTCGAAACCCTTCGCGCGATAGATCTCGCGAACCTCCTCGCGCTCGCCCTCGGGTGCGATCTTAATATGGCGGTGCTCGATCTTTTCGAGCCGGTGGTAGTCGTCCTGTTCGGCGCGTGTGCCCAGATAGTTGCTCGCCGCCATCGAAAAACCGTCCGCGATCAGATTAGCAAACCCGAGGATCAAAACGATCGCCGGCGACAGCTCAGCACCCGAGACGCCTGAGACCACCGCGAAAGTCGTCACCGCCCCGTCGATCCCGCCGTAGATGAAATCGCGAATGTAGTTGTGATTTGAGGCCGCGATGCGGTCGGCGATCGCTTCGGATGTGTGTTCATGTTCGAGCGGGTGTTCGTCGTTCATTTGTCTGTAAGGAGGTTCTCCGGAAGATCTGCGGATTCATTTAAAGGTTCTTTTTATCCGCTGAAATTACGGCCGCCGTCCATATCCCGGCCGCAAGCCACCCTGCCAGAACGTCGGACGGATAATGTACTCCTATATACAGGCGCGAGAGCCCGATCAAAAAGATCAACAGCAGCGCTGCGGCGCTTATCGCGGCCTTCACCGCCGGGTTCTCGAGCCGGTTGGCGATCAGCCATACCACAGTTGCGTAAAGACAAAAAGCCGAGAGTGCGTGGCCGCTCGGGAAGCTGAAACTCTCGGCGGCGGGGTAACCGATTAACGCGGCGGGCCGCGGACGAGCGAAGTACAATTTCGCACCGTTGTGCAATATCGCCTGCCCGCTCATCGCGATAATTAATAAGCCCAACGGTCGAAACCACCGAAGTCCGATAAAAACGATTCCGGCGGCCGAGCCAATTATCGCAAGATAGATCGTGGAACCGAGCTTCGTTACAGCCAGAAAGAGCGAGGTCCAAAGCGGCGAATGCATTTGGCGAACCGCCGCCCGAATCGAACTGTCGAACCCGGATATGTACAAACGCCCCGGGCCCGTGACCAGCCACCCCGCCAACGCGAGCACCGCCGCCGCGAGCGCGAAACCGATCGTCAGCCGCACAGTCGACGAGGAGAAAAAGCGATCTCGAAACCCTTCCATCATCCGTTAAAGGATATCGCTTGAGCGGCCGGTCGGGGTACTCAAGAAACGATCCCGGCACGGCGCCCGATTCGGGCGCCGTGCCGGGATCGTTTCAGTAAAAATCTCAATAAATTTTGAGGATCTTAAAATTGCCGCCCTTCCGCGGAGCCTTCAGGATTCAGTTCTTTTCGAGCGGAGCGTTCAACGTGATCGTGCTGCCCGCCTCCAAACGAACGAACCGCTCCCACTTTTTGTACCCGGGTCTCGTGATCACGATAGTGTGCTCGCCCGATTTGAGGAAAACGGCCGAGGGAGTGCTGCCGACAAAATTACCGTTTATCGTGATGTCCGCCCCTTCCGGATCGGACTTGATGGAGACGTTCGTCAGCCCGACCGACGACGTAGCGGATTCGCCGCCGAGGATCGTTTGTGCCGCTTGATACTTCGCCGGTTCGAGCTCGGTGTTCCCACTGACATAGGCCGTCACCTCTGTTCCTTTCGGGATTTTTATGTCTTTTCCCTTCATAAAAAGGAAAAACGGGGCGGCTGGGAAGAACAATATGCTCGTCGCCACTATCGCTCCGGTCATGGGTGCCGTGCTGCTGTATCCTTTGCTCGTTTTCACCGCGCGAAGCGCCACCTTTTCGCTCAATATAGTTCGCATGTAGTCGATGTTAATGTCGAGCTTCCCGCCCTTACCCATCCTACCTTTCGGCTTCCCTAGCGTAACTGTGCCGATCGCAACACCGCCGCGGGGAACGATCACCGCGTCGCCGATCTTGATCTCTTCCAGAACCTCGAAATCGACCGTCTCGCCCGTTTTCGCATCGGCCGAAGACAGGTTTCGGCTGATCCTCAGCTTCACCGGCGTCCCGTCGGGGAGCCCAAAAGCGACAGGCCGTTCAACGTTGGAGGGAGCGCTGACGGGTATATTGGCGGCCTGTGCGAACAACGACACGTGCGTGGCCAAAATACTCAGCGTCAATAAAATGGACAAAGATCGCATATTTAACCTCTTTCTACTTTTATCGGGTGACGGAAAGTTCGCAAAGCTTAACTTTAAGTAAAATTACTGTCAAGAACGATTGATGTGTGACCCCGGCAACTCGCGGCAAATGCAATGACATTCCAAACTGAATAAAGATAATGGCCGGAAACTCACTTTGACTCTGTAAATATATTTTATTCCATTTTGGCTCACCTGCACGTTTGAACCCTTGCGTTTTGCACCATGTGCGGCGGGTCGGCCCGCGTATTCGGGTGAAGATTGAGCACTTCGCAGGGTGCCACGGATAAGTGAATCACCCTTTGGAGGGACCTGGGACAGCATCATTTCGCGGGACCCGGACGCAGGGGGCGTGCGGCGCGTTCTGGTTATTGATTATTCGGCCCCCACCCGCGTCCCAATAGGGTAACGGTGTCGGGCGTTTACTGTACCGATTAGGACAAAAAATGCCGCACGGATCGCTCCGGACGGCATGCTCGAGGTTTTTTCTGATTCTTATGTGCTGAAGCCGAGAAGACGCGGATTCGCCTTTTTCTTCAAAAGTTTTCGAAGCTTTAGCCTCGCTTTATGAAGCTGCGATTTTGACGTGCCGACCGAACATCCGAGGATCCTGGCCACTTCTTCGTGCTCGAAACCTTCGACGTCGTGAAGGACAAAAACGTTCTTGTAGCCCTCCGGCAGCTGGTCGATCGCATTTTCCAGTGCGATCTTGTCGACGATCGGCATCTTGTTTGGGTTAGCCGTCCCCGTCACGACCTGATCGGGCGTCTCGCCCTCCTCGGTGGTCTTTTCGAATTTCACGTTCCGCTTGCGAAAGTGCATCAGAACCTGGTTCACCGTCATCCGGTGCAGCCATGTTGTGAACGCCGAATCGCCGCGGAAACTCCCTATCTTCCGGTAAAGCTGGATGAAAACGTCCTGCGTCAGGTCCTCCGCTTCGTGGGCATTCTGGAGCATCCTGAGGCAGATCGAATAAACCCTGCGGTGGTGCCGCTGGTATACCTCCTCGAATGCACCCATGTCGCCCCCGGCGGCGGCCTGCGTCAGATCGAAATCTTTCGCCTTAGCGTAGGAGGCTATTTTGGCTACGCCGCCAAATAAACCCGCCTCGCTGCTGATCACCGGGAAATTTAGTGTTTCTGCTGTCATTTCCATGTTCCCCCTGGTCTCTTACTCTTCAAGCGCCGTGCCAACTCGCCTTTGCGCAATGTAAAGTATTGTAATTAGACGTTGGAACCCCGATTTTGTTCCATAATAATGGGCATACCTTTGATTTCGACGAACATCAAAGCTGAGATTCAATTACCTTTGCGTGATGCATTACTCCAAATGCCGCACGAAATGGTATACGTATCATTACGGTACGGATTGTTCCCTGTAAGGCGTAATGCTACGATCAACGGTCCGCTTTGAGAACGCAATTTGTCGGTGCCACTTGCACCCCGGTATGAAGACCCTTTCCTCCTTAATTTTATTTCTGCTCTTGGCGATAGCTTCCGCTTCTGCGCAAGACAATGGTCCTGACTACAAAAGCCAGGACGTCTCCGAAACGGACGGAGTGCCAATTTTAATTAAACATCTTCCCGACTGGGAGAACGTACGAAGTCAGACAAAGCTGACTAATTCGATCGCTGATGTAAGGAAAGAATTTGGGGACCCGCCGATCCTTTCAGAAATCGATCTGGTCGGCGGTGCGGAGGCCGCGATCGCCATATACGGCGAGGGAAAACTCCTGCTGATGGAGTATCCGACTCCACAAGGCTCCATTGCTGCTGACGCTGCGATCCAGTCGAAATTGGAAGAAACGCCGAACGCGGTTTATCGCCGCATCGGTAACTACAACGCTATCGTTTTCGACGCCGCTGACCCGAACGCCGCCAACGCCTTGCTCGACAATATTCGTTACGGAAAGACGGTACAGTGGCTGGGCGAGGATCCCTACCTTCTACAGAAGTTTGAGCGTTATGTGGCCAACACCGGCCGAGATGTAGCGATCTCGACGGTCTTCTTCATTTTGGGGATATTCGCAACGGCCATCCTGATAGGGATAGGGACGGGCTATGCTTATTTTCGATTTCGTGAACAGGAACGTGCGCACCGTACAGCCTTCTCCGACGCGGGCGGCCTGACCCGCCTGAACCTTGACGAACTGTCCAATTAACACTGCCTAAGGCAGATGTTCGACCAGACGTTCGATATCTTCGAGATTGTTGTAGAAATGCGGCGCGATACGTAATCGGTCGTTCCTCGGGCTCACCACAATATTTTCATGCTGCAGTTTTTTCGTGATCTCGCTGCAGTGGATTCCGCCGCGATGTTTGACGCAAACGATGGCTGATTTTTCCCCCGGCGCGCGTGAGCTGAGAATGTCGTAATCCTTACCGCTCAACATTTCGCAGAGATGATCAGTGAGTTCGTAAAGGTAATTTTCGATCTTTGAAAGCCCCGTCTCGGTCAACAGTTTCAAGCTTTGCTCCAGCCCGTAGAAAAGCGAAGAGCAGCCGGTGCCGCTCTCCCAGGCGAGGGCGGAGCTCTGCCATGGCTGCTCGCGGTCCTCAAAATCCCACGGAGTTTCAACGCTGATCCACCCAGTCAAGGTCGGCTCCACACGCTGCCGAGCATCATCCGAGAGGTACAGAAACCCGCACCCTTCCGGAGCGCAAAGCCATTTATGGCTTGCACTTGCCGCAATATCGACGCCAAGCCCCGGAAGGTCGAATCCGCGTGCCCCTAAGGCCTGAATTATATCGACCGCGAATAGAGCCCCCACGGCATGGGCAGCTTCCGAGATGCGGCCCAGATCAGCCTGAAACCCGCTGGCAAATTGAATAGCGCTGATCGTAACCAGTTTGGTATTCTCGTCGATCAGCGAAGTAAATTCATCCAGATCGATCCTTCCGTCCCTTTCAGGACAAAGACGCAATTCGACTCCGAACTTGTCGCGAACCCGCCGCCACGGGTAGAAATTGGCGGGGAATTCGCCGGCGAATGAAACAATGTTGTCGTCCGAACTCCATTCAAGCCCCGCCGCGATCGAGGCGAAACCGTCCGACGTGTTTCGCATGAACGCGATCTGGTCAGACCGAACGTTCAGCATCGAGGCGAGCAGATCGCGGCTGCGGTTCTTCGTCGCGATCCAGTCGGCGTAGTGCTCGGAGCCGTGGTGGGAAACATCGGCGATCTGCGACATCACTGCTTCCGCCGCGGCCCTGGGCATCGGAGACACGGCCGCGCTGTTCAGATACGTGTAATTGTGGGTCGCCGGGAATTGCGATCTTATAAATTCATTCATTGAAAAGTTTTGACAAACGTCCGCCGCAAAGCTAACTTCTATCGTGGCAACGCTTCGCGATGCTCTACCTGTCCAATGCCCTGATTATGGCCCTTTTTTCCGGCAAAAACCAATACGATTTCGGAGTGCTTTCCCCCAACGACGATCGCGATATCGAAACTCGCGATCTGCGAAAAGAAGCATCACGGAGCTTTTGGTGGGAGACGCTGCGGCTTGTTCGCGACGTGTTCCTGATCATCGTGGTTTTCATTCTGATCGGTGTATTTTTCGTTCAGCCCGTGGTCGTCGACGGAAGTTCAATGTTGCCGCAGCTCCACGATGGAGAACGCCTGCTGGTGAACAAGTTCATTTATTACGATATCAAGAGCGTCGGGTTCGGGCATCTAGAAAGGGGGGACATCGTCGTCTTCTGGTTTCCCGAAGATCCCTCAAAGAGCTTCGTAAAACGATTGATCGGGTTTCCCGGCGAAACGGTGGAGATCAGGGACGGGAAAGTGTTCATAAACAACGTGCAGCTTCAAGAACCTTACCTCGCCGAAGAGCACAATCGGGCAAATTTCTCTTTTGAGCCGACCGAGGTTAAGAAACACACTTATTACCTGCTAGGAGATAATCGAGATAATTCCCTCGATTCTCGATATTGGGGATTCGTGCCCGAAAAGTACATATACGGCCGGGCATTTTTCCGATACTGGAGGCCCCAGGATATCGGATTCATAGAACACGGTCGTTACCCCGAACTTCCGCCAGCCGGCCTCAATGACATGAGGGCGAATGACGGGTCAGAGTAAGCGACAACTTTTCACACTTAAGCCGGGAAACGATAGACTGTTATGAAATGACCGAGCGAGTTAAAGCGATTTTAGTTTTGGAAGATGGGCGCACCTTCAAGGGTGCGTCTTTCGGCGCTGTGGGTGAGACATTCGGCGAGATGGTGTTCAACACCTCCATGACGGGCTATCAGGAGATCCTGACCGACCCCAGCTATGCCGGCCAGCTCGTTTGCATGACTTACCCGCTGATCGGCAACTACGGTGTAAACGAAGAAGACATCGAATCGCGCCGGCCATGGGTGGAAGGTTTCGCCGTCCGCGAAGCGAGCCGTGTAGCATCAAACTGGCGTTCGGGCGGATCGCTTGATGATTATCTGCGAGAGCACAATATTGTCGGCATCGAGCAGATCGACACCCGAGCCCTCGTCCGCCACATTCGCGACAAGGGTGCGATGCGCGCTGGGATTTCGTCAGTGGATCTCGACCCGGAAAGTTTGCTCGCAAAGGTGCTGGCCTCGCCGGGGATGAAAGACCGCGAACTCGCAACCTCGGTTACCATCGAGGAGTCGTTCGACTTCCCCGCGCTGGACGAAACCAGGTTCCACGTGGTGGCGTTCGATTTTGGAGTGAAAACCAACTCTCTGCGCGAGTTTGCGAAATTCGGATGCAAGGTAACGGTCGTGCCGGCTGAAACCCCGGCGGAAGACGTGCTTGCGCTCAAACCCGACGGCATTTTCCTCTCTAATGGCCCGGGAGATCCGGCTTCAATGATGAAGGTTGTCGACGAGATCAAAAAGCTCACGGAAACGCAGGTGCCGATGTTCGGAATCTGTCTGGGGCACCAGATACTCGGGCAGGCCTTTGGCGGGGGCACCTTCAAGATGAAGTTCGGTCACCGCGGCGGCAACCAACCGATCAAGGACCTAACCACCGGCAAAGTGGAGATAGCGTCACACAATCATGGCTTCGCCATTGATGCTTCCACGGTACCGGAAAACGTCGAGGTGACACACGTTAACCTGAACGACAACACTGTCGCCGGACTTCGCCATAAATTGTTGCCGATCTTTTCGGTACAATACCATCCCGAATCAGCTCCGGGGCCCCACGATTCAGAGTATTTATTCGAGCGGTTCATCAACTTGATGGCGGAGAATGAACGGGAAAATTGATGTTCACGTAGCTTTCAGCGATTAAAGGGACCGCAGAAGGATCGTTCCGAACACGATCGTCAGCAAAATCAAAGCCGAACCGACGATCTGGCTCTTGGAGAATCTCATTTCAAGTGAAAAATAAATGGGCCATTCTTGAGTAACACGCTGTCGAGATCAATAGAGCTTAGTGATCTCAGTGCCGGTGTAATAATGCTTGATAATGTCGTCGTATTTTACACCCATCTTCGCCATCCCGTAAGCTCCGTACTGGCACATCCCCACCCCGTGGCCCCAGCCCCGACCGGTGAAGGTGTAGCTCGCGACCTGGTTGCCGGAATAGCGTTTGTTCATCACGAAGAGCTGTTCGCGCAGCCTCAGAGCCGAGCGGATCTTTCCGCCCTTTAAAGTCTTCACGCCGTTCGACCCAATGATCTCCAGCTCCACCGGCCGCCGCGAATAACCGACCCGTTTCACATTGATGTCGTAAAGCGTCCCGATCCCTTTAACGTATCGGGACAAACGCGACTGCACCGCCGATGCCGAAGCTGAAGTTGACCAATTCGTGAACGGCGACATGTTCTCCGCGACCGTCGGCTGATCGGTCGGCTCGATCTCCAGATACCAGACAGCACCGCTGGCGTCGGTGGAATAACGCACGTTCTCGCCGCCGACAAGCGCCGCCTCTTTCACCGGGTACATCTCGCCGCCGAACTGTCGGAACAGAAATACGTCCGGCCTGATCGCAACCTGTCTGTCGGCGCGGCCGTTGCGCAGGACGAGCCGCCCGTCGACGCTTGCTTTGGTCGTTCCGGCCTGAAGCGTCGGCATCCATTTTTTCTTTTCGTATATCTGCCGCACGAGCCGCAGCATCTCGGCGCGTGAAAGGTGCTTGCTCGGCTTCAGCGTCAGGTCCGCGTGAAGGCGAAAATAACCGTCGCGCATCAGCATCGCGATGTCGGCCCGCCGTTCCATCGGGATCTCCGCCGCGTCGTCGAACGACAGGTGATAATTCACGTCCGAATCGCTCAGCAGCGTATCCGGCGCGCCCGGCGTGTAGATCATCGCGGCGAGCACACGTGCCAGCTCGATCGGTTCCGAGGTCTTCTTCGACACGTTCGGGAACGGCTTGCCGAATTTCGACGCGAGGTTGTTCAGCCAATTCGAGATCTCACCATCGGTCGGCATCTCGTCGAACCAATCGTCGGTAAGCTGGTTCGAGGTCAGCGAAAACCCGTTCACCGCCAGGAGCGAGATCAGCCGCACGAGTTCGAGGTTCGCGTCGTCGCGAAGCTTCGCGGGGTTGCGCATCGTTTTGATCAGGAACGGCTCGAAATGCCGCCGCCCTTCCAGCGAGCATTCCACGCCGCGAAGGTAAGGCTCCGCGTGATCGAATATGTTCTCGGAATTCTCCGTTCGCCCGCCGCACGTCGACGTGAAATACGCCATGATCGGCTTTCCGTTGTAAGTCGCGATCTGCCCTGTCGTCTCGCGGACCGCCCGCGTCCCTGTAGCCGTCTCGATCGAGACGCCTTTGTAAACCTGCGACCACACGGTCGGCACCATGTCGAACCCCTGTGAGCCATAACCGTTGATGTTCGCGACCGCGTAGGTGCGGGCCGCGATCGCCTGGGCCTTCTGGGCCTCGAGGTGCGGCAGCGAAAGCTCCGCTGGCACGACGCCGAGCAGATAATCTTCGAGCGGGACGACGTTCACCACCGTGAGCGAGCCTTTCGCATTGACGAACACCTCGATCTTTCCGCGGTAGGCTTTTCCGTTCAGCCGCACTGGGTTCGAGCGTTCGTTCAGCGAACCAAACGAAACTGATTTCAGCGATGTGTATTTCGCCGTGTCGCTTGCGCCGTTCACGATCACCTCGCGGAGGTTCGGGTCAACCACCGCCGGGCCGATCACAGTCTGTGCGTCGCCGGTCGACTTGATCAGGCTACGCACCTGCGATTTGCCGGCCGTGCGGTTCTGCTGTGACAACGCGACCGCGTCTTCCGACACGATGGTCTTCTTATCCGTGACCAAGATCAGATCGTCGAAACTCTTCTCGGTCATCGACGCCTTAAACTTCTCCGCCTCCTCGATCGCGTCGAACACCGATCCAACCCACACGCGCCACGTGTTCGTCGCCGGGTCGATGCTCACCAGAGCAGTCTCGCCCGTGGATTCGCGAATGTCCTTGGCGATGTCATTCGCCTCGGCGGCCGTCGGCAGGTTCTGTATCTCGAAGCGAAACTCGTCGACCTGCGGCGGCCGGTAAGCCCTCGCCGCCACCGAGACACGGTTCGACGCGAGCATCTTCAGCGGCTCGTCCGGCGAATATGCCACCAGCGTCGAATCACCCGTCGTGATCGAAACCGAGCTCGAGTTCGTCGAAAGCCCGATCCGGATCAGCGGCTCCGACCCGAGAAAGAAGATCTCACCCGAACAAAATACTGAAATGTTAAAGACAAGTAGCGCAAAGGCCGCAAGAAACGTGCGAGGGATCATATCTTATGATAGGAATACGCGTGATAAATGTGAAGCTCGTTTGCATTAGCTCTTCGTTTCTACTTTTCCAATTCCGTGGTTAAACCAATTTGAACCACGAAATAGGAAAAGTAGAAATCAAATCCGCTGAAAGATCGTTCAGGTCCATTCTTCCCTGATCTTCGCTATCGCCAATTCCTTGTGTTTGGCCTCTACCTCGATCCAGGGGGCGTGGCGAAAGACTTCGGGCATGGTGTAGATCAGGTCGCTGTGGGCGCGGTCGTTGAAATGGGTGCGGCCGTTAGAGATGTGCACCATCTGATTGGCCGGATCGGCCCACGTTTCGCGTGCCTTCCAAAAAAATTCAGCGACTGAGGGATGGTCAAAGCTATCGAGCTTTTCGTGGCAAACGTGGTGATGGGCGTCAAAGATCATAGGCACGCCCGAGCGTTTGCAGATGTCCAGAATCTCGTCGGAGCTATAAGTATATTCGTCGTTCTCCAGAACGATCCTGGTTTTGATTCCCTCGGGCAGTTCCCCGATCACCCCGACCATCTTGTCCGCCCGGCCGCCCTTGCCGCCGTGTATCGTCATCGCCGCCCACTCCGACCGCGGCTGCCCGAGCAGATCCATGATGTTCGCGTGCATCGTCAGAATCTTGATGCTGTTCGAGACGACCGATTCCGAATCGGAACTCAGCACAACGTATTGGTCGGGATGAAACACAAGACGAAGCCCGCTTTCCCGTGCCATCCTCCCGATCTGGGCAAGACGCTCCGTGAGGTCAAGCAAAATCGAATACCCGAACGGTTCGTCCGAAAAGGGATAGATCTCTGAACTGATCCGATAAAGATTTATTCCGTTCTCGCGGCAAAACGCGACCGCTCCTTCAAGCCGTTTCGTATTCTCCGCATAAAGCTCAAGAAGCAAACGTTCCTGTTCCACTACATCGAAGGACAAGAGCCGCTTGCGCGTGATCGTTTTATAACGCACGGCATCGGAAGTCGTGATGCACACGAGCCCCAAATTGTTCCTGACGCATTGCGTTCGAGCTTCCAAACCTATTTCTCCAAAGCGTTGAACAGCAGCGGGAAGGTAGCGTATGTCTGCCCGCGATGCTGAGGGCGGAAAGCGAACAGGACGATCTTCCCTTTCCCAAAGTTAGTTTCAGCCATCGCCGTCTTCCCGTTGATCATTTTCTCCCCCAGCATCCACCCTGACATCAACGCATCCTTGTCGGCGTATTTTGCAATACTTACGACCTTTTCGCGGTCACTTATCTCGAAGGCGGAGCTGTTGGTGAAATATGCCGGTGTCTCTTCGGCCACCCCACGTGCATACGGATGTTTCACATCCACACCGAGTTTCACGATCGATCCCGGGTTATAAAAATCCGCCCGTCTAACCCCATCGAGAACGTTTTTCATTGGCAGATTGAAGCGTTTAATGACGAGCCCGCACGAATCGTCCAGGCAAACAAGCTTGCCTCCCTTCTCGACAAATTTCTTTAAGTTTTCCATCCCCGCCTCACCGATCCCACCGGCGAATTCCGCTGGGTACCGATTCGCGTTAAATCCGTTAAGGATGGTGTTCTCCCCATCCGCGGGCAGCACGATCGCATCATAATCGAGCCGTCCCTGGCGAAAATCCTCATTGCTTACAGATTTGAACGGGATCTGATGGTAATCGAAAACAAGCCTGGTCCATCCTTCATCCATAGACGACGTGAACGGCTTGTATAACCCGATTCGCGGCGTAGTCTTTAACGGATTCGGGTGTTTGGCGAATTGAACCGGCG
>Ga0307409_100000198_pt1 | contig 23784 bp, 22 predicted proteins | sample 322Ometagenome_2_FD_203888 | JGI IMG/M metagenome (GOLD analysis project Ga0307409, IMG submission 203888) | Maize rhizosphere microbial communities from greenhouse at UC Davis, California, United States - 322HYB-O-2 | ecosystem: Host-associated > Plants > Roots > Rhizosphere > Soil | place... | reverse complement strand
ATATCTTCGGCCTTTTCTATAACACATTGATAACATTGGGTTGCATAATGACCTTCAATATCGGCACGGCGTTCACGATAACTTTCGAATTTTCCTTGAAGTGCTCGCCCTAGATAATGACCTACAAGCAATGCTAGTATATATAATAATTTTAATTTTCCTTGCGGATTAACAAACATTTTAGTTACAAGAGATGTTCCTAATAACGAAGAAAGGAACAAAGCCCCATTAAACTCATCATCATGATATTTTATGTGCACCGCTTCATGAAACATATTGCAACGCTTCACACCATACTTGACCTGGTCAAGCATAAATTCATCACTAATAACAATGGCATTATTTAATGCCACTGCAGAATCATCTAACCCCGAAATATACTGAATAGGAACGTGTCTCTCAGCTAGAATGCCTACAGCCGTTTGAGCTTCTTTACCTAATAGCTGCATCTCTTCAGATGCAGGAATACCGAACAACGAACTCGTTTTTGCACAAAATTTATTGTAATGATGCATTACGTTTGAAGTCGCAAGCGTGGCAAGCACTGTACCAAGAATACCTTTTTGGTCTAATGGCCGGTTATTATTTTTCATGCTATATACCGAAATGTTTGCACAAATCAAAAGGCCACATAAAATTGTAATGTAAACTTTAAAAGCATCTCTTCCCATAATAATTTTCCCAAAGAAGTACGTATAAAATATTTATAAATTAAGAATTAGAAAAATAATATTTGCCATCATTATCGTTGCGCTGAGCCCCCAACTTTTCCCAGAATTTTTCACCCTCTAAAGAGCTTCTTAAAGAAATTTTTTCACAATTATACTTTATACGCATATCTTTAATAGCTTTATATGCAAGCTTTTTTCCAATTCCTTGTTCTTTATATCCTTCATCAACACGCAAAAATTCTATGAAACATTTAAAGGGATCATAGGCAATGTGCGCAATATACCGTTTTTCATTTTTATCATATACTTCCCATCGAGAAAAACGACATTCCGAACAGTTCTGTCGATCTTTATCAGTAATTAAAGCAGGGCTCTCCAGATAATACCGTCTATGACATGTATCTTTCGTATATTTCAAATCATGTTCGCAACCGAGCAATAGCAGATTGCTTAACATAATAATATATGCTAATTTTTTCACAGTTACGCCTTTATATTACAATGAACATACTGCTTTTAATTATATCAATATATTTCAGTTTGTAAAACGCTCGCCTTTAAAGCCCAAATGGGGCCTCTAGAACGATTGGCTTAACCAACTTGAAGGCACTCAGCTTAAATCCGCTTCAGAGAGAACTAGAACAAAAAGCTATTAAAGCTATTAAGCATGAAAATATTTATGCACTAGATAGTTTTCCAGTGCCAGTATGTTCAGATATCAGAATATCTCAAAGTAAAATGTATCAAAATGAGCTATATATAGAGGATACTCTGCAATTAGGAAAAGCTATTTCTTTGGAATTAAAGTTCACATACTTCTTACCAAAGATGGAAAACCTGTCGAGTTTATTATTGAACCAAGATCTTTCAGTGATATTAAAGTTGCTAAAGAATTTAGCTTTGACATATCTCGCAAATCTGTAATTCATGCTGATAGAGCTTATACGGATTATGAATGAAGACTATCTTGAATTACAACGTCACATCATATTAGCTGCTCGACGTAAAAAAAATGCTAAACGAAAAGAAAAGAGTATGTCTACCAAAATCAGAAAAATTCATGATATTCCCTTTGTTTCAACGCGTTTTTGACACCAATTGAGGCCATAAAAATCAATGCCTGAATTTTATCGCATGTTTTTTTAGAATCATTATACTGAACATATGGTAATGATGCTTAAAAACGCCTCGCAAAATATAGGATATACATGTTAACAGAAGCACAAAAACAAAAAGATTATCAATATCACAAAGTTTTAAAAACATCTTGGCTCGATACACAGCTTGGGCCAATGATTGCAATGAGTGATGAAGATGGCCTTCATCTTTTAGAATTTGTTGATAGGCACGGTTTAGAGCATGAGATTGAAAGGCTCAGATTTAAAACAAAGGCAGCGATTATTCCAGGAATAACAGATTCAATTAAATCTGTCACATTCCCTGCCATTGTATCATTAATACTAATGGGGGCCTTGGAAGATATAGTGGCGGCACTATGCGAAAAACAATGGCTTATTGATCATGAGAAATACTATGTCTAACACTCTTCACCTACTACGAAATGTATTACAAAACTCTCTTGACTCTACTCCAAAAAGAAGTGCTGCTTTTTTTAAAACGGGCATTGGCGATTACGCAGAGCATGATCAATTTATTGGAATAACCGTTCCTACTGTGCGAAAGATTGCACAGCACTTTATCTCTCTAACGTTAGAGGATTTGCAATGCTTGATAGTATCTTCTATAAACGAAGAACGATTATTAGCGCTCATTATATTGACCAAGCAATACAGCACAGCAACAGAACCTCACAAAGAAAACGTATATCAATTTTATAGAACCAATATGCACCACGTTAATAACTGGAATTTGGTAGATAGTTCTGCTCATCTGATTATAGGAGCACATCTTTTTAAACAAGATTGTTCTATTCTTGAAACACTCGCCGCCTCAAAGAATGTATGGGAACGTAGAATTGCCATTGTCGCCACGTGGTATTTCATACGTCAATCAGAACTGGAATGGACTTTTAAAATAGCCAAATTATTACACAATGATCAACATGATCTTATTCACAAAGCGGTCGGTTGGATGCTGCGCGAAGCTGGCAAAAAACATGAGGTGAGCTTAATCAGTTTTTTATCTGAACATGCACATCAAATGCCTAGAACCATGCGCAGATATGCCATGGAGAGATTATCTAAGGAACAAAAGACTACTGTCATTACCGCTTCTTTATCCTAATCCATTAGACTAACTACTGCTTAGGTTATTACAACAGTCAATATGCGTAAAAACTTCAAGTAAATATTTTTGAAAATGAACGCTTAACTTCATAATTAGGATAATCAAGACGATATAATTCTGTATCATCATCGTAATCAACTATAGTTAAATACCCCGACTGAAACATTAATGAAATAATTGGCATTAAGACGAAAAAAATCTAAGGCTATAACAGCGTGTTTTGACCTAATAATCACTATTACTAATCCACAAATTATGAAATAATTCTTTATTACCACATAATATTTCTTTTAATGTTGAAACAAGTAACGATTTTCCAAAACGCCTTGGCCGTGATAAAAAATAGCGACGCCCGCCAGTAATCATACGATACGCATATTCTGTTTTATCAACATATACATAATTCAAACGACGCAACTCTGAAAACGTACTAATATCAACGGGTAGTTTTTTCATTGAGCTTGTAAGACTAACCGTCTAGGCGCATATAAAATACTGTAATCAAAGTTAGGAAAAATAATGTGGAACAATCTACTACTCTTTCTATTTTTTATATGCAAACCAATATATTAGAGCAATGGGAACTGCAATTATCATGCCGATCATTACTCTTCCCATCCAGGATGATGGTTGATTGACAGATTCCACATATGTATTATCGACAGTATTTGCCACATATCTATTAAGAACAATATCACTACTATCATTCATCAGGGACTTAAACGCTTCTACTGTACACCATCCTAAAACTATATCCTTGTCATACCACACCATATGGTTGTTTGTATATATTGTATCAAGCATAGTTTTGTTTATATTAATACCATTAGTTACTATAGAGCCGTCACTATAACTTTGTTTAACCGCGATATACGTATCTATTCCCTTTTGCAACTTAACCTTACCAGAGAAATACTCACTGATCTTAGTACAATCAAAACCTTTATCTGGTATAAGATGTATATGAAAAGTCGATTGTGCCCTTATGTGAGGTTGATCTGCTAATTCCATTGCACATGATGAATAGACAAACATTACACTGACAAATAAAATTTTTGATACGTAATATATATGCATAGAAGCCTCCAACCTTTTCATGCGTTACTAGATGAATTATTGTAGTAAAGATCTTTGAAAAAGACTGTATACACTATTATAGTCCATACATAGAAAGTCTTTTCTTATTACACCGATTTATATCATCATTCACATTGTTTAAACAGCATGCCACAACTGGAAAATGGCATCCCCAAGGGGATTTGAACCCCTGTTTTCGCCGTGAAAGGGCGATGTCCTAGACCAGGCTAGACGATAGGGACGTAATGTCAACAGAATAGTGGTGAGCCGCGTTGGACTCGAACCAACGACCCACAGCTTAAAAGGCTGATGCTCTACCGACTGAGCTAGCGGCCCACTAATTTTTTATCAATGATTAATTCACTATTAGAAGGTATATTTATAAAGTTGTTTTGTCAAGAAAAATAAGAAATTATTTTAAATTATCGCGTTAGAAAAGCAACAGCTTAATGCTTGTGCAATAGATTAAAATTCCTAAAATATCCATAATAGTTGCTAAAAATGGTCCTGCTGAAAAGGCGGGATCAATATTAAACCGTTTTAATAAAAATGGCATTGCACTTCCAAGCGATACTGAAACAAGTACAATTATTGAAAGTGTGATACTCACAACAACACTGTCCCATAACACCCCACTTGTCAAGTATACTCGGCCAAACGCAGTAACCCCCAAAATAACTGCCAAGCATGAAGCCATTGCAAGTTCTCTGCGTAGAAAATATTTTAGGGTCGACGTATCAAACTCGCCTGAAACCATACCACAGATTGCAACTGCTGAGGTCTGGTTACTCGTATTACCACCAACACTTGTCAGCATAGGGACAAAAAACAGAAGCATTTCTGTTAATGTGGATTCATAAAGGCGCATAATAGTTGTCGAAACAGAACCGGCAAGTAACAAAATAACCAGAATATAACTTCTTTCATAGACAGACTGAAAAAACGGTGTTTCAAAATAGGGGCGCTTTAATGGCGCCATGGCAGCCATTTTTTGTACGTCTTCACTCGCTTCTTCAACAAGCACATCGACTAAGGTATCTCCAGAAATGACCCCTAGAAATATTCCATCTTCACCAATAACAGGAACCGTCGTTAAACCATAATGAACCATCTCTTTGACAATTGCTTCACGGTCTTCGTTCGCGGTTGCCACGACCTCATTTTTATGCATAAATGAGGCTATCCGAGTAGCAGGCTTATTAAATACGAGATCTTCTAAATAGACATGTCCAACCAACCGATGTTCTTTATTTACTACAAACATAATCCTATGAACATCTCTACTTGGGCGTAAGCGCTGAATCAGATTAATGCTCTTTTCTACCGAAAAATCTTCTATCAGGGTAATCACATCTGTGTGCATTATCCCCGCAGCCGATTCTGGTTCAAAAGTAAGCATTCGAGTAACTTTTTCTCGAACTTTCTTATGTAATGAATGAAGGTATCTCTTTAACTCTTCATCAGAAAAAATATCAAACAGATTAGTTAATTCATCAGTAGATAATGTTTGAAATGCTTTAAATTGATCGTGGCTATCAAGAGAAGAAAGAACAATAACCTTGATACTGTCTTGAAGCTCAGGAAAAAGATCCAATTGTATATGCTCGGGTAGAGCATTATATAATTGTTTTATACGAGACTTATCAAGCCCCTTAAATAGTAAGGCTATATCAACGGGATGAACTTTTAATAGTTTATCCCATAGCTGGCTCCCTATCACGCTATCCCGAGAAATTACTTGTGCGATATTTTCCTGGATTTCGTTCATTATATTTTTTATATCCATGGCCTTTCTCCTCATGCCCAGAATAGGTTACCCTGCATTATATCAGTTTAGACACTCTTTTAATGAGATGCAACCGAAATTCCCATTTGACTTTAAGACTGTTACAGATAATATTTATAATTAGGATGTGATTCTATATTTTTAATCAATTAGAAACAACCCTATCTATTGGAGAGCATGACTATGAACATGTATGATAACATTCAGCCTGGTGCTCATTTTACCTTTATTGTTACTGAAAACACGAAGCAGCGAATTGATATCTATCTTACACAGCACTTTTCACACTATTCTCGCAACTTTTTTCAGTCTTTCATTGCTCATCATTCGGTAACAATCAATGGCAAATCCATTACTAAAAGTAGTGCCCCAGTTAAGAAAGATGACATTATTTCTATCACATTTCCACATCAACAGACAATAGAACCGACAACAGTATATGATAAAACAAAAAATGTCACTATTATTGCTCAAAATGAACATTTTCTGATTATACATAAACCTGCGGATCTTATGGTTCACCCACCCTTTAAAACAAGCACCGCTATTACCCTATCAGATTGGATTTTACATAATCATCATGAGATAGCAAAAGTTGGCAGCATTGATAGACCAGGAATTGTACATAGATTAGACAAAGACACCTCGGGGCTTATGATTATTGCACGCACTAATTATGCCCACACCTCTTTTAATGAGTTGTTTAAAAAAAGAAAGATAGAAAAGAAATATCATGCACTTGTTCGCGGACATCTTTCTCAGGAAGGGACAATAACTCTTTCTATTGGCCGTGATCCATATAATAGACAGAAAATGACTACTTTTAATACCGTCAATCCTCAGGATAGTTTCACTATGATGAATGGCATCAAAGTACGTCATGCTACAACTCACTATAAGGTGCTACAGTATTTTGAGGATAGCACTCTTGTAGAATTACAACCGATTACAGGACGAACTCATCAACTCCGTGTCCATTTAGCCGCTATCGGGCATCCCATTATTGGTGATTCACTCTATGGGGGTGCATCTCTTGCCATCAATCGTCAAGCGTTACATGCGTATAGTCTATCGTTCACGTTTGATACGATACCATACATCTTTACAAAAGATATCCCAGAAGATTTTAAACACCTGATCAGCACTCTACGACCTCATCTTTAAAAGAAGATTTCACACTAACAAGTACTTGCATTTTTTTTTAATCCGCTGTAGCATTGAGGCGAGCTAGGAAGGAATTGTAGTAATGAAGCCCTATACAAACAGCTCATGTGTCTTGTTTATTTTGCTCTAAACATATTTTTATCACAAGGCTTACATGCTGTTTTTAAACGTTCAAACTGTCGACAATATCTCTGTACTGGATGCGATTCAGATACTATAAAAATATCTTCTCTATTTTTTCCCTGTCCACTCTGCGTAAGATTTGATGATCCAGTTATTACCATTTTCTCATCAAAAATCATAAACTTGTGATGCATAAGCCCATAAGGTTCTGAGTTCCAATATGATACCGGTATGCCACTATCAACAAGCATCTTAACTTTACTACTTTTCTCATGAATATTGCTAAAATCTGTTATAATTTCAACCCGAACTTTCTGCTTGTGCTTTTCAATAAGCGCATCAACAAGAGACTTATCTGTAATAGTATACGCTGCAATAAGAATAGAATCTTGGGCATCATTAATAAGAGTAATTCTGATAGTACGAATATCATGGGTTTCAGTAAAAAAACACTGCTTTTTACATAATTCCTCAACCGTATATTCTTTAGCCCTACCAGCATCTTTTTTTTGCGATACATCATTCTTAGATGATGTAGTGTACGTACGCTTTGCTAAGTTATGAGACGGATACCCTACAATAAAATGAGTCTTACCCAAGCGGGGTATCTGATTTACCATCACAACAGAGCATATATTCGTAGCCACACACGACAATGCTAATAGTATAGAAATTGTTTTTTTCATCAAAGTTCCTTTTGTAAATCGTTATAATTATAACAGAAAAACCCGACATATGAAAAGAATGTCGGGATATTGCTAAGATAAGCTGAATACAAAAATGATATTAACTATTCCAATTATAGACTGACATCTCATTGCTAATAGATTTAAATTGTTGAGGGCGATAATCTTGTGGCATCCAACTCTTTGCCCACCAATGAACTGCAAAAGCACCGGCATTTTTCCACTCATTCCTGTTATCAGACGAAGAACGGCACCCTAAAGGATAAAAATAGAATGCGGGAAATGCAATATCATTCATCCCATTTTTCCCTGCCATGGCATAAAATGATCTCGTAAAATGCACAGGTCCTGTCTTTTTTGGAGCGCCCTTATGATGCCAATCATCTTTAATTGTCTCAATACAATGCTTAAGGAGTGGGTGGCCGGGGCATGACCCAAATAATGCCGCACCAAGCTGAACAAAAGATGTATCAAGTGGTTGCAGTGCGGTGTAAAAATCATAGGTATAGTGTAAAATATCGAGCGATCGTAAGCACTCAAAATCCATATCGACATAGACTCCGCCAAATCGATATATTATTTCCCACCGAGCAATATCAGATTTAACGCCATAATTATCAGTCTCATCATAGAAGTGCTGATTATAAAGACCCAACTGAGCAATATCGTCATCAGTCCATAATTTATAATACCAATCTCTGCCAAGATGGTGTGTAATCCATGACTGTTGCAATGCTTTAAACACTTCTGGAACAGGGCTCCCTAACCAGATTTGATGAATAATTTTTGGAATTTTTACGGCTTCTGCCACAGCTATATCTGCTTTACTATCATAGAGATTTTTGAAAAAATCATAGAGCTGCTGGCCATCAACGCCAACAATTTTCTCTGTTATTCCATAAACATCAGGAAAATACTCTTTATGCATCGCCTCATCAAACGAATAGTGAGGCCATTTCTCGGATGACATAGTGGACAACACACATAAAAACACACATAGGGTACCTATAATAGATCTATTCATAGTTTTATTTCCTTTTTTTACATGTAATCATATATACCTACATACATTAGAGAGCAGAGCACTGTCATCAAGAAGGCTATAGAATAAGTACTGACAAGTGAGTCTTTTTTTTCCTGATACATCAATGAGCTATCATACCCATTTTTAGTATCAGATTTTTTTATTTTTTGATCAGATTCTTCATTCTGCTGAAAATACATATAAGTCAGATTAGGTTCTATGTCTTTATGCTGTAAAAGATATATACTCTTGACCACGGATTGCACAACTGCTTGATATATCTCCGGCTTTGTATACCATTCCCATACCGTTATTAACATTTTATGATCAATCCGCTCTGTTCTTTCATCATCAATTCTACCAAAATAACCTGCGAGGGCCACTGGTTGAATACGATAATTTTTTGCAACATACTCATATTCCCCTTCACATTTTAAAGATAAATTTTGTAATCCGACGCTTGAATAGATACTGCACTGCATCGCATATATATGATGTATAGATACACTAGAGCAGAGCATCGTTACTACTATAATTCCTTTCACAATAGATACCTCTCTTTGAATCATTATTTTGAAAATCATCATACATAAATCTGTAAAAACAACCACCACTTTTCAGCTAAGTCAAATTATGGGATAATAAGAAAAGAGAACATGCATAATCTAAAGGATAAAAAACGATGAATTCCCATCAAATTCGCACTAAATTTTTAGATTTTTTTGCTCAAAAAGGTCATGAAATAGTTTCAAGTTCATCACTTATTCCAGCACAAGACCCAACTATTCTCTTTACTAATGCAGGTATGAATCAATTTAAAGACCTATTTTTAGGATTTGAAAAACGAACATACAACAAAGCAACTACGATTCAGAAATGTGTACGCGCGGGCGGAAAACATAACGATCTTGATAACGTAGGTTTTACAAAACGACATTTGACCTTTTTTGAGATGATGGGGAATTTTTCATTTGGTGACTATTTTAAAAAAGAAGCAATTCAATACGCATGGGAATTTTTAACACAAGAAATCGGGCTTGATAAAAACAGATTACATGTGTCTGTATTTGAAACCGATAATGATTCGTATGATCTCTGGAATACCGTGATACAGATTCCGGCAGAAAGAATTCATCGCCTAGGCGCAGAACATAATTTTTGGCAGATGGGAGATGTCGGTCCCTGTGGACCCTGCACAGAAATATACATTGATAGAGAAACTCCATGTACTGTACAGAATGAACACTGTGCACCAGGATGTGATTGCGACCGTTATCTAGAAATTTGGAATCTCGTATTTATGCAATTTGATCGTCTTATTGATGGAACATTAAAACCGCTTAAGCAGACTGGTGTTGATACTGGTATGGGATTGGAACGGCTCTGCTCAATTACACAACAACAAGACTCAGTATTTACCACCGATCTTTTTATGCCTATTATCAGAAAAATTGAAGAACTAACAGAACTGAGCTATAGTGCACAAAACGCAGAAATCAGAGCAGCTTTTCATGTTCTTGCAGACCACATCAGGTCATGTTCTCTGCTTATTGCTGATGGATGTGCCCCTACGAATGAAGGGCGTGGATATGTCTTACGAAAAATTATTCGTCGAGCTGCGTTATTTGCTCAAAAATTAACCAACCAGAATATCTTCCCTTCGTTGTCTTTGGTTGTTATTGAACAATTGGGATCAATATATCCTGAATTACCAAAAAATAGAGATCTTATATTCACTATTCTTACCAGCGAAATTGATAAATTTTCAGCAAACTTAATTCGTGGTTATAGCATACTCCAGCGATATTTTGCAGAAGCACAAGAGACAAAAACCATTACAGGGCAACAAGCATTTAAATTATACGATACATACGGATTTCCCGTTGAGATTATTATTGCAGCAGGACGCGAAGGTGGATACAGTGTTGATATGGAAAGTTTTGCACTTGAAATGGCAAAACAACAAGAACAATCAGGCAAAAAAACTACCGATCCTCTTTTAGCATTAGAACTTGATTATACCACCGAATTTACTGGATACAGTGAACTTGAAACTGATTCTCATGTCATTGCGCTTATTCATAATGGAAAATGTGTTGATACAATCCATCCAGGGCAAGAAGCCTATGTCATTACAGAAAAATCACCATTTTTCATTGTTGGTGGTGGCCAAGTTCCTGATCAAGGATGGCTTATTGCACATCATGAAATAATGCCACTGATAGAAGTACGCTTTATTCATAATGCAATTGCAGCATTAATATACACCCCCACAATTATTTCTGTCGGTGACAGGATTACATCTCGAGTTAATAAAGAACTACGTAGTACTGCAATGAAAAATCATACTGCAACGCATCTATTACAAGCAGCCCTGATTGAACTCTTTGGAAAAACTATTCAACAATCTGGATCTTTAGTTCATCCTGATTATTTACGCTTTGATTTTACATACCATAAACAATTAACACATAATGACATTACCAGTATCGAAAATGTAGTTAATGAAAAAATTAGAGCCAATATTCCGGTCTCAATTAATTACTGCACATTAAAAGAAGCTCAAGCAAAAGGAGCTCTTGCTTTTTTTGGTGAAAAATATAGACCTGAAAATGTGCGTATGGTAGAAGTTGCTGATTTTTCTACAGAATTGTGTGGTGGAACACACGTACACATGACAGGAGATATTGGAGTCTTCAAAATCACTGAAAGCACCGCATTATCGGCTGGCCATCGACGTATTTTTGCAGTTACCGGCCCTAAAGCAGTTGATCTGTTTCAAGAAACGTTTTATACGATAAAAACGATAAGCCAAGATTTTAAAGTAAAACGCGAAGAAGTCTTAGAAACTGTCAGTAAACAGAAAGAACACGTAAAAGAATTACAAAGCACTATTAAGCACCTTCGTGCTCAATTAATTGTTGCAAAACTACCACTCTGGCAAGAGTCTATGGATTATATTCATAGCACACCATTTTTATTTGTACATATTCCTCATGCAACACAAGAAGAATTACGAACCGTTGCTACAACATTAGAAAAAAAACAACCCGGCTTCTACTTTACTATCGGTTCATCTGACACACAGACACTCTTTTATAGCACACTATCACCTGAATATAGCGATGTTATTGATCTGAAATCTTTTGCGGCATGGCTTAAAGAGAAACATGCTTTGCGCGGTGGAAGTACATATCATAGCGTGCAAGGCGGTGGCGGTGTATACAACCCACACCTTGACGCTTCTATTAAACAATGGATTCAGGAAAACGGTAAATAAGGAAAATGACTGTGAAAGAACTGAGAGAATCATTACATCGCATTGATGCAAAAAAGGAAAAGTTAAATCAATATCGCCCCTTACCACCTGCATTAGCACAAAATTTAGAAGATTAACAATACATAAAATTATATTACAAACAATTGATTATCATAATGCGGGAGTATTTCGTAAAGTAAGCGTAAGAGTATCAGGCTCATCCACCATATTTCCTAATTATGCTAAGGTTCCTCACCTTATGGTGGAGTTTATGCAATGGTTACATACTGTTGAAGAGCATCCTATTATTATCGCTGCTCAAGCACATTATAAGCTTATTACAATTCATCCTTTTGTTGATGGCAATGGCAGAGCTGCACGCTTATTAATGAATCTTATTTTATACAGCACGGTTATCCACTCGCTATTATTACAAAGGAAAATCGAGCACACTATATTGAAGCCATCGAAAACGCTCGAGAGACTAATAATTTTAGCTTATTGTATGAAGTAGTATGTACTGCCGTCGAAAAAAGTCTTGATGAATATTTAATGGCTCTCTCTGAATCAGCAGTATAATATGATAGTGGACGATTCTCAATTCTAATTTTATACTGTGCTAGATGTGAAAAAAAAAGGGCTCGTTGTGAAAGCATGGCACAGTATAGTATTATTGTATATCTGTTCTTACCTACATGCAGCAAAGCTGTCGACTAGTCTATTTGATATCACCATTTCTGGCTATATAAAAGGAGAATCCTATACTGATTCCCGTCAAACTCTTGGTGATGAACTTGATCAGATAACATTTTTTCCTCGACCTCAGATTGACGATAAGCAAGGGCATGATATCAATGCACACGCCGCCACATATATGGATGCATTTGAGACAAGAGGCACAACCGCTTTATCGGGGCTAACTATTCTAGATGCACAGGTTTCTGGAGTAATAGAAGCAGATTTTGAATATTTTGATGCACCACTCATTAACGCACCTCACTTACGTCATGCGTATGGCAAATTAGATTGGGAAAAATTGACCTTTATATTTGGACAAACATGGCATCCTGTAGTTTTTATAGAATCAAAAACAATTAATTATAGCGGCAGTAGTCCTTTTGATTTTTATGCCCGATCGCCTCAATTTGCCTGCATGTATCATATTAATTCTGCACTTACCATCGCTGCAACTGCAACCTCTCAAGTCGACTTTGAAAGTGATGGCCCCTATGGATATAGCAGCAACTATATTCGATGGGCTGTTATACCTAATTGCAACCTACAATGCCGCTGGTATTATAAAAAATATAAAATGAGTTTATGCATCGATTATAAATGTATTGCACCCCGAATTGTAAGCGATACAGGCTTTAAGGTACATGAGCGATTACATAGTATAGCTGTTGTATGGGCAGCTGAATATAGATGGCCATTCATAGAACTGAATACTAAAGTTAATTGGGGACAAAATGCTACTGATTATGGAGGCATGGGTGGTTACGCCGTCATAAAAGGATCGAGAAACCCCATTACACATGAACAAAAATATACGAATATTAGTAATGTGTGCTTCTGGCTTGATGTAGAAATTGTAAAAAATAAAAAATTAAAACCAGGTATTTTTATAGGGTTTTCTTATAATTTAGGATCTACTAAAAAAATTGAATGCGACATAATGGACCAAAATGCTGCCATAACGCGAAATATTTTTGGATTTGCAACAGATGTTAAAAATGTTTTTCGTATTTCTCCTCGTATTACATCAACCATTAATAATATTACACTGGCTGGAGAAGTAGAGTATACCAATGCTCGCTATGGAATGATTACACATTATGCGCATGTTATTAATACAAGGCCTGCAGAGTTAATTCGCTGTACTTTTGCAGGGTATTACTATTTTTAAAGCGACAAGATCGATCTCAGAATTAACAATAGCTACGCTAGTCATGAGCTTGTCAAAGATTTTGAATGAAATATAAGAGGAAAAGAATAATGAAACAAAAATTAGCACTTTTATTATACATCACTCCCTTATTGCATGCATCAGACACGCAACCCTCAAAAAGATTTATAACCGCCTCAGGATTTATTAATGGTAAAGCATTTTGGGATACGCGACAAGTAGTCGGCACCGCTGATGATCAGACAGTGTTCTTTCCAGAGCCGCAACTGTGTAGTCCAACTGGTGACATTAATGCAAAAAGCCATGCACAAATTTTGCCATTCGAAACTCGTTTACGCCTAACTGTACAAGAACCAGACGAAACAAGAGCTTTACAATGCACAGGTATAATAGAAGTAGAATTTCGAGGCGTAGCAAACTTTGTAAACATTTTTAATATGCGCCATGCTTTTGCTCAGATGGATTGGAATAATTCCACATTCATTTTTGGGCAAACATGGCACCCTTTAAATGTTGAAGAACTCATTCCAAATACGGTCTCATTTAACGCAGGAAGACCTTTTGCCGTATATAATAGATCACCACAATTACGATATACGTATCACGGTCCATCAATAGATTTTATTTTTTATGCTGGATCACAAGTTGATTTTAAAAGTGATGGTCCCATCGGACTGAGCTCAACGTATATTCGCAACGCCATTATTCCCAATCTAGACTTCCAAATAAAATATTTCTTAAAGAATCATGTCATGGGAACAGGCATCGATTATCAACGCATCGCACCACGAATTGTCTCTAATAAAGGCTATAAGGTGCATGAAATGTTAAGTAGCCTTGCTGGTATCTGGTATCTGGGGCTTAATTGGGAAAAATTACTGATAAAAAACACGCTTATGTTTGGTGGCAATCTTACTAATTACGGAATGATGGGAGGCTATGCAGTAAAAAGAGGCACAACAAATCCTCTCACAGGAAAACGAGATTATACAAATATACGTACACTCTCTGGCTGGTCAGATGTAACCATTTTTCCTTTACAATACATAGAGACAGGTTTTTTCTTCGGTGTAGAAAAAAACTTTGGCTCTAAAGACAACATTAGCCCTATTGAAATTGATTCATTTGGAAACGCTGAACGCACTATCTATGGTCTTGGTAATTTTATCGATACAGTTATACGTATTTCTCCTCGTATTAGAATTAATATTAATCAACTAACATTTGCGGGTGAAATAGAATATACACGTGCTGCATACGGCACTTTAACCTCTCATGGAACTGTCAAGAATCTTAAACCTGTTGCCAATACTCAGCTACTTTTTTCTACATACTTGTTTTTTTAAAATAAAAACTTATATACTGTTTAAAAAAATTTAAAAAAAGGAAAAGACTATGCTAACTGCAATGCAACGCTTGCCAGAACCAATGCAAGGTGTTTTATATATGTTTGTCGGTGCACTCGTATTACTATACGCTCTTGGATTAATCAAAACAGGAATTAATTTCTTAGTAATCGCTTTTGCTCTCTATCTTATCTTTAATGGTTGTGTTAAAGCTGGCCTTTCTCGCAAATTTCATAAAAATCACTAAAACTTATTATATTGGGGTGCATAAGCACCCCAATACTCACATTCACAACAAAAAGTGGGGACTTTGCATATAGGCATTACAATAAAATCCCCACTTTTTACACCTAGTGTATCTATTTCAATTACAAGAAGGGGTATTCAAGAAGCTGTCTAGCATAAACCAAGGAAAAAGTATAACGGCAGTTAGGACTTCTCTTATAAGCCTATCTATAGAAATGACACCTCTATCTTTGATATACGCTGGTATCAGTTTCTTATTATATTCAATAATGTCCATATATTCCATCACTTGCTGTTTCATATTAGATAACTGTGGGTTACTTTCATAGTACTGCATACGATCTATTAATTCACAAGCAATCTTTCCTTGTTCTATTAATTCGTCACAAGCCTCTTTCAGCTGCTCCTCACTCTTCTCTCTCCAATAAGAATCGCTAGAAAATAGTAATCTATCCGACTCAGCTTTTTTCTGCGATATGGTTAACCGTGAACATAATTGTATATAATTCTTAATCTTCTGAATCATTGTTGACTTAAAACGAGGACGTAAGAGAGTATTGTATAGTTTTAAGGCAGCGACAGCTCCTCCGATTGCCAAAAGAGCCCTATCGGGAGGAGTAATGTTATTAAATAACCAAGGCAATGACTGACTCGCTAAAAAATTTCTTATATGAGTGCTTTTTATATCATAAATGGCTTTTGCGACAGCTAGTCCTCCCCACGCTACCCCCGCTGTTACTACAGGAGTTGCCCCCGGCAAAAGCAGTTTCCATCGCTTCACATCTGCACGTGTTAAATGGGAACGGGGCTTGATGCAGTGCTCGATCAAAAAATTTTCTGGTTTAGTAACAGGTTTTTTAGTATCAATGGCTTCTGAGCCTATTAAATATGCACTCGAGAGTATTATAATTGCTACACTAGATCTATTTTTCATTGCACCCTCATTAAAACAAATAATCGGACTTATTTTATTTTAATTTATTTTCAATCTGAAAATCAAGGGGGTGTGTCTTTTTCTATCAAGAAAAGCTATTTTTGCTACGTACTGACCTATTCCTTCATTGTTTTATCAGGAGACACCAGAGATTGTTCTTGCTCATGAGGCTCATTTCTTTTTATATAAGGCAGACCATATTGATCAATTTTATACATTGGAATAGCAAACTCTATATCATTGTCTTTAAATGTTTTTGCGATCAATAGACGGATATCACTCCCAATATCCCACATTTCAAGCGTATAGGCCGAGCTGATAAACGCCCTCACCATAAATTCATACCCGTAATCAGTAAAATTATTCAGACGAACTATAGAGCGGGGGTTTTTAAGTACTTTTGGATGCTCTTCAACGGCTTGATGCAAAATCTCTTTAACATATGTTGGATCTTCTTTGAAATAGACAAATAGCAGAATATCATTAACTGCAATAAAGTTGCGAACATAGTTCCAATTTTCAATTGATTTACTCACCACATACGAATTAGGCACAACAATGGTCGTGCTATTTTTTCGGCGTAAAATAACAGATCGGGGAGTAATTTTACGTACTACCCCCATTGTCTCTTGGTCAATCTGAACATAGTCCCCAATTTTTACTGGTCGCTGCACTAAAATAATAAAATACGATACAAAATCACTAATCGGTTCTTTAATATACAAACCAATACTAAATGCTAATGCAATAAACATATTACCGATAAGCGAACCCAGCCCTACGCTCTGGAAACCAATAAAAATGGCAACAATAATAACAATATATTGAATGATACTAGTAACAGTATGCTGAACCCCAGATTCTACTAAAAGCAGATCAAAAATACGGGCAAGCACATATTCTTTAAGTGCATAAGCCACTCCAAGACCACCAAATACATACGCTATTAACTTTAAAACTGATATTATTGTAATAGGATTAGTCGTATCTTCCAATAAAATAGGTGCTACTAACCAGTGCTGTAGATCATAAAAACTGACATCCCAGCCCCATATTTTTGCAGTAGCAATAAAACCTATAAATCCTAAAACTACAAACGATGCTATGATCACTAACCCAAAACATGTTTTCGCATAAGAAAAACGCTCACGAACCACCGTATCATCATAAGAAAAAAACAATAAGGAACTAATGCGTTTTACAAAATCGTGCAAAATAGACAAGATTTTGATTAAAAATAGCATATACACAAGTCCAGATAATAGGTACAACACTAATCTACCAAAACCTACATAAGGATTGCTCATCACAATAATTGCAATCACAAAAAGGAGAATAAAATAATAATAATGATTAATCTGCTCATGAACCCATTGCCAAAAATCACTACGTTCAGGAATAATTGCTACAATCTGCTCTTTGGTAATCAAAAAGATAAGAGATATCTGTAAAATAATAAAATTAATGGCCAAGAGAATATTAGGTAATTCTGAACGAAGATAGACACTTGAAAGCATAAATGCTTGCCTAAAGAAGAAGATTGCTATGCTTACGTATAATAATGTTGATAATACAAATTCAAATCGCCGCTGAAAATCTTGAGGCAACAGAATATAATTATGATCAGTATTCATCATCATTACAAAACGGATAAAACGGTTAGATAAATAGAAGAGATATGGGATAGAAACAAGATAGAATAGAATATAGATGTAGTTATCCCCAATAAGAGATACCGACAGCCATATAATAACCCATAAAAAAATGCTGCGATAAAAGCTACGTAAAAATAATAGAATAGTCCCAAGAACAAATAACAATAGGCCTAGCAACCCTTGTGAGCGATGCACAAAAAAAATTCTGCCTATTGTATTTTCATATCGCTTTAAAGCTATTAGTACAATAATACTTAATATCAATTGTATCAAAAATTTCAATGCTATTAAGGGATTGTTAAGCCCATCGTATACTTTTCGAAAAAAAGTTTTCCCCTTAAATTGGGCGAGATAGATTCTTAAATCTATGAGAAAAGCATTTGTATCAGAAATAACGTTTTTAACCCCGTCTAGAGTAATGGCATATGCTGGACGATACGATATAGTACTTGCCTGTAATTCTGAAATAATAAAATCTATAAGGCGTACCGTACTGGTAATTTCTGCAATAATCCCCGAATAGATACCGGTTAATTTTCCTAATAAATCTATCTGTCGTTTAATTCCTCGGTCAGATCTCTCTAAATCTTGTATAAGCTCTGAATATTCACGTATTTTATCTTTAAAAATTAAATTTTTCTGCTTTATAGCATCATCACGAAGTACCCCAATTCGATCAAGTACTTTCTTTAATTGATTTAATAGATTGGAAACTGAATTGACTTTAGTCTGGTACAACTTAAGCTTTTCCTCAGCTTCTTTTTTCTTGGTTTCATACTCAAAATGTTCTTTAGCGATATCTTCTTCTGTTAAAAACCCTCGAGTCGAAATTTTAAAGTATGTTTTTTTTTCTTCGGTACGAATTTTTTTATAATTAAACTTTTCATCTTCAAAAGAGATCTGTGCATCCAAAATGTCTTTTTCTCGACTGAGTGTTAAAATATCTGTACTCAGAGCGCTAGTTTTTACGAGTGACAAGTAAGAATCGGCCGTCTGTTTCGGTTTTTTACTCCACTCATCAATATCGCTTCCAAGAGTAATATTTAATGTCTTGCTTAGTTGATTTAATTCCTTTTCTTGCATTTTTTGCAATTTAGTAATTTTTTCATGCTGTTGTCGCAACAGATCTTTTTGAGTAAAATAGGCTCGTTGATCTTTTGTTAACTCTTCTTCTGCAAGTAATACATCAGATTCACTTACATGAATTGCTGATTTAGTAGTGCGTAATTGTTTTTTTAGCAGATCTAATTGAGCCTTAATAGTAAATAATTGAAACTCAACTAAGAGCGATTTATGATTAATCTCCTTTAACCGTATCTCTTCTAGCTGTTTTTTATATTTATAAAATTGCTCTTCTATTTTAAAAAGATCTTTTTCATAATTATTTGTATTATTAGATGTATTTTCATCGGTAGTAATATCTGTAACAATCTGTGCTTCTTGTTGTCTCTTCTCATATTCTTCGGTAATGACTGCCAAACTTCTTTTTCTACTCTCTTTTTCAATTCTGATGCTTTTCTCTTGTTCACTCAATTGAACAAATTTTCGTTCTGTATCAGAAATAGTATCATGGAGTCTCTGAAGATCTTCAAATGTATAATAGAGCCTATCATGCATCTTATGTTTTTTCTTAAAACTCTCTAATTCTGGATCTTCTATAAAAGCACTTAACTGAACAATCGACTCATTGAGTATAGCAGCATCATCTTCTTTGGCCCTCTGAGTATCCTTTAAAGTCTGCTCTGATTCTTTTAAAAGCGATTGTTGTCTTATTAATAATTCTTCATCAGGATTGCGTTTAAGCTCATAATCAACACGTAATATACCCGTCTTAACCTCATCAATTTGACGGGCAACCTTTTCTAAGAAAGCTTTGTCTGGCTCTTCCTGTTCTTTTTTAAGCTTTTCTAGGAGTTCTTTCTTTTCTTCTCTCACCCCAATAAAAAGATTTTTATTTGATTCTGTTTTAACAAATTGTTTTAAAAAATCGCTGCTATTAACGTTAACTACTAGGGTTAGACACAATAAGAAAAGATATTTTTTAGATATTTTCTTCATATCAACCTATTTTCTAAAAAATGGACTGTTTTAAATTTTTCAATGTAAGGATTTTGGGCTATACAACACCATAACCATTTATCCAATTGCTTCTCTTGTGCATCGTTATATATATTGTCTGTAAAATACAGAATATCAACTCTACTAAGCTTTTGTATAGCAATAAATCGAATCTGTTCAACTTCAGGGATCACCCCTAAAACTGTTAATAACTTTAGTACAAAAAACTTTTTAAATTTTATAGTTATCATTCTATAATCAATAGCATAATATAGATAATTAAACAGTAAAAATGCCTCTTCTATCCGGATTTCCATCGGAGCATAATAGAGTATAACTTCAATACAATGATGTAAGAAGAGAAGATTTCCTCTACGCCCTAATTCAAGAGGAGTATATATAACCCGAATATCACGCAATAAAAAAATCTCTCCTCGCTGTTGCAAGGTATACTCAATCACAGAACCAATACTGAGGCTAAAAGAATGCACGACACAGTCAATCTTACCATATTGTTTATCAAGCACTACAATTATATACTTGTGATTGCGCTGACATTGCAACACAATACCAGCTGAACATAAAAACACTCTGTCTCCTTAACCCTCTAAAATAATCCTAACGTATAAGAACTAATCATGCTACTGTTAATATAAAAAGCAATATCTTTTTTTGCAAACAAAAAATGTGCTAATATTAAATTAAACCAATAGATTACTGCAATAGTTGTTAAATATAAAAAATGGAGTGGTTATGAATAATAGACTGCATATATTTTTTTCTATAATACTTATACTTTCATGCACTATAACACATTCCTATAACAGTCATCCCCCTAAGCTTACAGTAATCCTCACTATTGATCAGTTCGCATATCACTATATTAATAAATTATATCCTCATTTACGTCATGGATTACGGTATCTACTTGATAATGGTGTTACTTATACTAATGCCCACAAGCCTCATGGCCAGCCCGGAACAGCCACTGGACATGCAGCACTTAATACAGGGACATACGCAAAAGATCATGGATATATTAGTAATGGCTGGATTGATGAAGAAGGTAACAAAACAGCGTGCGATGATGATAACTCATCTTCATCACGTGTTATTTCTCCTGTGACTGGAGAACTCTATGACTACGGAAAATCCGCTCATCTTCTTCTTGTTGACGGAATAACGGATCAATGTGTTATGCAGACAAACCCACACGCACCATTCAGATCATTTAGCATATCTGGCAAAAGTCGTTCTGCCATTGCAACCGCAAGCAGACTGGGAAAAGCAATCTGGTTTGATTCAAATACGGGACTTTTCACTTCAAGCAAGGCATTTTTTGATGAATTACCATCCTGGCTACATACTTTTAATCAAAAAAATAATATACATGATTATTCGAGTATAGTATGGGAAAAAATGTACCCGAAAAGCCCTTCTGCTTATAACTACTTTAATACTAATAATTATGAATACTCACGAACACATCAGACTATGATGGGTCAAAAATTATCAGTTCCTGATATGGATAACCCTAAAAACCCGTATCATTTTTTTGAAAGAAGCCCTCAGGCCAACCAGAATCTTTTTAATCTTTCTCTTGAGTGTATAAAAAATAATACGAGCAGAAAAACAAAAGATCGTCTCTTGCTATGGATCTGCCTCAGCCCACTCGATAAGCTAACACATCAATATGGACCACACAGCCTTGAGGCCCTTGATATGATATATCATCTTGATCATCAATTAAAAAAGTTTATCAGAAATACTATTCGTGCAGTTGGGAAACATCAAGTCGCCTTTGTTCTCACAGCTGATCATGGCATTATGCCCATTCCTGAAATTATTCATACCACTGGTCTCACAACTGCTCAACGTATTGATCAACGCGAATTTGTACAAAAGCTAAACGATCATCTTAATAGCCTGTATGATCTTGATGGAAAAAATGTTGTTCTGAATTATAAAGGCCAAGAAATTGTCTTTGACTTCCCATTACTCAGAACTTTAAGCAGCGATAAGTATGATGCTATTATTGAATCAGCACGAACTTTTGCATTACAATATTCATTTATAAAACATGCATGGAATACGAAAGACCTCTTAAAAACTCCTACACAAATAGGAACTTTACAAGACAATATCAAAAATCAGATCTATCCAGGAAGAAGCGGCCAAATTATTATACAACCTCAACCATATTCTCTCATCACTCACTGGCCCCAAGGAACATCACATAAATCTCCTTATGAATATGATACGCATGTCCCTTTAATACTATTCCATAGGGGAAAATTTGAAAGAAAATGGGTAAGACAACGAGTAACTACTTTGCAGTTAGCTAATACATTAGCAGAGATGCTTAATGTTCCTAAACCGTCAGCATCGACTGCAGAAATACTGCCAGATCTATTTGATTCTGAATATCAATAGAGGCGATGCTTTCTAGATTATAATTGATATCCTAGATACACTAGAGTTATGCATAAAGCACTGCACCAACTACCAACGGCAACTACTAATAACACGTCTACCATAGATACCCCATAATTCAAATAGAGAGTATGCATAATTTTATCCATTAGCCCAATACGTTCATGAGCACGTATTCTGCTTGCTATTTCCCTATTATTGCGATTACATGCTTTAATCAGAGCAGTATCACCATCTGTATCTTGTAGATTGACACCAAAACTTGGATGAGAAAGCAATTCCGTTATTGCTTCCATATTCTTGCGAGTACATGCTTTAATCAGAGCAGTTTCACCACATTTATCTTGTAGATTGATATTAACCCTTGGATCAGCAAGCAATTCCTTTATTGCTTTCATATTATTGAAACAACATGCTGTTATCAGAGCAGTTTCACCACATTTATCTTGTAGATTTACATCAACTTTTTGGTCAGCAAGCAATTCCTTTATTGCTTTTTTATTATTGTGAGCACATGCTGTCATCAGAGCAGTATCACCCCATCTATCTTGTAGATTGACATCAATTTTTTGGTCAGCAAGCAATTGCTTTACTATTTCCATATTACTGTAAATACATGCTCTCATCAGAGCAGTATAACCATTTCTATCTTGTAGATTGACATCAACTTTTTGGTCAGCAAGCAATTCCTTTACTATTTCCATATTATTGTGAATGCATGCTTTCATCAGAGCAGTATAACCACATTTATCTTGTGGATTGACATCAACCCTTGGATCAGCAAGCAATTCCTTTACTGCTTTTATATTATTGAGAACACATGCTATCATCAGAGCAGTATAACCATCTGTACCTTGTAGATTGACATCAGTCCTTGAATCAGCAAGCAATACTTTGACTGCTTCTATATTGTTGCAGGTACATGCTGTCATCAGAGCAGTATAACCACATTTATCTTGTAGATTGACATCAAAGCTTGGATGAGCAAGCAATAAGGGCCATAGATTTTTCTTGTAACAATTGAACATATTTATAAAAAAAGGAGATTTATTATTATCATATATACTGCTTGGATCATAGTATTGTGAATATAAGATAAGTTTAGTTGCTATATCCTGTGCATCATTATCTTGAAATAAAGCCTTTTGTTCTTCTGCCTCTACAGATAT
>Ga0307409_100000197_pt1 | contig 23795 bp, 22 predicted proteins | sample 322Ometagenome_2_FD_203888 | JGI IMG/M metagenome (GOLD analysis project Ga0307409, IMG submission 203888) | Maize rhizosphere microbial communities from greenhouse at UC Davis, California, United States - 322HYB-O-2 | ecosystem: Host-associated > Plants > Roots > Rhizosphere > Soil | place... | reverse complement strand
GCTCGACCGCCGGGCCGCGACCGCGGGCCCGGCCGGACCCCGGGGCCGGCGCCGGCCGCTGGTCGTGCTCGACCTGGGGGTGCCGCGGGACGTCGAGCCCGAGGTCCGGGAGCTGCCCGGGGTGGTCCTGGCCGACCTGGACGCTCTCCGGGCCGTGCTCGAGACCGACGAGGGGCCGCGCCGCGAGGTCGAGCGGGTCCGGGCCCTGATCGCCGAGGAGTCGGCCGCGTTCATGGGCGGCCAGCGCGAGGCCCGCCTGTCCCCGACCATCCGCGTCCTCCGGGCCCGGGCCGAGCAGGTCCGCCAGCAGGAGCTGGCCAAGGCGGCCGGCCGGCTCGCCGGCCTGGACGACCGCCAGCGGGCCGCGGTCGAGGCCATGACCCGCGGCCTGGTCAACAAGCTGCTCCACGACCCGATGGTCCGGGGCAAGGCCCTGGCCGCCCGCCCCGACGGCGACCTGTACGTGGCCGCCCTGCGCCAGCTCTACCACCTCGACCCCGACCCCGCCGACGATGACCGGCGCTGAGGGCCCGGCCCTGCGGCTGGCCACGCGGGGGAGCGCGCTCGCCCTGGCCCAGAGCCGGATCGTGGCCGACGGGCTGCGCGCGGCCTGGCCCGAGCTGGGGGTGGAGCTGGTCACGGTGGTCACCGAGGGCGACCGGCGCCGCGACGTGCCCGCGGCCGCCCTCGGCGGCAAGGGGATCTTCACCGGCGCCGTGCAGCAGGCGGTGCTGGATGGGCGGGCCGACCTGGCCGTGCACTCGGCCAAGGACCTGCCCGCGGCCCAGGTCCCCGGCCTGGTCCTGGCGGCCGTGCCCCGGCGCGACGACCCCCGCGACGTGCTCCTGGCCCGCCAGCGGCTGACCGGCCTGGACGACCTGGCCCCCGGGGCCCGGGTCGGGACCGGGAGCCCGCGCCGGGTCGCTCTGCTGCAGTGGCTCCGCCCCGACCTGGAGCTGGTCCCCATCCGCGGCAACGTCGACAGCCGGGTCCGCCGTGTCCATGCCGGCGAGCTGGACGCCGCCGTCCTGGCCGCGGCCGGCCTGCGCCGCCTGGGGATGGCCACCGACGCGGCCGTCGCCCTCGATCTGGAGACGTTCACCCCCGCCCCTGGCCAGGGCACCCTGGCCGTCGAGGCCCGCGAGGACGACACCCGCACCCTCGGCCTGCTCAGCGCCCTCACCGACCGCCCGGCCCGAGTCGCCCTGCGGGCCGAGCGGGCGTTCCTGCAGCGCCTGGGCGGGTCCTGCACCCTGCCGGCCGGGGCCATCCTCCGGCCGACCGACGCCGGCCCCCTGGAGATCCAGGGGTTCCTGTCCGCCCTCGACGGCAAGGGACTGGTCCGGGAGCGGCTCCGCGGCCCCGCCGACGACCCCGAGGGCCTCGGCCGCGGCCTCGCCGACCGCCTGCTCGACACTTGCGGCCCCGAGGTCCGCGCCCTGGTCGAGGACAGCCGGCGTTGACCCCGGCGCGGCCGCCGCTGGCCGGGCTGACCGTGCTCGTCCCCCGGGCCCGTGGCCAGGCGGGCGACTTCTCGGCCCTGCTCCGGGCTCGGGGCGCCGAGCCGCTGGAGGTGCCGACCATCGAGATCCGCCCGGTCGCCTCCACCGCCGAGCTCGACCGGGCACTGGGAGACCTGGCCGCCGGGCGGTTCGAGTGGGTGGTGCTCACCAGCGTCAACGGCGTGGCCGCCCTCCGCGCCAGGGCAGAGGCCCTCGGCCACGGCCCCGATGTGGTCGGGGCCGGGAGGGCCAAGGTGGCCGCCGTCGGCCCGGCCACCGAGGCCGCCCTGGGGGCCTGGGGCGTCGCCCCCGACCTGGTCCCCGAGGTCGCCACCACCGCCGCCCTCGGCCAGGCGTTCCCACCTGTCTCCGCGCGTGGGGGCCGGGTGCTGCTGGCCCGGGCCGACCTGGCCAACCCCGAGCTCGGGGTGATCCTCCGGGCCAAGGGATGGGAACCGGTCGAGGTGGTCGCCTACCACACCGTCCCGGTGGGGGCCCTGGACCCGGCGGCCCGCCGCCGTCTGGAAGGGGGCGAGGTGGATTGGGTCGCCTTCACCGCCTCCTCGACGGTCGAGGGGTTCCTGCGCGGCTACGGCGGCCCGCCTCCGCCGGGCGTCCGGGTGGCCGCCATCGGCCCGGTCACCGCCGGCACCGCCCGCTCGGCCGGGATGCGGGTCGCGGCCACGGCCACCGACCACACCATCGGCGGCCTGGTCGCGGCCATCGAGCGCGCCGTCGCCGGCTGACCCGGCATGGCCCGCGGCCACCCGATCTTCGCCGCCTGCTACCGGCTGTTCGGCGGGCTCGCCGACCGCGGCGGGTTCGCCGGCCACCGTCGCCGCCTCCTGACCGGGGCCCGGGGGGTCGTGGTCGAGATCGGGGCCGGCACCGGGCTGAACTTCGCCTGGTACCCGGCGGCGTGGAGGTCGTGGCCACCGAGCCCGACCCGCACATGCTCAGAGGCGCCGGGAAGGCCGCCCGCAAGGCCGAGGCCAAGCTCAGCCCGCGCCAGGCCCCGGCCGAGTCCCTGCCCCTCCCCAGCGGCTCGGCCGCAACGGTCGTGTCCACCCTGGTGCTGTGCTCGGTCCCCGACCAGGCGGCGGTCCTGACCGAGGTCGGCCGGTCCTCAAACCCGGCGGCCGGCTGCTGCTGGGAGCACGTCCGCTCGAGCGACCCGGCCCGGCATGCGCCCCACCCGCCCCGGGATCGCCGGGGTCGCCCGCAAGCCGGTAGGGTGAGCCCGACACGACGGACCGAGGAGTGACGATGCAACCTGCGCCGTTTCCGGTAGGGCGGCCGCGGCGGCTGCGCGGCCGCCGGGTGCTGCGGGAGCTGGTGCGCGAGCACGAGCTGTCGCGCCGCGACCTGGTGGCGCCGCTGTTCGTCAAGGAGGGGATCGGCGAGCCGGTGGCGATCGCCTCGATGCCCGGGCACGCCCAGCACACCCTGGAGAGCCTGCGCAAAGAGGCGGTCGAGCTGGCCGGGCTGGGGATCCCGGCCCTGCTGCTGTTCGGGATCCCGGCCGACAAGGACGCCGAGGGCTCCCAGGCGTGGGCGCCCGAGGGGATCGTCCAGCGGGCCCTGCGGGCCCTGCACGCCGACCTGGGCGACGACGTCGCCCTGATCGCCGACCTGTGCCTGTGCGAGTACACCGACCACGGGCACTGCGGGGTCCTCGGCCCCCCGGCCCCGGGGGCGGCCGAGGACCCGGTGGTGGCCAACGACCCGACCCTGGAGCGCTACGGCCGGATCGCCGCCGCCCAGGCCGAGGCCGGGGCCAGCGTGATCGCGCCCAGCGGGATGATGGACGGCCAGGTGGCGGCCATCCGGGCCGCCCTGGACGGGGCCGGGTTCGCCGAGACCCCGATCCTGGCGTATGCGGCCAAGTACGCCTCGGGGCTGTACGGCCCGTTCCGGGAGGCGGCCGAGGGGGCGCCCCGCTTCGGCGACCGCAGCGGCTACCAGATGGACCCGGCCAACGGCGACGAGGCCCTGCGCGAGGTCGCCCTGGACGTGGCCGAGGGTGCCGACATGGTGATGGTCAAGCCGGCCCTCGCCTACCTGGACGTGCTCTGGCGGGTCAAGCAGGCCTTCGGGCTGCCCACCGCCGCCTACCACGTGTCCGGCGAGTACGCGATGGTCAAGGCGGCCGCCGAGCGCGGCTGGGTCGACGGCGAGCGGGTCATGCTCGAGGTGCTGACCGGCATCCGGCGCGCCGGGGCCGACCTGGTCGTCACCTACTTCGCCCGCGACGCCGCCCCGCTGCTGTGACCGGGTGTTCCACGTGAAACCCTGGTCGGTCGAGTTCCGGGGGCGGTTCGAGGAGCACACCGTCCGCAGCCGCGTGCTGGAGGGCAACCCGCTCGGCGACCCCCACGAGCGGCCCCTGTGGGTGTACCTGCCCCCTGGGGTCGGGGACGACCCGGACCGCCGCTACCCCAGCATCTACGTGATCCAGGGCTACACCGGCCAGGTCGACATGTGGTGGAACCGCACCGCCCTGCGTCCCACCGTGCCCGAGCTGGTCGACGAGCTGTTCGCCGGGCCGGGCGCGCCCCCACCGGCCATCGTCGTCTTCGTCGACTGCTGGACCTCGCTCGGCGGCAGCCAGTTCCTCAACTCGCCCGGCACCGGCCGCTACCTCGACCACCTGTGCGACGAGGTGGTGGCCTTCGTGGACGAGCGCTACCCGACCCTGCCGGCCCGCGAGCACCGCGGCATCGCCGGCAAGTCGAGCGGCGGCTACGGGGCCATGGTGGCGCCCATGCTGCGGCCCGACGTGTTCGGCGCCCTGGCCAGCCACGCCGGCGACGCCCTGTTCGAGCACTGCTACCTGCCCGACATGGCCAAGGCGGCCCGGGCCCTGCGCGACCACTACGACGGCTCCTTCGAGCGGTTCTTCGAGGACTTCTGGTCCCGCCCGGCCATGTCCAAGGAGCCGGACGGGGTGCTGCTCGGCATCTGGGCCATGGCCGCCTGCTACTCGGCCGAGCCCGACGGCACGGTGACCCTGCCCTTCGACCCGGCCACCGGGCGGCTCCGGGACGAGGTGTGGGCGCGCTGGCTGGCCCTCGACCCGGTCCGCATGGCCGCCGGCCACGTCGACCAGCTCCGCTCCCTGCGCGGCATCTACCTGGACGCCGGCCGCCGCGACCAGTTCTGGCTCGACCTGGGCGCGGCCGCCTTCTCAGCCGAGCTCGACGCCCTCGGGATCGACCACGTCTTCGAGCTGTTCGACGCCACCCACTCGGCGATCGAGTACCGCTACCCGGACGGGCTGGCCTTCCTGGCCGAGCGCCTGCGGAGCTGAGCCCGGCGTGGCCGACCGGTTCGAGCTGGTCATCTTCGACTGCGACGGCGTGCTGGTCGACAGCGAGCGCATCGCCATCCCGGTCGAGGCCGTGTTCCTGGCCGAGCTCGGCTGGCCGCTGACCGAGGCCGAGATCGTCGAGCGGTTCATGGGCCACACGTCCGAGTACATGGACGAGGCCATCGAGGCCCAGCTCGGCAGCCGCCTCCCCCAGGACTGGAAGGACCAGTTCCACCGCCGCTACCGGGACGCCTTCGCCGCCGAGCTGGTCCCGGTCGAGGGGATCCTGGAGGTGCTCGACCAGCTCACCGTCCCGACCTGCGTCGCCTCCAGCGGCAGCCACGACAAGCTCCGCTTCACCCTCGGCCACACCGGCCTCTACGAGCGGTTCGAGGGCCGCATCTTCAGCGGCTACGAGGTGGCCCGGGGCAAGCCCGCCCCCGACCTGTTCCTGCACGCCGCCGCCCGCATGGGGGCCGAGCCGGCCTGCTGCGCCGTGATCGAGGACAGCCGCCCCGGCGTCGAGGCCGCCCGGGCCGCCGGCATGGCCACCTTCGGCTACGCCGGCGGCCTCACCCCGTCCCACCGCCTGGAGGGCGAGGGCACGATCGTCTTCACCGACATGCGCGATCTGCCCCGCCTACTCGCCGCCGGCCTCTAGGCCCCTAGAACCGGCCGGCGCGGCGGAGGCGGCGGGGGCGGCCGTCGGGGTCGACCACGAGGCGGTAGACCGGGGTGGCCCACCAGGCGGCCCAGGGTCTGACCCGGCCGGGGTCGTGCTCGGCGGCGTGGCCGGCGGGGCGGGGGCCGTGGCGGCCGCCCTCGTGCCAGTTGGTCAGGGCGGCGGCCGTCCGGCGCCAGGCCTCGAAGCCCTCGACCGGGTCGAGCAGGTCGCCGTCCTCATCGGGACCGCGGCCGAGGTGCTCGCGCCACAGCCGCAGCCGCAGCTCCCGGGCGAACACCCGGGCGCCGTCGCCCAGCCCGGCCGGGTCGCGGGGCTCCCGGTCGTCCGGGGTCGGGTCCAGCACCGCCGCCGACAGCTCCGAGTCGTGAGTCCAGGAACGCCGGTTCAGGTTGTCGGAGCCGACCGCCGCCCACACGTCGTCGATCACGCACACCTTGGCGTGGACGTAGACGGGCGTGCCGAGCTCGTTCTCGAGGTCGTACACGGCCACCCGCTCGCCGCCGGCCGCCCGGACCGTGTCCAGGGCGGCCTGCTGGCCGATGCGGTTGGGCGGGCCGCTCATGCGGCCGTCCTGGTCGGGATAGCGGGGCACGACGGCGATCAAGTGAAGATTTGGCGAGCGGCGCAGGGCGTCGGCCAGGGCCTGGGCCACGTCCTCGGACCACAGGTACTGGTCCTCGAGGTAGACGAGCCGGCGGGCCCGCCACAGGGCCTTGAGATAGGCCCGGGCGATGCTGCGCTCGCCGGTGGGGGCGAACGGCAGCGGCGGCCGCTTGGCCGGGTAGGTGCGCAGCACCTGGACGGCGTGGGGGCCGGCCGGGGCCGGATCGCGCAGCATCGGCGGCAGCGGGCTGGGATGCCGGGGCTGGTCGACCCGCCGGGTCAGCCGGGCCCGCCAGGGGTTGCGGTGGTCGAGCGGGGTCGGGTCCTCCCAGCGCTCGCGGAAGGTGACGTTCAGGTCGCCAACGGCCGGCCCGCGGACCTCCAGCTGCAGGTCGTGCCAGGGCGGGCGGTCGCCGTAGCGCTCGTCCATCGACACCGCCTGGGGGTCGCCGAGGTGGCGCTCGTCGTCGCGGCGGCCGTGGCACAGGTCGATCCCGCCCATGAAGGCGACGTCGGAGTCCTCGCGCTCGGGGTGGCGGACCAGGACGAGCTTCTGGTGCTGGCTGCCCGGCCCCCGGACCCGCTCGTCGAGCAGGATCTCGCCGCCGGCCTGGTTGACGACCTCGCCGAGGTGGCGGTTCTGCTCCTCGTTGAAGTGGGCGGCGCTGGGGTGCGAGCGCCACAGCAGGCCCCGGACCTGCACCCCCCGCTCGGCCAGCTCGGCCAGGACCCGGCCGAGCTCGGTGCCCTCGCCGTCCAGCAGCTCGTCGGTGTCGCCGCGCCAGTCGCTGATGCCGACCAGGTCGCCCTTGCGCAGGCCCCGCAGGGCAGCCAGCAGCCGCGGGTAGTAGCTGGCCCCGTGCACCAGCGGCTCGACCAGGTTCCCCTCGGTCCAGGCCTTGCCGTCGTCGCGGCGGCGGTCGATGGTCGTGGCCCGGTTCCCCCGCTCGTCGGGCGTCAGGAACCAGTCGTGGACCTCCGGCATCCGGCCTCCTCGTTCCCGTCTGGGGCGGTCGTAGACTGGGCGGCGCACCCCCACCCCGCCCAGGAGCCTACCGAATGCGTCACCGCCGCATCGGCGCGACCGACCTCGTGGTCAGCGAGGTCGGGCTGGCCGTGGGGCCGCTGGTGGCCGGGCCGGGGGCGCGGCCCGACGGCGAGGTCGCCGACCTGCTGAACGCGGCCCTCGACCTCGGCGTCGGCTACTTCGGGGCCACCGACAGCGACGACGACGGCCGGGCCGAGCGGCTGCTGGGCGCGGCCGTGGGCGGCCACCGCGACGAGGTCACCGTTGCCACCACCTTCGGGTACGACACCACCCCGAGGCTCTGGGAGCCGGCGTCACGAGGTCCCCGCCAGGACTGGTCGCCGGGGCACGCCGGCCGGGCCCTCGACCGGTCCCTGGGGCGGCTCGGCACCGAACCGGTCGACCTGTGGCTGCTGCACCACCCGGGGATGGACGCCGTCGAGTCCGACGAGCTGTTCGAGTTCCTGGAGAGCCAGGTGGCCAAGGGCAAGATCCGCGCCTACGGGGTGGCCCTCGGCCCCGGGCCCGGCTGGGGCGACGAGGGCGCCGCCGCCCTCTCCGAGCGGCCGGTCGCGGCCGTCGAGTGCGTGGACAACGTGGCCGAGCCGGCCCCGGCACGCGACCTGGCCACCCTGGCCTCCGAGGCCGGCGCGGGCCTGGTGGCCCGCGACCCGCTGGCCCCGCGGCTGCCGGCGGCCGCCCGGGCGCGCCTGGAGTTCCTGGAGCGGGACCGGGACCAGACCCTCGACCAGGCGCTGCTGCGGCTGGTCCTGGCCGACCCGGCGGTGGCCACGGCCCTGCCCGACGTCCGGGACCGCGGCCACCTTGCCGAGCTGGCCGGCGCCCCCGACCTCCCGCCGCCCACCGCCGAGGACCTGGACCGGCTGGCCGAGCTGCGCGACGCCCGGTTCGGGCTGGAGGAGGAGGCCACGCCGTGACCCGGACCGAGCGGAGCCAGGCCCTGTTCGAGCGGGCGACCAGGGTCATCCCGGGCGGGGTGAACTCGCCCGTGCGGGCCTTCGGCGGGGTCGGGGGGACGCCCCGGTTCTTCGCCCGCGGGCGGGGACCGTATCTGGAGGACGTGGACGGCAACCGCTACGTCGACCTGGTCTGCTCCTGGGGCCCATTGATCGCCGGCCACGCCCATCCCCGGGTGGTCGAGGCCGTGCAGTCGGCCACGGCCCGCGGGACCTCGTTCGGCGCCCCCACCGAGGCGGAGGTGGAGCTGGCCGAGGAGGTCGCCCGGCGGGTCCCGGCGGTGGAGAAGCTGCGCATGGTCAGCTCGGGCACGGAGGCGACCATGAGCGCGGCCCGCCTGGCCCGGGCGGCCACCGCACGAAACCAGTTGGTTAAGTTCGCCGGCTGCTACCACGGCCACGCCGACGCCCTGCTGGCCGCCGCCGGGTCGGGCGTGGCCACCCTGGGGCTGCCCGACTCGCCGGGGGTGACCGCCGCCCAGACGGCCGACACGATCGTCCTGCCCTACAACGACCCGGCGGCCCTGGCCGACGCCTTCGCGGCCGGCGGCGACACCATCGCCGCCGTGCTGGTCGAGCCCATCGCCGCCAACATGGGGGTGGTCCCCCCGACCCCGGCGTTCCTGGCCGCCCTCCGGTCCGAGACCCGCCGGGCCGGCGCGCTGCTGATCCTGGACGAGGTCATGACCGGCTTCCGGGTCCACCCCGGCGGCGCCACCGGCCTGTGGTCGCTCGAGCCCGACCTGCTCACCTTCGGCAAGGTGCTGGGCGGGGGCCTCCCGGCCGCCGCCTACGGAGGGCCGGCGCGGCTGCTCGGCCTGGTCGCCCCCGAGGGCCCGGTCTACCAGGCCGGCACCCTGTCCGGGAACCCCCTGGCCACCGCGGCCGGCCTGGCCACCCTGTCCCTGCTCGACGACGACGCCTACCGCCGCCTCGACCGGCTGGCCCAGACCCTCTGCGACGGGCTGGCCGGCGCCTTCGCCGACGCCGGCGTGCCGGCCCGGGTCCAGCGGGCCGGCAACCTGTTCAGCGTGTTCATGACCGCCGACGAGGTGCGCGACTACGACGCGGCCCGGCGCCAGGACACGGCCGCCTACGCCCGGTTCTTCCACGCCATGCTCGACCGCGGTGTCTACCTGCCCCCGAGTGCCTTCGAGGCCTGGTTCGTGTCCATCGTCCACAGCGACGCCGACGTCGACCTGGTCCTGACCGCCGCCCGGGAGGCGGCCCGGGTGGCCGCCGCTCAGCCTTCGAACCGGTAGCCGACGTGGACGTGGCCCTGGTGGCCCTCGTCGGTGAAGTACGGGCGGCGGCCGATCTCCCACGGCGAGCCGATCTCGGACGGCCGCAGCGGGCCCTCGAGGCCGTCCAGCCACACGACCAGGGCGCGAGCGGCATTGCTGGCCTTGGAGACCCGCTGGCCGTCGACCACGTCGATGTCCACGGCCCGCCAGACGGTGTGGTTGGACACCCGGGTGGTGCCCTTCACGAACCGCGAGTGGCCGGTCCGCAGGCAGCTGATGCGGATGGTGTGGCGGTCGGCGATCACCGCCAGCAGCGACTGGACCCGCAGATCCAGCCGGCCCGAGGCCAGATCTGGCCTGGGGCTGCAGCCATGGGTGGTGGTGGTCGTGATCCGCTTGTTGGCCACCAGGGCGCGCACGAACGGGTCCCTGGAGGGGGCCGGGGGCGGTGCCGAGGAGGTGTAGCGGCCGGCCAGGGTGACGACCTCGTGCACGTACCAGCAGGCGTTGTTGTAGCGCTTGAGGGCCACGTGCAGGGCGGCGCTGCCGAGCACGCTCGGGCACGGGTCCTGCTGGATGCGCTCGGGACGGGCCAGGCCGTCGCCGCAGAGCTTGCGGGCGGCCGCCGGGACCGCGTGGGCCGGGTCGTAGACCTGGGCGACCACGCCCGTGCCCCAGGTGTCCCAGGTGCTGGGACGGCCGTTGCGGATGTTGAACTGCATCGGCCCGGCGCAGCAGCCGAACCGGTTGACCCCGCTCTTGACGCCGGGAGCCGAGGAGCGGCCGTGGTCGGACTCGATCTTGCCGATGGCCGCCAGCACCTGCCAGGTCAGGCCGCGGCACGCCCCGGCCGCCTCGGAGTAGAAGCCGAGGTACCGCTTGGGGATGTCGGCCAGGGCGAACGCGCTTGCGCCCTGCTGGGCGGACCCGTTGGGTGGGCTCGGCAGGTCGGGCCCGGCCCCCAGCGCCTTGGCGATCGACCTGCCGACCGCCCTGGGCACGTCGGCCAGGGGGAACCCGGGCGAGGCGCGGCTGCTCAGCACGGCCAGGGTCAGCAGCGCCACCAGGACGGCCCCGGCCTTGGTGCGGCCGGACCGGTTCACGGCACCTTCCACCCCGACGGGCCCTTGCGGACGGTCACGTACCGGCTCGGCATCTTGGCCCCGGCCGCCTCGGCCATGACCAGGACCTGGACCTCGTTCGCCTTCACCTTGCGCTGCTGGAGGGGGCGGACCTTGTCGGCGGCGACGCCCTGGCGGGCTGCGAACCAGGCGGCGGCGACCTCGGCGGCGGTGGTGGCGGGCTTGGCCCTGACCGGGGACGCGGCCGTCTGGCGTGCGGTCGTCGCGTCCCCGGTCGGGGTGCTCGCGGCCAGGCCGGCGGGGCGGAAGGCGACGGCCTCCCGCGGCCGGTCGGCCGAGTCGTAGAGGTAGCCGACGGCCCCAACGGCCACCACGGCCAGGACCACGGCCGCCATCACCCGGCGGCCCATGGGGGTCGCGGCCAGCCGCATCGGCCAGGCCAGGAGCCAGGGGGCGGCCCGGGCGCCCTCGCCGCCGGGAGCGACGACCACCGCGGGACGGGACGCGCGGAAGGCGGTGGACTCGGCGTTCATGGATCAGCTCCTCTGGGCGCTTGCGGTGGGGGCCGGACCGGAGGGGGGGAGGCCGAAGCCGTGGCTCCGGCGGTGGGTGAGCCAGCGCCCGATCAGGAAGGCGGCCAGCGCCGGCCAGGTGGAGCCGGCAAGCAGCAGCCCGACGTACTCGTCGGAGGCGTGCAGGGTCTCGGCGGCCCGCACGACCACGAACGAGGCCAGCGAGGTGCCGGCGAGCACGGCCAGCGAGCCAAGGAGCGGCGCCAGCCAGAAGCGGACGAGGGCGCGGCGCTGGCGGCGCCCGGCGATGGCCAGCGGCCACGCGAACAGCCCGCCCAGGCAGAGCAGGAACAGCAGGGTCTGGGCGCAGGCGGCGACCATGGCGAGGGCTCCCAGCCCGACCGCGAAGGGCAGCACGTAGCCGAGGGCCGAGGTGGCGATGAAGGCCCGCTCGGGGCCGCGACGGCCCACCGCCCAGTCGTTCACCGCGGACACGTTCTTGCGCAGGTTCTCGAGGACCCCGGCCTTCTTGCCGGGCGGGGCGTCGGCGAGCACGGCCGTGCCGGTCTGCATGCGCGACAGGGGGAAGGCGACATACGACTTCCAGTAGCGGGTGAGGAGCCGGCGCTGGGTCGCCTGGCCATCGAGCGCCGGGCCGGGGGCTCCGTCGGGGGCGATCCGGGTGACGATCCCGAGCATGGCGTTCGGCACCGAGGTGCCGGGCCGGGCGGCCAGGTCGACGGTCGAGTAGGGCCGGGTCAGGACCACGGTGGAGACCAGCACCAGCAGGGCCGCCACGGTCAGGTTGCGCCAGGCCGGGCGCCTGACGATCCCGTAGGCGATCAGGCCGAGCAGGGCCGCCTTGGTGGCCGCCTCGAGCAGGTCGGCGTTGCGGGCCCGCCAGTCGCCCACCGACTCGGCGGCCCCGGCGCCGACCAGGACGTCGAACAGGCTGAGCCGCAGGACGTCGCGCTGCCGCTCGATCGACGACTTGGCCAGCCAGGCGGTGGCACGCACGGCCGTCCTGGCGTAGGCGTTGAGCACCCCTGTGCCCTGGACGTCGACCTGCTCACGCTGGTAGTCCCAAGGGTCGGGGTCCCCGGCGACGCCCGGCGCGCCCGGGCTCGCCACCACCACGGTGGCCAGCAGCACGAAGCCCACCGCCAGATAGCGGAAGAGCAGGGTGCGGAAGCGCACCTGGCCACGGTCGAGCGGAGCGGCCTCCGGGATGCGGGTGGCGCCGTCCGTCAACCCGACCCGGCTGCGCACGGCGGTCCTGTCCACGGCTTCCCCTTCGCGTGAACGTTGCACATCCGAGCCGAACAAATGTTCGAATCAAACGTATGTTCGCTCCTTTTCCCCTGGTAGTCAAGCGGGCTATCCGGTTCGCTCCAGCCCACTGGAGCCGAGGGGATAGGGCGGCCGCTACCTGGCCGGGAGCACGCGTCGCGAGGGGGCGTCGGTGCGGGCGACGACGTGGTGGTAGGGAAGCGGCGGCGTCACCACCGCCTCCTCCAGGAGGCGGTAGAAGAGCAGGCCGCGGTGGGTCGAGGCGCGGCGGTTGAAGCGGAAGGTGAACTCGTCCAGGTACCAGTCGAGCTGGGCCGGGGAGGCGGCCCCCTGGTGGGTGCCGCGGAGCCAGCCGGCCAGGGCCCGCTCCACGCCCGGCAGGTGGGTCAGGGACGGCGCCCGCTCGGTCATGAACCCCAGCTCGGCCAGCGGGTACCAGGCCTCCAGCCGGACGGCCCTGACCAGGGTCCCGGGCTCCACCACCCGCCCGAGGAAGGCCACGAACCCCGCGCCGCCGGCCGAGGCGAGCCGCTGCATCCGGACCCGGCCGGGGGACTCGCCGCGGTCCTCGAGGGCGATGGCGGCGACGGCCGGGGTCGTTCCCGGGGTGGCCATGGTGGCGACCTCGACCCGGCCCTCGAGCTTGGGCCGGCCCGAGCGGACCATGGCCCGCCGGAACCGGTGCAGCATCGTCCACGCCGTCTCGTAGCTGCCGAGGTCAAGGGCCCGGGCGAGCTGGCGGGCGGACACGCCCTGCTCGGCCGTTGCCACCAGCCAGGCGGCCGCGAACCACTGGCGCAGCGGCGTCCGCGTCCCCTGGAACAGTGTTCCGGCCGTCACCGTGGTCTGGTGCCCGCAGGCCCGGCAGACCAGCCGCTGGCGCGACCCCCGCCACGGCGCCCGGGCCCGGCCGCAGGTCGGGCAGAGGAAGCCGTGGGGCCAGCTCAGGCCCTCCAGGTACCGCAGGCAGGCGCCCTCGTCGGGGAAGAAGGCCTGGAACTGGCCCCAGTCGGCCGGGTAGTCGCGACCGGCGACCGGCCGGTCCGGTGTCGCCAGCGGGTCCACGGCCGGGCTCAGTCGCCGGCCAGCAGCTCGGCCCGGCGCGGCCAGGCCCAGGCGAACAGCCCGACCGTGCCGGCGCCCGTGGCCATGTTGCGCACCAGCTCGGTCAGGCCCCGCTGGCTGGCGAACCAGACGCCGTGCTGGAGGTTGTAGAGCACGTCGACCGCGACCAGGAAGCCGCCGGCCCCGCCGGCGGCCAGCAGCCACAGCAGCGCGCTGGAGCGCCGGGCGGTGAGGGCCCGGGCCCCGGCGACCAGGCAGGTTGCCAGCCACACGTCGGCCAGGAAGAAGGCACCCTCGAACTCGAAGTAGGCGGGGCGGGTGTCGGCGGCCAGCAGGGTGCGGTCCAGCAGCCAGGCCGCCCAGTACAGGACGAGCAGGGTCGCGCCGGCCAGCAGGGCCGAGGCCACGCGGCGCCGTCCCCGCTCGGTGATCCGGTGCCGGTGGGCTACCAGGACCATCCAGCCGTCTCCTTTCCGTCGGGCACAGGTAATCTTGCTCCATTGCCCCCACAGAAACGAAAGCGGCCGGTACCGGCCTCAGAGGCCGCCGGCGTGGGGCACCGGCCACACCGTCAGCACGGCCCGGCCGACCAGCACCGAGCGGTCGATCTGGCCGAACGACCGGGAGTCGGCCGAGTCCTCGCGGTTGTCGCCCATCACCCAGTAGTGGTCCGGCTTGATCCGGACCTTCTTGAAGTCCGAGGTGAAGGTCCCGGGGCGCAGATAGGGCTCGTCGACCCGCTTGCCGTTGCGGATGAGGTTGCCGCCGCGGCCCTCGACCACGTCGCCGGGCAGGCCGATCACCCGCTTGATCAGGTCCTCGCTGCCCGGCGGGGTGCCGCCGAGGCCCTGGGCGACGGCCCGCCGGACCCAGGAGAGCGGGCCGCTCGACGGGGCGTCGGTGGCGGTGGGGCGCAGGAACACGACCACCTGGCCGTGGGCCGGGTCGCCGAGGCGGTAGGCGAGCCGGTTCACCACCACCCGGTCGCCGACGTCCAGGGTCGGCTCCATGGACCGCGACGGGATGTAGAACGCCTGGATCAGGAACCCCTTGACCAGGACGGTCAGGATCAGGGCGGCGACCAGCAGGAAGGGCAGCTCGGCGTAGAACCGGCGGCGGGTCCGCCTGGCCGCGGCCCGGCGGCCGTGGATCCGCTGGACACGGCTGGGCTGGACGCGGGGAAGGGTCTGGCTCAGCGCCCGACCTCCGGGGACCGGAGCATTGACATGCCGCCTCCATCGGCCGGACAGGCCTCGAGCTTGATGCGGTCCATCAGGCTAACCCTGTTGACCGTGGGGATACCACCCGCACGGTGGTCCTCATGGCGCCGAGGATACCCGCCCGGCGGATCCCTCAGACCTCGGCCGAGGCCGTGGCCAGGGCCCGGTCGAGGATGTCCAGGCCCTCGTGCAGGAGCGGTTCCTCCATGACCAGGGGGGCGAGGATGCGGACCACGTTGTCGTGGATGCCGGCCTTGAGGGTGAGCAGCCCCTGGCGGGCCGACTCGGCCACCACCTGGCTGGTGGCCGCCCTGGCCGGCTCCTTGGTCTCGCGGTCGGTGACCAGCTCCATGGCCATCATCGCCCCCAGGCCCCGGACCTCGCCGACGATCTTGTGGCGCTCGCCCAGCTCGTGGAGGCGGTCGCCGAGGACCTCGCCCATCCGCCGGGCCCGGGCCAGCAGGTCGCCCTGCTCGAACAGCTCGATGGTGGCCAGCGCGGCCACACAGGCCAGCGGGTTGCCGCCGTAGGTGCCGCCCAGACCGCCGGGGCCGGGGACGTCCATCAGCTCGGCCCGCCCAGTGACCGCGGCCAGGGGCAGGCCGGCCGCGATCGACTTGGCCGAGACGGTGAAGTCGGGGACCACCCCCGGGTGCTGCTCGGTGGCGTAGAGGGTGCCGGTGCGGCCGAAGCCCGACTGGACCTCGTCGGCCACGAAGGGGATGTCCAGGCGCCGGCAGATGTCGGCGATCTTCTCCATCCAGCCGGGCGGGGGGGCGATGAAGCCGCCCTCGCCCTGGACCGGCTCCACGATCAGGCAGGCCACGTTCTGGGGCCCGACGTGGACCTTGATCTCCTCCTCGACATAGTCGGCGCAGGCCAGGCCGCAGTTCGAGGGGGTCAGGTGGAACGGGCAGCGGTAGCAGTAGGGATACGGCATGCGGAAGATCTCGCTCGGGAACGGCTGGTAGCCCTGCTTGTAGGGCGTCACCTTGCCGGTCATGGCCAGGGCCAGAAGGGTGCGGCCGTGGAAGGCGTTGTCGAACACCACCACCCCGGGCCGGCCGGTGGCGGCCCGGGCGATCTTGACCACGTTCTCGGTCGCCTCGGCGCCGGAGTTCACCAGCATGGTCCGCTTCTCGTAGTCCCCGGGGGTCAGCCGGTTGAGGGCCTCGGCCACGGCCACGTACGGCTCGTTCATGACCGCGTGCTGGCAGGTGTGGAGGTAGCGCTCGACCTGGTCCTTGACCGCCTGGACGACCGACGGCGGGGTGTGGCCGGCGTTCAGGACCCCCAGGCCGCCGGTGAAGTCGATGAACCGGTTGCCGTCGACGTCCTCGATCACCGCGCCGTGGGCGGCGGCGGCGTACACCGGCGTCATGGTGGCGATGCCCCTGGCCACCGCCCGGCGCCGGCGCTCCTCCAGGGCCTGGCTCCCCGGCCCCGGGACCTCGCCCCGCAGCTTCTTCTCCTGGGGCATGCTCACAGGGCGCTCCTCTCGCGGGGGGAGGCGGCCAGGGCGGGCTCGCGGGTGACCATGGTGACCTCCATGGCCCGGGCGGCCAGCTCGGCCAGGTAGGGCTCGGGCGGGACGGCGTCCTCGGGGGCGAGCACGCCCGGCCGGTCGATCACCTTGGTCGCCAGGAACTGGGCCACGACGCTGGGGGGGACGCCGGTGTCGAGCTGGCCGGCCCCGGCCTGCCAGCCCGGGTGGGGCCGGACGACCAGCTCGGCCAGCCGCTCCACCGGGGCGCCGCCGTCCTCGGGGGTCTCGCGAGGGGCGAGGGCCGGATCCCCCGACGGTCCGGCCCGTCGCCCTCGCACCCGGACCCAGATCGCCTCGGCGTCATCCGGGGCGGCCTCGGGGCCGGGCGTGGTGGCGGTCCTGGTGATGGCGTTGACCAGCAGCTCGCGCGGGACCACCCGGCCGCTCGGCAGCTCGACCGGTGTGGTATCGGCAAGTCCGAGCGCGGTCAGGAGGGCCAGCTTGTCCATGAAGTCGGCCGGGAAGCCGACCTTGAACGACACCGCCCGGATCCCCCGGTCGGCGAAGTGCAGGGGCAGGGTGGCCAGCTCCGAGTGGAGGGTATGGCCGACCCGGACCCGGCCCACCGGCGGCGGGAAGTCCAGCTCCTCCTGCTCGCTCATGGCCGGGACCTGGGCCAGCCGGCCGTCGCGGTAGACCATGGCCGGGACGGCGAACTCGTCCAGGATGGTGGCGATGGCATAGGGCACCGGGACCGGTGCCGCCGACGGGGCGAAGTCGGCCACGCCGAGGCGGATCTCGACCTCCTCGACCACCTCGAGGTCGCGGCCGGCCAGGGCGGCGAGCACGTTGGTGGTGCCGGGGCTGCCGCCCATGCCGACCACGGCCGTGACCCCGGCGTCCACGAACCGGTCGTGCAGGGCCAGCTGGCGCCGGGTCGTGTGGAACAGGCCTCCCAGGTCCACGTAGTGGGTGCCGGAGTCGGCACAGGCCTCCATCACCGGCAGGTTGAAGGCGTACACGGCGCAGTTGCAGACCACGTCGGCGATGTCGAAGGCCCGCCGCATGGCCTCGCCGTCGCCGGCGTCCAGGGCCATGGCGGTGACCCGGGCGGTGCCGTTGCTGCCCGACCGGGCGGCCGCCCAGCCGGCCGCCTCCCGGGCCCGGGAGCCGTCCAGGTCGGCGACGACGACCTCCTCGACCCCCTCGGACTCGGTCAGGTCCCGCACCGTCCAGCGCCCCATCGCGCCGGCCCCGCCCACCACCACGACCCGCATCTGCACCTCCGGGGCCCACGGGAGGGGCCCGGCCCGAGGCTGTCAGGCGCCGCGATCCCCGGGGTAGTGCCCGCGCGTCCAGTCCAGCGGTACCCTGTTGTACGTTTCGGCGCACAAGGGAGGGCCGTGACCACCACCGTTGCCGACCTGCTGGGCATCGACGAGCTGCAGCTGGGGCTGGTCGCCGGCAAGCAGGGCCTGGACCGGCCGATCCGCTGGGCGCACGTGTCCGAGCTCAAGGACCCGACCCGGTTCCTGCGCGGCGGCGAGGTGCTGCTCACCACCGGCCTCGGCATGCGCGGCGGCCCCCAGAGCCAGGCCGCCTACGTGCGGCAGCTGGCAACCGCCGACCTGGCCGCCCTCGGGATCGGCCTCGGGTTCGCCTTCAAGACGACCCCGCCGGCCGTGCTCGAGGCCGCCGACCGGACCGGCTTCCCGGTGTTCGAGGTCCCCTTCGAGGTGCCGTTCATCGCCATCACCGAGGCGCTGTTCTCCCGCCTGGTCAGCGAGCAGTACGTGCTCCTCCAGCGGGCCGGCACGGTCCAGCAGACCCTGTCGCGGCTGCTGGTCGAAGGGGCCGGCCTTGACGCCCTGCTGGAGGCCTACGCCCGCATGACCGGGACCAGGGCCCTGCTGCTGGACGTCCGCGGCGAGGTCCTGGCGGCCGCCAGGGGGGCCACGGCCGTGCTCCCGCCCCGCGACGTCTGGGCCGAGATCCAGGCCCTGCGGCCCGAGGGCAACGAGTTCTCGCTCAGCCTGTCGGACGAGGGGGGCAGCCGCACCCTGCTGCCGGTGCTGGTCGGGGGCGGCCCGGCGGGGTTCCTGGTGCTGCACCGCGGCACCCGCCCCGAGCCCTACCACCAGGTGGTCGTCCACCACCTGGCCACCGCCATCGCCCTCGAGCTCTCCAAGGCCCAGGCGGTGGCCCGGACCGAGCGCCGGCTGGTCGGCGACTTCCTCGACGCCCTGCTCGAGGGGGAGCTGTCGACCTCCGAGATCCGCCGGCGCCTGCGCTTCCTCGGCCTCGGCGGCTCCCCGGCGATCGCCGTGCTGGTGGCCAGGCGCGAGGACCCCGACCGCTCCGAGGCGGCCGTGGAGGCCCTGCGCCTGCTCGTCCAGGACCGGCTGTCGCGGCGCCCGGCGCCGTTCGTGTGCAGCGCCCAGGACGTGGCCGTGGTCGCCCTGTTCGAGGCCGCCGGGCCCGACCAGGCCCGCGAGACCGCCGAGGCGGTGGCCGCCGCCGTGCGGGCCAGGGGGCTGGCCGCCCATTTCGGCCTGGGGATGCCCGAGACCGACCCGCGCGGCCTGCGCCGCGCCTACCAGGAGGCCCGCTTCGCCCTGGAGGCGGCCGGCCCGGCCGGCGACAAGGCGGCCCGGGTGGCCACCGTGGCCGAGCTGGGCAGCCACCGGCTGCTGCTGGCCCGCCAGGAGGACGCCGCCCTCGAGGCCATCTCCCGCGGCCTGCTCGGCCCCCTGCTCGACTACGACCGCCGCCAGCACGGCGAGCTGGTGGCCAGCCTGCGGGCGTTCCTGGAGCACAACGGCAACTGGGAGGCGGCCGCCCGGGCCCTGGCCGTGCACCGGCACACCCTGCGCTACCGGGTCCGCCGGGTCGCCGAGCTGACCGGCCGGGACCTGGACTCGGCCGCCGACCGGGTCGAGTTCTGGCTCGCCCTCCAGGCCGCCGACGTGCTCCGCGGCCGGGGAGGGGGCCCGATGGACCGGGGTACCTAGGGTGACGAACTGGCTGGTCAGGATGATGGGTGGCGCCGGTTCGTACATGGACGGGCGAGGTCATGGTGTTAGCGTCCTCTCGTGCCCGTGTGGTCGAATCGGCGGATCCGCCGTCTGAAGGACAGGGGACGAGGCGATGGCAGACACCAGGGTCAAGGCGGGCGCCCGCGAGACCGTTCCCGAAGAGGACGGCCTGGCCGCGATCGAGCTGGTCGGGGTGGAGAAGGAGTTCACCGCCGGCGGCCACGACGTCCGGGCGGTCGAGCGCGTCGACCTCCGGATCGCCGAGGGCGAGTTCTTCTCGCTGCTGGGCCCCTCGGGCTGCGGCAAGACGACCACCCTGCGGATGATCGCCGGCTTCGAGGAGCCGAGCAGCGGCCAGATCCTGCTGCACGGCCGCGACATGGTTGGGGTCCCGCCGTTCCGGCGCGACGTCAACATGGTCTTCCAGCAGTACGCGCTGTTCCCGCACATGGACGTCTTCGAGAACGTGGCCTTCGGGCTGCGGCGCAAGAAGGTCGACAAGGACGAGGTCCGGCGGCGGGTGACCGAGGCCCTGGCCCTGGTCGAGCTGGAGGGCCGCGAGAAGCGCAAGCCCCGCCAGCTCTCGGGCGGCCAGCAGCAGCGCGTCGCCCTGGCCCGGGCCCTGGTCAACCGGCCACGGGCCCTGCTGCTGGACGAGCCGCTCGGCGCCCTCGACCTCAAGCTCCGCCAGGCGATGCAGCTCGAGCTGAAACGGATTCAGCGGGAGGTGGGGATTACCTTCGTGTACGTCACCCACGACCAGGAGGAGGCCCTGACCATGTCCGACCGCCTGGTGGTGATGAACGCCGGCCGGATCGAGCAGCTCGGCAGCCCGCGCGAGCTGTACGAGCGCCCCGCCACCCGGTTCGTGTCCAACTTCATCGGGACCTCGAACATCCTCACCGGCCGGCTCGAGCGCAGGGGCGACACCTGGGCTCTGGGCGGGCTGGGCCCCGACGAGCGGGTGCTGGTGGCCGACGTCGGCGACGCCCAGTCGGGCCAGGAGGTCGAGCTGGCCGTCAGGCCCGAGAAGATGGTCCTGCGGTCCGAGCAGGACCCGCCGCCGTCCGGCCAGTGCGCGCTCCGGGCCCGGGTGACCGAGGTCGTCTACCTGGGCACGTCGACCCAGTACCGCACGGTGACCGACGCCGGCCAGGCCGTCGCCGTGTACCGTCAGAACGCGTCCACCACGCCCGGCGTGGACGTGCTCACCGGCCAGGTGGGATGGCTGGAATGGCTGCCGGAGCACACCTATGTGCTCGGCGTCAGCACCAAGGAGGAAGCTACGCCGTGACCATGAACCGCCCGCTCGACCCCGCCTTGCTGCGCGGGATGACCATGCCCCGGATCAGCCGCCGCGTCGCCCTGCGCGGCGCCGGCCTCCTCGGCGCCTCCGCCTTCATGGCCGCGTGCGGCGTGGAGGGGTCGAGCAAGGAGGAGGCACCCCAGGCGTCCGGGTTCTGGGATAGCCAGACCAAGGCGGGGGTACTCGACTTCGCCAACTGGCCCCTGTACATGGACCAGGACAAGGTGGGCGGCAAGGTGGTGTACCCGTCGCTGCAGGAGTTCACCAAGGAGACGGGAATCAAGGTCAACTACAAGGAAGTCATCAACGAGAACGCAGCCTTCCTCGGCAAGATCAACCCCTCCCTCAAGGCCGGCCAGCCCACCGGCTGGGACCTGATCGTGATCACCAACGGCGTCGAGCTCGACAAGCTCATCCGCCAAAACTTCCTGATCGAGCTCGACCAGTCCAAGCTGCCCAACTTCCAGAAGAACGCCGACCCTTCTATCAAGAACCCCACCTATGACCCGGGCAACAAGTACACCCTCGCCTGGCAGTCCGGCCTCACCGGGCTGGCCTACAACCCCAAGCTGACCAAGCGGCCGATCACCAGCTTCAACGACCTGTACGACCCGGCCTTCAAGGGCAAGATCACGATGTTCCAGGACACGACCGACTTCCCCACGCTCACCATGATCGGCATGGGCATCGACCCCACGAAGTCGACCGAGGAGGACTGGAAGCGGGCCGCCGAGAAGATGAAGGAGCTGCGTCCTCAGATCCGCGAGTTCATCGACAACGCCGGCGAGGCCGACGTGCTCAGTTCGGGCAACGCCTGGATCTCCATGGCCTACTCGGGCGACATCTACATCCTCAACAACTCCGGCTCGCCCGACATCAAGTTCGTGGTCCCTAAGGAGGGCGCCGCCCTCTGGACCGACAACATGATGATCCCCAAGGGCGCCAAGCACCCCTTGGACGCGATCACCTACATGGACTACGTGTACCGCCCGGAGGTGGCGGCCAAGCTGGCCGAGTACATCGCCTACATCACCCCGGTGCCGACGGCGAAGCAGCAGCTCCAGGCCAAGGCGGCCAAGGCCTCGGGTGAGGACAAGCAGACCCTCGACGGCCTCATCGAAAGTCCGCTGGTCTTCCCCACCGCGGCCGACCTGGCCAAGGCCAAGCGCTACCGGGTGCTCACCGTCGAAGAGGAGCAGGTGTGGAACCGGATCTTCCAGCCGATCATCCAGTCCTAGCCACAAGCCCATGAGCGCCGGCGGTGGCCGGAGGCGCCTGACCCCCTACCTGGTCGGGCTGCCAGGGGGACTCTGGCTGGCGATCTTCTTCGTCGTCCCCATCCTGGTGATGCTGTCGCTGTCGTTGCAGAGCGGCAACGCCGAGGAGGGCTTCCGGTTCACCTGGGAGTGGTCGAACTACGCCGACGCCTGGGAGTTCTACCACACGCAGTTCGTGCGCTCGATCGTCTACGCGTTGATTGTCACCGGCATCTGTCTGCTGCTGGCCTACCCGATGGCCTACTGGATCGCCTTCTACGGCGGCGCCCGCAAATCGACCTATCTGTTCCTGATCCTGCTGCCGTTCTTCGTGTCGTTCGTGATCCGGACCGCCTCCTGGAAGTTCATCCTCAACGACCAGGGGATCGTGCTCGGGCCGCTGAAGGACGTGGGTCTCCTGCCCGACGACTTCCACCTGCTGGCCACCTCGACCGCCGTCATCGGCGGCCTCACCTACAACTACCTGCCGTTCATGGTCCTGCCGCTGTACGTGGCCCTGGAGCGGATCGACCCGAGCCTGGTCGAGGCGGCCCACGACCTGTTCGCCAGCCGGGTCAGCGCCTTCCGGCGAGTCGTGTTCCCACTGTCGCTGCCCGGGGTGTTCGCCGGGGTGCTGATCACCTTCGTGCCGGTCGCCTCCGACTTCGTCAATTCCGGGATCCTGGGCGGCACCCAGACGACAATGATCGGCAACGTTATCCAGACCGTGTACCTGACCAACAACGACTACCCGCTGGCCTCGGCGATGTCGTTCATGCTGATGGCCGCCCTGCTGATCGGGATCTTCGCCTACGCGCGGCTGCTCGGCACCGAGCAGGTGATGGAGGTGAGCCAGGCGTGACCACCATCGCCACCAGGGAGGCGCCGCCCGAGGCCGCGCCCGCGCCGGCCGTGCCGGCCAGGCGGCGCTGGACCCGGCTGATCCTGCCCACCTACACCTGGCTAATGATCCTCTACTTCAGCCTGCCCATCCTGGTCATGATCGTCTTCGGCTTCAACGACACCAAGGGCCGCCTCAACCTGCGCTGGCAGGGCTTCACCCTGAACTGGTACCGGGAGCTGTTCACCATCCCGGGGCTGACCACCGGCCTGCGCAACTCCCTGGTGATCGCCGTGATCGTGACCATAATCACCGTCGTGCTCGGGACCATGATCGGCCTGGCCCTTGGCCGCTACCGCTTCCGCGGCAAGGGCGCCTACGACCTGGTGATCTTCAGCGCCATCTCGGCGCCGGAGCTGGTGCTGGGGGCGTCGCTGCTGTCGCTGTTCGTGACCACCCAGTTCGCCCGCGGGTTCCTCACCATCGTGATCGCCCACGTTGCCTTCAGCCTGGCCTTCGTGGCCGTGACCGTGCGGGCGCGGGTTCTGGGCCTGGACCCGGCCCTCGAGGAGGCCGCCCAGGACCTGGGCGCTGATCCCTGGACGACCTTCCGCAAGATCACCCTGCCCCTGCTGGCCCCTGGGATCGTGGCGGGGGCGCTGCTCGCCTTCGCCCTGTCGATCGACGACTACGTGGTCACCAGCTTCGTCAACGGCCAGGTCGAGACCTTCCCGATCTGGGTGTACGGCGCCACCCGAATCGGGGTGCCGCCCCAGGTCAACGTGATGGGCACGCTGATCTTCCTCGGAGGCGTCGCCATCGCGGTGGGCAACGCGCTGCTGGCCCGCCGCCAGCGGGCATGACCGACAGCCAGAGAACGGGAACGAGCAAGGAGCAAGGAGATGGCGCTTCGCAAACTGCAGAACTTCATCGGGGGCGAGTACCGGAACGCGGCCGACGGGCGCACCTCGACCCTGGTCAACCCCTCCACCGGCGAGGGTTTCGCCGAGGCCCCGGTCTCCGGCCAGGCCGACGTCGACGCGGCAATGCAGGCGGCCGAGCGTGGCTTCGAGCAGTGGCGTGACGCCACCCCGTCCGAGCGCAGCCGGGCCCTGCTCAAGATCGCCGACGCGATCGAGGAGCGGGCCGAGGAGCTGGTCCGGCTGGAGAGCGAGAACACCGGCAAGCCGTTCCAGCTGACCGTGGACGAAGAGGTCCCGCCGGCGGTGGACCAGATCCGCTTCTTCGCCGGCGCCGCCCGCATGCTCAACGGGCTGTCCGCCGGCGAGTACATGGCCGGGCACACCTCGATGATCCGGCGCGAGCCGGTCGGGATCTGCGCCCAGGTCACCCC
>Ga0307409_100000194_pt1 | contig 23890 bp, 23 predicted proteins | sample 322Ometagenome_2_FD_203888 | JGI IMG/M metagenome (GOLD analysis project Ga0307409, IMG submission 203888) | Maize rhizosphere microbial communities from greenhouse at UC Davis, California, United States - 322HYB-O-2 | ecosystem: Host-associated > Plants > Roots > Rhizosphere > Soil | place... | reverse complement strand
AGTCGCCGTCGAAGCTGGGGTGGATGCCGCCCTGGAGGGTGACCTCGGTGGCCCCGCGCTCGTCGGCCTCGACCACCCGCCGGGCCACCTCGTCCAGGCCGAGCAGGTAGGGGGCGCCGCGCAGGTTGAGGCTGGCCGGGCCCTTGGAGAAGGCGCAGAACCGGCAGCGGAAGGTGCAGACGTTGGTGTAGTTGATGTTGCGGTTGCGGACGAAGGTGACCACGTCCCCCACGGCCTGGCGGCGCAGGTCGTCGGCGAATTCGGCCACCGCCCGGACCTCCGGGCCTCTGGCCACGAACAGGGCGACCAGCTCGTCCTCGCCCGGCTGCTGCCCGGCCGCGACCCCGGCCAGGACCTCCCCGACCCGGCCCCCGGCGGTGGCGCTGGGGAACCTGACCGGGTCGATCAGCAGCGGCGGGGGCTCGGGGTCGCCGGCCGCCCAGCGGTCGTCGCGGGCCAGGCCCTCGGCGTCGGAGCGGTCCAGGACCGGGAACCGGAGGTCGGGGTCGAGCCAGCGGCCGGGGTCGGCGGCGAACTCGGGATAGATCGTCAGCCGGGGGGCCAGGGTCATGCCGGCGGCTTCGGTCACCTGGCGCAGCCGCTCCAGGGCGGGCCAGGGGGCCTCGGGGTTGACGTGGTCGGCGGTCACCGGGCTGACCCCGCCCCAGTCGTCGATGCCCGCCTCCAGCAGGACCCCGAAGTCCTCGGTCAGGTTGGGCGGGGCCTGGAGGTGGACCTCGGGGGGGAGCAGGACCCGGGCGGCGGCGATCGTCCACAGGTGGTCCTCGAGCGGCGGCGCGGCCGCGGCGGCCATGGCCGTTCCCGGCTTGGGGCGGAAGTTCTGGACGATCACCTCCTGGACGTGGCCGTGGCGGCGGTGGGCGGCGGCGATGGCGGCCAGGGCTTCCAGCCGCTCGGCCCTGGTCTCGCCGATCCCGACCAGGATCCCGGTGGTGAACGGGACGGCCAGCTGCCCCGCCGCCTCCAGGGTGGCCAGCCGCCGTTCCGGGACCTTGGTCGCGCAGCGGGCGTGGGGGCCGCCCGGCGCGGCCAGCCGCTTGGACAGCGACTCCAGCATCATCCCCTGGCTGGCGCTGACCCGGCGCAGGGCGGCCAGCTCGTCCGGGAGCAGGGCGCCGGCGTTGGCGTGGGGCAGCAGGCCGGTCTCGTCCAGCACCAGCCGGCAGGCGTGCGCCAGGTACTCGACCGTGGACCGGTGGCCGAGGACGGCCAGGGCCTCCCGGGCCACCGGGTACCGCTCCTCGGGCCGTTCCCCGAGGGTGAACAGGGCCTCGGAGCAGCCCGCGGCCGCCCCCGCCCGGGCGATCTCCAGCACCTGCCCGGGCCGCAGGTAGGCCGGGGCCCCGAGCCGGGCCGGCGGCTTGGCGAAGGTGCAGTAGCCGCAGTGGTCGCGGCACAGCATGGTCAGCGGGATGAAGACCTTCGGCGAGTAGGTGACCCGGTTCCCATGGTGACGCTCGCGAACGCGGCGGGCCTCGGCCAGCAACTCGCCCAGCGGCGTGGCCGGCGAGATGTCCATGCCTGGCAGGTTCGACCGCTCACTTCAGAAAGTCAAGCGATCCGGCGACGGAGAGGTGGTACGGTCCCGTCGTGCCCAAGAACTACCCGCTGCCAGGTCCGGTGGCCCGATCGTTGGAGGTCGTCGGGGACCGCTGGACGCTGCTGGTGGTCCGGGAGCTGCTGCTGGGTGGGCGCCGCTGGGCCGAGCTGGAGCGGGCCCTGCCCGGGATCCCCTCCAACCTGCTGGCCGAGCGCCTGCGGCTGCTCGAGGACGAGGGCGTGCTCGAGCGGACCACTGAGGCCCGCGTCTACCACCTCACCGACAAGGGCCGCGACCTCGCCCCGGTCCTGGCCAGCCTGGCCGCCTGGGGCACCCGCCACTGCGGCGAGCCCTCCTCGGCCGTGGCCACCCACGCCGGCTGCGGCGGGCGGGTCGTGATGCGCTCCTCCTGCGCCCGCTGCGGCGCCCCCGTGCCGCCCGAGTCCCTTGACGTCCGCGATCTCGACTGACCGCGGCTGCCACCGGCGGGGCGGCTGCGTCGTGTAGAAGCTAGACCTTCCCGACACGGAAGCCGAGCACGTGGCCGACACCGAGGGATTCGAGGAGTTCTACACGGCCACCGTCGGCCGGCTGCTCGGCGTCCTGTTCCCGGTGACCGGTGACCTGCACGAGGCCGAGGAGATCGTGCAGGAGGCGTACGCGCGCGCCTCGACCCGCTGGGCGCGGCTGCGCGACCACGACGCACCCGAGGCCTGGGTCCGGCGGGTGGCCATGAACCTGGCCGCCGACCGCGGCCGCCGCCTCCAGGAGCTGGCCGACGCCGCCACCCGCGAGGGCGTCACCCCGGGGCCCGCCCACGCCATCCGCCGTGGCCGCCGGCGCCGCCGCCGGGTCACCGCCGGGATCGCCTCCCTGGTGGCCGTCGCCCTGGCCGCCGGAGCCGCCGGCGTGGCCGACCGCACCCCCGACCGGCACCCGCGCTCGGCGAGTGTGGGGTGCGCGGGGCCGCGGCTGATCGCCCGCGGGACCGCCTACGGCCGGCACTGGGTGCTGGGCGCCCGGCCCCCACGGGCCGGCGGCAAGGGGATGTGCTGGGCCACCGGAGAGGCCGGCCCCCAGGGCGGGGCGGAGGTCGGGACCAGCGGCTCGGCCACCTCGCCGGGCAGGGAGATCGTGGCCAGCGGGAGCCAGGGCGATGCCTACGGCTCGGTGTACGGCTACGTCACCAAGCGCGCGGCCACCGTGCGCGTGCTGCTCGGGCGACGGCCGCCAGCCGCTCCAGGTCCCTGTGGTCAAGGCGGGAGCGGCGTTCCCGGTCGACTTCTACATCGCCTTCTACCCGCAGCCCGGCCCCTCCGAAGGGTGGGCGGTCGACCAGCTGGTCGCGCTCGACCCGTCCGGACGGACGGTCGCCCGCTGTCGCGAACGCCCCCCACCGGGCACCTGCGTCGAAGACTAGCCCATGGCGACCGGGACCGCCCCGTCGGCGACGGCGGCCACGATCGTGGCCGCGCCCACGATCTGGGCGCCGGCGACCAGGTCGGCCTCGGTGATCCCCCTTGGGGTGGTGCAGGCGCTGCAGCCCCAGATCCGGCCGCCGGCCTCGACGAAGGAGGCGACCAGCCCGGCCAGGTCGGGGAAGCCCTCGGCGGTCACCGACTCGGCGTAGCCGCGCTTGCACAGCCAGGCACCCTCGATGGTCAGGACGACCAGCGCCTCCTGGCCGGAGGCGGCGGCCACGTTGGCGGCGATGAAGGGGACGATCGCCCGCTCCGGGTCGTCCCGTCCGTGGGTGCAGTGGAACAGCAGCCTGGCCACGCTCGCCTCCTCGCCGGTCACCGGTGATACGGCAGACTAGCCTCCGGCAGCCGACGGTGAGGAGGCGAGCGTGGCAGGGACGCGCATGGTGGTGGTCGGCGGGGACGCGGCCGGGATGAGCGCCGCCACCCAGGCACGCAGGCGCCGCACGCCTGCCGAGCTGGAGATCGTCGCCTTCGAGCGGGGTCCGCACGTCTCCTACTCGGCCTGCGGGCTCCCCTACTACGCCGCCGACGTGGTCAAGGACTGGCGCGACCTGGTCGCCCGGACCGCCGAGGAGTTCGCCGAGCAGGACATCGAGGTCCGCACCGGCCACGAGGTCGACGCCGTCGACCTGGAGGACCGGCGGGTCCGGGTCCGCGACCTCGACGGCGGCCGCGTGGTCGAGGAGGCATGGGACGTGCTGGTGGTGGCCACCGGGTCCGAGCCGCTGCGACCGCCCATCGACGGCATCGACCTGCCCGGGGTGTACGGCCTGTCCGTGCTCCAGGACGGCATCGAGCTCCGCAGGGCGGTCGACGCCGGCCCGGAGCGGGCGGTGATCGTCGGCGGCGGCTACATCGGCCTGGAGGCGGCCGAAGCCCTGGTCGCCCGGGGCGTCCGCACCGCCCTGGTCGAGGCCGCCCCCCAGGTCATGGGCCGGCTCGACCCCGACATGGGCGAGCTCGTCTCCCAGGCCGTCCGCGACATCGGGGTCGAGCTGTACCTGGAGGAGGAGGTGGAGGCGGTCGAGGGCGGCGACCGGGTCCGGGCCGTCCGGACCGCCGAGCGGACCCTGGACGCCGACCTGGTCGTCCTCGGCCTCGGCACCCGGCCGGCGGTGGGCCTGGCCGAGGCGTCCGGCATCGAGCTCGGCCCGAGCGGGGCCATCGCCGTCAACCCGCGCATGCAGGCCCGCCACGACGGGGTCTGGGCGGCCGGTGACTGCGCCGAGGCCCGCCACCTGGTGTCGGGCGGGCTGGTCAGCTACCACCTGGGGACGATCGCCAACAAGCAGGGCCGCGTCTGCGGCATCAACATCGGCGGCGGCTACGCGACCTTCCCGGGCGTGCTCGGCACGGCCGTGTCCAAGGTGTGCGACGTCGAGGTCGCCCGCACCGGCCTCTCCGAAGCCGAGCTGGAGCCGCTCGGCCTGCAGTGGGAGCAGGCGGTGGTCGAGTCCACGACCCGGGCCAGCTACTTCCCGGGCGCCGAGCCGATGAGGATCAAGGTACTGGCCGAGCGCCGCTCGGGCCGGCTGCTGGGCGCCCAGATCGTCGGCCGGGAGGGCTCGGCCAAGCGCATCGACGTGTTCGCGACCGCCCTCTGGAACCAGATGACCGTGGCCGGGATGGTCAACATGGACCTGTCCTACGCGCCGCCGTTCTCGCCGGTCTGGGACCCGGTCCTGATCGCCACCCGCAAGCTGTCCGAGCAGGTCGAGCGGACCCTGGGCGGCTACCTCTAGCCCCTGCGCCGGCTTGGGGCCTCAGGAGGCCTCGAGGCCGAACAGCTCCACGCGGTGCTCGGCGCACAGCCCCAGGCTGGTCGCCTCCGGCCGCCCGCAGGCCCTGACCGTCCCGTCGGGCATGTGCACGTCCGCCCAGCAGGCGTCCTCGGCCTGCGGGGCCCGGAACAGGGCCCGGGCGGCGGCCAGCGACAGCGGTGCCAGCTCGGTGTCGACGTCGATGTCCATACGTCGTGTCCATCGGCACGCGGCCGCACCCGGTGAAGCCCCCCATGCTTGGTCCGCCGACCGATTAGGATGAGACGGACACCCTCTCGGCCGGAACAGCGATGCCCTTCCACCTGCAAGCGATCGACGTCCTCCTGCTCGTGATCCTGGCCCTGGCCGCTCTCAGCGGCTGGCGGCGCGGGTTCGCGATGGTGCTCCTCGGGTACCTGGGGCTGCTGGTCGGGCTGGGCCTGGGGGCGTGGGCGGCCACCCAGGCCGGGCTGCTGGTCTCCGAGGACAGCTCGGTCCGGCGGCTGCTGACCGCGGTGGTGGTGTTCTTCCTGGTCGCGGCCGCCTGTCACGCCGTCGGGAACCTGCTCGGGATCCGGGTCCGGTCCCTGCTCGGCGGACGCTGGACGAGCCAGGCCGACGCCGTCGGCGGGGCGGTGGTGGCCACCGTGGTGGCCGCCGTCGCCATGTGGTTCATCGCCCTCACCCTCAGCAACGTGCCCCTGTCGCCGTTCTCCAGGGCGGTCCACTCCTCCAGCGTGCTGCGGACCATCGACACCTACGCCCCCCGGCCCCCGGCCGCCCTGGCCCAGCTTCGGGGGCTGCTCGACCGCTCCGGGTTCCCGGAGGCGTTCGCCACCCTGCGCCCGCCGGTGGTCTCCGGTCCCCCGCCGGCCGCGGCCAGGAACCAGGCCGTCCGCCGCGCCGGCGACTCCACCCTGAAGATCGAGAGCCGCGGCTGCGGCGGGGTCCTGTTCGGCAGCGGCTTCCCGGTCGACACCAACCTGGTCATCACCAACGCCCACGTGGTCGCCGGGTCGCGCCGCCACGAGGTCATCACCAACAAGGGGGTGCGGGCCGCGGCCAGCATCGTCTACTTCGACCCGGCCCACGACCTGGCCCTGCTGTCGGTCCCCGACCTGACGGTGAAGCCCCTGCGCCTGGCCGGGGCGGCGGCCACCCGCGGCCAGGAGGCGGTGGTGATCGGCTACCCGAGCGGCGGCCCCCAGCAGTTCATCGGGGCCGAGATCGTGCTCCGGACCCGGCCCGAGGCGCCCGACATCTACGCCCGGCCGCAGAGCAGCCGCCGCGACATCTACGTCCTGCACGCCCGGGTCCGCAAGGGCACCAGCGGCGGCCCGGTGGTGGACCTGCGCGGCCGGTCGATCGGGGTGGTGTTCGCCGCCTCCACGGTCGAGAAGACCGAGGGCTACGCCCTCACCAACGCCGAGGTCCGCCGGGCCCTGAGCCGCAACGACGGCAACCGCCGCACGGTGGCGGTGGGCGGCTGCGCGGTCTAGGCAGGGTCCGCCCCGGGGGCGGGACCGGGGGCCAGGGCGGCCAGGCAGGCCTCCTCGAAGGTGGCCAGGTCGCGGGGCAGGAGCCGGCGGGCGGCCCCGTTGGTGACCACCACCCGGTTGCGCAGCCCCTCGGCCAGGGGCCGGGCCACGGCCGCGGGGACGTCGGTGACCAGCCCGATCCAGTGGGACGACAGCCCCGGGGTGAACAGGGGCACGCTGACGATCAGCCGCCGCCGGCCCTCCAGGCGGGCGAACCGCTGCATCATCTCCCGGTAGGTCAGCACCTCGGGCCCGCCGATCTCCAGCCGCTGGCCGCGGGTCGTCTCGGCGCCGGCGGCGTCGGCCAGATAACCGACGGCGTCGCCGAGGGCGATCGGCTGGCTGGCCGTGTCCACCCAGTTGGGGCACACCATCACCGGCAGGCGCCGGACCAGCTGGACCAGCATCTCGAAGCTGGCCCCGCCCCGGCCGAGCACCACGGCCGCCCGCAGCACGGTCAGGTCGGGGCCGGTCGAGGCGAGCGCGTCCTCGACCGCCCGGCGGCTGGCCAGGTGCTCGCTGAGCCCCTCGCGCTCGTCGCCCAGCCCCGACAGGTAGACCACCCGGTCGACCCCGGCAGCCCGGGCGGCCCGCCCGAAGGCGCGGGCGTGGTGCAGGTCGCGGCGGGCGAAGGAGCCCTTGGAGGCCATGGAGTGGACCAGGTAGTAGGCGACCTCGACCCCGTCGAGGGCCGGGGCCAGGGTCGCCTGGTCGTCCAGGTCGAACCGGTGCGGGACGGCGCCGGCCGGGCCCTGGTACCGCTCGGGGTGGCGGGTGGCCGCCCGGACCGTGTGGCCCCGGCCGGTGAGCTCGGGCACGAGGGCGCCGCCGACGAACCCGCCCGCGCCGGTGACGAGCATCTCCATACCGGCAATCTTCACCCCGGACCCCATCCCGCGCATCCCGGCCGGGTCGCCCGGCACGCTGGACGGGGGCCGGGGCCGCTGGCAGGCTTGCCGCCATGGAGCGCTCGGCCGGCATCGGCGCGCTGGTGCACCGCATGGAGGGGCTGCTGGAGCCGCTGGAGGCGCGCGGCGACCCGGCCCGCTTCTTCCTCGCCACCTATCTGCGCACCACCAGGGCGGTGGCCGAGGAGCTGGAGCGGGGCGGGTTCCGGGACCCGGCCTGGGTCGAGCGCTGGGACGTCGCCTTCGCCGACCTCTACCTGGACGCCGTGGAGGACGCCGAGGCCGGCCGGCGCCCGCCCGAACCATGGGCGGTCGCCTTCGCGGCCGGTGCCGGTGCGGACGGCCTGCCGCCCCTGCGCCACGTCCTGCTCGGCATGAACGCCCACATCAACTACGACCTGGCCCAGTCGCTGCTGGCCGTCATCCCCTCCCGCGACTTCGGCGACCCCGGGCTGCTGGCCGACCGCCACGCCGACCACGAGCACATCGACCAGGTCCTGGTCGCCCGCGTCGGCGCCGAGGACACCGAGCTGGAGGCCCTGAGCGGCCCCCGCAGCCGCACCGACCGCCTCCTCCAGCCCCTCAACCGCCTGGCCACCAAGCGGTTCCTGCGCGAGTCCCGGGCCAAGGTCTGGGCCAACACCCGCCTCCTCGACGCCGCCCGCCGCGCCGGCCCCCACGCCTACGCCGACCTTCTGGCCGACCTGGAGCGCCTCGCCGCCGCCCGCGTCGCCGACCTCACCGCCCCAGGCCAGGTCGTCCTGAAGCTCGCCGTCAAGGGGTTCGGCGTCCGCCTCCCGGGGGCCTGATCCTCCCAGGTCCGGGCTGTGGACAACGCCGCGAGGAGCGCGACCGGGAGCTGATGGGACGGATCCTCGGCGACGACGGGGCGCCTTGATCATTCTCGACGCCTCGGTGGTGGTCGACCTGCTCGTTAAGCCACCGGCCGAGATCGCCCCCATCAGGGCCCGCCTCGCCGACGAGCCGATCGGGCACGTTCCCCATCTGCTCGATGCCGAGGTGCTCCATGCCCTCCGGCGGCTCCTGCTCGCCGGGCGGCTCAACGACGTCTCGGCACGCCGGGCGCTCCGCGACTACGCGCTCATGGGCCTCAAGCGCTGGCCCCACCGTGCCCTCCCCGGCCGGGCGCTGGCGCTCCGCCACCAGCTCTCCGCCTACGACGCGATCTATGTCGCCATGGCCGAGGTGACCGGGGCGACCCTGGTCACCCGGGACGCCCGGCTGGCCCGGGCGACGGGGCACCGGGCGCGGATCGAGGTCGTCTAGGACCCGGGGGCCTGGTCGGCGTTGCCGTTGCCGCGGGCGACGGTGCGGAGGTCGAGGACCTTGTCGAGGACGTCGGGGGCGACGCCGTGGTCGATGGCGACCTCGCGGAGGGAGCGGCCGCTGGCGGCGGCCTCCTTGGAGATGGCGGCGGCCTCGTCGTAGCCGACCACCGGGTTGAGGGCGGTGACCAGGACCAGGGTGTTCTCGGCGAGCGACTGGGCGCGCCCGGTGTTGGCGGTGATGCCGTCCACGCAGCGGGTGGCGAAGGCGCGGCAGGCGGCGGCCAGGTAGGTGATCGACTGGAGCAGGTTGCGGGCCATCATCGGGATGTAGACGTTCAGCTCGAACGCGCCCGACAGGCCGCCGACCGTGATGGCGGCGTCGTTGCCGATGACCTGGGCCGACACCTGGGTGAGGACCTCGGCCATCACCGGGTTGACCTTGCCGGGCATGATCGAGGAGCCCTTGAGCAGCTCGGGCAGGAACAGCTCGGACAGCCCGGCCCGGGGGCCCGACCCCATCCAGCGGATGTCGTTGGCGATCTTGGTGCAGCTCACGGCCACGACCTTGAGGGCCCCGGACAGCTCGACCAGGGCGTCGCGGGCCCCCTGGGCCTCGAACGGGTGGGCGGGGGGCGACAGCTCCAGGCCGGTGGCGGCGGCGACCCGCTCGCGCACCCGGGCGGCGAACTCGGGATGGGCGTTGAGCCCGGTCCCGACGGCGGTGCCGCCCAGCGGCAGCTTGCGGACCCGGGTCAGGGCGGCGGTGACCCGCGCCGCCCCCTCGCGGACCTGGGCGGCGTAGCCGGCGAACTCCTGGCCCAGGGTGACCGGCACGGCGTCCATCAGGTGGGTCCGTCCCGCCTTGACGGCGTCGCCCAGCTCGGCCGCCTTGGCCTCCAGGGAGCCGGCCAGGGTGTCGAGGGCCGGCAGCAGGTCGCCGGTGGCCGCGTGCAGGGCGGCCAGATGCACGGCGCTGGGGAAGGTGTCGTTGGAGGACTGGCCCATGTTGACGTGGTCGTTGGGGTGGACGCCCTCGCCGGCCAGGCTGGACAGGACCTCGTTGACGTTGGTGTTGGTGTTGGTGCCCGAGCCGGTCTGGAAGACGTCGACGGGGAACTGGTCGTCGTGCTCGCCGGCGACCACCGCCTCGGCCGCGGCCGCGATCCGCTCGGCCCGGCCGGCGTCCAGCAGCCCCAGGTCGGCGTTGACCCGGGCCGCCTCGGCCTTGATCCGGGCCAGCATCCGCACCACCTCGGACGGCACCCGCTCCCCGGAGATGGGGAAGCTCTCGATCGCCTTCTCGGTCTCGCCCTGCCAGAGCTGGGTCATGGTCTCGCTCCTCCTCGTCGCACCCTGGATGCTACCGACTGCGGAGCCTAGGATCTGCCCATGACCACGGTGGGCGAGCAGTTCGCGCGGGCCCTGGCGGCCAAGGACTTCCCCGGGCGGCCGCTGTGGACCTGCCCGCGCTGCGGGCGGTCGTTCGCCAACCGCAACCAGTCGCACGCCTGCGCCGCCACCCTCGACCTCGACCACCACCTGGAAGGGAAGGACCCCGAGGTGGTGGCCATCTTCCGGCGGCTGGTGGCCCTGGCCGAGGGCAACGGCCCGGTCACCGTCCTGTCCGAGAAGACCCGGATCGCCTTCCAGGTGCGGATGAGCTTCGCCGCCTTCAGCCTGCGCCGGCACCGGGTCGACGGGCACGTGGTCCTGGCCCGGCGGCTGGAGAGCCCCCGGTTCCGCAAGGTCGAGACCTTCTCGCCCCGCAACCACCTCCACCAGTTCCGGCTGGAGCGCCTCGAGGAGGTGGACGAGGAGGTGGCCGCCTGGCTGGCCGAGGCCTACCGGGTCGGCGAGCAGCGCCACCTGACGCCCTAGGCGCCGGAGCCGAGCGCCTCGGGGTTGAGCAGGTTCGGGGGCCGGCGGCCCCCCAGGGCGGCCAGCACGTTGGCGGCGGCCGCCATGCCCATGGCCACCCTCGTCTCGACCGTGGCCGTGCCCAGGTGGGGGACGATGGTGACGTTGTCCAGCCCGAGCAGGCCGGGGTGGACCTCGGGCTCGCGCTCGAACACGTCGAGGCCGGCCGCGCCCAGCTCGCCGGCGGCCAGGGCGGCGGCCAGGGCGGCCTCGTCCACGATCGGGCCCCGGGCGGTGTTGACCAGTACGGCCGTTGGCTTCATGCGGGCCAGCTGGGCCGGGCCGATCAGGTGCCGGGTGGCCGGCGACAGGCCGGTGTGGACAGAGACGAAGTCGGCCTCGGCCAGCAGGTCGTCCAGCTCCCGCCAGGCCACGCCGAGGGCGGCCTCCTCCTCGGGCGGGAGCCGCCGGCCGGCGGTGTAGAGCACCGGCATCCCGAACCCGGCGGCCCGCCTGGCCACCGCCCGGCCGATGCGGCCCAGCCCGAGCACGCCCAGGGTCTTGCCGTGGACCTCGAACCCGAGGAAGAACTCCGGCCCCCAGATCCAGGGGCGGCCGGCCCGCAGGAACCGGTCCCCCTCGGCGACCCGCCGGGCCGCGGCCAGCAGCAGGGCCCAGGCCAGGTCGGCGGTGGCCTCGGTGACCACGTCGGGGGTGTTGGTGGCCAGCACCCCGCGGGCCGTGCACGCCTCCAGGTCGAGGTTGTCGTACCCGACGGCGTAGTTGGCCACCACCCGCAGCCCGGACCCGGCCGCCTCCAGCAGCTCGGCGTCGACCCGGTCGGTGAGCATGGCCAGCAGCCCGGCCCTGCCGGCGACCCGGTCCAGCAGCTCGGTCCGGGGCATGGCCCCCTCGCCATCCCAGACCTCGAGGTCGCAGCGTCCGGCCAGGTGCTCACGGACCGGCCCGGGCACCCCGCGGGTGACCAGCACGGCGGCGGCGTCTAGACCAGGCAGAGCTCGTTGCCCTCCGGGTCCTGGAGCACGTGGAGGCGGTTCTTGGCCGTCTTGGGCTCGGGGAGGATCTGGAAGAGCATGGACGGCCCGGTGCCGTCGGGGTCGGTGATCACGTACCCGATCCCGTCGGCCGGGCCGGCGTCGGCGACCTCGGCCCAGCTGGCGTAGCCGTGGGGCGGGTCGGCCTCCTCGTAGCCGAGGGCCTGGCACCAGAACGCGCCGACCCGCAGGGGTCGGCGCAGTCCAGGACCAGGCTGATCGGGACTCCCATGGCCGCCTCCGGGTCGCCGGGTGTGGCCGGGAGTCTAGCGTGGCGCCGCTACAGCAGGGCGCGCAGGACGGCGACCCGGCCGAGCAGGCCGAGGGCGCGGCCGTTGCCGGGGTTGCCGGCGGCGCGGCGGGCCGCCTGGTGGAGGGCGACCCGGTCGGCGCCCCGCAGGCTCAGCAGCCGGGCGGCGGCCTCGTCGTCGGGGGTGCCGTCGCCGGTCAGCTTGACCGCCAGGTCGGCGGCGGCCCTGGCCACCCGGGACATGCGCTTGCGCTCGGCCCAGGCCCCCAGGAAGGACATGCCGGCCGCGATCGAGCCGACCTGGGCGCCGGCCAGCAGGGCCAGCTCCAGGTCCCGCTCCAGGTAGTTGGTGCCCGCGGCGACCCCGGCGGCCATGGTCAGCCCGAGCGCGGCCCCGCGGACGGCGATCCGCGAGGTCGAGGAGCGGATCGGCTCGTGCCGGCCGGTGCGGCCCGCCTGGGCGTCCCGGGCCGGGGGCTGCGGCCGCTCCCGCGGAGCGAACGAGGACGAGGCAAAGGGCGCGATGGCGCTCATGGTGGTGGTCCTTTGCGTGCGGGGAAGTGGGACCTGGTGACGCGGAGCGCATCCTAGACCGCCCTGGGTGACCAGATCCCGCAATTCCGGGGCTGTGACCAAATCGAGACGATCGCGTTGCTCAGCCGCTTCTCAGCCGGCCAGGAAGCTGAGCCGCACCCGCCGCCGCGGGTTGTCGTCGTTCAGGTCCACGAGGCAGATGCGCTGCCAGGTGCCGAGCAGCAGGCGGCCGGCCTGGACCGGGACGGTCAGCGAGGGCCCGGCGAACACCGGCAGGAGGTGGTCGGCGCCGTGGCCGCGGCTGCCGTGGCGGTGGGCCCAGCGGTCGTCGCGGGGCAGGAGGCGCCCGAGCACCTCCTCGAGGTCCTCCTCGGACCCCGACCCGGTCTCCATCACCGCCAGCCCGGCGGTGGCGTGGGGCACGAACACCTGCAGCAGCCCGTCGCCGCCGGCCTGGCGGGCGAAGGCGGCCGCCCGGTCGGTGAGGTCGAGCACGTGCCGCCCGCCGGTCTCGATCGACAGCTCGGTGGTCTCCACGGCGTCACCCTACCCGGTGGCCGCCTCGGCCGCCTCGGCCCCGGCGATGGTCTCCTCGGTCACGTAGCGGAACCCGATCAGCACGGCGAAGGTGCCGAGGGCGGCGACCAGGAACGCCCCCCGCAGTCCCAGGACCTCGGCGAGGACGCCGCCGAGCACCGCCCCCAGCGGCATGGTCCCCCACCCGACCAGCCGGTAGCTGGCGTTCATCCGCCCGAGCAGCCGGTCGGGGGTGATCCGCTGGCGCAGCGAGACCGTGATCACGTTCCAGAACACGATCCCGGCGCCGCTGGCCAGCATGGCGGCCCCGATCGGGATCGCCAGGACGGTGACCACGGGCAGGATGAGGCTGATCCCGTTGAGGAGGATGCTCACGACCAGGGTGCGGACCCGGCCGAGGCGCCGCTCGACGGGGACGGCCAGCCAGCTGCCGAGCAGCGACCCGACCCCGAGGGCGGCGGTCAGCACCCCGTAGCCGGCCTCGGACAGCCCCATCGGCCCCGGGGCCACGGCGAACAGCACGAACACCGAGAAGGCGGCGCTGAAGGTCATGTTCTGGAGGCCGAGCATGATGGCCAGCGGCCGCAGGACGGGGTGGCGCCAGACGAAGCGCATGCCCTCGGCGATGTCGTCCCGGAGCCGGGTCGAGCCCGCCGGCCCGGCCCCGGTGGCCCGGAAGCTGCCCGCGATCAGGGCCAGGAAGCCGGCCCCGACCAGGTAGGCGGCCGCCGGCGCGCCGAGGGCGAGGGCCAGGCCGGCCGCGGCCAGCAGGCCGCCGAGGGGCGGGCCGATGAAGGTGTTGGCCACCAGCTCGACCGCGAACAGCCGGCTGTTGGCCCGGGTCAGCTCGTCCCGGCCGACCACGGCCGGCAGCAGCGACTGGGCCGAGGTGTCGAACAGCGTCTCGCCCACCCCGAGCAGCACGGCCACCGCGTACAGCATGGGCAGGCTGGCCACGTCCACCGCCACCGCCAGGGCCAGTCCGCCGAGCAGCACGAACCGGGCCAGGTTGACCTGGACCATCGACTGCCGCCGGTCCAGGCGGTCGGCGAACGCCCCGGCCACCGGGGCCAGCAGCCAGGGGAGGCGGGCGGCCACGGCGACCCCGGCGATCAGGATCGGCGACCGGGTGAGCTGCACCGCCAGCAGGGGCAGGGCGACCCACAGGACACCGTCGGCCAGGTTGGCGAACCCGGAGGCGACCATGGCCTTGGTGAAGTTGAGGTTCCGTCCCAACGACATGGATGGACCCTATCCCATTGATTTGGAATAGTCAATCGATAGAATGAACTCCATGGAACCAATGATCCCGGGGCCGGTCGTCCGGCGGGCGCCGACCGCGGCCGAGGCCAAGGCGCTGGCCCACCCGCTGCGCATGCGCATCCTGCGCCTGTGCCTCGACCAGGCGCTGACCAACAAGCAGCTGGCTGAGTGGCTGGGCAAGGACCCGGGCACGGTCCTGCACCACGTCCGCACCCTGGTGAAGACCGGCTTTCTGGTCCCCGATGAGGTCCGCCAGGGCCCCAAGGGCGCGCTCGAGAAGCCCTACCGGGCCACCGGCAAGTCCTGGACCCTCAGCCTGGAGGAGAGCTCGGTCCCGGCGGGCGTCGACGCCCAGGCGATGCTGGAAGCCTTCCAGGCCGAGCTGGACGAGGCCGGGCCCGGCGCCGCCGCCGGCTTCAACCGCCTCGCCCTGACCCTCAACGAGGCGTCCCGCAAAGATCTCGAATCCAGGGTGCTGGCGATCCTGGACGAGTACGTGACCCGGCCCGGCGACCCGGACGGCGAGCCCTACGGCCTGCTGTTCGCCATGCACCGCCGGGCGGGGCCCGATCCATCGGGGAGGCCGGCGCGGCCCCCGCGAACCACCCCGGCTCAGGAACCCGGCAGCGGCGGGGTCGCGCCCAGGTCGTAAGGGTGAGCAGCCTGGTCACCCCAGCAGCTTGTCCACCAGGATCAGGGCGTAATAGGAGAGCGGGAAGGCCATCAGCAGCGAGTCGACCCGGCTCAGGACCCCGCCGTAGCCGAGGATGACCGTGCTGCGGACCTCGGTCCGGAAGGCCCGCTGGATGAAGCTGCCGGTGAGGTCGGCCCAGACGCTGCCGGCGGCGATCACCACCACCAGCACGACCACCCCGGCGATCGACCACTCGGGCGGGACCGCCACCCACAGCCAGCCGACCCCGACCGCCGCCCCGACCAGGTTGCCCAGCACCCCGCCCCAGGTCTTGGTCTCGTCGACCCGCGGCAGCAGCTTGCGCCCGGGCAGCGCCGACCCGGCCGCGTAGGCGGCGATGTCGGACAGGGCCACGGCCACGGTCACGATCACCAGGAAGTTCAGCCCCCACGGCTCGGCCGACTTGACGAGCACGATGTAGGCCATGGGCAGGGCCACGAACACGTACCCGACCAGGGTGTCGGCGACCTGGCGATGGGCGTCGGTGATCTGGCCGGACAGGATCGGCACCAGGGTCAGGGCGATGAAGAACCCGAACGGCAGGAAGATGAAGAAGTCCCTGGCCAGGGCGGCCACCAGCAGGCCGCCCTCGCCCAGGACGATCAGCAGGTAGGCGTAGCGGCGCTCGATGCCGGCGATGCGGACGAACTCCGAGCAGCCCTGCACGACCACGAAGGTGGCCAGCAGGAAGGCCACGAACCCGCCGACGAACACCGCCACCACGAACAGCGGGCCGATCACGAACCAGGTCCGGGCCCGCAGGAACAGGGTCGAGCGCCGCCACACCTGGAGCGAGCGGCGCTGGGACAGCAGCACCGCGGCCAGGCCGACCACGATCAGCAGCAGCACCCGGAGGAGCACGGGCACGAACAGGGGGTTGGCGAAGGGGTTGTGGGGCACGGGCCGGCCTACGTCCCTTCCCAGCGCTTGACCACGGTGCGCACCCCGGCCACCCCGGCCTCGGCCTTGGCGACCAGGGCGTTGTAGTCGTCGCCGGGCGGGATCGGCTCGCCGATGCCGACCACCACCCCGCCGGGCAGGGGGATGAACGAGCCCTTGGGCATCACCTGGTCGAGCCCGTGCAGGTACATGGGCACCACCGGGATCTGGGCGTCGACGGCGATGTAGGCGAAGCCCTTCTTGAACCCGGACGCGCCGGTGCCGCGGGTGCCCGAGGGGAAGATCAGCACCGACCAGCCGCTGCCGGCCAGGTCCTTGAGGAACTGCAGGGACTCGCGGCTCGACCCGCCCGAGCGGACGAAGGGCACCGTGCCAAGGGCCAGGGAGGCGGCCGCACCCTTCACGGCCGAGCTGTAGAAGTAGTCGGCGGCGGCGGCCACGACCAGGCGGCGGCGGACGCGCCCGCCCAGAGCGGCCAGGCAGACGGGGGCGTCGAAATGGCTCTGGTGGTTGGCCACGAACACCGCCGGGCTCTTGAGCTTGGAGAGGTTGCGCTTGCCGATCACGGTGAACGGCGAGATGAACTTCAGCACCGGGACCAGCGCCCCGTACTGGATGCCGCTGCGGACCAGGCGGGCCGGGGGGGTGCGGGCCCAGGAGTAGGTGGGGACGGATCCGCGCCCGCGGGAGCCGGCCCGAGCCGCCCGGCTCTGCTCCCGCTCGCTCACGTGGCCTCCTGCCCCCGGCGTCCTGATCATTCAACCAGACCGGCCTGCCGGCGGGCAGTTACGGGCCGAGGGCCGGGCGCCCGATCGGCGGGGCCACGGCCTCGGCCAGGGCGGCCACGGCCAGCAGGTCGCGGTCGCCGCCGATCCGGCCGACCAGCGACACCCCGACCGGCAGGCCACCCACCTGGCCGGCGGGCACGGACAGGACCGGGCTACCCGAGCAGTTGAACGGGCCGGGCAGGCGGGTCAGGGTGGCCTGGACGCCGACCTCCTGGCCGGCGATGGTGATCGTCCGCTGCCCGGTCGCCGGGGCGGCACAGGGCAAGGTCGGCAGGAGCAGGGCGTCGCGGCCGGCCAGCAGGCCCTCGACCTCGGCCGCGAAGCGGCCCCGATAACGCAGCCCGTCCAGGTACTCGGCGGCCAGGGCGCTGCGGCCGATCCGGATCATGGCCAGCATGGCCCGGCTGTAGCCGTCCTCGCCGGTCTCGGTGAGCAGCCGGAGGTGGGCCGCGGCGGCCTCGGCGAGCACGATCGCAGCCACCGCCCCCCGGGCCGCCTCCAGGGGCAGGGCCACCTCGTCCACGGCCGCCCCGGCCGCCTCCAGCCGCCGGCAGAGGTCGTCGACCACGGCGGTGACCGCCGGGTCGACCGGCCCGAGGTCGTCGGCGGCCAGCCGCCCGATCCGCGGCGCCGCCGGGGTCGGACCGGGCGGGCCGGGGTCGGCCGCCAGGACCTGGTCGAGCAGGGCCAGGCTGGCCACGTCGGCGGCGATCGGGCCCACGTGGTCGCACGACCACGACAGCGGCCACACCCCGGTGGCCGGCACCCGGCCCCAGGTCGGCTTCAGCCCGGCCACCCCGCAGCAGGCCGACGGGATCCGGATGGACCCGGCGGTGTCGCTTCCGACCGCTCCGGCGACCATCCCGGCGGCCACCGCCGCGGCCGACCCGCCGCTCGACCCCCCGGCGATCCGTCCCAGGTCCCAGGGGTTGGCCGTCCCCGGCGTCGTCACCCCGTAGGCGAACTCATGGGTCCGGGTCTTGCCGACGATCACCGCCCCGGCGGCGCGCAGCCGGGCCACCACCTCGGCGTCCGCGCCGGCCCGGTTGCCGGCCAGCTTGGGCGACCCGGCCGCCGTGACCTCCCCGGCCACGTCGATCAGGTCCTTGACCGCCACCGGCACCCCGTGCAGCGGCCCCAGCCCGCTCCCCCGCCGCCGGGTCGCGTCCCGCTCCTCGGCCTCGGCCCGGGCCCGGTCGCCGAGGACCAGCACGAACGCCCCCACCTTTTGGTCCAGGAGGGCGATCCGTTCCAGGGCCCGCTCGACCAGCTCGACGCTGGTCGCCTCCCCCTCCCGCACCTGCCGGGCCTGCTCCCCCAGCCCGCCGGGAACGGGGCGCGCCCCCTCGGGAACCAGGCGCGGCCCCTCGGGAACCAGGCGCGGCCCCTCGGGAACCAGGCGCGGCCCCTCGGGAACCAGGCGCGGCCCCTCGGGAACGGGGCGCGCGAGAGCCTCAGCGACCCCAGTTGGGGCCCCTTCTGGGAGGGTAACCGACCCAGGGGCATGCGGGGTTTGGTTGTCCACAGCCCCCCACCGGGTCGGGTCGGTCAGGGGCGGGTCGGTGGGGCCCAGGTCGGCGGCGGCGACCAGGTCGGCGACCCGTTCCAGGTGCAGGGCGAGATCGCGTTCGAGCTGGGTGGTGTCGGGCGGGGGGTCGAGGCCGGCGGCGGCCAGGCGCGCCCGCAGCTGCGCGGCCAGGTCGGCCCGGTTGCTCTCGCCCATGCCCCCGATGCTACGGCGCCGGCCGCCCGAGCACCGCATCCGCCGCCGGCGCGAGCCCGCCGGGCCCCGGTTCGGGCGTTCGGCGGCATACTCGGGCCATGTCCGATCTCCAGGAGCTCAACCGCGCCGTGGTCCGGTGCCGGCGCTGCCCCCGGCTGGTCGCCTGGCGCGAGCAGGTGGCCCGGGAGAAACGGGCCGCCTTCCGGGACCAGGAGTACTGGGGCCGGCCGGTCCCGGGCTTCGGCGACCCGGCGGGCGGGCTGCTGATCCTCGGCCTGGCCCCGGCCGCCCACGGCGGCAACCGCACCGGCCGGATCTTCACCGGCGACCGCTCGGGCGACTGGCTGTTCGCCAGCCTGTACCGCACCGGCTTCGCCAACCAGCCGACCTCGGTCGCCCGCGGCGACGGCCTCGCCCTGCGCGGCTGCTACATCACCGCCCCGGTGAAGTGCGCCCCGCCCGACAACAGGCCGCTCCCGTCCGAGCGCGACGCCTGCGCCCCCTGGCTGGACGCCGAGCTCGCCCTGCTGGACGGCCCGCGGGTGGTCGTGGCCCTCGGCGCCTTCGCCTGGGACCAGGTCCTGCGCCACCTCGGCCCGGTCCGCCCCAAGCCCCGCTTCGGCCACGCCGCCGAGGCCCCCCTCCCCGCCGACCGGATCCTGCTCGGCTCCTACCACGTCAGCCAGCAAAATACGAGCACAAGGAAATTGACCGAGGAAATGCTGGATGGGGTGTTCCTTCGGGCTCGGGAATTACTCCGATGACGAGGCTGTAGGATGAGAAGCGGCCGACGATCAAGGCCTCGACCCCGATCGGCACGTAGGAACGACGGCCAGGGAAGCCGCTGGTACCAGGCGGCGGAGTGTGACTCCTGGACGGATACCTCACCGCGGCTCTCACACAGCCCCTCGATGCGGGCTCAATCTACCCAGGTCGTGTCCGGGCCCTGCCCAGCGCCCCATACGGCCAGCACGCCGGCACGGGGCGGGTGGCCGGGACGAAGGTGGCGAACTGCTCAGACGCCAGACACACGGCGGCACTCTACCCAACCCGCGCCCGACCGCGGTCCGCACCCGACCCGTATCCTCTTGTGTCATGCCGAGAGATCCCGCCGCCAGCCAGACGCGGTCCAGCGCTGAGCGCCGGGCCGCTGTGCATGGGCTGCGCCGACCTGGACCACCTGGTCTTCCTGCCGGCCGGCGATGCCGCCCTGAGCCGGCGCGCCCGCAAGGCGAGCCGCCTGGCGGCGGTGGTGGTCGCTTCAGCCGCGCGCGCAAGCGTCCCAGCGTCAGGGGATCCTGGTAGGGGAGGCGGCGTTGGAGCAGGCCGAGGCGCAGTGCCTGGCCGACGAGGAGGCACGGACTCGGCGCCGCGAGCGCGACCGGCAACGTCGCGCCGACCAGGACGTGGTGTTCCAGGCCCAGCTTGCCAAGAGTTTGCTTGACTGCCTGGTTTGTTGGGTTCAGGCTGGTTTGGTTGTCCCTCGACCACGGTGCCGTATCCAGGCTGCGGGCGCTCCACAGCAGGCGCGGTTGAGCGTGTCCTAGTTGGAGGTCGGCTTGGCGAATGACTACTTCGTAGTGCACGCGTCCAGACCGCCCACCAAGGCCTCGATCGCGCTGGCCGAGCAGCTGGCGCCGCGCTGCGGGTTATGCCGCGGCGTGGTGGAGGCGGCGTAGTGGCGGTCCCGGGCAGACGCCGACCGCCCCGCCAGTGGGAGCGTGCCGCGGAGTTGCGGGGCCGGCACCGCGAACGCGACGTGCTCGACCGGCTTGTGGACGCTGTGCGTGGAGGTGAGAGCCGGGTCCTGGTGGTGCGCGGGGAGCCGGGTGTGGGCAAGACGGCGCTGCTGGACCACCTGGTCGAGCGCGCGTCGGGCTGCCGGGTGGCCCGCGTCGCCGGTGTCCAGCCGGAGATGGAGCTTGCCTTCGCCGGGTTGCACCAGCTGCTGACGCCGATGCTGGGGCGCCTCGAGCGGCTCCCGGCTCCCCAGCGTGCCGCATTGCGGACCGCGTTCGGCCTCGGTCCCGGGTCGGCGCCGGACCGCTTCCTGGTCGGGCTGGCCACCCTCGGTCTGCTGGCCGACGTCGCCCAGGAGGACCCGCTGGTCTGCCTGGTGGATGACGCCCAGTGGCTGGATCAGGCGTCGGCGCAGGTCCTTGGGTTCGTTGCTCGTCGTCTGGCCGCGGAATCGGTCGGCCTGGTGTTGGCGACTCGGGTGCCCGGCCAGGAGCTGGTGGGGTTGCCGGAGCTGATGGTGGAGGGGCTTGCGGAGGCGGATGCGCGGGCGTTGGTGGAGGCGGCGCTGACCGGGCCGCTGGACGCGCGGGTCTTTGACCGGCTGGTCGCCGAGGCCGGTGGGAACCCGCTGGCGCTGCTGGAGCTGCCCCGGGGCCTGACCCCGGCCGAGCTGGCGGGCGGGTTCGCCCTCCCCGACGCCATGCCGCTGCCGGGGCGGATCGAGGAGAGCTTCCGGCGGCGGCTGGACGCGCTCCCGGCCGACACCCGGGTGCTGGTGCTGGTCGCGGCGGCCGATCCGGTCGGCGATCCGGTGCTGGTGTGGCGGGCAGCCGGGCGGCTCGGGATCCGGGCTGAGGCCGCGACGCCGGCGGCCGACGCCGGCCTGCTGGAGTTCGGCGCCCGGGTGCGGTTCCGCCATCCCCTGGTGCGGTCGGCGGCCTACCGGTCGGCGTCGCTGCAGGAACGGCAAGCGGTCCACGGCGCCCTGGCGCAGGCCACCGGTCCAGCGGTCAACCCCGACCGCCGCGCCTGGCACCGCGCGCAGGCCGCACCCGGGCCCGACGAGGACGTCGCCGCCGAGCTCGAGCGCTCGGCCAGCCAGGCACAGGCCCGCGGCGGCCTGGCCGCGGCGGCCGCGTTCCTGGAACGCGCGGCGATCCTGACGCCCGAACCCGTCCGCCGTGCCCGGCGCCTGCTCGCGGCGGCCAGGGCCAAACGCGCCACCGGCGCGCTGGACGCGGCACTGGAGTTGCTGGTCGCGATCGAGGCCGGACCGCACGACGCCCTGCGCACTGCCGAGGCGGAGCACCTGCGCGGACTGATCGCGTTCGTGCAGCGACGCGCCAGCGACGGTGCGCAGCTGCTCCTCAGCGCGGCGAGGCACCTCGAGCCCCTCGATGTCGCCCTCTCCCGGGAGACCTACCTGGACGCGCTTGGGACCGCGATCTGGGCCGGCGACCTGGACAGCCCCGGTGACCTGCTGGCGGCGGCCGAGGCCGCCCGCGCCGCCCCTCCCGGTCCAGAACCGCCGCGTCCCGTCGACGTCCTCCTCGACGCGCTCGCGCTGCGGCTGACGCAAGGGTATGCGCCGGCTGCGCCGTTGCTGACTCGAGCGCTCGAGCTCGGTCTCGCGCTGGACGTCGCCAACGACGAAGTGGATCGCTGGCGCTGGCTCGCCACTGGAAGAGGCAGCGCCATCGTCGCCCTCGAGCTGTGGGACGCCGAAGCCGCGCATGCCATGGCCGCAGTCCAGGCGCAGTTCGCCCGCGACACCGGCGCTCCCGTGTACCTGCAGTTCGCGCTCAACTCCCTCGCCACAACTCATCTGCTCGGCGGCGAGCTGACCACGGCGGCGCGGCTGATCGAGGAGGATCGCCTGATCGCGGAGGTGACCGGGAACCCGCCGGTTGGGTATGCCGCGATGGCGCTCGCGGCCTGGCAGGGTCAGGAGGCGCCGGCGTCGGAGCTGATCGAGGCCACCTCGCGGGCGGCGACCGCACGTGGTCTGGGCAGGATGGTCGACTTCGCGGCCTACGCGAGCTCGGTGCTCCACAACGGCCTCGGTCGCCACGACCTCGCCCGCGACGCCGCCTGGCGAGCCTTCGTGCGTGACGACCTGGGGTACGGGCCCTTGGTCGTGCCCGAGCTGGCCGAGGCGGCGGCCAGGACCGGCGACGTGGCGCTGGTCAGGACCGCGCTCGACTGGCTCTCAGAACGCACCCGGGTGACACCTTCCGCGTGGGCGCTGGGCATCGAAGCCCGGCTCCGCGCCCTGCTCAGCGACGGCGACGCCGCCGACCGCTGCTACCGCGAGTCGATCGCGCACCTGAGGCGGACCCCCGCTCGCGCCGAGCTCGCCCGCGCGCATCTCCTCTATGGGGAGTGGCTGCGCCGCGAGCGCCGCCGCCTCGACGCCCGCGAGCAGCTGCACAGGGCCCACCACCTGCTGGCCACCATGGGGATCGGGGCGTTCGCCGAGCGGGCCCGGCGGGAGCTGGAGGCCACCGGCGAGACCGCCCGCAAGCGAACCATCGAGACCCGCGACGAGCTGACCGCCCAGGAGGCGGCGATCGCCCGGCTTGCCCGCGACGGCCTGTCCAACCCGGAGATCGGCAGCCGGCTGTTCATCAGCGCCCGCACGGTCCAGTACCACCTGCACAAGGTCTTCGCCAAGCTCGCCATCGGCTCCCGCGGCCAACTGGAACGGGCCCTGCCCAGCGACCGGGCCATCACCCGGCCGGAGTAGCCGCCGGCCAAGGGCGGCCGCTGCCGGTGCGCCGAAGGTCTTCGGTTGACCGGCCTACTCGAGGGTGCCATCGGCGGCGGCGAGGAGCCGACGGGCCGAGGCTTCATCGACGGGGGCAACCAGCACCCGAACACCGTCCATCTGCATCTGCGGGTACTGTCCTCCGGCATCGTCTGCCGACACCGCTGCGCTCACGCCGTGACTGCGCAGCAGGCCGACGATCAGCTCCGCCTCGGTGCGGCTGGCAACGACCGCCACAGACTCCGTCGCGCCGTCCACGATCGCAACTCCTCTGCTCCTGTTCCTGCCTGTCGGCCGCGACTGTACAGGTACCTCGACGTCGGAGCGCTCGGGTCGTCGCCGGACAGGTACGCGAGTACCTGGGAGGTACCGGGAGCTCCTATGCGCGTTCGCCGAGGCCGCCGCCGCCGTCCTCGGCAGCCTGTGGCGGGTGGCCAGGATCGCCGGACGAGATCCGGGTGGACAGTTCCTGGGTGGTGATCGCCCTGCTGATCACCTACAGCATGTACCTGCGGCTCTCGGTCCTGTACCCGGAGCTGTCAGACGCAGGCGCGGTCGGGCTGGCCGTCGTGTCGCGGTGCTGTTCTTCGGCTCGGTCCTGGTCCACGAGCTGGCCCACGAGGCAGTCTCCCAGGCCCGGGGCATCCGGGTCCAGGACATCACCCTGTTCTTGTTCGGCGAGCCGCCGGGGTGGCCTGGCTGCTGGCCGGCGACCTGGCCGGTGGGATCTGGTTCGCGTTCATCAGCTGGTTCCTGGTCCAGACCGCCCGCTCCTCCTACCAGGAGCTCCAGCTGCAGCAGACTGCTGCGCGGGGTCGAGGACGGCGAGACCGGACGGGTCGACGCACCGCCAGACCACGACTGGCCAGTCGCGCTGGCCACCGGCAGATGCGAACGCACCCCGGCGCCAACCAGACTTGGCGGGCCGCGTGCACCGTGTCGACGGCGCAACCGCGTGGCAGCTTCCGGGCGATCGACGGGCTGTCCGTCGGCTTGTCCCTGCACCGATGAGGGGAAACGGCAATGTCTGAGCCCACCACAGCCGGCCCACGTCCCGCCGAGCCAGGCGCAGCGACCCAGGACACCAGCATCCGCCCCTTCCGCGTGGAGGTTCCGGAGGAGGATCTGGTCGAGCTGCGCCGACGCGTGCAGGCGACGCGGTGGCCCGAGAAGGAGACCGTCGCAGATCAGTCGCAGGGCGTTCAGCTGGCGACGATACAAGCACTCGCCGACTACTGGGGC
>Ga0307409_100000193_pt1 | contig 23964 bp, 23 predicted proteins | sample 322Ometagenome_2_FD_203888 | JGI IMG/M metagenome (GOLD analysis project Ga0307409, IMG submission 203888) | Maize rhizosphere microbial communities from greenhouse at UC Davis, California, United States - 322HYB-O-2 | ecosystem: Host-associated > Plants > Roots > Rhizosphere > Soil | place... | reverse complement strand
TTAGTAAAAACTCTCCGATCTTACGCCCGTAAACGTAGGGAGCCTTTTGGCTAACTTCGCCCAGAGCCCGGCCAGTGCTTGAGAGCGGTACGTTGCACAATTTTTGGAATTGAAGTTGTCGATGAACCAGTCGGCACAAACATGTGCTTGAGCCGCTCCATACGTAGAGGGGCAACGGGTCGGAAGCATGTAGCACACCATCTTTTAAAAATTTTTCCCTGTATGACAGCGCGCGGTAAGGAAAACTTTTGTCTGCCAGATGATCTCTGAGCAGCGCTCCGGGTGCCGGGCCAGTTCCTTCTTTCATCGCTGGTTGCTCTGGCTAATTCCCTCCGCAGCCTTATTGCGGCTATTTCCTAATGTCAAGATCTGATATCATTACGCCCACTAAATGATCATTGTCCTTCAGCTTCGGAGGGCCGAAATTATCTGCTAAAGCCAACTCCTATCCTACGACTGAAGGTCAGCGCGCGTTTTACACAGCTGCGCCAGTTAGCCTCGCTGCATTGTGCAGAGATAAGAGGTCGGAGCCGGTACGATATGGCTTCACTCAATGCCCAAGGTTGCGTGTCGAGCGGTCCGAAATGAACGTAGCCTCCGGAAAATCAAAAACAGTTCTCTTGGTCGGAAAGCAACCGACGGAAATGATCTATTTAACAAGGCACTTATCTATAGCGGGTTATGCCATTTTATTTGCGCGAACTGGCGTCGGCGCCATAAAGACTACAAAAGAACACGCTCCCGACGTCGTACTCCTTGATATCGATTTGTCGGACATGGATGGAATTGATGTCGTGAGTGCCATCCGGGAAAACCCGCTGAGAGCAAAGATACCCATCATTGCAATCAGTGCGTTTCCCTACATGAAGGCCAGGTGCCTGGATAACGGATGTAATGGTTTTATCCAGAAGCCGATCAAAGCTCTCGAGCTCATCACCGAATTGCGAAAGCTCACCAAGGGGTAAACGAGCGTAGTCTTTGGGCCAAAATCTGGTTCCTGGTCTCTTTTTGCCGCTCTTGAATTGCGAACCGCCGCTCCTGGCCGCCATAGTTCTCAAACTGTGGGCGAATGCGGGCCTTGTCACTGATCCTCAAAGGAAGGGAAGACGGCTCTTGAAATGTGGTTATGGGATTCGTGCTTTGCTGCTAAAGAGGACACTATATCAATTACCTGATATCGCATTCGTTGTTTACGGTCATCGCACGGATCGGGTTCTGCCTTTTTGGCCCGAAAGAAACCGGTAACGGCCGAAAAGTGGCCGCCACATCTGAAACCGTCGAGTCCGGAAAACGGATCCAGAGCACTTTAAGCTATAGCCTGCATCTAGTATGGCCTTGACTACTTAGTCAGAGGAGTGGGAGAATGCCGCCTGTTTTGGTGCCGTACAAAGAGTCACGTGTCCACGATTTTAGATATTGATGACCACGCTACTTCGCGCATTCCACGAGCGTGTGGGAAGGAGGTTAGAGTTCAATGGCAATCGTAACTGTCTCTCATGCTGCATTCACGGGTGGAAGTGCAATTGCTGAGCAGGTCGCAGCCGCACTGAACTACCGGTCCGTCAACCGCGAGGTTTTGATCGAAGCGAGCCAAAGGTACGGAATACCGGAGGCAAAGTTTCAAGAGGTTCTGGAGACCCAGGGCCATTGGTGGGAGCGCTGGCTAGAAAGTCTTAGGCTTTATCGGATCACTTTGCAGGCGGCGATGTGTGAGGTGGCGCAGAGAGGCGATCTCGTCTATCACGGTCGAGCGGGGCAAGAGCTGTTTCCGGGAATCAGGCATGTTCTAAAGGTGCTTATCGTTGCTTCAATGGATTACCGGATTGATCAGGTAAAAGCACAACGAGCACTTGCGGGCGACAATGCGCGGCAATTCTTAAAGGACCTGGATCGCGTGCGAGGGCGCCGGCTTCGGGCGCTTTTCAATATCGATTGGCAGGACCCCACCGGCTATGATCTAATTCTGAATACGTCGCGGATCACAACCGAGATGGCTGTATACTTGATCGCAGAGGCCGCCCGCAGACCTGAATATCGGCCCACTCCAGAATCCGAACAGGCGTTTCAAGACCTTACCGTTGCCGCACGGGTTCAAGCCGCGCTAATCACTTCCCCGAAGACGCGCAATGTGATTCTTAATGTCATGAGCGACGCTGGGCGTGTGAACATTTCAGGGATTCTAGCCGATCCCGATCTGGAGAAGGAAATAGTCCGAATCACCGAACGAGTTCCGGGCGTAAAAGATGTCACAACCGATATCGAACCACCACCCATTGAATACATGCATCCTTAACCACTCATTCCCAGATAATCGATTACGCGTCTAGCCAAATTACGGCCGATCACCTGACCGCCTTTAGTCAGGTTTCATTTGCGCCCAACCAATTCTTTAGCAACCTGCCGACGTGAGTATCTCCTGCGACAAAGTAATCCCGAACTGATGCTGAGGATTATGCTTCAAGCAGACGAGATCATGGATCGAGCTGTAGGCTTCCGACAAACAAGTAAACCGCTCAGCCGACCTAGAGCTGGCGTATCGTGAATAGAGCCGGGCTAGAATCAAGGACGGGGGGGCAGCGCGACTAAAAGAAAAGCCACAGAAGCAAGGAGGCTACTAACCCATAAATGATTGCTACTCTTAGGATCGAGTCCGTTGCCATGTCTTCCTCCATGAACAACGATTGCAAGCGCAAAACTCAGACCGACCCAACTGTCACGAGCTTTCTTCAAAACGACAACCTTGACGAGCGTTCGCGGGCAATGGTGCCGCCCTACAATCGTGACTGGGCATTTCAGTTGGACCGAATCATCGAGGGTTTTTATTTCGAAAATATAAGACTTACCGATGGGTAGCATCGGACTCGAAGTCCGTTGCAATGCGCTGAACACTTATTCTCTGAACAGATAGGCTTGGGCAGCTTATATCGGTCTACATTAAAATACCTCTACCGTGTTCCGGACGGACAGTCCGTGCAGAGTTCAAGGAGTTTGCGGCCCGGCCGTAGATCGAAGACTTTTTTATAGGACGCTCAAAGCGCAGCTCAACTTCTGACTGTTCCAAGTTCCTTCGTCTTCAATGATAACGGTAGGCAGATCAACCCGTTTCGCCGGGCTTTCAAATCAGCTGCTAGGCACGGAGTGGTAGAATTGAACCGCACGATCTTAGGCGGCAGCCGTAGCAATTGTCGAATAGCTGGTCTTGGCGAATCGGAATGCATGTCATCAGCGGCCCTGAAACGAGTTTGACTTACAAATCATCGATGGGATTTTACAGCGGGAATTTCAGAGCGAATTCATGAACAGCAGCAGCGTGAATTGGAAGGGCGGAAAGTCGTCCCTATTAGCCGAGCTGGATGAACTTGGCCAAAACTCAGACAAAGAGTAGCAGAACGGCTAAACAGGAATTCGATTGAAGTTGGACAGGCTCTTAGCGCGATCAATGAAAGCGCTTTTTGCTAATAACCAAAATAATTTGGCGGAGAGGGTGGGATTTGAACCCACGTTACCCTTTCGGGTAAACTTGATTTCGAGTCAAGCGCCTTCAGCCGGGCTCGGCCACCTCTCCGGATCCCGTGTTTCGTTTTTGTTGTCTCACAAGACTAAAAAAGTCGCTCAGAACATTGGCACACTCTTCCGCCAGGACTCCACCTGTGACTGTTACTCGGTGATTAAGTCGCCGATCATCGCACAAATTAAAAAGCGATATTACAGCGCCGGCCTTAGGATCTAAACAACCGAATATGACTCGGCGCAAGCGTCCCTGGAGAATTGCGCCTGCACACATGATGCAGGGTTCCAGTGTGACATAAAGATCGCACTCCGTAAGGCGCCAATAACCGAGCTTCCGCGAGGCGTCATCGAGGGCGATGATTTCAGCATGAGCGATCGGGTTTTGCAGTTCTTCCCTACGATTGTAACCACTGCCGACAATCTGATCATTGCGAACTATAATAGCGCCAACGGGAACTTCTCCCCTTTGACCTGCATCACGCGCTTGCTGCAATGCGAGTTTCATCAAGGAAGCGTCGCCAGAAAAATTGGTGGTTAGAACTTGCCGCATCCGAAGCTAAACGCTAGCACAGAAATGATCGAGAATAAATTGCATGGACTAAGTATTAAGCCCAGATGGATCATCGAATAAGTCGTAATCGGTCACTGATCCGTTTGCACAATACCTGCGGAAGTGCGATTTGTTCGCTTGCCGTCATCTTCGGCAGAACTCATCAAGGGTCACTGTTGCGCGAGCATCACCGGCAACAAAGATGCTAGCAGGAGAGCAGTGATGTGGTTGTGCTAAGAAAACGTGGTCGTGAAAGGCAACAGAATCGCAGGTATAAACGGCCTCAACCCAATCTTCATGAGGATTCCCGGACGCAAGCATCCAATGAAACAGCACGGCAACTATGGAACGCTGCTGATGCGGCAGCTTTACAACAGGCTAGCAATCGAATTTAAATGCGGCAGCCACATCATGTTCTATAAGTCTTGCCTAGGCTCTCGCCGAGCGGATTTATGGGATTGTTCAGGAACGTTCTGGTAACTGAGTGCGAGAGGCAGGACAGAGCCGGCGCTGTACGAGCGTACGGGCCCTACCTCACGGAACCCGCTGGCGTTGTCTAAAGCAATGACGAAAATCCTAGTTGTCGAAAATCACGCGGATATGCGTGAGATTCTCGTAAAAATACTTGACCTAATGGGTTTCACCGCGATCACCTCAAAAAATGGTCGGGAGGGTGTTGAGAAGGCTTTGGCTGAGAAACCCGATCTGATCGTGATGGACATCATGATGCCAGAAATCTCAGGATGGGAGGCGACTCGAATCCTGCGCAGCAATCCCGAAACCAAGGATGTTCCCCTCTTGGCGGCAACGGTGTTATTCCGGCCATCCGATCTTCAGAGATGCATTAGCGTGGGCTGTAACGACTATATCGTCAAGCCATTTACGGTAAAACAGCTTCGTAGGAAGATTGAGCGCCTCGTCTGACAGGATCGGTTGATAGATGTATGTTCGCAGCTCTCGATTCTCACGGACGTATGGGCTCGGACTGTACTATCAATTGCAGCACCTGCCCGCGCGCATAATCATGTGCAACTCCCAAAAGCGGCAGCTGAGTGATAGCCGATCGGAACGTGCTGTGGCGGTCTCAATTACTCGAAGAATAAGGAACGTGGTAACCGCCAACGGGTGAAACCCCAATCTCTGCGGGTGACAATTCGATACTCGCAGATAAGCTTTGTGGAAAATAAAACCTCACTGTGGTAATTTCTTGAGTGCGCGCGCGACTCTCTCGTCCTAACCAAATGAATGCATACGAGAAGGAGAGGTGACCGAGCGGCTGAAGGTGCACGACTGGAAATCGTGTGTACTCCAAAAGAGTACCGGGGGTTCGAATCCCCCCCTCTCCGCCATAGGAGGTGATGCGCGCGATGAAAGCTATAGCGTTCAGGACAACGCTATGTTCCGAATCGGATGTCGATTGCTGATAGTTAGGTCCTGTGCAAGAAGGAGCCGCGAACCCCGTCAGGTCCGGAAGGAAGCAGCGGTACCGGAATTCCCCTGTGCCACAGGGTAGCCTGGCTGTCAGCAATGGGCATCCCAGCGTCTTCGCCGAGTTTTAGCAAAACCTTAGATCGCGTCCGTGTTGATCGATCTGAACTTTCGATCTGCTGAAAAATCTTGAAGGAACCACATGTCTTATCTAGTCCTCGCGCGTAAGTGGCGTCCTCAGAACTTTGAAGATGTCTCGGGGCAAAGTCATATCACTCGCACCCTGCAAAATGCCATACGAGCGGGCCGTATAGCTCACGCTTATTTGTTTACCGGGGTTCGCGGGGTCGGCAAAACAACGGCGGCTAGGATTCTCGCCAAGGCATTGAATTGCGCTCAGGGTCCGACGCCAACTCCATGTAACGAATGCGTTCAGTGCAGAGAAATCATTCAGGGAAGCTGTATCGATGTTATCGAAATCGACGGCGCCTCCAATCGCGGAATCGATGAGGTTCGCCAGATCATTGAGAACGTTCGCTATCAACCGGCACACTGCGCGTTCAAGATTTACATCATCGATGAGGTTCATCAGGTTACTAAAGACGCTTTCAACGCTCTCTTGAAAACTCTTGAAGAGCCTCCGGCCTCGGTAAAATTTATACTGGCCACCACCGAGCCGCATCGGTTGCCCGAGACAATCTTGTCTCGTTGTCAGCGGTTTGATTTCCGGCGAATATCGCTAAAAGAAATCGTTCAAAGGCTAGGTGACATTTCCGCTAGAGAAGGTCTCAAGATTAGCCAAGGCGCGTTGATCGCGGTTGCTCGGGAGGCGGACGGAAGCATGCGAGACGCTCAGTCTCTGCTCGAGCAAGTGTTATCGTGCGTTGGAACAGATGAGCAAGCAGGTGAAGTGGATGAAATATTGCTGCAGGAGGTTTTAGGGCTCGCCGAAAGGCGCATGCTGTTTGACATCTCAGAATCGATTATCGGCAGCGACGGGAAACGATGTCTGGAATTGGTGGCGCAGGCTGCCGAGCAGGGACGGGACTTTACGCGGTTAGCAAAAGATTTGGTGGAGCATTTTCGAAATTTGATGGTTGCTCGGCTGTGCGCACAAAAGAAACAAAAGAACCTGGCCGATGCGGAGCGATCAGAGCTTCTCGATTTACCGGATCAAGAGGTCGTCGCGTTGACCTCTCAAGCGGCTAAAGTACCTATCGAGACCCTACTGGATTATCTCGAACTCGTGTCAGCAGGGGAGGACGAGGTTGCACGCGCTGCCAATCCTCGTTTCCTTTTAGAGACGCTGCTAATGCGATTAACGATGCTGACTAAAACTCTTCCAATTAGTCAACTGATCGAACGGCTCACAGTACTCGAGAAGCGCTTAGTCAGCGAGGCACAGGGGACTCCTGTGGGAATGAAGACCGGAGTACCTCGGATCTCGACTATGGTCGTTTCGAATCCCAACGAAGCGACTGCGGTGCCCGCTGCCTCGCTTACGATTCCCGAGGATAAAGAGCAGGTCTGGCGCGCGTTTATTTCGTTTGTTGGCAAAGAGAAGAAGCTGTTGGCGTCCCATCTGGAGTTTGGCAGCGCTCTTGCCGTTGCTCCCGAATCTTTGACCATAGGGATTGCCGAGAAGCACCATCTTAACTACCTCCAGGATCTCGAGAACATGACTCTCTTGAGAAGTTTTGCCAAGCGTTTCTTTTCGCGCGAGGTGACGATCCAATTGACCCAGCTGGACGTCGCGCCTGCCAAGTCTCAGCAGGAGCCGCTCGCAAGCGGTGAGACCGGCAGTGAAATGGTTAAGGAAGCCCTGCGGATTTTCGGCGGCTCGATCAAAGGAGTTCGGGGCGATAACAGTTGACAGCCGAGGAGAGTCGTTTTGACCGATAGTAGGAGGATCCATGGCTAAAGGAATCGGCGGAATGGGTAACTTGCTTAAGCAAGCGCAGGAAATGCAGTCGCGTATGGCAAAAATTCAGGAGGAGCTGGCACAAAAAACGGTGGATGGATCGGCTGGCGGGGGTATGGTTCGGGTGACGGTGAATGGTCAGCTTGCACTTACCGCGATTAAGATCGATCCAACCGTAATCAATGCCGAAGAAAAAGAGATGCTCGAGGATCTTGTGATGGCTGCAATCAACGATGGCATGCGTAAGGCCCGTGACATGGCTTCCAGCGAGATGAGTAAGATTACGGGAGGTCTTAAAATCCCGGGACTATCTCTATGAGCACGTATCCCGCGCCCCTTGCCCGGCTGGTTCAAGAATTATCCAAGCTTCCTGGAATTGGGGAAAAAACCGCGGCTCGCCTGGCATTCCACATGCTAAAAGGGAAGAAGGATGATGTGTTCAATCTTGCCGATAGTATCGGCAAGTTGCGCAAAGAGATGGGGCTCTGCCGGATTTGCTTCGGCTTTAGCGAGGTCGATCCGCAAAGCGGGGAAACGAGCGTCTGTATGATTTGCCGAAATCCGGAACGGGACCAGCAGAGTATCTGTGTCGTTGAAGAGCCTTCGGATTTGATCGCAGTAGAACGATCGCAGGAATTTCGTGGGCTCTATCACGTGCTTCATGGAACCATCTCACCGTTGGACGGTATCGGACCGGAGGCGTTACGCATCAAAGAATTGCTCGCAAGAATCAAGAACGAAGTGGTTCAGGAAATTATCGTCGCCACTAATCCGACGATGGATGGTGAGGCGACAGCGCTTTATCTATCCAAAGTGATCAAACCGTCGGGAGTTGCGGTGACCCGGATTGCCCGCGGACTGCCAATGGGCGGCGATCTGGAGTATACCGACGCGGTGACGCTGGGCAAAGCTCTTGAAGGCCGAAGAGAGATATAGGACCGGACCATGGGGAGCATTATTCCAGCCATTTTTGTCTTGTTAATACTATCGGGATGTTTTTATCAGGGTCGCAACTTCGATATCTCGCCGGTGAGGAATATCAGAAATGATATGACGACTCAGAGGGAGATCTATGCAGACTTTGGTGAACCCTTAAGGAGAGGGCTAGAAAACGGCCTCGAAACTTGGGTGTACGGTTATCAATACTACGAGCTCGGGCAACTGCGCGAGTCGAAAGATCTGTACGTGGTCTTCAACAAGAATAATACGGTCAGAAGTTACTCCTTCACTTCGCGATAGTTTCTGGGTGGGAAGCCGTTACCCCGGCTGGAAAAACATCAATATTTTTGTCGCCAACCAGCCGATCACAGCGCAAACAGGAAAGGTCAGTATCCACGCGGTGACGATTTCGAACGTCACCCCCCAGCGCACGGCCGAAAGCCTCCGAGTGGCACCGACGCCAATGATGGCGGTGTTGATGGTCTGCGTTGTACTGACTGGGATCCCGAGCCGGGTCGCCACCTCGATTGTGACCGCAGCGGCAGTTTCGGCTGCGAACCCATGAACCGGTTCAAGCTTGGTGAGGCGCAGTCCCATCGTACGAACAATGCGCCATCCGCCGACGGCGGTTCCTACACCCATCGTTACAGCACAAAGTAAGATCACCCAGATTGGTACCTTGAATTCGGGTAAAATTCCGCCAAGTAGGAGAGCCAAAGTAAACACGCCGATAAATTTCTGGCCGTCGTTGGAGCCATGACTAAACGCCATGAACGCTGCCGAGAGAATTTGCAGGCGTCCAAAGATGCGCCGGACTTTTCCCGGCCGGCTGTGAGCCAACGAGCGGTATAAAAAGGCCATCAGCAACAAGCCGCCACCAAAACCCAAAAATGAGGAAAATACCAGTCCGATCAGAACCTTGCTCCAGCCCGTCCAGAGCAGGCTTTCAGGTCCGGCGGTGGCGAGTCCGGCGCCGGTTAAGCCGGCGATGAGAGCATGACTCTCGCTCGTCGGTAACCCGTAATACCAGGCCAGCGTGCTCCAAAAGATGATTCCGACCATAGCGGCCGCCACAGTGGTGAGGTTAATGATTTCCGGACGTACGATATCTTTGCCAATTGTTGCCGCAACCGCAGTGCCTGACATGGCGCCTATGGCATTGAGCACCGTTGCCATGATCAGCGCCTGATAGGGCGAAAGCACTCGTGTCGAGACAACCGTGGCGATGGCATTCGGCGAGTCAGTCCAGCCGTTGACGAATTCGGCGGCCAGAATGAGTCCTAGGACCAGAAGGAGCAACAGGTTGCCGTCGAGCATCTTGAGGGCTGGTGGAGCGGCTAGGAGTTTTTCAGACCGACGGTTTCGAGAGTGTTTGCGACGTCTTCGCAGCGGTCCGTAGCAGATTCGAGGATTTCGTAAACATCGAGCCATTTGATGACGTCCAGAGGAGATGTCCCGTTTTCAAAGAGCCGACTAATGGCTTTGCGATAGATGTCATCTGCGGTGTTTTCAAGCCGGTTGATCTCAATGCAGTACTCGTCGATATCGTCCAATCGTGGCATATGCGAAACCGCTTTGACGAGTTGTTCCGTGGAAGTAACGATGATGTCGCTCAGTTCTCGAGCTTCCACAGTGGGTTCGTCAATACGAAAGAGGATCATGCGCGATGCAGCAGCTTCGATAGCGTCCATTACGTTATCCAATGCGGTAATCAGCGCATGGATATCTTCTGCATCGATTGGAGTGAGAAAGGTTTGATTTAAGCTGCGGATTGTCCGATGTGTAATCCGGTCTCCTTCATGCTCCAAGTCTTTGATTTTTTTCCAAGAGTCTTGTGGATTATCGTAGTGTTCAAGCATTTCTTTAAGGGCTCGCGCCCCGGCCAGCGCGTTTTCCGCGGCTTGCTTGAACAGATCAAAAAACTTTTCTTTATGCGGAGCAAAATTGAACATACCGATGGATGCCGCTAGTGAAGCTCTCTATCTAGCAGTTGGATTTAGTGATTGTCAAGAATTTGTCGCTAGTTTGGCGCGCCTGATCACTTTGGACTACGAGCATCAGCTGCTGAAACGCATGGGCGAATCGCATTGTGCATCGTCTTTAATAGCTGAAGGAGTCGTTGATCATCAGCTTGCGCGAGTGCCGGAGCGCTCAGAGCCATGTATCCGTTCAGGCTCAACGCCATGGTCATGCGGTTCGGCGACAATATGAAGAGATACGGCTAAAGCGACTTTGTCGATGGTACTTCGTCGATGCACTTGGGGTATTAAGGAGGCCGCGACCCTACTGCTTTCATCTCTACTCCAACGAATGAAACGGTTCAGGCGCGTGCTGGGCTGCCAAGTCCCCAGCCGTTCGTCGCTGTGAACGGGCCGAAGCGTTCGCCACTGGTCGCGGTGCAGGTGCAAAGAAAGATTTGTTTATGGCGATGCTTCCGCGACCGCGGGCAGCAACACGGAAACCACCGTGCCCTTGTGAAGCGTGCTCTCGATCTTCAATCGTGCGCCATGCGCCTGGGCAATATGTTTGACAATTGCGAGGCCCAGTCCGGTGCCGCCCAGGTCCCGGGATCGCGCCTTATCGACGCGGTAAAATCTTTCCGTAAGCCGCGGAATAGCCTGCTCGGGTATTCCGGTACCGGTGTCGGCAACCGAAACTTCAACGGCATCGATATTCTTCTCGATCATGGCTCGTTGAGCTTTGAATGTCACTGTACCGTTGATCGGCGTATATTTTACTGCATTATCTACGAGATTGATAAAAAGTTGCTGCAAACGGTCAAAGTCGCCGAGCACGGGCGGAAGTCCCGGTTCGAGAATCCGCTCTAATGTAACCTGCTTTTTATCGGCTTGGTCCAAAAACATTTCCAAAACGCTTTGCGCCAAACGTGCGATATCGATCGGAGTGAAGTCCAACTCGATTTTGCCCGATTCGAGATCCGACAGTGTCAGCAAGTCTTCCGTCAGACGACTAAGGCGCTCGGCGTGCTTTTCTATGATGCTCAGAAACTGTTGCGCGTCGGCAGGGTCGTCCGGCGGACTCTGACGAAGAGTCTCAGTGTAGCCGCGAATCGCTGTTAGCGGGGTGCGCAGTTCATGTGAAACGTTGGCGACGAAATCGGCGCGTAGAATCTCGATTTGTTTGATTTCAGTGATGTCATGGAAGACGAGTACAGAGCCAGAGTCGCGACTCTGATCCATCCTAAAGCTCACGGCGTTGATACGAAACCATCTGCCTTGATCCAATTCCACTTCTTTGCGGTAAGGTCCTTTGGTGAAATCAAAAGCGAGTACGTCGCGAAGGATGTTTCTCATTTCCGGGTGACGCGATATCTGCAAGATCGATGCGCCACGATTATCGCCGTCTTCAGGCAGGTGAAACATTCGTGCGGCCCGCTGATTGATAACCAACACGTATCCCTTGGGATCGAGAACGAGAACCCCCTCCATCATGCAGCGCAAGATCGAGTTTGCCTTTTCTTTTTCCGCGACAACTTGCTCGACGTTTTCGCGAATGCTTTCGCTCATTTCGCTGAGGTGGCGCTCCAATGCGTCAAGTTCGTCGTGGGTCGATTTAGCAAAAGAGTTCCGAGGAAAAATCCCCTGCGCGACTTGTCGCGCAAAATCCGCCAGTCGTTTGATACGCGCACTCAACTGTCGTGAGAATCCATAGGATAAAAGCAAGCCCAAGCTCGACAATCCGACAAAGGCGACAAGCAGCGTCCGCCGCAAAGAATTTATCTCTTGCTCGATATCGCTGAGCGGAATCGCGAGCCGGATAATCCTTTGTTCGCTGCCCTGAGATTGTAGAAAGGCGCGATATATTAAATCATCTCCGGTTGTTGTGCTGTAACGCACCGACTCCCCAGTCCCGGTTGCGAGGGCTTCGACAACTTCCGGCCTTGACGCGTGACTTTCCATGCTGGACGATGGTTCCACCGAATCGCCGTGGACTCGTCCATCGATGCCGATAACGGTGATGCGAGCGCCCAATTGGCGAGCTAATTCCCGCGAGAGGAGGTCTAGTGCTCGGTTGTCGAATGACCAGGGCGTGGTTTTCGCGAGCAGACGAGCCTCACGTTCCAACCTGTCGCCAAGGGAGGAAACGTACGCCCTTCTGATAATCGTGCTGGAATAAAAGTAGAAGCTGCTAAACAGCAGGGTTATCAGGGCTAGGTAACTGAAAAAAAATTTGAAGATAAGGCTACTCTGCCAAAGCCTTTTCATCGAATTTATAGCCCACCCCGCGCAGCGTCAAAATCCACTTGGGTTCACCGTCATCTTTCTCGACCGCTTTACGCAATCGACGGATATGGACATCGACGGTTCTAGGAGTGACGAACGTTTCACCGCCCCAAACTCGATCAAGCAATTGATCGCGGCTTAACACCCGATTCGGATTCCGGACTAAAAACCGTAGAAGCTCGAACTCCTTAAGCGTCAATTTAACTTGTTGGCCTCGAGCGAAAACCTCATAAGTCGCAAAGTCAATCTTCAATGCACCCTTGTGATAAGACGGTGTCGTTTGCGGGGGCGAGGCGGAAGAGTCCGTGCGGCGGAGGATGGCTCGAACCCGCGCCACCATCTCACGCGGGCTAAAAGGTTTTGACAGGTAATCGTCCGCGCCCATTTCCAAGCCGACAACCTTATCGGCCTCTCCGGTTTTCGCGGTGAGCATAAGAATCGGCAGGCGAGATGTATCCTGTCTGTCGCGCAAGATCTTGCATAGCTCCAGACCGGAGAGCCCAGGTAACATCAGATCGAGGATCACCAGATTTGGTTTTTCGCGCTGTAGAAGTTTCAGCGCTTGTTCTCCATCCTCTGCCTCCAACACCTTAAACCGGTCTTGCGCCAGGTTGTAGTTTATCAGCTTGCGGATATCCGGTTCGTCTTCGACGACGAGAATGGTTTGACCGATGATGCTCATTATCAAACAGAAGGCGGTAATTCCTTCATGTGCCGGATGCTCTTGCCCTTCACCATGAACACAACCATCTCGGCAATATTGGTGGCGTGATCGGCGATGCGTTCGAGGTATTTTGAAACTGAGCTGATCTTTGTCGCTCTGCTAATGGTCTGGGGATTCTCGATCATAAAGGTGATGATTTCTCGGAATATCTGCGCATTTAACTGATCAACTTCGCTGTCGTCCTTACAAACCCGGAGCGCCAGGTCGGTATCCTCGCGAACAAAAGCGTCAAGACTTTGCTGGATCATACGCTGTGCAATCTGCGCCATACGCGGTATATCGATATACGGCTTCAGCTGCGGCTCCTGATTGAGCTCTAACGCTCGCTCGCAGATGTTAACCGCCATGTCGCCGATCCGTTCCAGGTCCGTGGTGATTTTCAGCCCAGTGGTAATGAAACGAAGGTCTCGTCCAGCCGGCTGATGAAGCGCGAGCAAGCGGATGCAGAGTTCATCGATAGCGACGTCGAGGCGATTCACTTCATGATCTCGCTCGATAATCACCTCGGCTAATTTGGAATCCCGGTCAACCAGGGATTTGATTGATTTTTGAATCTGATCCTCCACCAACCCGCCCATGTAGAGGATTTCTTCACGCAGCTTCTTTAACTCTTCCTCGTATCTTTTGTCCGTATGTTCCGTCTGCATCGGCTGCTCCATTAACCGAACCGGCCGGTGATGTAATCCTCGGTCTGCTGTTTGTCCGGATTAGTAAATAGCTTGCCCGTTTCGCCCGATTCAATCAGTTCGCCAAGGTAAAAAAATGCCGTGTAGTCGGAAACTCGCGCCGCCTGCTGCATGTTATGGGTGACTATGACGATAGTAAAGGCATCCTTGAGTTGATGAATGAGCTCCTCGATCTTGGCTGTCGAGATCGGGTCCAGGGCGGAACAGGGCTCGTCCATCAGCAATACCTCGGGCTCCACCGCGAGCGCTCTTGCGATGCAAAGCCGCTGTTGCTGCCCGCCGGAAAGCTCAGCGGCGCTTTTATGAAGCGTGTCCTTGACTTCCTCCCAGAGCGCGGCCCGCTTCAAGGTGCTCTCGACCACTTCGTCCAAATACTGACGGTCCTTTATGCCGACGATACGCAAGCCATAAACAACGTTTTCGTAGATGCTTTTGGGAAATGGATTCCACTTCTGAAAAATCATCCCGACCCGCCGGCGCAACTGAATGACGTCAGTCGTGGCATCATAAATGTCTTTCCCGTCCAAGGTGATGCTGCCGGTGACTCGAACATTGGCAATCAGATCGTTCATGCGATTTAAGCAACGCAAAAGGGTCGTTTTGCCGCAGCCCGACGGGCCGATAAACGCGGTCGCCTTTTTCTCAGAGATGTCGACGTTAATCGACTTTAGTGCGGGTTTCAGCCCATAGTAGAAACTCAGTTCTTTTATCTGAATGATCGGACGCGATGCTTCGGCCAAATTCATTTTTCGCATCGCTCCGTCTATCTTGATTGTGGGTAGTTCGATTTTTAAACCCTCCCAGGTTTCCGCCAATCCCATTGTATCTCCATCGAGTGCACGTTTCACCTACCGGGTGTTTACCATTTGATCCGTTTGCGGAAACGATAACGCAGATAAATCGCCACCGCGTTCATCGCCAAGGTCATGAACATCAACACAAGGCCCGTGGCGGCGGCATTTAGATGAAACTCTTCCTGGGGGCGGGAGACCCAGTTGAACATCTGTATCGGCATGACTGTAAAGGGCGACATCAGCCATTCGAAAGATATAAAAGGAAATTCAGCTTTGATCGGGGCACCTGGGAGAAACGCAATAAACGTCAGAGCGCCGATGGTAATGAGCGGAGCGGTCTCTCCGATTGCTCGAGATAAGGCGATTATCACGCCGGTCAGAATGCCACCGGTAGAGTAGGGAACAACATGGTCCTTCACGGTTTGCCATTTGGTTGCGCCGAGAGCTAAGGCCGCCTCGCGCATGCTCCCGGGCACCGCCCTCACGGCCTCTCGTGTGGCAACGATGACGATCGGTAAAATCAACAAGGAGAGGGTTAACCCTGCGGTTAAGATGCTTTGTCTGAGGCCAAGCTGGTACACAAACAGGCCCAGAGCCATAAGGCCGTATACGATCGACGGCACCCCAGCTAGGTTGGCGATATTGATCTCGATAATCGCAGTAAGCCAGTTCTTGGGCGCATACTCTTCGAGGTAGACGCCAGCGGCGACACCCAACGGAACGGCGGTGAACGCAGTCACGATCATGACCAATATCGTGCCGACCCAGGCGGAGAGAATCCCCGCGCGTGAGGCAAAGCGCGAGGGAAAGGAAGTGAAGAATTGCCAATCAAGCCTGCCTACCCCATCTATGGCGAGGTCCAGCATGAGCGCAGCCAGAGTAAGCAGGCCGACGAAAGTGGCCAGTAGACCGAACACGACGAATAGACGATCGACCGTTTCGTTGCGGGCGATCCGCGCTTTGAGGTTCATGGCTGGTCGCATCAATAAATCTCCCGAAATCGCTTGCGCAGCAGATAGCCAGCGATATTGAAAATCAAAGTCATCAACATCAAGGTCAATCCGGCGGCGAAGATGCTCTGATAGGCGATGCTGTCATGCGGCAGATCGCCGAGACTGACTTGAACGATGTATGCGGTGATCGTTGCCGCTCCTTCCATGGGATTGAGCGTGAGGTTTGGCTGGGTGCCCGCAGCCACCGCAACGATCATCGTTTCACCGACGGCGCGAGAAAAGCCCAGCACATAGGCCGAAGCAATGCCCGAGAATGCGCCGGGAAAGAGCACTCTTAGAGCAGTTTGCAACCGAGTCGCGCCCATCGCGTAAGAGCCCTCACGGATATGCCCCGGCACGGCCCTTACGGCGTCTTCGCTGAGTGAGCTAACGTAAGGAATGATCATGATGCCGATGACAATGCCGGCGCTGAGCATATTGAAACCCGCTAAATTCGGTAAGACCCGCTGTAATAGCGGCGTTACAAACAGCAGAGCAAAATAGCCGAACACCACCGTCGGAACGGCACTCAGAAGCTCCAAAATCGGCTTGAGTATTTCTCTCGTCCGACTATCGGCATATTCGCTGAGGTAGATCGCGATGATGGTTCCGAGCGGCAGTGAGACCAATAGAGCAATAACCGACGTAACCAAAGTCCCCGTGACCAGCGGCATAATCCCGTAGTGCGCATCGGCGAATAATACCGTCCACTGGGTATCGGTAAGAAATTCGAAGATCGAAACATACTTGAAGAACTGAAGCGATTCAAAAACAAGAACACTGACGATTCCAGCGGTGATCAGGACCGAAGAAAGCGCCGCCAGAAACAGAAAAAACTCAATGACTCGTTCGCGTGCTCGTTGCAAACCGCGAATCATCAGGGCGCTTTGAGCTCGGTTTCTTAAGATCGCAGGATGCGCCTGTCCGGTAGTTGCCATAGTCGATTTACGTGACCCAGCAGCACGGCACCGATTTGGCTCGGTGCTTGCTGCTGCTTAATTATAAGTTTTCAACTAAAATTTGGCTTCTCGCTTCAGTAGATCTTCGATTTTGACGCCTACCTCGGCTTGGCCTCCGAACACGGTGCCGGTTCGACCTTTTTGGATATGCTCCAAGCCGAGAGTGTAGGCTTTGGCTGGCAGCGCAACATATTTAATTTCTTTTACCAGGGCAGCCGCATTCTTGAGATAGAATTCGACAAACTCCTTGACCTCCGCTTTGGCAATCGCTTTTTTGCTGACATAGATGAAAATCGGCCGAGACAGCGGTTGATAGGTACCGTCCTCGACTGTCTTCGCTGACGGCGCTACCGGGCCTTTACCGCCGTCAACCGCAACCGCTTTCAGCTTCTTTTGATTTTCTATGTAGTAGGCGAAGCCGAAGAAGCCTAATGCGTTACGATCATTAGCCACTCCTTGAACCAGGACGTTATCATCTTCGCTGGCGGTGAAATCACCACGGCTCGACTTGGCCTTGCCTACGATCGCTTCGGTAAAATAATCAAATGTGCCTGAGTCAGCGCCGGCGCCGAAAAGTTTGAGCGGCGCATTGGGCCAGTTGGGCCGGACCTGATTCCAATTTGTCACCTTGTTTTGCGCGGCCGGCTCCCAGATTCTTTTCAATTCGGCGACGGTCATCGATGGCGCCCAATCGTTTTTTGGATTAACTATCACGGTTAACGCGTCATAGGCGACGGGGAGTTCAAAAAACTCCACGCCGGATCCTTTGCAAGCTTCGATCTCTTGTTTAAGAATCGGGCGAGAGGCGTCGCTAATATCGGTTTCACCGCGGCAGAATTTTTTGAAGCCGCCGCCGGTCCCTGAAATGCCGACTGTGACTTTGACTTTTCCTCTTTTTGCTTTTTGGAACTCTTCTGCGACTGCTTCGGTCACAGGAAAGACAGTGCTTGAGCCGTCAATCTGTATGACCTGAGCCTGTGCGACCTGCGACTGCCGAGCCAGTGAAGCGGCTAACATAAACAACACTAATACCTTGCTCATCATTTTCTCCTTGTGTAACTTTTCTTAAACAATCAATGTTACGAGTTTGTTACAGACGTCTTAAGCTTAGGTAAAACGCCACACGGCTTCGGCAACCGCAGTCCCCATTTTGCTCCAGCTTCGGCCAAAAAAGCTAACATCCCGATGAGAGTAACCGTGGAAGCTAGGTTCGTCGTTCTTTCTGCCGCTGGGCACGACCGCTGTTCGCAAATATTTGCGACGGTGTTTACGATTCGATCCCTCTCGGCTCCCGGGCCACTACGTGGCGCCGGGATGTGCGGAGAGAGTGTTGCCCTCCTTGTAAAAAATTGCGCTTTTTCATTTCGCTTCATTTAACCGAGCCCTGCTATTACAATGTCCGGACAAACAGACGGGACAGTGATGAAAAAGATTGGACCGGGATTGCTCTTAATCTAGAACGGACATGCGGGAATTGATGTGGAAATGCCTCGGCGTAAGTCGGGCGGCGCCAGAAACCAAGAACAAGCTGGGTGTTATCGCGCTGCTTTATTTTATCCAGGGCGCGCCCGCAGCTATTCTCTGGGAAGTACTGCCGGTCTATTTTCGCCTGAACGGGGTCTCCCTGCGCGCCATTGGCGGCTTGCGGCTGCTCGAATTGCCCTATTCTTTAAAAGTAATCTGGTCGCCGCTGGTGCATCGCCATGGCGATCGCCGCATGTGGATACTGGGTTGTATGCTTGGCATCGCAGCAATCTTGTTTGCGCTGCCGTGGGTAGATGTCGGCGGTGTCGGGTTGATCGTGCTCGTTCTTGTGCTCGCTTTTACCACCTTGTCGGCGACGCAAGACGTTGCCATTGATTCTTATTCGGTGGGGATGATTGCCCGGGAGGAGGAGGGGCCCGCCAATGGCGTGCGCGCTTCCGCCTATCGCGTTGCTTTAGTCTTTGTTGGCGGAGGTCTGGTGTTTCTCGCGGCAGCGCTGCGCTGGAGCCTATTATTTAGCCTCGCCGGAGCGCTATTTATCGCTCTGGGTTTGTGTGCACTCCTAATTCCCCGGCTTCATCTACCCGAGGAAGCGCGCCAGCACTGGTGGCAAGGTTTTATCGGTTGGGCCGGAACTTGGCGAGTAGTGCCTCTTGTGGCTTTCGTGTTGACGTACAAGCTGGGCGAATTTGCCATTGGCCCGATGGTCAAACCGTTCTGGGTGGATTACGGTAAGTCAATTTGGCCGGTGCAGGAAGATCTGATGTTTCAGATCGGACTGTTTCCGACTACTTTTGGCATCGTTCTCAGCATTGCTGGAGCATTAGCTGGGGGAGCATTCATTACGCATTACGGAATCTTCCATGCAGTATGGTTTTTGGGCTTGCTCCAAGCGGCCTCCAATATGGGTTATTCGGCGGTCGACTGGTTGAGCCTTGGAAGATATGGTCTCTACGGCGCATCCATGTTCGAGTCTTTCAGTGGCGGCTTGGGAACGGCGGCATTTTTGGCGTTTCTGATGAACATCTGTCAAAAAGAGCACGCAACCGTGCAGTATGCCTTTCTCTCGTCGATCTTCTCGCTCACCGGACGCCTGATCGGCGGCATCAGCGGCCTCGGCGCGGAGCATTATGGCTATGGCAACTATTTCGCCCTAACGTTCTTATTGTCTCTGCCCGCTTATCTGCTCTTGCCCTGGGTGAAACCGTGGATACGCGAGGAGTCTCCGCAACCCTAGCACGCTGCTGAAAAAGCTCATATGCTGCGTTGCGCTCGTTCGCCTCGCTTCAACGTACTGCCGACGTACGTCTCAGCTCATCGATACTTCGCACGTCTTGCCTATGAGTCTTTTGAGCAGCCTGCAAACACAGTCTTAACCGCCAGCCTTTGTGCTACCGTCGAATTTCATGTAGAAGTTTCTTCCAGGCGGCCACTTCACGCTTGGGCGATACCAGGGGCGACAAGCTTTTGCAGATCGATTTCAACAAGCGGTAAAACTTCCGATCGGTTTCGGCTCGTAGTAACATCTCGCTCAGCGCAGTCGTGTCCCCGGCGGCAAAGTAGCCGGGGTAATCGGTTCCTAAGGTTCCCATCAGTCCCGGTATTCTCGACGCGATGACCGGCACGGCGCAGGCGAGCGCTTCCGATAATACATTGGAGCTACCTTCCATCCACGAGGTGATAACCGTAATATCGCTTTGCGCTAGAATCTGCCGGGTCTTTTGATGCGGCAACTCTCCGAGCCATTGATAGCGCGAGTTTCTGACCATTTCGGCTCGCGCGCGGCGCTCGAGGCCTTGATTCAAAGGTCGGCCGATGTGCTGTACCATAATCCTCGATTTATCCGGTAAACGGCGGGTCGCTAACGCGGTTCGCAGCGGGTCTTTCTCCTTCCTTAGATGTCCGATAACTGAAACTTTGAATCCATCTCCAATGTCGCTGGAATAACTGCTGAAACAGCACTCGGCGGACTGATAGATCACCCGAGTTTTTGAATGCAAGGATTCGGACAACTCGGCCAACGCCATCTTCTGGAGCGCGACAATCCGAGTCGCTAGGTCGAGTGACTGCTGAGCACTGCGGTGGCTGCGGATATCGCGGTAAAGGTCGGTGCCGGTTAGAACAACGATCAAAGGTCGTTCGGAGTAAAGTTTGCTAAAACGGCGAATCGAGTCGTAACTGCGTCTGGCATGGAGCGCGATCAGCACATCGCAAGGCTTGCCGTCGTACCGCTGCGATATCTTTACACGGTGTCCAAGAGCTCTAAAGATTCCGGCCCAGCGTAGGGCGGTAATCTTGTTGCCATTGTTAAAGCGCAACGGCGCCGGGGTGACGAGTTCGAGCTTCACCGGGGACGATCACTTTGCGCACGTTCGAAAGCCGGCCCAAACATCGCGGCGATCGGGAGTATAAAAGTTTCTCCAGGTGTTACGGATAAGCCGCGAGGATGTCGCCCAGGAGCCGCCGCGCAGGACCTTGTGGGTGCCGAACCAAGGCTTGGAGTATTCCTTGTAAGGACCCGGAATAAATCCTGGATAAGGCATGAAGTTATCGGCGGTCCACTCCCAGATGTTACCGATCATCTGGCGACAACCAAACGCGCTGTCGCCCGCTCGATAGGCGCTGATTGTAACGACGCCATTCTGCCAATCGAGATTCGCCTCATGAACGGTCGGCGCGGTATCTCCCCAGGGAAACAGCCGCCGAATATTGCTTAACCTGGAGCCATCCACGGTTGGTTCTGCCGAAGCAGCGGTTTCCCATTCTACTTCACTCGGCAAACGCCGTGCGGCCCAAGCGCAAAACGCCTCCGCCTCGTACCAACTGACATGCACAACCGGCAGGTTGTCCTGCAGCGGAACGTAGCGATCAAAAACCCGCTGCTGCCAATGACCATCAGGGTCACGACGCCAGTATAGCGGATGTTCCAGTTTCTCTTTAGCAACCTGTACTTGGCTTGACGGATTGATAGGCTTGTTGAAAAATATTGCGAACGAATTCTCGAGTTGCGGCGCGCCGCCCGTTTCCAACCAGCGCCAACCTTCTTCACTCCACCACTTTGGCTCGCAATAAGCGCCGTTCTCGACGAATTCTCGAAATTCTCTATTGCTGACCGGCGTGCGCGCGATCCGGAACGGCCGAACGATTACCTCGTGGGCCCACTTTTCGTTGTCGAAAACGAACGGCAGCTCAGCCGTGGCACCGATCAAGATTGCGCCGCCCGCAATTTCCGCATCTCCTTGCAAGAAATCTTCAGATCGATCCTCATCGATGGTGCGGGCCGGCATGAAGCTTGGCCTGGGGTAAGCGAAGCTTTGCCTGGTGCACGCCAGCGCTTCGGCGTGCATCGCTTCGTGAAATGCTGTTAGAGAATAAAAGTAGAGCTCCTCCTTGGATAAATCATGCTTATCTTCGATGCCTTCGATGACTTGATTCAAGACTTCGTCTAAATATCGCCAGGTATCATTCCGCGAAGGCAGCGCGAGGTCCCAGCGCACATCATGAGCCACATCGGTGGAATTGTAGAGTTGATCACCGTTCTCAAGCAGAGGCATTTGCCGCCGTAATTGCCGCAGTAGCCAGAACTCCTGAAACCAGCCAACATGTCCGATCTCCCATAACGGCGGGTTGACCGTTGCTAAACGAGGTCCGATCAGTTGTCGCTCATCAAGATCTGCAACCAGCTCCCGGGTACGGCAACGGTACTCTCGCAACAGCGCAATCATTTCAGCGCCATTGATCGCGGCAAATGGGCTGGGCGCGGACGCGGCAACTTGGGGATTGACCATGTTAGAAAATTTACGCTAGTCGAGGCGGGCGATCAAGATTCGGACGAACTGTAGTTATACGCATCTACTTCTGTGCTTTGAGCGCTCGTTCCATCTGTTCTCTCCATGGTGTGATTTCAACGGCCCATTTCTCTCGACGATGTGCATTTAAATAATTCCATGCGTCTTGCAACGCTTTCGCTTCTCTGCTCTGGATCCGCACGGGATGCTCGGACCGTTTAGCTCGCTGAGCTCTTTCGCAGAAAGTCCGAATAGCGCGCCAATGCGCAGTTCCGCCAGGACCGAAAGCGCGCGTGACGATCTCAATCCAACTATCTTCCGGGTTATAAGCCATAGGGTTTGCTGCGTAATCAAAACAGGTGGCAAGCGGGATAAAGCTCAGCTCTTCTTGAACCAACGGATTGTTGAGGTAGGCGTAAACGGCTTGCCCTAGATGCGGATCACGCTTTTGCAAAGGACCTATGTGGAGCTCGTCGGTCATTGAAAGATCGTTCACTGGATAGTTGTCCCAGAGAATCAACGGCCGGCCGACAAGCTTGGCGATTTTTCTGACGTGCGCCAGGGTTATTTGTTTTGATACCACCGAAGGTCCGGTCCAGCAGCACGGGACATTGGGCGGAAGGCAGTTTGCGAGATTTTCCAAAAAATGGGGCTCAAAGGCGCCAAACGCGCGCGCCAGCAATGGGTCGGGGGTGTAAAACGAGGGACAGATCCACCACTGCACGTCTGTCCATGCAGGCGGCTGGCGAGCGATGATTTCTGCCAGCCAATTCCCTTCGGCTCGCGCTAGGCTGTTGTTGAAGTGGCTGCGGTCGGCGCTATGCTCCAATTGAGAAGGAATATCATCAAACAATACTGCGAAGGTACGCACGCCAGCATCATAGAAGCGCTGCGCCTTCGACAGCAGAACACGAACCGGTTCCTCGGCGGTAAATAAGAGCGCTTTGCCTGGATGAAAGCCGTAAACGAAATCGATGTGGCGCTTTTGTGCTGCGCGAATTAGCGTCAAAAGCGCGCGCCATTGCTTCTGCGGATAAGGTTCCATCCAGCGTTCGCGATGATAGGGATCGTCCTTAGGCGCATACAGATAAGTGTTCATGCCCCGCGCCGCGCCAAAATCGAACAGCCGGCGGCGATGGGCCATGCTCCACAGCGGACCAAAGAATCCTTCGACAACACCGCGGCGGCGAAATGATTGCGAATTACGCATTGCCGGGACTGTCGCATAGGTTTAAACCTCTGACAAGTTTCGCTCGACCGTTTCGCGGTATTTCCTAGAATTTTCAAAAGCTGTATGTTGCAAGCATGAGCCGTTCTTTTCTCGGGCACATGGGATTGCTCGCGATTGTATTTTTGATCGAAGGTATCGCGCAAACGGGCCGCACCGGGGCAAACGATGCCGATGAAATGATGAGAATCCCTGGCGGTTCATTTCTGATGGGCAGAGACGACGGCCCCGCTGACGAGCGACCACAACACCGGATTGATCTGCCGGAATTTTTCATCGATCGGTTACCGGTGACAAACTCGCAGTTTGCCCGATTCCTCGACGTCAAAGGAGCTCAAGGTTCCGCTGCCACCCAGTGGTACGATCGCAACGATAACGACGCGCGTATTCACATTCGTGTCGGTAAATGGCAAGCCGATTTCGGCTTTGAAACCCACCCGGTTATCGAGACCTCATGGTTCGGCGCGGTTGCATACTGCGACTGGGCTGGTAAGCGATTGCCGACCGAAGCAGAGTGGGAAAAAGCGGCGCGCGGCACAGACGGGCGAAAATATTCCTGGGGCAATGATCCGCCCGATCGCACCCGGGCGCATTTCAGCGCAGGATGGGACGATTTCCGTCCTGTGGGAAGTTTTCCCAAAGGAGCAAGCCCTTATGGCGTGCTCGATCTTGCCGGGAACGGCTGGGAATGGGTGAGCAGCGGGTATCTCCCTTAC
>Ga0307409_100000192_pt1 | contig 23993 bp, 22 predicted proteins | sample 322Ometagenome_2_FD_203888 | JGI IMG/M metagenome (GOLD analysis project Ga0307409, IMG submission 203888) | Maize rhizosphere microbial communities from greenhouse at UC Davis, California, United States - 322HYB-O-2 | ecosystem: Host-associated > Plants > Roots > Rhizosphere > Soil | place... | reverse complement strand
TGATTTTTGCTATATCTTCAATATCTTTGCGAGAAATAGTGCCAACCTTTATCTCCTGAGGGCGAGAGGAACCTTTTGAAAGATTACTTCTCTTCATAATAAGCTCAGTGGTTGGGGGAGTTTTGATAAGAAAATCAAATGTACGATCGGTGTAGACAGTAATTTCCACAGGTACTGTTTCACCTTTGCGGTCTGCAGTCTTAGCATTAAACTGCTTACAAAACTCCATAATATTAACTTGATGCTGACCAAGAGATGAACCAACTGGCGGAGCTGGAGTCGCACTAGCGCCCTTGATTTTAAATTTAATTTTTGCTTTAACTATTTTTGCCATAGAAATAACTACCTCACTGCTTATCGCTTAATTTGATGAAAGCCAAGTTCAACTGGGGTCATCCTTCCAAAAATACTCACCATCACAGTTAATTTTTCGCTATTATAATCTACACTATCAATAATACCGACAAATCCCGCGAATGGCCCCTCAACAATGTCAACTTCACTACCAAGTACAAACTCTTCCCGAGTAGCCTCAACTACTATTTCACCTTTAACTTGAGAAATAATTCGGTCAATCTCTTTTTGAGAAACTGGTTCAGGACTCTTGCCACCCAAAAATCTTAATACACGCATACTTGCCGTCACAACACGAAGTGCTTCAGGAGTCATTTCCATTTCTACTAGAATGTAACCAGGAAAAAGCTGCTGGTCAGCGCTGTCACCCGAAGCAAACATAGGTTTTGCTTTAGCTGCCGGCACCAGAATGTCGCCAAAATAATCCTGCATCTGTTCAGCCTGGATGCGTCGCTCAATATCAACCTTAGCTGCTTGCTCATAACCTGCATACACTTGCACAACATACCAGCGCTTCATAAATTCTTTGCCTCGTCAAAACTAGTATCCACCATATACTTTAAAAACTATTCGCATAAGCTCTGAAAGCCCAACATCAATAAGCCCTAAATATATTGAAAAAAAAGTTACTAAGATCAGCACAATAAATGTTGACCCTAGAAATTCTTCAAATGAAGGCCACGTAACCTTGGAAAGTTCAAGATGGACATCTTTAGCAAACTGCGTTACATTTTTTATCATTTCTTCTTCTTCTTTTTAGTGGCAGGCCAGGAGGGACTCGAACCCCCAACCGACAGATTTGGAGTCTGTTGCTCTGCCAAATTGAGCTACTGACCTATTTTGTATTATTTCGTCTCTTTGTGACCATTATGTTTACGGCAACGCGCACAATACTTATTCAACTTTAAAGAACCTATTGTTCTTTTTTTAGAAATAACTTGTGTATAATTACGCTCTTTGCATACTTCGCAAACTAAATGAGTAGTTTTTCTATTTTTTGCCATAACTCTAAAGACGCTTAAATATTATACAAATGAACCCTGGAGCCCGCGACCGGGATTGAACCGGTGACCTCTTCCTTACCAAGGAAGTGCTCTGCCTCTGAGCTACGTGGGCGTAAACCGTAATCCTCACGGTTTATTATAGATTAAATAAAAAAACAGAAAAAGACAAACTTTTTGAACACGTATTGTGTATTAGAAATCCGAAAGATGGTGCACGCTTAAAAAATGGAGCCGGCGATAGGATTCGAACCAATGACCTGCTGATTACAAATCAGCTGCTCTACCAACTGAGCTACGCCGGCCTATAACTTTTCTGGAGCGGGAAACGAGGGTCGAACTCGCAACCTACAGCTTGGAAGGCTGTCGCTCTGCCAATTGAGCTATTCCCGCATTATTTCAATTTATCTTTTCCACATTATGACGTGCTTTTAGTGCTTTGTCTACGTTTTATATAACATTTTAATAAAAATGTTTTTCGCACGGCATACTTTTTTATTCAAAGAAAAAAAGCTTTATATAGAGTAAATTCACCTGTTAGAAAAAAGTGTCTGGTGGCGAGGGCTGGATTCGAACCAGCGAAGGCATTGCCGACGGATTTACAGTCCACCCCCTTTGGCCACTCGGGAACCTCGCCATACTCTATATTTTTCAAGCTTTTGTTCAATTATAATAGTAGTTTTTTCAAGATATTTCAACTTATTTATTAAAAAATACTATCTTCTCAAAAATTAATATGCTTTCATATCTTTTCCATTTTATACCATTTGCATCCTCACATAAAGCCAGATATGCTAATATTATATACTCCAAAAAGGATACTCTGTGAAAAAAATAGTCATTTTATCGTTATATTTTTTATCTTTTTCCTTAATACCCAATGAACCAAATCAAGAAAAAGCTCATTCAAGACTAGAACAATATCTACCAACTATTGTTGCTCCACTATGGATAGGATCTGTTTGCATAGAATCTTTATGTGCATTATTCCCATCAATAAGTATGTCTTTATATGGAAAACCAAGTACTGCGACAATCCAAAATATACACAAAACCTATACCGTAAAATCTGCTCGTGATTTTTGGAGCATGATCGCAGGCCCCGTTTTTTCAAATCATACAACACTATACTACGACTCAGCTGTATGCCATACAATATATCCCTTTTTTGTCACAAAAAATTATAATACAATTATAGATTCACCCTACTACCACAAAGAAGACCTACAAACCATAATCGCATCTCATCCCGAAATCATAAAAAACTTTTTTTCAGCGGAATTAATGATCAAGCATCATTATGATGCAAAAATTTTAATTGCATCAATCCTTGTGCCTATCATTGTATGGACAGGAACATACGGCTTAGACCACATTATGAAAAAAATTAATATATCAGAAAACGTCACTTTAAAAAAAGCATCCCAAGGGGTAGAAAAACTACACCAATCTTTCATGATGAAAACAGCTGTAACAGCTTCTATTCTCGCACTATTTATAGGATATCAACGGTATTTCATAAATAGCATGACACATCAGATAATTAATAACATTTTACAATAAAAAAATGGGCCCTGAAGACAACCCTTTCTTGACCATTTGTCAGAAATAAATATAATTAAATAGATTATCATCTTTATTCAAAATTCAGATAAAGGGCTACTATGATCAAAAATCGATATATTCTGTTTGTATACATCACGCTAACAACAGGAATAGTGTTTACAGAAGACAAACAATCACTACAAGACTATGCCGTTAACAGTTATCTTCTGTCACACTTTGGAGTAGAAGAGATTATTGCACCAGAAGTTAAATCAGATCAACCAAAAAAATTTTGGGAAGATATACAAAAGCAGATTGAGCCTGAAATCAAACACCTAAGACCTCGAGAAAATCAGGAAATTGCTTTTAAGCTCACGCAAAAGCATAGAACATTTAACTCATTCGAGCTCATCGATTCTACCTGTGCTACAAAATTGGAACTTGCGGGTGGGGCAGAAAATAGTGCCAATCATCTTTTCGGCAAAATACTCGAACCATACCTGAGAACTTCTTTAGGAAAAGCACATGCAGTTCTTACGCTATGTGACCCTATTGCCAATTCAACAGAACTGAGTAACCGACAGCACGTTATTACCCAGCTGAATAAACATAAATCATATACTCAAAAAATAGGCTCCTGCCTCAAAAGTATACAAAATGTTGAAAACGAATCTTTAATGGTGTGGGCAAACAAACCACTTTTTAAACAAGACCTCTTGAATGCACAGTATTTCTCCAAATGGTTTAGTCCTGGAGGAATAAGCAACACCAACACTTTTCTTTTAGAAGCTACAGCCCCTAGATATCTTGCTATGCAGATGTTTGCCGTGTTTGCTGGAATCCCAACAGTAGGAATGCCCTACCTGATTCATTCACTCATCACAGAATCTCAGTCTAAATATGGATTGACTTATATACAAGCTATAAAACATACCGCTCATATGCTAGCGCGGCACTATGAAAAAACTACCCTACTTACATTTGGGTTTGGCGTTATTGTTGGTAACGCATATTTCTTATTGCTTGCAAAAGTTTTCTATATGGCAATTTCCAGCACTAATGATCTTATCAAATACCTACAAGACGGACTCCGAGCATCGGCACTTCATATTAAAGAATTAAAAAAACTCAGCAATCTTATTCGTAACAATAAAGCATTACTTCAGAATATTCCTTCGTTACAGCCATTAGCAGATTTTAACGATGAGACTAAACATTCAAAAAAACTAAACAAACTGCTGCGCATGCTTAAAACACCAACATTTAAATCACATTCATCATTCTTTTCAATACAGGGCAGAGTTCTTGCTGCATACGAACTTATGAAACAGGTCAAAGATGAGCTAGCACCCGTATTTGTTGCTGCTGGTGAACTTGATACGTATGTTGCGCTTGCACAGCTTTATAGCGAATATGAGAATAAGAACGCTCGCTATTGCATGGTAAACTATATTCAAGATAGTGCAACACCGGTTATTGATGCCCATAACTTTTGGAATCCATTTATATCCGCAGACACTGTTGTAACAAACTCTATAACATTTGATTCATCATGCCCTAACAGCATTTTAACTGGACCAAACACCGGTGGTAAATCAACAGTAATTAAAGCTCTTATGATTAATGTTCTTTTAGCTCAAACATTTGGTATTGCTGCTGCAGATAGCTTTAGCATTACGCCATTTTCAAAGCTCAACTGCTTTATGAATATCTCTGATGACATTGCAACAGGCGCTTCCTTGTTCAAATCAGAAGTAATGCGGGCAAAAGGCTTGCTTGATATGGTACAAGGCTTACAACAGCATGAGTTCAGCTTTGTTATTATCGATGAAGTGTTTACGGGAACATCACCACAAGAAGGTGAAGCTGCTGCTATGCAATTTACAAAAAAACTCGGGTCTTACTCAAACAACATTGGTATAATTGCAACACATTATCCAAAAATGACAGAACTTGAAGCTCAAACAGATGGGGTATTTATAAATCATCATATTGAGATTTTACGCAATGAAGATGGGTCTTTAAACAGAACATTTAAACTAAAAAACGGTCCTACTTTCTTTAATGTCGCTTTTGATATTCTTGAAGAAGAAGGGTTATTTGTCTAAGGTAATACACAATTGAAATGTAAAAAAAGAAGCACTTGAATTCAAGTGCTTCTTTTTTTACATTTCAATTTTTACAACTCGCTTATCAGATTCTGTATGATAATCGAATGAGACATAACAGACATTATGAGTTAGTAGGCGCTTAATGACTTCTGGCCATTCGATAAAAGCCCAACTGTTCGGTTGATAGAGATATTCATCAAAACCAAGTTCTTGAAACTGTTGTACGTCTTTAATGCGATAGAGGTCAAAATGAAAAAACCGTTCGCCCTGGCTATTGAAATATTCATTAACATAGGTAAAGGTTGGACTGGTAATAGGAACAGAAACGCCACAATTATACAATATGTTTTGAATCACTGTTGTTTTCCCTGCCCCTAAAGGACCAGTTAATGCAAATACCTGACATTTTGCCATACATTTTTCAAGCTCTTTAATGACTAGATCTAAATCTTCATATGCATATACCAGCTCTTTTTTATACGGGTTCATTATAATACTCATAATTTATTAAGTTTTTTTAATAATATTCGTTCTTCTCTGCTCTGCTTATTCTGTTTTATTCTTCTTTGTGATACACAATCTTCTAATTTTGTAGGCACTTTCATACTAGCTTGCTTCATTAATATATCAATTGCCTCTTCTTCTTGATCTGATGTTTTAACGATAGTAGTACCTCTTTTTTGCTCAACACTATTCATAGCATTATGCAGCAATCTATAAAAAACTACTGAGTCTATGGATGGAACAGAGCGTTGTTGCGCATATCTATTTAAGTCATTATCCGAAGAGACTAGTAACAGATCTGCACCTTTATGCTTCTCAATATACTCTTTAATATACATATCTGCACTCTCATGAACTCCAGAAGAAACAACAAGTACTCCAGCACATCGTTCCCTAAAAGGCCGCTCATAATGACCTCCATCAAAAACCAATACTAGTGAATGCCCTTTCACCCGGCCATAGTGACTAAACAACGCTATAAACCGTTTTCTATCCACATCAGATAGATTTTTTTTATAGGAAGGAATAGCATGTAAAAGGTTATACGCATCAACTACAATAATCATTGACCACCAATCTCTAGAAATAGCACATTGAAAATACATACAAAATATATCTTTATATTACTAAAACCTTATAAAAATTATAAATTGTCTTATACTAATATTAGAATATATTGTAAATAATGAGAAAATATAAAGGCTTATTCCTATGAAAAAAGCAATCCTTCTTGCTCTCCTCTGGCTCAGTGTTCCACCAGTAAAGGCTATTGAGTCAGGTTCCACAGCACTATTAGCTATAACAGGGCTCATTATTGGATCTTGCTATCTTGTTACGACAGTATCACAGAGCACAAATGAAGCTAATAATAATAAATCTAATAAAGAGCAATTACAACTGCTTGAGCAAAGACTAACTATTCTAGAGCAGAAAACAGAGAGTTACAAAGCTACCATACAAAAATTACAAGAAATAGTAGCACAAAAAAATACGCCACTACATACGTAAGACCGTATTAATACCGTAAATCCTTTTAATAACCGAGCAATAGACTCACATATACTGTAACCATAAAGGTTTTTTATGAAAAAAATACTCGTTCTTCTTCTACTATTATCAAATAGTATGCCTTTAACTGCTAATGATACACTAAAAGCTGTTATAGGGAGCACAATAATCATTGGCGGCTTTGCTACTATATTTCATTATAAATGGCCTGCAACGTCACCCACAACTACTTCTACCACAGATAATGCACAAACCACTTCTGACAATAAGACGGCTTCTCAAGAACAGATTGAACAATTACAGCAAAAACAAGAAGAAAACAGAGCTCCTCATCAAGAATTACCTATAATTCTAAACACGCATAGTGAAAAAATAGTAGATAACAACGTATATTATAATAACACTATTAAGCAACTAACAGAATCCATAAAACCGATCACAAAACTGTTAGAGAAACTAGAATTGCAAGACTATTTCAAGGACCGAGACACATTTATAGACAAGGCTGTAGAGTTAGGCTGGAATTAGTAGAACAGTATTAAGTATTTAAAGCGCGGGAGTGCTATGTCAAAATTAATTCAGATGCGTAATCGTATTCAGACCATAGAAACTATTCGTAAAGTAACTGATGCTATGCGGATTATTTCTATGTCATCGCACTCCCGCTTAAAAAATAAGCAAGAAGCATTAAGTAATTATCTGCAAACGTTGGTTACCCTGCTGACTAAAGTCCAACAGGCAACTCCTTCGTGGCATAATGAGCGATTAATGCCTTCTGCTGACAATGATACTAACCCTTTACTTATTCTTATTGGATCTCAAAAGGGCCTTTGTGGCAGTTTTAATACCTTTTTATGGAAATTCTTTGAAAAATACATGTCAGAAGAATCTTCAAAAAATTATACATATATATGCATAGGCAAAAAATCTATCGACTATCTTAATGCACAGTATACTGATAAAATTATTAAGACTTTCTCTCTAACAAAATCTGATGCCTTTTTGACCATTGCAACAGAGATTACCACACTTATTATGAATGCCCCTGTTGCGTACACGTCTGTAACTATTTTTAGTAATAGTTTTAAAAGTTTTTTTATACAAAAACCTACGATTTCTCACCTTATTCCTTTTAATCCTAAAAAAATTGTCTCATTTTTAGAGTCACCAATTGAAGGATATCTCTGGGATGAGGAACCACATACAATTTTAGATAAACTCGCAATACACTATATTGAAGCACAATTACAGCATATTATATTTCAATCTCTACTGTCAGAGCACGCTGCACGTTTTATTTCAATGGACAATTCAACGCGCAACGCAAACAGTCTCCTAGAGACAACAAAACTAACGTATAACAAATTACGTCAAACAAAAATTACTACAGAAATTACAGAATTATCGGGCAGTTTTTAGTAGTAGATGAGTCTTGAAGATTAATATGTGCACCTAATGAATGTAATTTATTTTCAAGACCATCATACCCACGTCTCCAATGATGTATTTTAGAAATGCTTGTTGTGCCCTGTGCCATCAGACCAGCAACAACTAACGCCATTGATGCACGAATATCGGTTGCTACAACTGATGTGCCATGCAACTCTACAACGCCTGTTATAACCGCTTTGTTGCCGTGAACTTCTATTTTTGCTCCCATTTTTTGTAAATAGGGAACGTGCATAAATCTATTTTCAAATACCGTCTCTTCAATAATACTCTTTCCTTCTGCTGTACACTGCAAAGCCATCATTGGTGATTGTAAATCGGTGGGAAAACCTGGAAATGGTGCCGTTTTAAATGAGACCGCACACGGCGTTTTTGTAGCACGTAGCCGAATTCCTTTTCCATTACCATCTGTTGTTATAGAATGCCCCATCTCTTCCAACTTTAATAAAAATACATCTAAGAGCGGACGATCCACATTCGGCAGATATATGTGCCCTCCTGTTGCCGCTATCGCAATAAGCAACGAACCCGCCTCAAGACGATCAGGCATAATAGAATGTTCAATGGGGTTCAATTCTGTAACGCCCTCAATACGTATAGTCGCTGGCGCTTCTATCTGTATGCATGCTCCCATTTTTTTTAATACTTCAATTACATCCATCACTTCTGGCTCAAGTGACGCATTAATAATTTCTGTGATTCCAGAAATACGTGTCGCAAGCATAAGAATATTTTCTGTTGCACCTACACTCGGATATTCAAGTACAACACGCGCTGCTCGCAACTGCTGAGCATGTGCAATAACAGATTCATTGTCATACGTAATACCTACACCCATTGTTGCAAAATTTTTAAGATGATAATCGATTGGCCGAGCCCCAATTCCACACCCGCCGGGCAATCCAAGCGAGACATTCCCTTGAGTTGCCAATAGGGGACCCATCACTAAAACCGATGCGCGCATTTTTTGCATTAACGCTCGATCAATTGTTGAAGCATTTATCCCTGTTGTGTCAATAATAAGTTCATGATGTGCTTGATTAAACAGCACCTCTGCGCCTAAGCTACGCAACACCTCTGCCATGCCATACACATCTGCAATACCTGGCACATTACGCAGAATTGATCTTCCTCGTGTTAACAAGATTGAAGCCATAATAACAAGAACGGCATTTTTTGCACCGCTTACTTCAACAGTTCCTGAGAGTGGTGGAGAATGTTTCACAATAAGATGTTCGTTATTCATGAAAAACCTTTATAAATAAAAATCTCTCTAAAAATAACGCGTACGCTACTTTCTAGAGAGATTTGCTTTCTGATAGACTGAAATTATTTATCTTCTGAGACTAATTCTTTAGCAAACATACGTAATCGTTGTTTATAACTATCAGCTTCTGTAACACAATCCGCTTTCATACTATGAAGCGTGGCCTCATGCATCTCGATTACTTCCGATATCCAATTATCTGCTAATTGCTTAAATCTTACTATTTGCTCTGTGCATATTTCATACTCTACCTTCGCACCTAATTGAAATACTTTTTCCACTAGTTCTTGATATTCTTCTTGATTCTTTGCAGACTGTTGTATCTTTGCATACATACTTGCGCGCATTATATCCGATTCTATTTGCAGTTTTTTCAGAAATAAATGTATATCTTGATTCGCCCCTGTCAATAATAACATTTTTTCAAATTGCTCGGATCGAAATTTTCCCAATTTACGTATCATGTCCTCAAGATCTTTAGGCACTTCAATGGCACATACTTGTACTGTCATTAACACTATTAAGGGCATAATTTTTGATATCAATCTATTCATGAAAAAACCTTTTATACATAAAAAAAATTATCTATTTTTTAAATATGTCACTTCCGCTTGGGTTAAATGACGCCATGCTCCAACTGCCAATCCTGTTTTTGTCAAACCGGCATACCCTACACGATCAAGCTTAAGAACCTCATACCCGAATGCCTCAAACATGCGTCTAACTACACGATATTTACCGCTATGCAGCACCACGCCAACATACGCTTTTGTCTGTTGTGGTATATAGTATGCCTCATCAACGCAGATTATTCCATCTTCAAGCTCAACCCCTTCACGCACTGCCTGCATATCTTTGCGCGTAAAAGATTTATTCAACCTTACGTGATATATTTTTTCAATCTCAAAAGATGGGTGCGATAATCGCTGAGCTAAATCACCATCATTGGTTAACACTAATAACCCTGTCGTATTACGATCTAAACGACCAATAGGATAGATACGCTCTTTAATAACATCAGCAAAAATATCCAGTACGTTATATCTATCTTTTTCATCGGATACTGTAGTTATACAGTTTTTTGGTTTATTAAGCAGAACATATATTTTTTTTTCAGATTGTACAATGGCATTATTCACGCAGATTATGTCATGTTCACTAACTTTAAACCCCGGCTCATTGATAACAGCCCCATTTACCCTAACTACTTTTGATTTGATAATATCAACAACTTTTCGACGGGATGCTATTCCAGATTGCGCCAGAAACTTACTTAATGAAAGTTGTATTTTTTTTGGTTTATTGTTTGTATTCATAACAATAAGTATAGCATATTTTTTGAGTCTTGATATTCTTCTCTAAAAAAAGGAGTGCGTCGATCACCTTTTAATCACTTAACCACTCTTTTTAAAATGCTATTTACAATTTTTACTAATTCTTTTGCATCTTTATGGCTTTGACGAATTATTTTTCTATTATGTTCCATCTCTTCTGCAACACGTGGAACATACAATGGGGAGCCTGGAACAAAACCTGCCTGCCGCGCGAATTCATCATATTTTTCAACCATATAGTCTGGAGAGTACTGATCGATGAGCAGAGCAATGGTATCGCGGAAGATACGAAGAGCCCGTACTTCTTTAGCTGATAAAGGGAATAATGAGCCATTTGCAAGCATGCGTCTAAAATTTTTGCATGCTAATTTACAGAGATTATATTTAAATGCAGAATCCATATCGATAGCACAAAAAGAATTTTTCATTTCATTAAAAAAAACGTTCCCGCGATGTCGATCATGATTATTTAAAAAGACATCAATTGCTATTATTTGTGCCAGGGCATCATGTTTTGCCATCCATGGCAACATATCCCTTCTAAACCCTTCCTCTGCTTGCTTAATATTCATTCTACGATAGGGGGTATCATTTTTTTTGACCACTCTGCCTGGAGCAATAGTATGAATAGTTGCTGGCCACGCTTTTTCTACCTTACCAGGAAATTTCATCCCCGCAGATAAAATACTTACCTTATGTGCAATACTAAACGTTTCTGCGACATGTGCAGTTAACGCGTCACGAATACATCCAAGTAATTTACGTTCTTTATGCTTCTGTTTTACGAGAAAATCTTTACCATCTACTTTCACAAAACTGATATAACAGAACCGCATTTTTTCAAGTGAAAGTAATTTTACAGCTGTTGAAGTAATATCGACAAAATGAGCGGCTACCGTATATGAAATGAAAGAAAAAACAATAATCAGATTTCGCAATTGCATAGAGTGCTCCTCTTCAATCCAATGGTTTTTTCTTATCATTTACCATTTTACGGCAATAACGCAATATTTTGCACAATGAACTATCTTACACAGTTACCTTGCTAACTTCAGAACATTTGTATAGAATTGCCAACAAAAATAATATGCCCACAGGAATACTGATACGCTTTATGATTGTAGATAGATAATGAGCAGTATTTTCAAGTGACTCCTCTTCGGCAGCGCTACGCATCCAAACGCCATATCCCTTCTCTACATCCCTCTTCTGCTCGACAATCGAGTAGATCTCTCTATTATCCGGCCAACCTGTACAATAAGACGTTCCAGTGTCGTCCTGCATATTGCAATTATATAGAGTTGATTCTTGATTATTACTCTTATCGTACAATACTTGTATTTTCTTACCATCATACGAAATTCGATTAATACGCGCAATGTCCAAGCATCCCCCCATTATAGACATGACTCGTGATTCAGATATACACACTTTATATAACTTCTTGTCACTACCTAACACAAAATACTCATTGCCACAATAGGTAATATCTTTAAATTGCTGCCCCCACCGTGTCAAGGGAGACGTATTTATATCGCAACCTAAAAGCTCTGTTTTATACTCTTTATCCTTATATATTCTTATTTTTTGTAGATACAGAGTATCCTCAATATAGTCTATAAGGACTAGTTCTCCTGATTTCGCTATACCCATATATCCAGCTTCATAAGGCACTATTTTTTTTAATTCATACATAAGTTTCTGAGTGACTATATCAGTAAAACAAGCTTCTTGCCCATCTTTATTATCTATAGATGCCATACAAAAAGAGTGTCCATAACTATACGCAAACCGATTCTTGTCCTTGTTGAGCGCCAAGGATTCAATGCGCCCTTGAACCTCCTTTTTCACACACTTAGCGCGTTCTGTAGAGGGGCATTGATTGCCATATAATATACTACGACCTCCTTGCTTATCTGTAGCCGCTACAATAAACCAGCTCTGGTCATTGACCCCATCATATAACAATTGGGAGCTATAACGGTTCAAATCTTCTAATGGGTATATATAATCCTCATTGCGATGCACAATTTTTAGATCTGGTATGTCTTTTTCTATAAAAACTGGAAAAGAAGCAGAACCTGCTTTCGATTCGGTCATTACGAGACAATAAGAATCAGACTGATCCTCGTCGTTTACTAGTGGATACGTAGAAGATAGGCTTAAAAATTCACCCTTCTGTGTAGTAGGTAATTGCACTTTACTTACTGCATTGTTCACGTGCATGCCTCTACTTTCAATAAAACATAATACTAAGACAATAATTCCTCTGCATATCATTAATCTCATTGTATAATTACCTTTAAAAAATTATAGTAGCTGCATGCGTATATTTTTCACATTGAATAATGATAATACACCACAATTATTTTTTCTGTAAGTCTATTTTTTGCTCATTAACAAAAAAAATCTATTATACTAGAGTATTTGTAGATAATCATTAAAAATAACAGGCCAACAGGAATTGCGGACATACGAATAACACTATAGAATGAGTTGTTATTTGATGATTCAGGCTTTCTAAGGTCATAAGACAACGTACCAGTAAACGATGGTGTAAGCCCATCATCTTTACCCTCTATTGCATGCCTGTTAATCTCTAGCATCTTCCCATCCACTAGATCGCCATTACGTCCTTCATATATCACGAATATCTGATTCTTATTAAATGATATGCCCTTAATGCTGTCTAAATTACTCACACTCGCCGTTGTTGCTTTGCATGGTGGTTTGTCTTCTATGTTCTTGTCCGCCAGATATAGTTTCCCCTGATGATCAAGAAAAAGAAGCTCCTGCTCATATAAGGCAATATCACGCACCTTTAGTAATCCCCCGGGTACATTTTTTACAGGATATCCTACCGTAATAAACTTTATTATGTTCGGAGACTTTTTAGGGCGAAACCAAACGCTCTGAGGGCAAGCCCAGACCATTTCATTGTTCTGCGTCACCCCAATGTAATGATTTCCATTAAAGACAATTCTCTTAAAACAATGTGGTGACTGGGCAGATCGAACGGTTTGAGTCATTAAATCTATTATACAGAAATAGTTTTGTTTTTTTATGTCTGTATAACTATAGGCACATATATTATTTTCTTGATGCAGCACCAAAGCAGTAAGCTCTCCTTCCATTTGTTGTAAAGGTTGGATAGGAACCTTGTGCACCACATGTTTGGTCAGTGGAAGTGTACCTGTATATAATATGCTCTGTACCGCTTTGCCTGATTCATAAGCTATATAGGCGGCAATAAACGACTTCTTTTGATTAATACCATCACATAAAAATTTTTTTGACAAAGTATTATGATCGCTTGGGATCGAAAAAGGATACGTTACATCAGTCTCTGTGCCATTTTCTTCATAACAGACTCTTAATTGCATATTACATTCCGGGATTTCTTTATAAATCCAGAACTGAGGATTGGGAACAACCGTTTTCGATGGATCTAGTGTGACATCACCTCCATAATTATAAGGACAAGAGACAACGGGCACAACTGAACCTGTGGAAGAAGAATATAAACCTATGTCATCTTGTGCATCCTGAATTGAATAAGATTGAAATTGTACATGAGTCGCAGGATCCATTGCCAAGCTATCAATCATGCAGATTAATAAGAAAAATAAGCAGGTAGTAATCATTTTGTGTGTTGCCATATATATATTGTAAAAAAATATTATTTTATCAACTATTAGAGATCAGTATATATTACAATTATATACTGTACAAATTACACTTTTACTACTTAATCCAAAAGTGCTATTGTTAATACTATGAATAAAGATAGAACAACATTTACATGCTCACAATGTGCATACAGTACTTTAAAATGGTTAGGCTGCTGCCCCTCTTGTAAAGAATGGGACACTCTTACTGAACAGACAGTCACAAAAAATTCGCACAAGACAACTAATACCACTAAACCAGTTACACTTGTATCTCTTAATTCAATAGAAACAAAGAATATCACTCGTATTATGTCAGGATGTAACGAATGGGACCGTGTCATTGGGGGGGGGCTTATCCCTGGATCCCTTATTGTTGTTACCGGAGACCCGGGTATTGGAAAGTCTACACTCCTCTTGCAAATAGGATACGCAATTGCTGAAAAATACACAGTCTTTTACTTTTCAACAGAAGAGTCATTACAACAATTAAAGCAACGCGCAGAAAGGCTGCACACACCTTATAATACTATGCTCTTTTCTGATACCGCTGAATTAACACGTATTATAGAAATAGCCCAACAACAGACTCCTGATATTATTATCCTTGATTCAATACAGAACTGTTATATTACTCATGCAGCTACGCTTCCGGGCAGCGTAGGTCAGCTACGTGATGCTGCATTTCAGTTAATGCGATTAAGCAAAGAATATAATATCACTGTTATTATTACAGGACATATCACTAAAGAGGGCATTATTGCTGGACCAAAAACATTAGAACATATGGTTGATGCCGTCTTCTATTTACAGGGTGAAGACAGATGGCAGACTCGAATATTACGGTCAGTTAAAAACAGATTTGGAGCAATTAATGAAATTGGGTTTTTTACCATGGAACAGAATGGCCTCCATGAAGTACCAAACATTAATGCACATCTGATGAGTGAAGTTTCCTATGCACCCGGTGCAACACTTGTTAGCATTATGGAAGGATCTCGCCCCTTATTATTAGAGCTACAAGCACTTACTAACCCTTCAAAACTTGCACTACCCCAACGTGTTATTTCTGGGCTTGATCATAAACAGGTCGTTCTTATTGCAGCGATTCTAGAAAAATATATTAAAATAAAGCTAAGTATGCATGATATTTTCTTTAAAGTAAGTGGTGGTTTTAAGATTAAAGGCAGCGAGAGTGATCTTGGTATAGCATGCGCCCTGCTTTCAAGCTATTTTCAGGAGCCTCTACCAGAAAAATCGATTGCCCTCGGTGAAATTAGCCTCACAGGGCAGATAAAACCGGTTAACAATAGCAGTCAGCTCATAAAAGAAGCTGCAAAATTTGGTATTACTACCATACTTGCAGCTAAAAATCAGACAATTGAAAAAACTCAATGCGCGGTTAAACGATTTCACAATGTGTATGAACTGTTGTCATTATTTGGACAATAACAACCATTAACGTATTTTTTACACAGCGAGTTTACAAATTATCCCATGTATTTGTATAGTATCGCCAAGAATAAAAAGAAGAAAGGTATGGCCATTAGACGAGTTATTCCATAGAATCGGTTACCCTGCACTTCAATTTTTGTAAAGTCATATGTGGAAGTTGCAACAGACTTAGAAAGTTCCATTGTATCCTGTTCATAATCATTACATCTTGTCACTTTTATAATAGACCCACCACGTAAATCTTCGCCATCACTTTTACGGCATACAACATATATTGCGGTATCGTCACATGATATTCGCACAACTTTATTTATATCTATAGAATTCTCTGTAAGCTTTAGCTTATGAAAAGACTTCACATTATTGGACTCATAGAAATTGCCTTTATTATCTAATAAAAGCATCGTATCATTATGCAGAGCAATATCATGTATCGTCACTTCAGTTAGTGTAAAACTATACATTTTCACATTATACGTCACGGCGCCATTATAGCAACGCCATACTAATATGTTACCAGACTGTGATACACCAATGTAGTCTGTGCCATTGAAAACTATCCTCTTAATCTCACCAGGAACAAGCGCAGAGTGAGTAACTTTTGTTTTTATATCTATTGTACAAAAATAATTTTCATCATCATTCTCATCATTCTTCTTTCTATAACTATAAGCACATGTATTCTTATCTGAATGAAGCATCAAAGACATAATTTCCCCAGGCACCTGCATGCCCCAATAGTTATGCTGTTCCTGCGGGGAAAATCTATTTGCATATAATATACTATGATCAATCTTATTTATATCATCTTTTCGTGCTTGTAGACCTACTGCGGCAACAAACCACCCTTCTTTATTCATACCATCACATAAAAATGTACTCTGTTGATAACTCATTTCCGATTGAGATTGCAGCAAATGATAGGTCTTCTCGTTATTTGCAGAATATGACGATATTCTTAGTTTCATGCTATCTGATGCAGAGCGGGAAGCCGGATCTCCAGTTGTATGTTTCGAAATCCAAAACTGGAGATCCGGAAAATTCTCCTTTGAAGACACTATGGCTGGCTTTATTTGATACGTAGAAGAGACATATAGCAACTCATCTTCTCGTGTAGGAATAGAGTATGTCTCGATATTCATGCCCCTACTTTCAATAAAACACAATAACAATACAATTATTCCTCTATGCGCTATGACTTTTAATTCCATATATAACTTTACCTTAAAAAAGTATTGAATTGTGTACTATTTTATTTGAATAATAATTATACATACAATTGGATATTTTGGTAATACATTTATGGCAACAGACAAGCTCATAAAAAAGCAGTACCGTTTAGTATTATTACGGTACTGCTAAAAATCAGACAATTGAAAAAACTCAATGCGCGGTTAAACGATTTCACAATGTGTATGAACTGTTGTCATTATTTGGACAATAGTTACGGTTACTATTCACCAAATGCTTTTTTATACCCAACCGCCGTTCCTATAAGAGCAGCCGCTGGTATACCATATGTTTTCACAACATATGTTGTCTGTTCAGCAACATCTTTTAAGAGATCCCAGTATTGTCGCAATGCGTTAACTTTTGCTGCATGGGCTAATCCCCATGCGCCAGTTTCAATAATGCCACCCATACGTTTCTCATAAGCCTTTCCTTCTTCGCTCTCCCTGTACGTTTTTTGCGCGCTAACGTCGTCTTGAATAGCACGTAGATTAAGTGTTAGCTTGTTATTAAATGATATGACTATATCTTGAAAACGACTTACCTCGTCTCCCGCATGCGATAATTGTACCAGAAGTTGTCCAGCATATTGAGCCTGGCGCAACAACTCTTGTATACCATTTTCCACTGCCATAGGAGAGACTGTTTGCCAGATCATATCATCGACCATCCTATGCTGGATCGCTCTGAGAGAGTTAAAATTGCCTATCTCAGTAGTGGCAATAGAGAGTGTTTTACAATAATCAACAAATTTTTGCACCTTATTCCACACTCCTAATTTGATACGCGGGTAAAGAACTTTATAGGCAGTAAGACCCACCGCCGTTGCTCCTGCTGCTGCTAATAAGTATTGGTCTTTAGGAAGCCACTGCGAACTGTTAAACACCGTAGGAAAGTATTGCGATGCAAAAAAATTTTTTATGTAGATGTTCGTAGTATCTGCAGCTTGGTACGCAGCAGTTGCTGCTGTATATGTACCGTAAGCAGCTGCACCTGCAACTGTAGGTGTTCCCAGTCTTCCCATCCATAAAAATTTCCATCGATTCACGTCAGATTGAGTAAGGTTAGTGTGCCTTTTGATCTCTTTTACTACCAGAGTATCATCATATGCATACTTCATGCTATGAATTGCATGCGTAGATACAAGCGCTACAATGAATGTTATATAGTACATTTTCATAATTAATCCTTAAAGTTGACTGCTTTGATTAATGGCAACTCTCTAGCAATAATTTTACTCTATTTGAAATTTTACACATTTATTGAAAGACAAGTCAAGACATTGACATAATTACAACTAAAACTATACTAAAATTTATAATTTATATTTTATTAAAGGCATTTTTTATGAAAAATTGGTTACGATCGCCACTCTTTTGGATCTTCACAACACTTTTTTCCCTTGCATGTTACACTTTCTCTTTTTACTTTTTTCCTAAAACCTTTCCTCTTATACATCTTACTATCAGCATGGACCGCAACCAAGCACTTACAACTGCTGATGAGATGGGAAAAAAATATAATCTTGGTCCTCAAGGTCATCGTACCGCTGTTATGTTTCATACTGACACCTTTACAAAAACATTTGTAGAACTAGAAGCTGGTGGAAAAGATGCATTAACTACTATGATGGAGAAAAACCTCTTCATGCCATACACATGGAAAGTACGACATTTTCAAGAATTTGAAAAAAATGAAGTAGTATTCAATTTTACTCCAGACGGAAGAGCGTATAGTTTTAAAGAAACGCTTTCAGAAAATACGCCTGGCAATAACATCTCCACTCACGCTGCGCAAGAAATAGCAGAAACGAGTGCGCATAACTATTGGCATATCGACTTTACCAATTATCGTCTAGTAGAAACATCAGAAAAGACACAACTCAGTCTTCGTATTGATCATACTTTTGAATATGAACGCACCGATTACACTGTGGGTGAGGGTTTTTATAGACTACGAATTATCGTGAGCGGCGATAAAGTAACAGAGGTATCATCATATATTAAAATACCTGAAACATTTACTCGTCGGTATGGTGAAATGCGCTCAGCAAATACTACTATTGCTTCTTTTGCTCAAAGTGCCATGCTCTTATTGTATATATTCATCGGATGTGGATTGGGATTATATTATATGATGCGCAAGAAATGGCTTTTATGGAAGCAAGCGCTACGATGGGGTATTTTTATTTCAGCAGCAATAACTCTTGCAAGTATCAATCAATTACCTTTCTTATGGATGTATTATCAGAATGCACTTTCAGTACAGACCTATTTTATGCAGCTATTATTGAATTTCTTTCTATCTTTCTGCACACAAACATGCTTTATAACAATTGTTATCATGACAGCAGAGAGTTTAACGCGCTATGCGTTTGGTGAACATCCGCAGCTCTGGTCCCTCTGGATCTCCCGTAATAGTTCATCATATTCTGTTCTTGGAAGAACTTTCGGAGCATATCTTCTCGTTGGTATTAATTGTGCTTTTGTTATTGCTTTTTATCATGTATCAACACGATATTGGGGTTGGTGGATTCCTTCAGAAATGTTATTTGATCCTAATATTCTTGCAACATATCTGCCCTGGTTTGGCCCCTTAGCCCACTCATTACAAGCAGGTTTTTTAGAAGAGTGCCTTTTTAGGGCTATTCCATTAGCAGGAGCTGCTATTATAGGTAAGCGCTATGGCAAGAAAAACATCTGGGTGGGCGCTGCATTTATTATTCAGGCAATAGTCTTTGGTGCCGCACATGCTAACTACCCGACCCAACCTGCATATGGAAGAATCATTGAATTATTACTTCCTTCTTTTATATGGGGCGCAGTCTACCTTCGTTTTGGACTACTTACAACTATTATTACGCACACGGTCTATGATATTATATGGTTTTCTCTCTCTCTCTTTATCTCTACAGCTCCATACGCATTACTCTATAAAATCATTATTGTAGTCTGCGCTCTTCTGCCATTGTTACTCGTATTATATGCTCGTTCTCGGCATGGTTCATGGTTATCACTCGATAATATATATCGCAATGCTTCATGGCAATCAGCAGATAAAGAAAGCCATCAACCAGACGAACAGAATACTACATCTGACAATACAACCTACTCGCCTGCACATACATACACGCACATATCAACTATCAGGATGCTATTTTTTGGGATTACAAGTATCTGCATATGGATCTATTTTACCCCATTTACACACAATGGAAGAGTAGTCACACAGACAAGAACTGAAGCTGTACAAGAAGCTCAAGAATTACTCAATAGAAAAAACATTTCTCTTTCTTCATTGAAAACGTTACCACTCTTTTTCCATGATTATAGATTAATTCCTGCACTCCACATGCAACACGCATTCATATGGCAAAAAGGGTCCCCTGAGCTCTATCAAGAACTGCTAAATACTTACTTACAACCCACACATTGGACTGTACGCTATGCACAATTTGAGGGAGATCTTACTACACGCGCAGAAGAATATTATATATTTTTATACGACCAAGAACGTTTTTTACATGTTCTACCAGAATCAACTCCTGGAGTATCTTTAAGTAAAGATGAGGCACGCGCACTTGCCCATACTCATATCAGTACTCATTATAGTATTGATCCGCTCACACTCACTGAATTTTCTGCTAAAGAAAAACAACTACCCGCACGTAAAAACTGGTTCTTTGTATTTGTTAATCCAGCAATAGACATCCCGGATAATGGGCAAGCACGTATTAATGTACTCATTGCTGGTGATTCTGTAGTCGACTGCGCTCGTATTATACATGTCCCTGAAGAATGGGAACGAACAGAGCAGAATAATAAACAGAGACAATCTCTCATTCAAAAACTATTCACTATTGTATCAATGATCATAGGACTCTATCTAGGATACCGGTATAGATCAACTATGATAGATAGCACCCTCACTTCAAAGTATGTTTTCTGGTATATCTTTTGTGGCATATTCTGCATTTCAATACTCGATGTACTCAATGCATGGCCTTCAATAATCGGATCGTTTGTTACCTATGAACCCTGGTACAACCAGATTTTTCAAAAACTAATGAGCTATTTTCTACTAGCTTGTGCACACGCAACATTGTTTGGATTTTTTATAACATATTACTTACGACTAAAAAATACCTACTCTCTCCCAATAACTACTTCAACATATATATATGGCGTAATAAACGGCATATCATATGCAGCTATACACTCAATAATCTATTATATTCTTCCACAAACAATTCCTGTATTGCCAGATTATGCATCCCTCACGGGAACTATCCCATTACTGGGAGGGATTACACGGCATCTACTTACGTACGGATACATTGCAATCTGTTATACAGTTCTTGGTACTTTCGTAGCAAAATCACTTAACTCTGGTACATGGATGCGTATATTACTCTTCTTTTTTGTAATAATGCAGGGAGTAATGAGTATTGCTATTCCATCACTATCGTCATTACCGCTGTGGTCTATCTGTGGATTGATTAATGGAGTTGTATTACTCCTGATGTATATGTCTCTTTTTAGATATAATCCAATGCTTATTCCGAGCGCTATAAGCGGATATTATAGTCTATTACTATTAAGACAATGCATGTTTAATGCATATCCGGGAGCACGCATAGAATGTATTAGCACTATAATCATTATATGTATAGTAACTATGATTTTATCTCGCTATTCATCAATAAAAAAATATACTCAATAAAAACTAATACTAGGCATAGATCATTGTTTTTATAGATATAAAAAAAAATTCTTGTTTTTGTAACAATAATTTTTAGATTATAAAAATCTAGATAAAACATATGTCAAAAATAGTAAAAAAAAAGGAGAGTAAAAAAAACATCATAATAAAAAAAATAGTAATATAGTATTGTTTAATATCATGTGTTTAAAAAAAAGGATTTATATGAAACACATAACAAATGCTCTTTATGCTATCGCATTATGTGCCTCAATTTCTGCAGTAGCAAAAAATATTGACTCGAAAGAAGTGCAAATTCTTCTTGCACCTGGTCAAGATTGGTCACAATATGCTGCAAACATTGGTGGAGAAATAACAACTGATCCTACTATAGCTCTTCCTGCTGGTGCATCTTTATTTCAGAGTGGTCTTATTTTACCAAAAGGCACTATTAATTTAAATCAACAATCTTTCTTAGTTGATCACAATGGAAATACAATAGATCCTGACATGGCAATTGGAACATTTAGTAATAATAGTAACGCTCTTGTACCTTTTGATCCACAAGATCTTCCTGATCAAGGAACTGTACTCAATCAATCATCAAGTCTTTTTGCATTTAATAGCAACAGCATGAATACTCCAAATCAATTATTGGCTAATGGAACTCAGACATTTGTTAATTCAGATAGATCTAACTTAAACATGAGCATCAATGGTGCATTTGGTAAAAATGAATCTTTAAATGGTACAAATGCTCGCGCAGAACTACATGTTGCTCCAGATGGCCAATCTTCAGTATTAGTAGTTAAATTTGAAAAAAAGATTAAAGCACAAACTCCATAAGATTCTACAGCATATTTTTAAGAGGGAGCCTATTAGGGGCTCCTTTTTTATTTTTAATCGTCTGGTATAAAATATCTTCTAGTTCATGCATAACTACCGAAAGGTGAAATCGATTCCTGACTGTTTCTCGTGCTCTAGATTGCATCCTGTGCCATACCTCTGGATGTGCAAGAATATGAAGAATTGTATCCGCAATCGCTTGACTATTTTTTTGAGGAACAAGATACCCAGAAACAGAATGCTCTATTAGTTCTGGTGTGCCCGCATGCCATGAACCAATAGTTATTAACCCCATAGCCATCGCTTCTTTTAAAGCATTAGGAATTCCTTCTTCGTTTCCATTCGATCCCGTGATAGAAGGTAATAAAAAAATATGTGCTCTTTCCAATAGCTCAATAACTTCATCTTGTGTTTTCCAGCCGCACAAAATAATATTATTTTTCATTCCAAGTTTTTCTATCAACTGAGTAAGTAATGCCCGTTGCTCGCCCTCACCAACTATATAATACTTACTATTAGGATGCCTACGTATTATCTGCGCAACACCTTCAATAGCAAATTGCAATCCTTTTTTTTCTACTAACCGGCATACTGAAATGATCGAAAGTGCACCTGTTTTTGGTAATATTCTCTCTTTAAATCGAAAACGATCACAATTTATAGCAGAGTAGTGAACAGTAATCTTTGTGTGCTTACAACCACATCTTTGCAATAATTTCTTAAAATACGTACAGACCGGCAAAAAAAGATCTCCTCTATTAAATAGTCGTATATACTGATGAGGATGTTTTATAATTCTCGTTGTTATATCCGCGCCACGTATACAGGTAATTACTATTTTATTTTTTAATATTCTCTGGATCTTAGGCATATCAAAGAGCTTTTTACCCATCTGTCCAAATTCACATAATATAACATCTGCTTGTGCTATCATACCCGCTAAATTTTTTTTATAACTAATACGATTGAATAATCTATATTTTTTAAAATCATCAGGCGTGTATTTAGTAGAATATTTATGAAATGAAAAAATACGGACATCATGGCCACGATCAATAAGACTGGTAATCTTATTTAAGATAAACGTTTGCGATGGAACAGGAAAGTTATTAAGAACAAACAAAATTTTCAAAGGGCCCTGAGCATTACAACTATTCCAGAATATAAACAGGAAAATAAAAATGTTATACTGGCTCATAATAAGCTCCTTTTATATCATAATTCTTTTTTAAGCCACTATTAATAATTTTATTAAGCGATCCTATTACCTTACGAACATTTTTCCAGCTTTTAGCAATCATACTAGAATAGTGGTTAAGCTTTTTCTTAACGCTTGGTGTGTATAATCTATTTCCTGAAACAAAGCCTGCTTGGACTGCATATGAATGTAATTTTTTAATGATATGCTCTGATGTATATTTTTTTGCTAATAAGCATAATGTTTTACGGAGTTGAATGAGCGCATTAACCTCTTCTATCGTAAACGATATTGAAGAATCCTGTATCATCATCTCTAATTT
>Ga0307409_100000189_pt1 | contig 24166 bp, 22 predicted proteins | sample 322Ometagenome_2_FD_203888 | JGI IMG/M metagenome (GOLD analysis project Ga0307409, IMG submission 203888) | Maize rhizosphere microbial communities from greenhouse at UC Davis, California, United States - 322HYB-O-2 | ecosystem: Host-associated > Plants > Roots > Rhizosphere > Soil | place... | reverse complement strand
GGGCGCCGTCGAACGCGCTCTGCATCGCCAGGTACACGCCCGACGAGAAGACCGGGTCGACGAACGCGTAGGCATCGCCGATCATGAGGAAGCGCTCGCCGCTGCTCTTCGCGCTCGCGTACGAGTAGTTGCCGGTCGCGTAGACGCGGCCGTCGACGAGCGACGCGTCGGCGAGCCTCGCGGCGAGCGCCGGGCACATCGCGATGGTGTCGGCGAAGAACTCGGGCAACGGCTTCTTGCGCGACTTCAGGTAGTGCGGCCAGCAGACCGCGCCGACGCTCGTCGTGCCGTCGGCGAGCGGGATCAGCCAGAACCAGCCGTGCTCGAACCAGAAGATCGTGATGTTGCCTTCGAGCTTGCCCGGCAGCCGCTCGGCACCGGTGAAGTGGCCGTACAGCGCCGAGCTGTTGTGGCGCCTGTTCTTCTCCTTGCAGCGCAGCTGGTTGGCGAGCAGCGTGTCGCGGCCGGACGCGTCGACGATGAACTTGGCGCGCCATTCGCGTCGCGTGCCGTCCTCGAGCTCGACCTGCGCGAGCGCGCCTTCGGCATCGAACGCGACCTCGCGCACGCGCTGGCCCTCGAAGGTGCGCGCGCCCTTCTTCGCGGCATCGCGAAAGAGCAGCTCGTCGAGCTCGGAGCGGCGCACCTGCCAGGCGTAGGGCATCGACTTGTCCCACGCCTCGCCGAACTCGATGAACTGGCGATGCTCGTGGTCCGGCGAGACGAACTCGACGCCGTACTTCTGCATGCCGATCGCCTCGACCTGCTGGCGCACGCCGAGCTTGTCGAACAGCATCGCGTTGGCCGGCAGGAGAGACTCGCCGATGTGGAAGCGCGGGTGGTGCGCCTTCTCGACGACGACGACATCGCGCCCGGCTTCGGCGAGCAACGCCGCGATGGTCGAGCCCGCCGGCCCGCCGCCGACGACGAGGACGTCGCATTCGAACTCCGCGCCGGCTGCGGCCGGCTCGGCACGGGAGGACAGGGGCTGCACGGGCCAGGGTCTCCAGTCAGCATTCGGGCCCGCGCCCCGGTCCCGACGAGGCGGCGATCCCGCCGATGAGGGCGGGATTTTAGTCCGCAGCCCGGCCGGCTCGCCCCGCTCCTGCCGGGCGGGAGTTCGCTTCGACCCAGGCGCGGTAAGGCGCCCAAGCACGCTCGACCGGAATCGCGTGGATCGCCGGCAACTCGTAGGAGTGGAGCTCGCGGATCGCCTGCTCGGCGGCCTCGTAGGCCGCCGTCGCGACCTTGAACAGGACGCGGAACTCGGCATCGTGCTCGACCTTGCCCTGCCACGCGTAGATGCTGTCGATCGCCGAGATCTGCGCGCACGCCGCCAGGCCGCGCTCGACCAGCGTGCGCGCCAAGCGGCTCGCCTCGTCGCGATCGGCGACGGTGGTGACGACGAGAAGGAACGGCGCCATTCCCGAAGGCGAGGCAACCCGCGCGCCTACTCGCCGAGATAGGCGGCGCGCACCTTGGGGTCGGCGAGCAGCGCCTTGGCGTCGCCGCTCATCGTCACCTCGCCGCTGTCCATCACATAGCCGCGCGACGCCAGCTGCAGTGCCCGGCTCGCGTTCTGCTCGACGAGCAGGATCGTCGTCCCCTGGCGATGGATGTCGTCGACGACCTCGAAGATCTTGTCGACCATGATCGGCGACAGCCCCATCGACGGCTCGTCCATGAGCAGGACCTTCGGCCGCGCCATCAGCGCCCGGCCCATCGCCAGCATCTGCTGCTCGCCGCCGCTCATCGTCCCGGCGAGCTGGTGGCGCCGCTCCTTCAGGCGCGGGAAGATCGTGAAGACGCGCTCGATGTCGGCGGCGATCTCCTTGACGTCGTCGCGAACGAATGCTCCCATCTGCAGGTTCTCGACGATCGTCATGCGCGAGAACACGCCGCGGCCTTCGGGAACCATCACCAGGCCTTGCTCGACGAGGTCCCACGGCCCCTGGCCGCGGATGCTCCGGCCCATGAATTCGATCTCGCCGCCGGCCGCCGCCTGGGTGCCGGTGACGGCCTTCAGCGTCGTCGTCTTGCCGGCGCCGTTGGCGCCGATCAGGCTGACGAGCTCGCCCTCGCGGACCTCGAACGAGACGCCCTTGACGGCCTGGATGCCGCCGTAGGCGACGCGCAGACCGGTGACGCGCAGCAGCGTCTTCGCCGTGGTCGCGGCGTCGGGGCGCGTGGCGGACGCGGTCGTGTCCATGGTCGTCAATGCGCCGTGTGACCGGCGCCGAGGTAGGCTTCGATGACCTTCTCGTTGCGCTGCACTTCGGCCGGGGTGCCTTCGGCGATCTGCTTGCCGTAATCGAGCACGGTGACGCGGTCGCACAGGCCCATGACGAGCTTGACGTCGTGCTCGATGAGCAGGATCGTGCGGCCGTCGTTGCGGATACGGTCGATCAGCTCGCGCAGCGTCACCTTCTCGGTCGTGTTCATGCCCGCCGCCGGCTCGTCGAGGGCGATCAGCTTGGGATCGGTGGCGAGCGCGCGCGCCACCTCGAGCCGGCGCTGATCGCCGTAGCTGAGGGTGCGCGCCTTGAACTCGGCGAAGCCGCCGATGCCGACGTACTCGAGGAGCTCCTGTGCGCGCTGCGCGATCGCCGCCTCCTCGGCCTTGAACCCCGGCGTGCGGAAGATCGCGCCGACCAGGCCCGAGTGCGTCCGCACGTGGCGGCCGACCATGACGTTCTCGAGCGCCGTCATGTCGGCGAACAGGCGGATGTTCTGGAACGTGCGCGCGATGCCGGCCTTCGCGACCTCGTGCACCGCGCTCGGCCGGTAGGGCTTGCCGCCGAGCTCGAAGGTTCCGGAGTCGGGCGTGTAGAGCCCCGTCAGGACGTTGAAGAAGGTCGTCTTGCCGGCGCCGTTCGGCCCGATCAGCCCATAGACCTGGCCGACTTCGATCGTGATGCCGACGTCGGAGAGTGCCTGCAGGCCGCCGAAGCGCTTCGAGACCGACGTGACCTTGAGGATCGCTTCGCCCATCGCCGCGCGTCACTCGGTCGGCACGATGTGCGTCGCCGGCGGCGGGATCTGCTTGCCGGGCGCGATGTGCGTGTGCGTCACGCTGGCGGGCAGCTCGCCCTGGGCGACGCCCGGCGGCGGCGCCGCGGCCGGCGCGGGCGCGCGCTCGCGGACCTTGCCGTGCTCGGGCGATGGCCACAGGCCCCGTGGCCGCGACAGCATGATGCCGATCATCGCCAGCGCGATCAGCAGCTGGCGCAGGATCGAAGCATCGAGGCGGCCGTCGGTCATCTGCTGCAGCGGCCCGGCGACGTAGCGCAGCACCTCCGGCAGCGCGGCGAGCAGCAGCGCACCGACGATGACCCCCGGCAGGTGGCCGATGCCGCCGAGGACGACCATGGCGACGACCATCACCGATTCCTGCAGGCTGAACGACTCCGGCGAAATGAAGCCCTGGAAGCTCGCGAACATCACGCCCGAGACGCCGCCGAACGTCGCGCCCATGCCGAACGCGAGCAGCTTGAGGTTGCGGGTGTTGATCCCCATCGCCTTGGCCGCCGTCTCGTCCTCGCGGATCGCCATCCAGGCGCGGCCGATCCGGCTCTGCTCGAGCCGGTAGCAGATCAGGACCGCGAAGACGACGAGGAGCAGGAACAGGAAGTAGTAGTTCGTCACCTTCGGCCATTCGAGGCCGAAGAAGTCGTGCGTCTTGCCGAGCGAGAAGCCGAACATCGAGATCTCGTCGATGCCGGTGATCCCCTTCGGACCGTTCGTGATGTTGACCGGCGCATCGAGGTTGTTCAAGAAGACGCGGACGATCTCGCCGAAACCGAGCGTCACGATCGCCAGGTAGTCGCCGCGCAGCTTCAGCGTCGGCGCGCCGAGGAGCACGCCAGCGCCGGCGGCGACCAGCGCGCCCAGCGGGATGACGACCCACCACGGCGTGTGCAGGCCGTTCGGAAACGCCGCCGCGATGGCGGGGAAGGTGTCGACGAGCTGCGGCGAAGCGAGCAGGCCCAGCATGTAGGCGCCAACCGCGTAGAAGGCGACGTAGCCGAGGTCGAGCAGCCCGGCATAGCCGACGACGATGTTGAGGCCGAGCGCGAGCAGCACGTAGAGCAGCGCGATGTCGATGATCCGCACCCACGCGTTGCCGGCCATCTGGACGACGAACGGCAGCACGCACAGGAGGACGCCGGCGATCAGGAACACCGCCAGCTTCTGTTGCCGAGTGGCTTCGGCGAAGCGCGTCACGGCCGCACCTCCGTGCCCCTCACGCTCGATCGGCGACGCGCTCGCCGAGCAGGCCCTGCGGCCGCAGCGTGAGCACGAGGATGAGGACGACGAAGGCGAAGATGTCCTGGTAGTGGCTGCCGAGGACGCCGCCCGTGAAGTCGCCGATGTAGCCGGCGCCGAGCGACTCGATCAGGCCGAGCAGGATGCCGCCGACCATCGCGCCGGCGAGGTTGCCGATGCCGCCGAAGACGGCGGCGGTGAACGCCTTCAGGCCCGGCAGGAAGCCCATCGTGTGCTGCACCGAGCCGTAGTTCGCCGCGTACATGACGCCGGCGAGCGCGGCCAGCGCCGCGCCGATGACGAAGGTCGCCGAGATCACCGTGTCGGGCCTGACGCCCATCAGCGCGGCGACGCGCGGGTTCTCCGCCGTCGCCCGCATCGCCCGGCCGAGGCGGGTCCGGTTGACGAGGTACATCAAGCCCGTGAGCGTGATGACCGTGGCCGCGAGGATCAGCAGTTGCACGTTGTTGATGACGGCGCCGAAGACGACGTGCGGGTCGCCCGGCAGCAGGATCGGATACGACTTGTAGTTCGGCTTCCAGATGATCATCGCCAGCGTCTGCAGCAGCAGGCTCATGCCCATCGCGGTGATGAGCGGCGCGAGGCGCGGCGCGTTGCGCAGCGGCCGATAGGCGATCTTCTCGATGGCGAAGTTGAGGACCGCGCAGACGACGACGGCGGCGGCGAGCGAGATCAGGAGCAGCGCCCAGCCCGGCAGGCCGAGGCCGGCGAGCACGGTGACGACGGTCCAGCTCGTCAGCGCGCCGACCATCAGCACCTCGCCGTGCGCGAAGTTGATCAGGTTGATGATCCCGTAGACCATCGTGTAGCCGAGCGCCACCAGCGCGTAGACGCTGCCGAGCACCAGCCCATTGATGATCTGCTGGATGAAGGTCTCCATGCGCGCCGACTCTATTAGCAATTCGCTTGCCAACGGCTAGGGACTGGCCCCATGGCTCCGGGGCCGCGTGCACAGCCCCTGTACCGGCGGCGGTTGACTTCCCGGCCGATGTGGACAACGCTCGCGCGCAAACGACGAGGAGACGCCATGACATTCCAGGGCAAGACCGTCTTCATCTCGGGCGCCAGCCGCGGCATCGGCCTGGCGATCGCCTGTCGGCTCGCGCGCGAGGGCGCCAACGTCGTCCTGGCGGCGAAGACGGCCGAGCCGCATCCGAAGCTGCCGGGGACGATCTTCAGCGCCGCCGAGCAGGTCGTCGCCGCCGGCGGCAAGGCGCTGCCGGTCGTCTGCGACATCCGCGACGAGCAGCAGGTCCGGGCGGCGGTCGAGCAAGGCGTGGCCGCGTTCGGCGGCATCGACGTCTGCGTCAACAACGCCAGCGCGATCGCGCTCACCGACACCTTGTCGACCGACATGAAGCGCTACGACCTGATGAACCAGGTCAACGCGCGCGGCACCTTCCTCTGTTCCAAGCTGACGCTGCCGCACCTGCTCAAGGCCGCCAACCCGCACATCCTCAACCTGGCGCCGCCGCTCGACATGGATTCGAAGTGGTTCGCGAACCACGTCGCCTACACGATGGCCAAGTTCGGCATGAGCATGTGCACGCTCGGCATGGCGGCCGAGTTCCGCACCCGCGGCGTCGCCGTCAACTCGCTCTGGCCGCTCACCGCGATCGACACCGCGGCAGTCCGCTTCGCGCTCGGCGGCGACGCGATGGCGGCGCAATGCCGCGGCGCCGAGATCGTGGCCGACGCCGCGCACGCGATCGTGTCGCGGCCGGCGCGCGAATGCACGGGCAACTTCTTCATCGACGAGGAAGTGCTGCGCGTCGAAGGCGTCACCGACTTCTCCCGCTACGCGCCGAGCGGCCGCGAAGGGCCTCTGCAAGCGGATTTCTTCGTCCCGGATGCGGTGTTCGAGCGCTCGCCGACCAAGCTCAAGCGCGGCTTCTGATCAGGGCTTCGCCTCCTCGTTCAACCTGCGCAGCTCGGCGAGCCGCTCGCCGATCGAGATCTCGAGGCCGCGCGCGACCGGCTGGTAGAACGACTGCGCCGCCATGTCGTCGGGCCAGTAGCGCTCGCCGGCAGCGAACGCGCCCTCCTCGTCGTGGGCGTAGCGATAGCCCTTGCCGTAGTCGAGCCCCTTCATCAGCGCCGTCGGCGCATTGCGCAGGCGCAGCGGCACCGGCCGCGTGCGGTCGCTTTTGATGTAGGCACGCGCCGCGTTGTAGGCCGAGTAGACGGCGTTGCTCTTCGGCGCCATCGCGAGGTACACCACCGCCTCGGCCAGCGCCAGCTCGCCCTCGGGCGAGCCGAGGCGCTCGTACGTCTCGGCGGCGTCGAGGGCGAGGCGGAGCGCGCGCGGGTCGGCGAGGCCGATGTCCTCGCTCGCCATCCGCACCAGGCGGCGCGCGGCGTAGCGCGGATCGACGCCGCCGTCGATCATGCGCACGAACCAGTAGAGCGACGCATCCGGATCGCTGCCGCGCACGGCCTTGTGCAGCGCCGAGATCGTGTCGTAGAACTGCTCGCCGCCCTTGTCGTAGCGGCGGAGCTGCTCGCCCAGGGCATGCTCCAGCATGCCTTCGTCGATCGCGTCCTGCGCGTCACCGCGTTCGCTGCGGACCGTCGCGACCAGGTTCTCGTAGGCGTTCAGGAGCCGGCGCGCATCGCCGTCGGCGTAGCCGATCAGACGCTGGCGCGCCGCCTCGACCAGCGGCGGCGCCACGAGCAGCGCCTCGGCACGGTCGAGCAGGACGTTCAGGTCGGCGTCGTCGAGCGGCTTCAGCACGTGCACGGTCGCGCGCGACAGGAGCGCCGAGTTGACCTCGAACGACGGGTTCTCGGTGGTCGCACCGATGAAGGTGAAGAGACCCGACTCGACGTGCGGCAGGAAGGCGTCCTGCTGGCTCTTGTTGAAGCGGTGCACCTCGTCGACGAAGACGACGGTCGCGCGGCCGGTGGTGCGCGCCGCCTGCGCGCGCTCGACCGCTTCGCGGATGTCCTTGACGCCGCCGAGCACCGCCGACATGGCGATGAACTGGGCATCGAAGGCGTCGGCCATCAGCCGGGCGAGCGTCGTCTTGCCGACGCCGGGCGGTCCCCAGAGGATCATCGAATGCAGCCGCCCCGACTCGAAGGCGACGCGCAAGGGCTTGCCCGGGCCGAGCAGATGGCGCTGCCCGATCACCTCGTCGATCGTCTTCGGGCGCAGCCGCTCGGCGAGCGGCGCGGCGCCGTCGTCAGCGAAGCCGAGTTCGAGCGAGGTCTGTGGCACGTGTCGGGCCATCGGCGAGGAAGGCGGTCCGATTCTGCCGTGCCCGGCTTCGCGACGCCGGACCTAAGATGCAAGTCGCCGCCCCGCAGCCACCATCGCATGCAGCCGTCGACGTTCGCCGCGATCTCGTCCGTCCTGGTCGAGAACTTCCACGTCGAAGCCGCCGTCGTCCAGCCGCAAGCGCCGCTCGACCAGCTCGGCCTCGACTCGCTGGCGCTGATGGAGTTCGTGTTCGCGGTCGAGGATCGCTTCGACGTCCGCATTCCGGAGGAGCGCCTCGATCCGCGCCAGGCCGGCGTCACGCTCGAGCAGCTCGCGACGCTGCTCGACGAGGCGGTCGCGGCGAAGGCGCGCGGCGATGTCGTCAACGGCTAGCGGCGGCCCGGCGGCGACGGTCGTCGTCACCGGCAGCGGGGTCGTCAGCCCGATCGGCGTCGGCGTCGGTGCCTTCGCGGAGGCGCTGTTCGCCGGCCGGTCCGCAGTGCGCGCCCACGCGGTCGAGCTGCCCGGGCTCGACGTCCCGCTCGTGCCGCTCGCCGCGGCCGAGTTCGATGCCGCCTCGGTGGCCGCACCTTCGCGTCTGCCGCTCGACCGCGCGACCGCGATGGCGCTCGTCGCCGCCGACGAGGCCGCGCGCGGCGCCGGGCTCGCCGACGGCAGCGTCGACGGCGAGCGGCTCGGCGTCTTCTGGGGCAGCGGCATGGCCGGTGCCTCGACCTTCGAGACGACCTGCCGCACCGTCTACGCCGATCGCCGGCGGATGCGGCCGACGAGCGTCGTCACGACGATGCCGAACGCGCCGACCGCCGAGCTCGCGCTGCGCTTCGGCGTCCGCGGCGCCGCCCTCGCGTACGCGTGCGCGTGCGCGTCGTCGGCGGTCGCGATCGGCGAGGCGATGCGGGCCATCCGCGCCGGCTGGATCGACGTCGCGGTCGTCGGCGGCAGCGAGTCGCTGCTGACGCCGGGCGTGGTCGCGAGCTGGCAGGCGATGCGCGTGCTCGCGCCGCTCGCCGCCGGGGTTTCCGCGCAAGCAGCGGCGCGCGCGTGCCGGCCGTTCGCGGTCGACCGCGCCGGCTTCGCGCTCGGCGAAGCCGCGGCGGCGTTCGTCATCGAATCGAGCGCGCACGCGCGCGCGCGCGGCGCGACGCCGATCTGGCAGCTCGCCGGCTATGCGACCAACTGCGACGGGATCCACATCACCAATCCGGACGCGGCAGGCCAGGCGCGCGCCATGCGCGCAGCGCTCGCCGACGCCGGTCTAGACGCTGCGGCGATCGGCCACCTCAACGCGCACGGGACGGCGACGCTCGCCGGCGACGCGGCAGAGGCGGCGTCGATCGCCGCGGTGTTCGGCCCCGCCGGCGTGCCGGTAACGTCGACGAAGGCGATCCACGGCCACCTGCTCGGTGCCGGCGGCGCGGTCGAGCTGCTCGCCGCCGCCTGCGCGATCACCGCCGAGCGAGTGCCGCCGACCGCGAACACCGCCGCCATCGATTCTGCGTTCGAGCTCGATCTGGTCACGGGAGTCGCTCGGTCTGCGCCCGGATTGCGCCATGCGATGTCGAGCTCGTTCGCCTTCGGCGGCACCAACGCCGTGCTGATCGCCTCGCGCTCCGACTAGTCGCCTCGCCTCGACTGCCGATGCGAGGCGCTCGCCGACCGCGCCGCGGCCGCTCGTCAGCCAGGACCTGGGCACATACTGTCGCCGCGATCCTGACGGTCCAGGACGCGATCGCATGACAGCGCACGCGCTTCTCTTCACCGATCTCGTCGACAGCACGGCCATCGTCGAGCGCCTGGGCGACGCACGCGCGGCGAGCATGCTTGCCGAGCACGATCGAAGCGCACGTGCGCTCCTTGCAGTCCACGGCGGGCGCGAGATCGATCACAGCGACGGCTTCTTCCTGCTGTTCGACGAAGCAGTCCAGGCGGCGTCGTTCGCGCTGGCGTACCACGACGCGCTCGCCGCGCTCGGCCTCAGGGCCCGGGCCGGACTGCACGTCGGCCCGGTGACGCTGCGCGAGAACGATCCCCGAGAAGTCGCGCGCGGCGCCAAGGCAGTCGAGGTCGAAGGCATCGCCAAGCCGCTCGCCGCGCGGGTCATGTCGCTCGCCCGCGGCGGCCAGATCTTGCTAACGCACGCGGCGGGCGCTGCGCTCGGCGACGGTCTCGCCGACGTGGCAGCGATCGAGTCGCACGGCCACTATCGGCTGAAGGGGATCGCCGAGCCGGTCGAGATCTTCGAGCTGGGCGTCCGCGATCGATCATCGTTCGCGCCTCCGGGCGACTCCGAGAAGGCGCTTCGCGTCGTGCGCGCGGATGGCGAGTGGCGGCCGGTGCGCGACGTGCGCCACAACCTGCCGCGCGAGCGCGACGCGTTCGTCGGCAGAGCGTCGGACCTTGCCGCGATCGCGAGCCGGCTCGACGGCGGCGCGCGCCTCTTGACCGTTCTCGGCCCCGGCGGCACGGGCAAGACCCGGCTGGCCAGGCGCTACGGCTGGAGCTGGCTTGGCGATTGGCCCGGCGGGGTCTATTTCTGCGATCTCTCCGAGACCCGCACGCTCGAGGGCGTGTTCTTCGTCGTGGCGCTGGCGCTCGAGGTCCCGCTCGGCAAGAGTGATCCCGGCGTCCAGCTCGGCCACGCGATCGCGACGCGTGGCCGATGCCTCGTGATCCTCGACAACTTCGAGCAGATCGTCGGGCACGCCGAGGCGAGCGTCGGCCGCTGGGTCGACCGGGCGCCCGACGCCGCGTTCCTGGTCACGAGCCGCGAGCGGCTGCGCCTCGCCGGCGAGGAAGTGCTGCCGCTCGAGCCGCTACCGATCGCCGCCGAGGGAGTCGAGCTGTTCGCACTGCGTGCTCGCGCGCAGCGACCCGAATTCGCGCTCACGCCGGCGAATCGCGCCAGCGTTCAGCGCATCGTCGCTCTGCTCGACGGGCTGCCGCTCGCAATCGAGCTGGCGGCGGCACGGGTCCGGGTCCTGTCGCCCGCCCAATTGGTCGAGCGGCTCACCGACCGCTTCGGCCTGCTTGCCGGGGCACGCAGCGCTGCCGATCGCCAAGCGACCCTCCGAAGCGCGATCGACTGGTCCTGGAACTTGCTGTCGCCATGGGAACAGGCGGCGCTCGCGCAATGCTCCGTGTTCGAAGGCGGCTTCACGCTCGACGCCGCCGAAGCCGTGATCGACCTCTCGCCCTGGAGCGACGCGACGTCGATCGTCGATACGGTCCAGCTGCTCGTCGACAAAAGCCTGTTGCGCACGTGGGTGCCCCTCGATAAGACCCGCCACGAGCTCGAGGAGCCGTACTTCGGGATGTACCTGAGCATCCACGATTACGCTGCCGAGAAGCTCGTTGCGAGCCGCGCCGGCCTGCAAGACGCTGCCGAGGAACGTCATGGCCGACATTTCGCCGGTTTCGGCTCCGACGAACGCGTGCAGGCGCTTTACCGGCACGGGGGCGGCACGCGACGCCGTGCTCTGACGCTCGAGCTCGACAACCTCGTCATCGCGTGCAAGCGCGCGGCCGCGCACGAGCGCGGCGAGATCGCGGTGGCCACCTTGCGCGCAGCCTGGGAAGCCCTGATGACGCAAGGTCCCTTCGACCTCGCGATCGGTCTCGGCGCTCAAGTCGACGCGATCGAGGAGATCGGGCCATCGCTGAGGGCAGCGGCATTGACGGCCATCGGGCGCGCGAACGTCGCGGCGGGCCGCCTCGAGGACGCGAGCGCCCTGCTCCGGCGCGCCCTCGCGCTGGCGCGATCGGCGAACGAACCGACGCGCGAAGCCGACGTGCTCACCCGGCTGGCGAACGCCGAACGGCAGCAGGGTCGCATGGACGAGGCGCGTCGCCACGCCGAAGCAGCGCTGGCGCTGCGCAGCACGCTCGGCCAGATCGACGGCGTGGCGCTCGCCGAGCTCGGCGTCGTGCAGCGCCAGACCGGAGCGATGCAGGAGGCGCGAGCGACCTACGAGCGCGCGCTCGCGATCGACCGCGAGCTGGGCGACGGCGACGCCGAAGCGAAGGTGCTGAACAGCTTGGCGATCGTCCACGCCGAGCAAGGCAGATTCGATGAAGCGCGCGCCCATTTCGAGAGCGCGCTCGCGCTCAGCCGCAAGCTCGGCGATCGCCGCCAGGAAGGTCTCGTGCTCGGCAATCTCGGAACACTGAACATCGAGCAGGGCCGGCTCGCGGCCGGGCGAGAACAATGCGAGGCCGCGCTCGCCATCCACCGCGACACGGGAGAGCGGATCGAAGAGGGCAATGTGCTCGCGAACGTTGCCTTGCTCGACCAGGACCAAGGCCGCATCGAGGAAGCGCGAAGCAGCTTCTGCCTGGCACTGACGATCGCACGCGAAACGGGCAATCGCCGCCAGGAAGGAGTCGTCCTCGGCCACCTCGGCGCTCTCGAACGCGAGCTGGGGGAGCTCGATGCAGCGCGCTCGCACTACGACCAGGCGCTCGCCATCCATCGCGCCGTCGGCAATCGCCGCTACGAAGGCGTGGTGCTCGCGCAGCTCGGCGATCTGCTGGCGCGGCAAGGTCGACGGGGAGAGGCGCGCGCCTTGCTGGCCGAAGGCGAAGCGCATCTGCGCACTGTCGATGAAAAGCTCGAGCTGGTCGCGCTTCTGTGCTTGCGCGGTCGGCTCGAGCTCGCCGACGACGAGCCGGAGCGCGCCCGGTCCTCCCTCGTGGAGGCGAACGACAGCGCCGAAGCCCTGGACCTCGACCCGGACTCCAAGCTGTGGAAGGAGATCGCCGCGCTGCGCGAGGCGATCGATGCCGCGCCCCCTACTGCTCGATGACGTCGGCGCCGGCCGGAACGGTGAAGCGAAACGTCTCCGCTGCGATCGGCACGTTCGCCGCGAAGGCGTTGAAGCGGAGCAGCGACGTCTGGCCGAAGCTGTCGACGATCTCGAGGGCGGCGAGCTCGCCGCCCTTGAAGCCGACGCGCACGGACTGAAACGCGCCGTCCTTCGCCTTCGGCTTCGCCTCGACCCATTCGAGGCCGTCGCGAGGCGGCAGATTGGCGAGATCGAAATCGCGCTCGAGCGTGCCGCCGGCGAGGAGCGCCGCCGGCGTCGCGCCGAGCGCCTGGCCGAGCTTCCTGCTGCTCACCTGGTTGAGGTCGGCGTCGTAGATCCAGACCTTCTCGCTGTCGCCGACGATGGTCTGCTCGAACGGCTTGGCGTAGGCGAAGCGGAAGCGGTTCGGCCGCGAGAACTCGAAGCTGCCCGACGACGTCTTCTTCTTCGCCCCGTCGGGCGACGTCACGGTCTGCGTGAACGTCGAGCGGCCGCTCTTCACGTCGCGCACGAAGGCGCGCAGCGTGTCGACGGGATCCGCGTGGGCGGCCAGCGAGACCGCGAGCGCCGCCGCCAGCACGAGCGCGCGCTTCATTCCGCGCGCGCCGGGACGAGGATGTCGCGGTTGCCGTTCGATGCCATGGAGGTTACGAGCCCGGATTTCTCCATTTGTTCCAGCAATCGGGCGGCCCGGTTGTAGCCGATGCGCAGGTGCCGCTGGACCAGCGAGATCGAGGCGCGCCGGTGCTGCAGGACGATCGCGACCGCCTGGTCGTACATCGGATCGCTCTCGCCGCCGCTCGTGCCGGCCTCGCCCGGCGCGTCGCCGTTGTCGCCGTCGAGCGTGCCGCCCTCGAGGATGCCGTCGATGTAGTTCGGCTCGCCCTGGCTTTTCAGGTACGCAACGACGCGGTGCACCTCCTCGTCGCTGACGAAGGCGCCGTGGACGCGAACCGGCGCGCCGGTCCCCGACGGCAGGTAGAGCATGTCGCCCATGCCGAGCAGCGCCTCGGCGCCCATCTGGTCGAGGATCGTGCGCGAATCGATCTTGCTCGAGACCTGGAACGAGAGCCGGGTCGGGATGTTGGCCTTGATCAGGCCGGTGATGACGTCGACGCTCGGCCGCTGCGTCGCCAGGATCAAGTGCACGCCAGAGGCGCGCGCCTTCTGCGCGAGGCGCGCGATCAGCTCCTCGATCTTCTTGCCGATCACCATCATCAGGTCGGCGAGCTCGTCGATGACGATGACGATGAACGGCAGCCGCTCGAGCGGCTCGGGGTTCTCGGGCGTCAGGCTGAACGGGTTTGCCACCTGCTCGCCCTTCTCCGCCGCCTCGGCGAGCTTCTTGTTGTAGCTCGCGAGGTTGCGGACGCCGAGCCGGCTCATCAGCTTGTAGCGGCGCTCCATCTCGCCGACGCCCCAGTTGAGCGCGTTGGCGGCCTGCTTCATGTCGGTGACGACCGGGCACAGCAGGTGCGGGATCCCCTCGTAGACGCTCAGCTCGAGCATCTTCGGGTCGATCAGCAGGAGGCGGACGTCGCGCGCCTCCGCCTTGTAGAGGAGCGACAGGATCATCGCGTTGATGCCGACCGACTTGCCGGCCCCGGTGGTGCCGGCGACGAGGCAATGGGGCATCTTCTGCAGGTCTGCGACCACCGGGATGCCGACGATGTCCTTGCCGAGGCCGAGCGTGAGCTGCGAGCCGGAGTCGGCGTACGCCTGAGAGCCGAGCACCTCGGAGAGGCGGATCGTCTGCCGCTTGGCGTTGGGCAGCTCGAGCGCCATCGTCGTCTTGCCGGGAATCGTCTCGACGACGCGGATCGAAACCAGGCCGAGCGAGCGCGCCAGGTCCTTGGCGAGGCTCACGACCTGCGCGCCCTTGACGCCGACCGCCGGCTCGATCTCGTAGCGCGTGATGACCGGCCCGGGCGACGCGGCGACGACGCGCACTTCGACGCCGAAGTCCTTGAGGCGCTTCTCGATCAGGCGCGACGTCATCTCGAGCGACTCGGCGCTCACGCCCTCGACGCGCTGCGGCGCCGAGTCGAGCAGATCGACCTGCGGCAGCTTGGTGTCGACCAGCTCGCTGAAGAGCGGCTTCTGCCGCTCCTTGACGACGCGCGTGCTCTTCGGCACGTCGACCAGCGTCGGCTCGATGACGAGCGGCAGGTGCTGCTCCTGCAACTCGTGCTCGGCCTCGAGCAGCGCGCCGCGCTCGCGGAGCGCCTCGGCGCCGAGACGCGCGTCTTCGGCACGCTCGATCCGCTCGACCCTGCGCGTGCGCAGCGTTTCGACCCAGGCGCCGATCGCATCGGCGACACGCAGCCACGAGAAGCGCAGCGCGAGCGAGGCGCCGGCGACGAGGACGGCGATCCAGAACACGCCCGAGCCGGCGAAGCCGAGCAGGTTCTGGGTCGCGCGACCGAGCACGAGACCGAGCACGCCGCCGGCATGGCCGCCGGCCACGTGTCCTTCCCACTGGTACAGGCGCGTCCATTCGAGCGAGGCGCTGGCGACGAGCAGCATGACGAGGCCGAGCCACATCGACCAGGCCGGCGCGCTCGTTGCAGGCCGCTCCGGCGGCGCGATCGCGGTCGCTCGCAAGGCCCGGGCGAGCGCGCCGAGCCAGGCGCGCGCGCTCACGACGATCACCCACCAGACCGAATAGCCGGCGACAAAGAACGCGACGTCGGAGAGCCACGCACCGAGAACGCCGACGCGGTTGTGGACCGGCGTGCCGTGGCCCGAGGTCGAAAAGCCCGGGTCGGCGGCGCTGTGAGTCGCCAGGGCGAGCAGCGCGAGCAGCCAGACGACGGCGCCGACCAGCAGCGCGACCTGCTCGCGCCAGTGGGGCGCGAACGGTGCGGCGGGGCCCGGCGGCGGTGGTTCGGCAGCGTCGCCGCGCAAGGAACCTAGAGGAAAGGTCATCGCCGAATTGTCGTCGAGCGCGCGAACGCGGCGGCGCTCGGGAACCGGCGGATCGTGGCCTGGGCCACGGCGGCGATCAACCCGTCAGCTGTTCCTTGATGACGACCCAGCCGTTCTCCTGGGTCTGCACCATGCCGCGTCCTTCGAGGTCCTTCATGACCCGGCTGACCATCTCGCGCGAGGCGCCGACGACCTTGGCGAGATCCTGGCGCGAGACCTTGTTGCGGATGACCTTGACCTCGCCTTCCATCTCCGACATGTCGAGCAGCGTGCGGGCGACCCGCCCGTAGACGTCGAGCAGGGCGAGCGACTCGATCTGGCGGTCGGCGCTGCGCAGCCGCTGCACCAGGCCGCGCATGATCGCGTACGACAGGCTCGAGTTCTCGGGCAGGCAGCGCGCGAACTCGGCGCGGCCGAGGATCAGCATGTCGGTCTGGACCTCCGCGCGCACCGTGGCCGAGTGCGGCTCGTTGTCGATCAGGCTCATCTCGCCGACGTAGTCGCCCGACTGCAGGACGGCGAGGATGACCTCGCGGCCACGCGAGTCGGCGGTCAGGACGCGGGCCCGCCCGGTCAGCAGGATGAAGAGGGCGTTGGACTTCTTGCCATGCTCGACGACGATCTCGCCGCGCCGGAAGCGCCGCTTGACAACGCTGTCGGCGATGCCTTGCGCCTGTTCGTTGGTGAGAAGCGAGAACAGCGGAACGCGCCGGATGAGATCGAGATTCGAGAGCATCGCCATCTGAGGAGCCTTTCTGGTTGCGGGCGCAGCCGCGCCGCCGTGGACTTTTCTCACGCGGGCGCGGTCGCGCTATTGTCACCATTACAAGCGTTGATGCCAGCCCGGATCGCCCGCATGTCAGACTTGCGGCGCCGCTGCCACACCCCGACCACACGATGGCCGACATGCCCTTGCCAACCCATCACGCCCGCGTTCTCATTCTCGGCTCGGGCCCGGCCGGGTACACCGCCGCGATCTACGCCGCCCGCGCGAACCTCAAGCCGATGCTCGTCACCGGGATCGCGCAGGGCGGCCAGCTGATGACGACGACCGACGTCGACAACTGGCCCGCGGACGTCGACGGCGTCATGGGTCCCGACCTGATGCAGCGCTTCCTCAAGCACGCCGAGCGCTTCGACACCAAGGTCGTGTTCGACCACGTCAACGAGGTCGATCTCGCGCGCCGGCCCTTCGTCGCGCGCGGCGACTCGGGCGAATACACCTGCGACGCGCTGATCATCGCGACCGGAGCGTCGGCCAAGTACCTCGGCTTGCCGTCGGAGCAGGCGTTCATGGGGCGAGGCGTCAGCGGCTGCGCGACCTGCGACGGGTTCTTCTACCGCGGCCAGGAGGTCTGCGTCGTCGGCGGCGGCAACACCGCGGTCGAAGAGGCGCTCTATCTCTCCAACATCGCGACGAAGGTCCACGTGATCCATCGCCGCGACAAGTTCCGCGCCGAGGCGATCCTGGTCGACAAGATGATGGCCAAGGTCAAGGACGGCAAGATGCAGCTGCACCTCTGGTCGACGCTCGACGAAGTGCTCGGCGACGACAAGGGCGTGAACGGCGTGCGCATTCGCAGCACGCAGGACGGCTCGACCTCGGAGATCGCCGTCACGGGTTGCTTCATCGCGATCGGCCACCAGCCGAACACCGACATCTTCAAGGGCCAGCTCGAGATGCGCGAAGGCTACATCCTGGCCAGGAGCGGCCTCGACGGCTTCGCCACGATGACGAGCGTCGCCGGCGTGTTCGCAGCCGGCGATGTTCAGGATCACGTCTACCGGCAGGCCGTCACGAGCGCGGGGACCGGCTGCATGGCGGCGCTCGACGCGCAGCGGTTTCTCGAGCAGGCCTAGGACCTGTTCGCCGTGCCGGCGGCACCGGCGGGGACTGCGTCAAGCCGGCGCCAGTACGGCGCGACCAGGCGCCCTCGGCGCGACGCCATCGTCACGAGCGTCGCGCCGAGGACGATGCCGAGAACGACAGCGACGATCGATGCCTCGGCGCCGAAGCTTCCTCCTGAGAGCCACTCGGGCCCGGTGAGCGTGCCGTCGAACAAGCCGCGGGAGCGAAAACCTGACACCGAGACGCCGAAGATTCCGCCCTGCGTGAAGTTCCATCCGGCATGGATGCCGATCGGCAGCCAGAGCCGTCGCGTCAGCACGTAAGCGGCGGCCAGCATCACGCCGGCTTCGAAGGCGATCGCCACGGCGCCCTGCAAGGTCGCCTGCGGATTGACGAGATGAAGGAGGCCGAACAGCGCCGACGACACGATGAAGGCGAGCCACGTCCCAAGCGCGCTCTCGACGATGCGAAAGACGATGCCGCGAAACAGGATCTCCTCGATCACCGCGGTGCCGATCGCGCCGAGGAGAGGCGCGACGACGATCGCGAGATCGTGGCGCCCGACGATCCGGTAGACGCCGAGCCCGGCGAGGGTTCCGATCGTCGCCGTGAAGAAGGCGGCGCCGAGAACGAAGCCGGCGGCGAGCTCGCGCGGCGCGCCGCGCGGATCGAACTCGGTCACCGCCCGCTGCTCGACGGCGACGACGTAGGCGCGATACGCTGCCCAGCCGAGAACCGCAGCGATCGCCGCCGACAGCAGCGCGCCGATCAGCATGCCGCGGGTGCCGGTCAGGCGCGGCGCGAAGAGATGGAGCGCGTAGACCGGCAGCACGAAGGCCAGCGCCAGTGGCACGCGCAGCCAGGCCGAGCGAACGCGCGCGCCTTCCATCGGCCGCATTGTGGAGTGCCGAGGCGGCCCGCACCGCCGGGCTATAATGCTCGGCTTTGCAACCGCTGGGTCGCCACGCGACCCGCCGCATCCCTCATCTCGGAGCTAGCGTCATGGCACGCGTCTGTCAGGTTACGGGCAAGCGCCCGATGGTCGGGAACAACGTGTCCCACGCGAACAACAAGACGAAGCGGCGCTTCCTGCCCAACCTGCAGTACCGCAGGTTCTGGGTCGAGGGCGAGAACCGCTGGGTGCGGCTGCGCGTCAGCAACGCTGCGCTGCGACTGATCGACAAGGTCGGCATCGAGCAGGTCGTCGCCGATCTGCGCGCGCGCGGCGAGCTCTGAGCGAAGGGGAACGAGCATGGCCAAGGGTGGACGCGAGAAGATCAAGCTCGAATCGAGTGCCGGCACCGGTCACTTCTACACGACCGACAAGAACAAGAAGACGACGCCGGAAAAGCTCGAGATGATGAAATTCGATCCGAAGGCGCGCAAGCACGTGACCTACAAGGAAACGAAGCTGAAGTAGAAGGGCAGCGGGGTCGCTGCGCGACCGCTGCTCTTTCGACCCTTTTTGTTTGGTTTGCGGCAGCCTATGCGTGGGCCGCGCGCAGGCGCAGGGCGAACTCCTGGAGGGCGGCGGTGCCGCTTTCCTCGGCCTTCTTCAGCCAGGCCTGGAGGTCGGCGACGAGCTGCTCGGCGGAGACGCCGGTGCGCGTCCACAGCTGCCGCAGCTCCTCGCGCATCGCCACGAGCTTGGCGAGATACGGGCTCGCCGCCAGCGCGTCGGCGACATGCGACCTGACGTCATGCGGGATCTTGTCGTCGTCGCGATGCAGCCAGCGACGCGCGAGGCGCATCTGGGCGAGCCGCCCGGCGGTGACGCCCTCGCTCTTCAAGCGCTCCAGCTCGGCACGGCTGGCGCGGCGCAGGCTGCGCGCGAAATTGGCCATCACCTCGTAGCGGTTGGCGATGATCGCCTCCAGCGTCTTGCCGTCGGCGACCGGCTTGATTGCGCCGAGCTTGAGCTGCGGCGGAACCTTGCGGACCTTGGCCAGGCCGAGCACCTCGAGACCGCGGATGTAGAGCCAGCCGATGTCGAACTCGTGCGGCTTGACCGAGAGCTTGGCCGACGTCGGATAGGTGTGATGGTTGTTGTGCAACTCCTCGCCGCCGATGACGATGCCCCACGGCAGGACGTTGCGGCTGGCGTCGGGCGCCTCGAAGTTGCGATAGCCCCAGAAGTGGCCGATGCCGTTGACGATGCCGGCGGCCGTGACCGGGATCCAGAGCATCTGGACCGCCCAGACCGTCGCGCCGATCGCGCCGAACAGGAACAGGTCGGCGATCAGCATCAAGCCGACACCCTGCCAGCTGAAGCGCGCGTAGAGGTTGCGCTCGAGCCAATCGTCGGGAGTGCCGTGGCCGTACTTGGCGAGCGTCTCCTGGTTCTTCGCCTCGGCGCGGTAGAGCTCGCTGCCCTGCAGCAGGACGGTCTCGATGCCGCGCGTCTGCGGGCTGTGCGGGTCGTCCTCGGTCTCGCACTTCGCGTGGTGCTTGCGATGGATCGCGACCCATTCCTTGGTCACCATGCCCGAGCCGAGCCAGAGCCAGAGGCGGAAGAAGTGCGCCGGGATCGGATGCAGATCGAGCGCGCGGTGCGCCTGCGCGCGGTGCAGGAAGATCGTGACCGCGGCAATCGTGATGTGGGTCGTGACCAGCGTGTAGGCGACGATCTCCCACCCGTTGAAGCCCGAAAAGCCGTGGCTCAGCCAGTCGAGCAAAGCGTAGAAAACCGATTGCAGCACGTCCATCCAGGCCCTTTTTTCGTTCGATTCCGCAGAAGATGTCGATTCTATTCGACGCTCCCTGGGGGATACCCTCTAGAAACGACGGATATCACGGGAAACCGAACTATGGGGACAAAGCCGGCCTCCTCAAGAACGCTGCCAGAGCGCGGCGAAGAAACCGTCGGTTGCATGGCGATGCGACCAGAGACGCATGCGGTCGCCCTCGACGAGCGACTCCGCGCCGGCGACGCCGGCCCGCGCGAGGGCATCGCGCGCGGGGATGCGGAGGAAGCCGCTGCCGGCCTGCCGCTCGAACTCGTCGGCCACCGCCTCGCCCTCGGCGTCGAGAACGCTGCAGGTCGCGTAGACGAGCCGGCCGCCCGGCTTCAGCAATCGCGCCGCAGCGCCGAGGATCGAGCGCTGCGAGACCGCGAGCCCGGCGACCGATTCGCCGCTCTGGCGCCACTTCAGGTCCGGGTGCCGGCGCAGCGTTCCCGATCCACTGCACGGCGCATCGACCAGCACCCGATCGACCTTGCCGACAAGCCGCTCCAGGCGCGCGTCGCGCTCGTGGGCAAGCTGGGCCGGATGCACGTTGGCCAAGCCGCTGCGGGCGAGGCGCGGCTGCAGCGCGGCGAGTCGGTGGCCCGAAACGTCGAAGGCGTAGAGGCGCCCGGTGTTGCGCATCTGCGCGCCGAGCGCGAGCGTCTTGCCGCCGGCGCCGGCGCAGAAGTCGACCACGATCTCGCCGCGCCGGGCGCCGACGAGCAGCGCGAGCAGCTGGCTGCCCTCGTCCTGCACCTCGACCAGACCGTGCTCGAAAGGGTCGCTCTTCTGCAGCGCCGGCTTGCCGGCGACCCGGATGCCGAGCGGCGAATACGGCGTCGGCGAAGCGGCGATCGCGGCGCGGTCGAGCTGCTCGAGCACGGCCGGACGATCGCCTTTCCAGGCATTGACGCGCAGGTCGAGCGGCGCCGGTGCCTCGACCGCATCGACCCAGGCCCAGAACTCGGCGCCGAGTCGACGCCGCACCGGCGCTGCCAGCCACTCGGGCAGGTTGTGGCGAAGCGGCTCGGGCAATGCCTGGACGTCGATCTCGCGGCAGCGTCGCAGCCAGTCGCGCTCGCGCTCGTCGAGGGCGGCGAGCAGCACGCGCTCGTCGCCTCGCCAGGCAAGGATCGCCAGTCGCCGCTCGAGCGACGTGCCGCCCTCGGCCGAGCTCGCGAGGTGGCGCAGGAGCGCGAGCCGGCGCAGCAATCCGTAGGCGCCGTCGGCAAGCACTTGCCGGTCGCGCGCGCCGAGGCGGCGCTGCTCGCGAAAGAAGTCGCCGACGACCCGATCGGCCGGGTGCTCGAAGCGCAGCACGCGACCGACGAGCTCGGTCTGGGCCTCGAGCAAGGCGGCAGGCTGCATCGGCGGAGTCGGTTTGCGGCGCGCTATGGCGCCCAGAGCCACTGGGGCTCTCCGCGCGTCTGCACGACGCGCCCGCCATGCCGCTCGAGCGAGCCCTCGACCAGCCAGCGGATCGCGCGCGGATAGAGGACGTGCTCCTGGGCGAGGACGCGCGCGGCGAGGCTGTCTTCGCCGTCGTCGGCGAGCACCGGGACGACCGCCTGGCCGACGATCGGCCCGTGGTCGAGATCGGCGGTCACGAAATGGACCGTGGCGCCGCTCACCGTGCAGCCCGCCTCGATCGCGCGGCGGTGCGTGTGCAGCCCGGGAAACGCCGGCAGCAGCGACGGATGGATGTTGACGAGCCGGCCGTCGAAGCGGCGCACGAACTCGGCGCCGAGGATGCGCATGAAGCCGGCCAACGCGACGATGTCGGCCGCGTGGCGCTCGATCCGCCCGGCGAGCTCGGCATCGAAGGCGTCGCGCGCCGCAAACGAGCGGTGGTCGACGACCTCGGCGGCGATGCCGCGCGCCCGCGCGAACGCCAGTCCGGCGGCGTCGGCCCGGTTGCTGAGGACGGCGGCGATGCGCGCGTCCCAGCGCTCGCTCTCGCAGGCGCGGACGATTGCCTCCATGTTGGAGCCGCGTCCGGAGACGAGGATGACGATGTTCTTCATCGGGCGCGCAGTGTATCGGCGCGGGCGAGCGCATCCCTAGAATCGAGCGCTCTGTCGAGCCTCCAGCAGATGAGCGATCCCTTCTCTTCGTCGAGCGACGCCGCGGCAGCGGCCGCTGGCACGAGCGCCGCCGGCGCGCGCCGTCGCGTCCTCTCGGGAATGCGGCCGACCGGGGCGATGCACCTCGGCCACTGGCACGGAGCGCTCAAGAACTGGGTCCGCCTGCAGGACGAGTACGAGTGCTTCTTCTTCGCCGCCGACTGGCACGCGCTGACGACCCACTACGAAGAGCGCGAAGTGATCGAGAGCTCGGTCTACGAGATGGTGACCGACTGGCTCGCCGCCGGCCTCGATCCGGAGAAGGCGACTCTCTTCATCCAGAGCCGCCTGCCCGAGCACGCCGAGCTGTTCACGCTGCTGGCGATGGGAACTCCGATCGGCTGGCTCGAGCGCATGCCGACCTACAAGGACCAGATCGAGCGGCTGAAGGACCGCGACCTCGCGACCTACGGCTTCCTCGGCTACCCGCTCCTGCAGGCGGCCGACATCCTGATCTACAAGGCCGCGTACGTCCCGGTCGGCGCCGACCAGGCGCCGCACGTCGAGATCACGCGCGAGGTCGCACGCCGGTTCAACCACCTCTACGGCCGCGAGGTCGATTTCGACGAGCGCGTCCGCACGGCGCTGAAGAAGCTCGGCAGAGATGGCGCGAAGGACTTCGCGGCGGCGCGGCAGGCGTTTCGCGAGACCGGCGACGCCGAGGCGCTGGCGCGCGGCCGCGCGATCGTCGCCGCGAGCGCGTCGCTCGGCGCGAGCGACCGCGAGCATCTCGAAGGCGAGCTGCGCGGCACCGGCAAGACGATCCTGGTCGAGCCCGACGTGCTGCTCACGGAGACGTCGAAGCTGGTCGGCCTCGACGGCACCAAGATGAGCAAGAGCTACGGCAACGCGATCGCGATGCGCGAGGAGCCCGCGGAAGTGACGCGCAAGATCCGCCACATGCAGACCGACCCCGCGCGGGTGCGCCGCAGCGACCCCGGAGACCCCGAGAAGTGCCCGGTCTGGCAGCTCCACCAGGTGTATTCCGATGCGCCGACCAAGGCCTGGGTCGTGCACGGCTGCACCACGGCCGGCATCGGCTGCCTGGACTGCAAGCAGCCGGTGATCGACGCGATCCTGCGCGAGCAGGCGCCCTGGCGCGAGCGCGCCGAGCCGTACCTCGCCAATCCCAAGCACGTCCACTGGATCGTCGAGGTCGGCACCGAGCGGGCGCGCACCGTCGCCCGCGAGACCATGCGCGAGGTGCGCGACGCGATGGGGCTCGGCTACTAGCGAAGTCGGGCGAGCGACGCTCAGCGGCGGACGGCGCGCCCGCGCTTGCGCACGGCAGCCGCGCCGGTGTCCGCGGGCTTTCGGCCGAGCCGGCTCTCGGTGCCGGCGAACAGTCGCTTGAGGTTGGCCTCGTGGCGCCAGATCAGGAGCAGCGCGATCGCCAGGAGAGCGAGCGCGATCGGTCCCGCGCCGTCGGTCAGCAGGTGCCAGAACGGCGCGAAGACGGCGGCGACGATCGACGCCAGCGACGAGTAGCGAAAGAACGCGGCGATGATGAGCCAGGTCGCGAGCGTCGCGCCGCCGAGCAGCGGGTCGATGCCGAACAGCGCGCCGGCCGCGGTCGCGACGCCCTTGCCGCCGCGGAAGCGGAAGAACACCGGGTAGAGATGGCCGAGGAAGGCGGCGACGGCGACCAGGGCGACCGTGCCCTCGCCGAGGCCGTGCGACGGCCCGAGGTGGGCGACCAGCGCGACCGGCACGTAGCCCTTCAGGGCGTCGAGGAAGAGCGTCAGGATCGCCGCCGCCTTGCTGCCCGAGCGCAGCACGTTGGTCGCACCGGGATTGCCCGAGCCGTAGGTGCGCGGGTCGCTCAGCCCCATCGCCCGGCTGACGAGGACCGCGAACGAGAGCGAGCCGACGAGGTAGGCGGCGAGCGCGGCGAGGAACGGCAGGAACGGCGTCATCGCGTCGAGGAAGGAGCGAGAGCGATTCTGCGCCCGCCGGCTCAGAGGGCGCACGAGATCGGCGTCGCGCCGAGCAGCTCGGTCAGGACGCTCGGCGCGATGCCGACCAGATAGCCGCGCCGGCCGCCGTTGATGCAGATCCGCTCGAGGCCGAGGATCGTCGACTCGACGTAGACCGGCATCGCCTTCCTCGTCGCGAACGGCGACGTGCCGCCGACCTGGTAGCCGCTCGCGCGCTCCGCCGCATCGGCGCTGCACGGCTCGACGCTCTTGGTGCCGATCGCGCGGGCGAGGTTCTTGGTGCTCACCTGG
>Ga0307409_100000188_pt1 | contig 24191 bp, 23 predicted proteins | sample 322Ometagenome_2_FD_203888 | JGI IMG/M metagenome (GOLD analysis project Ga0307409, IMG submission 203888) | Maize rhizosphere microbial communities from greenhouse at UC Davis, California, United States - 322HYB-O-2 | ecosystem: Host-associated > Plants > Roots > Rhizosphere > Soil | place... | reverse complement strand
CTATTGATTGCAACCAGATACTCACAGTCCTTAAAGAGTGCTGACTGCTGGGCGATACGCAGCGGCCCAGCTACATGACGCTCATCCACGCCCTCAAAAAGACGGCGGAATCATATATCAGAAACCCCGGATCAGTGCCGCGCCCGAGCATGGACTCGACGGAAACAATGTCATAAGCGAAGACGTTGATGTTACCAGAGCCGTGGGAACCTTGGCGGGGGTACCGCGTCTTAAATTCGTACCCATTCGACTCTGCCGAAATAAGTAGATCGGCCGTCAATCCATATAGGTCGCTGAAATACTGCCGAATCGAGCAACCGGCTCCGCGGTCTTCCTTCGACGTTCGTCAAGATCCACGGTAATACGCTCTGTTAGGTCTTGCTTTCGTGGACGATTTGTCGCTTTGCCTCCCGCGCGTCTTTCAGTTCCTGAATACGATCGACGACGACTTGGAATTGGCCATAGATCTCGGTTACTTCCCGATTCAGTTGGTGAAATTGATCGAGTGCGCCGTGACTCTGTAGCAATGCCGTCAGTTCACCGCGCTCCGACTCAGCGGCTGCTATTGCGGCTTCCTTGGCGTTCCGGCTTTCGCGTAGCCGTGTCACCTCTGATTATAAGTCTGTCGATTGGCGGATATGACACGGTGGAACTTATTTACTTCTTCAAAAGTGTGTGCGAGTTACTCAGTTAAGTGTGTCCGATTTCTTGATACGATTGTGCCAATCTCGACGGGTCGACTTCCTTCCTAACTGACTCCAACTCCTCGGTGTACAGATCGATCCGACGACGGTCAAAGTTCATTTCGGTGGCGAAGCGTTTGCATGAATTGAGTCAGTTCATTTGTGCATCGTTCTATCTCTCTGTCCACGGCGCGCCGGGTAGTTCAAGGCTCGTGTTCGCCTTGCGAGTCGGCCGCGCTCAGTTGGGTGAGTAAGCCCGCCGCTCGCGCGGGCGGCGGGCCAGATGAGCGACGGGCTCCGTCTGTTGTGTAGAGAGTAGCTCGTCGATCATGTTTGATTAGAACATGCTTACGATTCTGATGAAAGTGGCCACGCTAATAGATCTTGGCGGCCGGTTGGGATTAAAGCTTCCGTGCCCGAATCTGGGCCAATTTCACTGGGCTTATTCCATAAAACGCGTCGGGGACCAGCCGTCAGCAATGACGACGCGGCCGCATGTGGCTGGCTTTCGCTTTGCGCAATGCTTTGCGGCGCGGCTGCGATTGTTGATGAGCAGGTCAGATGAATCCCCAAGCGCAGCACTACCTCCGAGTGAGCGCCAGCAGCCCCGTGCTATCTATCGCAAAAGGTTCTTGTTTTCTCTATCCATTCTTGGTCAAGTAACTGACATCTAAGTCGCGGATTTCTCATTTGAGCTATGTTCAACCCCAATTCGATGAGTCATGGGGCCCATGAATATGGTGGCTTTCCCGCCCGTTCAATTCGTTTCTTGGCGCGCCGCGCTGCCCTACGGTGCCAAATGCTCCGCCGCCAACTGTCCAAAGCCGACTTCCGCCGTCGTGTATCGAGATCTTCGGTGAGCGCGGTCCGCAACGCGCTGGCCGTCTCCATCAAATCGACATAACTCTTGTCAGTTGGCCGGTCGCCAGAATGATTGGAACTCCGCAGCAGGGCGAGCGATTTGGTCTTAAATTCACCGTAGCGAGCCCTCGCGCGTCCGGAAAGAACATCCCGCCGTCAGCGTAGTACCACGCTCGCATACTCTTATGCATATCGGACAGGGACATGCGCACTGGATCGCCGCGAGGCCACCGAGATACCAAGGAAGTAGAGGCCCACAGGGCCGGATAGAGCCGCAACCGTTCGTTTCGCAGATTCTCGTCAACTCCTGAACGGGCGGTAATCCAATTGTTGATGAGTGCGAGGATGCCAGCCGTTAGCAGCCCCAGTAGGCTCGTCACGATCACAAGGGTGACCTGGCTAGGCATCAAGACTCCATCAATTGCGGTTCGAGTCCGATGGCAACAGCGGTATCGAAGCTGCCTTCATCGGAAGAATCCATTCGCCCCAACGTGTCATGATCTACTCTTCAGAGTATGCGGGCGTTGAGGCTAGAAGCCACTCCATGATGGTAATACGCAAGCTGTGGACGGTGATATGGATCCGGATTACCAAAACCCTCGAACAAATAACTCACTGACAACGGATAGGTCGTCGTGTAGTATTTCTCCGATAATTCCAGCAGTTCTTCACCAGTATTATCATGAGGACCGCTGATATCTCTCAGTCGATTTTCCTCTCTGAAGCGAAGCAAGGTCTGAATAAACTCGGCTTGCTGCCAGCCAGCATCACCCCATTGTTGAAGCCAGCGATGCTCCACCCTGCTCTCTTCTACAAGTATCCCGTTGTGAACAGCGCCTGTGTGCCAATCGACGGCGCCACTATCTGTCGCGAACTGCTGAAACAACCCGACACTTTCATCGATATATGCAGAATATTTTGCTTCGTCGATTCTTCGCTGCTTGAGCAGCTGGCGAGCAGCTTCGATGATCTGCTGTGGCACCATCGCTGTGTGCCCACCGAGCGCGACGTGACTAGTCCGGGAGTGCAAAGTTCCCGGCACATCCATTGGCTGATTCTGCCAATCAAGCGATATCGGCCTCCAGTCGTTAGTGTAGTTCTCCCAGAGCATTCCGTTTAACCTGTGAAGTTTTCCCAAGATAATATCTAGCTGTTCATTGACGAGCTCTTGTGTTTCTACAGTGCCGAGAATCTCGTTTGCAGCAAGGAGAACAGATGAGAGCGCATAGATCGTTCCATCGTTTCCTTTGACGCCATGCTGCCCATCGTATCGCGAACCAACACCACCCGGATCCTTAAATGATCCGATCTCTTTGTGGTCCGAAGCATCCATTACGTTGCTGTGAATGAAGAACCCACCATTCACTGGGTCGTGGAAATCTCTAATCCACGCGTTCAAATATCGCTCGAAGTCTCTCTTGTAGCTCTCATTACCGGTGGCGCGATATAGGTCTCCAGCCGGCCGAAATGAATATGACCGTGCGTTTACGCGTGACATGTTATCTTCCCCCGCCGCGCTTTTCTGCGGTTCGCCAATTGTAATCGCAGTTGAGTTGCCGTGATCATCGAAATTGCGACTGTGGACGAAATAGTCTCGCTCGCCAAGAAGCTCCTTGCCTCGCCTGTAATTGTCCTCAGCTGCCCGCAAATACTTGTCTGCGCGAACCTTGTCGCTGTCTGCCCGCGCAATTTGGGAGAGCATGACCAATCCGCTAGTTGTGCGGCCCATGTCGAGGCCTGAGGCAAAGTGGTCCACCGCAACGAGCTTTTCTCGTTCCGTCTGGATGTGAAGTGGTAGAAGCCGAGTGACGGAGTCTTTGGCAGCGATGAATTGGTCCATCAGGGAATAGGCTTCAGCTTTGTAAATTGTTTCTTCCGCGATGATGATCTTATCGACGCCGCTCGGTTTCAACATGGCTCGGTCTCCTTGATAAACGAGTGTCACGTCACTGTCGGCTTACAGTCGGTGTCTTCCGGCTAGACCCAACCACGAGATCCTCCGGGTTTCATCGGTGGGTCGATCAAGGACCGTATGTGCTTCCTGTTTTGCTCGAGCCCGGGCCGCGCGCGTCACAAAGACCACGCGACAACTCGAACACCATGGCGTCAGTGTGATCGCGCGATCGTCACATCGGCGTCACGGCGCGTGATCGGGCAGCCGATGAAGGGCTGGCCACGAGCAAAGTTGAAACACCTGAGCGGTTCCGCCGAACACTACCGGCGATCGCGGCGACCTCAGATAGGCAACAACGCACTGTAGTTCTTGGTACATGCTGCCTCAGACAGGGCGAAGTGTCCGCCTACGACCTCGTATTTCGATGTGTGTACGACCTGATGTGTAGTCGGTTCGGCGACTTGAGCCCTTCGTCAGCTGAGCAGCCGTTCGGTTGTCCATCGCCCAAGCAGACGATCCGAAGGGACCTCACGCGCTGAATAATGGCCGGAATCCATAATTGGCGACAGAGCCCGGCGACTCAACGCCGATGAGCTGGCCGAGCACGATGACGACCCGCTGACCGGTTTGCATCGCCGATTCGAGGTGCTGCCTGGTGCCCTTGCCCAGATCGACTGGGGCGATGAGAAATTCCCTCCCGAGCGCTAACTCCGCTGGCTCAGATCGCGAACGGGCGCTCGTAAGCGAGCGCCGACCCTCCGGTGCCGTATGTCGTCAGGGTTGGAACTGCGCCATTGTGGCTACCGAGTTGTTTCAGGCGAGCGATCAACTGCTCACTGTCGCCGTCGTACTTGCCGTCGCCCCAGACCGTCATGAGGTTCGAGGTGAACTCGCTGAGCACGTTGCCGGCGAGCGTGGTTTGCGAATCGAGACAAGCGGCGAAACTGACCACCTTGGCTTCGAGCACGGCCATCTCTTTCGGGCCGACGACGTTGCGTACCGTGTCGTACAGTGCCCTATTGGCGCCCTTGTACGGTGTTTCCCAAGGCAGTAGCAGCTTGCTCTGGCCCAATGCGGCCGCGGCCTCGAGGTCGCCGAACAGTTGGATAACCTCTTTCGACTGTGGGCTGAGCTTAGCGGGCCCGACGGGTTTGAGGTCGTCGGTATTCAGATCATCAGCCATTGCGTCATCGAGCTGTTCCTTGGTCAATGGTTCAGCGCTGCGAACCTCCAGGGGTTCGCTGCTGTGAATGTTCTGCTTGGTGACTGGCACGGTCGCGAGGTCGACTTCGAGCTGCAAGAGGGAACCCTCCAGGTCCTTGAGCTTGATGTCTTTGATCGCCTTTCGGCCAACCTCGACAAGCTGCTTGCCTTTTGCCGCCGTGGCGCTATGGCAGCTGTCGAAAAGCAGGAACACGCGCACCCCCGTACGGAACTCGCCAAGTACCATATGCAACTCGTCGTCGATGAGCATCCTGTCGTACAGGCAGAGGGTTTCGTCCATGCCGTCAGGCTCCTCATCCGCACTGGTATTGGGGATCTGGCCGCCGTGGCCAGAGAAAGCGAAGAGGAAGACGTCACCGGAGAAAAGCGCGTCGGCGATCGCCCGGATCTCCGCTGTTACGTTGGCTACGGTCGCCTCCTGGTTGGTGAGCACGGAGCCGGTGTAACCGAGCCGCTCAGCGAGCCTCAACGTTGCCTTGGCGTCGTTCACGCAGGATGCCAATTCAGCGACTTCATCGCCATAATGGCTGCTGTCTAGCACATTGACACCGATGTGCAGGCTCATGCCGATTGGCTTCCGGATGACCTCGCCGGAATAGATGAGGTCAAGTTGGGTCATCGTCTGTTGCCCGACGAACCCGTCGGCGTACAGGCCGTAGTCTCGTTGGAACGTCTCGACCGCGGCCGCGGTACGGGACCCGTACATGCCATCAACTTGGGCCTGCAGCAGATACGTCTCGCTGAGATCTGCGAGCGCGCTCTGAATGGCTCGAACCGCTCCGCGATGACTCTCCCGCAAGCCGATGGGTCGTGCGTTGGAACTCGCAGCTTCGAGCCGCTCGAGCGTGCTCGCCGTTGTGCGACTCGTAAACCGTCTAGCTTTCAACATCTTTTCCAACCTTTCTCATGGCGGGGGTCCATGTGATCCTCTGCCTGCGTTACCACTGGTACTGCTCGTTTGGTCGAGGGGTGATGGGCACGGTCACACAACCGAATCCGACGATGTTCGCTCCGCGGACAAGATCGACACTTGTGGGCTCTTCCCGTGCCGGAGTCTGCTCGCCATCGGGCCGCCCGGTCTGCGCGATGGCGAGCCGCGCTAACCACTCCGACCGGTCTAACGGAACTTGGAACCGTCGGATCAGCGCAATGTCGCGTGAGCGTTGCACCAGGCCCCCGAGCGGTGGCATCTCAGCTGGAGCACGTGCCACAGGCGGGCGGGCGACAACGCCACCGGTATTGCCCACACCGAGTGGCGCGTCCGCTGGTTTGGCGTTCTGCCGCGCAACCGGGACACCGACCAGGACCCTAGGCCCGAACGGGCCTCTCGGCCAGCGGGGACGAGGTGGTGGTGTTGCGCTCAGGCCGATTATCGTTGCGGCGTACATCGTTTGTACGTACGCCGGGATGGTGCCATTGACGCCATCCCCGCCCGAGACCAGCTCACCGCTGGACAGCTTCCAATCATCGCGCGAGAGCAGCTGCGCAACCGGCCATGGGCGCAGCGTCTCGATTGCCACGTAGGCGAATCGGCATGTTGCAGCGCTCGCGGAAGCGAGCGTCACCGGTGCCGCGGGGAAGGTCCGAGCGGCACACTGGCTGAGCTCAGCGAACGTGACTTCGGCGACGGTCCATGTGGCAACAATGGCTGCGGACAAGGGATAGAACGAGGTCGGTGCGTAGCTGATGTCCCCAGCGCTAATCAGCATCGTTTCATCGAGTTGTGCCCGGCACGACATAGCATCGGCCACCGAGGAACGCGAAGCCAACCTTATGACGTCGGCCAGCGCTTTTTCGACCTCGGTCTTAAAACCGAGCGTAAGCCAATCGCTGAGCGCGGCCTCCTGCGACTCTGTCGATGCTCCGCTGTCCTGCAGCGTCTGAACTACCGATCGCATCTCCAGGTATGAATTGAACTGCGGCGATGGACGAAGGCCGTTCGCTCCGTCGTCGACGTAAAGTACCTTCCGGGCTGCGTCGAGCGCCGCAACTTCGGCGTCGCTAAGCGCCCGCCGGGCGAAGACCATTCGATCGAGCACGTCGGACATCTGTTCCCACAGTGGCGCGCTTGGCCCGAACGGTTCGGCGACCTTGCCTTTCCGCGGTACCAAATTCGCCATCCGCACAAGCTCCGCCTGGCGGAATTCGTCGGACGATTCTATAAGCGGCAGGATCGCGGTAGGGGTGAATTCCACGGCGATTGCCGGCACAGCAGCAAACCCATCGTAGGCGCGATGCTGATCGATCCACGCCGCAATGGCTACGTGAATGCCGAGCGGTTCCACCTTATTCGCCGACCCACTTTTTGATTTCGGGAGATGGGTCCGCCGCTTTCGGAATCTCTGTGCTTAAAAACCCGACCAACTGGATCCCCTTCATCGTGACCGACGATCCATCGAACGTGAACGACGACTCTCCGGAGTTGTTCGTCTGCGCGTACGCCCCACCGATGCAGAACGGCCCGATGCCGATGGCGCCGCCACCGGTTGCCAGGTCGGCATGACGTTTGACATGGTCGGCGACCTCACGGCTGTGGACAGTGAGGTCTCGGACGCATAACGCAGCGGTTGGGTAGGCGATCATCGCGCCGGACGGGTGCTCCGCGCCATCAGAGTGCAACGCTGGGTAACCGAGCTGCTCCCACCCGGGCTTAGGCCGCCACCCCTTCGCCCAGAACCAGTTCGCGTTAAACGCGGGTCGGACGATCTGGACCTGCGTGTAGTCGAATTTAATGCCGAAGGATTTGCCGGTCAGATCGTAGGAGAAGTCCTGGACCCCGCCTCCGCCGCCGGCGGCAATGTTGAAGATCCCTAGTGGGAAGCCAACTGTGGCGCTGCCCGCCCTTGTTGAGCCCGACATCTTGGTGTGCGACTCGACGTGCATCTCTTCGTAGGTGGCCCAGTTCGGATTGCGCGCAAAGCTGCCTGGCACGACCGTCGCCGGAAAGAATGGGTATCCGAATGCACCGTTGACGTTGTTGTCGATATCGACGACATCACTCTTCAGCTTTTCCCACCACAGCTTCATGGAGGTGCCGAGGATGTTGTCGATCGTCGCCTGGGCCGATTCAACGTCGTTCTTGTAGCCACGTCCGACCCAATCCAGCAGCGCTTGCTTCGCACGGGACCGGTAGATGCCGCCGCTGCGGTTCCATTCGATGCGGTCGGCGGCACTGCCGGTCTGCGACCGGGCGAGGCGGGCGGCGTAATCGGCAACGGCGTTCTCGTACTTCGTTCGGTACTCGTCGTACGCAAGCATCACCTTGGACGGGCGAATCTCCTTCCTTTTCTCACCACTGAGGAAATCCTCGACTTCGACCTCCTCCTGCAGCAGATTGCGCATCCGATCGATGATCTTCTTCTCGTTCTCGGTGAGGTCATCATCGGCAACTTCGCAATTGTTCAGCGTGTCGGCGTAGGTCTGCGACAGCGTCCGGCCGGCCTGCGAATAGATGATCTGGGTGTGCTTGTACTTGGCGCCTGGGTCCCGCTCTCGCTTCCAGCGGGACTGTGCAGGGCTAGGGCTCTCCAAGGGAATGAAGTCGACGATCCGAGACCAGTTCTCCCATGTCCCGAGCAAATGGCCTTGGTACATTGCTTTGGCGTCGATTATCGCCTGCGCCCGGTCCGTGCCTGGGTTGTCGCCCATGATCGTCTCGACCAGTGACTTGAAGAACGGCAGCGTCAACGGGGAGGGACCGGCGAACGGGCCAGCTATCGCGAAGTCGAACTCGGAATCATGGAACACCATCGCTGGCATTAGCCAGTTAATGATCGTGTCCTTTGGCATCGGCAACTCGGCATCGCCACCCGTGAGACCTGCGTAAAGCTCGTCGATGACTATGCCCATCAACTCATCCAACTTCATGTCCATGTACCTTTCCTAAGAGGGCGTCGGGCGCGGGACGGCCAGAATCGACCGGCCTGACGAGCAATGAATCGGGTCGTGGGTGACCTCGGCTCTGTGTGGACCGCCGGCGATCTGGGCCCGGCGCGTGCCTGATGACCGCGGCCCAGCGGTTGTGCCGGTTATCGGCCGCCGACGGGGTCGCCGTGCGTGGCCCGGTCAGGGGCAGCCCGAGCAATGCCGCGACAGAGGTGTCGACACCCACAATTGGACGGACGCTGCTTTCGATCTCCTCGAGATACACGCCTGGATAGGTGAACTTCGTGGCCATCGCTCGTCGGCCTTCCTCGCCTCCGTGGCGTCCAGGTACCGCGTTCAATTGGCCAGCCTGAACGAATGTCGTCACGCCAACGTCACCGCGGACACGAGAGAGAGTGAGGCAGCGACCGTCGATGGCTAGCGAGGCGGAGTCATGCTGTTGCGAGAGCTGAGGCGGAGTCATGCTGCTGCGAGAGCTGAGTCCCGACAACGACGCGAGCTACAAGGTCGGCGACGGCACTGCACTGCCAGCGCGGCCCTCGTCAGCGCTGGCAACCACGGCCCGTGGAACCTTCCGACTGACGAAATGCTTCTAATGTTGGTCACCCGGGCTGGCTGACCAGGTTGACGCGTAGAGTCGCGGGCGAGATAGCGCTTGTTGGCGCAATCTCTCGTCTGCTCAAGCCCTGGGTGGTGTGGCGTTCGACGTAGGCGCGGGTGCGCGCGTCCCTGCGCATGCGGACAGGAGCGACGGTGTGCAGGGCGGAGTTGGCTTGTCGGTCACCGCCGGGGTTGAGCCGGTGGCGGCAGGTCTGACGGAGGACGCCGCCCCAAAGCCAGCCATGGCAGCATGCGAGGAGCGTGGTCTCGACGTCGATAAGGCGCTCGCGCCTGGCAGGCTGGCGGTACCTGACAGCGCTGGCTAGCGACTCACCGATGACGAGATCCGCCGCTTTTTCGTGATTCGGCGATTCCAGATTGGCTGGTGGCATCGATCGATGCCACCATCGGCGGCTGCCCGAAGGATGATCCCCGGCCCGGCGGCGTCAGGGGCGGCCCGTGACGGTCCGGTGACCTGTCCGGTTCTAAGGTCGTGAGCGCGTTCGACCCAAGACGGCTGGAGTGCGCGAATGCGTGGCGGGAGGGTGATGTCGCGTAGGCAGCGCGTCCGGATCCCCAGCGGCGACTCTGCGGCTCACCCCGACGGCGCTCACGCTGCGGCGGCACCGTGGCGCTACCGTGATCCGGACTCGGGTGGGAAGGAGCGAGGATGGGCGACTTCGACTGCCGGGTATGCGGAACTGACCTGCGCTCCCAAGTCGGCGCAGCCCTAGTCCACAGCCAGGCCGACTTCGGTTTCCAGCGCGGCCGGCGGGACAACGACGACTATCGTGTCGTCGAGGTCGAATGCCCCAACGGGGGGCATCCCAACTCGTTCCGGCTCAGGGCGGCGACCAGCGGTGGTTGACTCGCTCGCCGGCCTGGTGGTCGACCCAAGCTGGGACCGCGATCCGGGCGCGCACCCGGAGTGGGCGCCGTGGCGCAAGCTGGCCGCCGAGTGGACGCCGGAAACCCCGCTCGGGCGCATCGAGGCCAAAGCCGGGTTCGTCTTCGGTAACGTCGCATTGGTCGGCACTTTGGCCGCCGGGCTGGGCCTGGCAACCGGCGTACGGATCCCGGACGCTCTTGCCCCGCTATCGGCCACTGCAGCTGGCCTTCTAGTCCTCGCCCTCGCGCTCGCCCTCGCCGCGGCCATGCCGTCGTGGAGAAGGTCGATCCCGCTGCAGCTCGACGAGTTGAAGCGACTATACGAGCGACGCATCACCGTGCGTGGATGGCTCGTCCGTTTGTCCCTAGTGGCTTATGCTGCCGCATTCCTCGCTGCCATTGCCATCACCGTTTTTGCTGTGAACGCCACCGCGAAACCCTCATTAGGCCTGGCTGCGATGGGTAAGGGCGACGCGATGGTTGTCACCGGTATCCTCAACGCGCAGGGCCTGGACGCCGATGCGCGAGCTAGCACCACCCTCGTCGCGGTTCTCGCCGACGGCAGGACGCAAACCTTGGCTACCGACGTCAGCAAACCCGGTGCGGCCGGTGCGCTGACGGTCACCCTGACCGCCGACCCGGCGCCGGCCGCGCCGACCTATCGGCTGCAAACCCAGATCCAGGACGCTTCGGGAGACCTGCTCACACAGTCGCTGGACCTTCCTGGCTGACCGCGCTCGACTCCGCACCCGATCCGGATCCCGCCTCTGTGTCCGGCTTCGACTTCGCCACGAGGGATTCAGCGCGAGACAGCGAGTCGGCGATAAGTGCCTCGCTTGGGCCGTAGTCGGCGACATCCGGGAACCAGTGACGGACCTGCGCCAAGTCAACCAGCGCGACCCGCAATAGGCCGACCTGGCGGCGCGGATTCCGGTTGGCGACGCGCGCCAACGCACGGTGATACTCGCTATGGCCGGCCTTTGTCTTGCCACCGGCAAGCAGCGCAAGCGCTAGGTCCAGCTGCGTCGCGACTTCGGTGGGATCAACGTCGAGGGACTGGACCAGCTGTCTGGCGCCCTCATCGAACTGCCCAAGTGCGAGGTGGCAGAAACCGTCGTGTGCCAGCATCCCGGCATCTCGCCGCGCGACCGAGGCTGTCAGGGAGAGTGCCTCTTGTAGGAGGCTTTGCCCGCGCGGGTCATCCATTCCATGCAGGATCAGCGCGTATCGGCCGCGCAGGTACGGGTCCTGGTGATAGCGCAAGGCCTCCTGGACCGCCGCAGCCGCCGAGCCGAGCTGGCCGTCGTATGCCAGTGCCCAGGCTCGTTGCGTCTGCACGTCGAGGGCGTCGGCATACGTCGGATCCAGCGCAAGGGCGCTCTCCAAGGCCCGCAGCGCGTCGGACCACTCCCCGAAACTATTGTGCAGAATGCCTAGCGTTAGCCATCCGATGACGCTGTTCTTTTGCTGACGTACGAGGGTATCTGCCATGTCGACAGCGAGGCGAATGTCCTCCATTCGAAGCGCCAGGAGCGCGATGTCGCGGCGAAGGTTCTCATCGTCAGGCTGGTGCCGCAGCGTCCGCTGGAGCACGGCCATAGCCTCCCCGGTCCGGCCTTCCGTTACTTCAACGGCGCTCAGGCCCCGCGCCGCCGCGACGTCGCTCTTGTCGACCCGCAGGAGCTCTCGGTAGATCTGACGCGCCGTCGGTGGCGATGTCTCTAGCAGCACCGCGGCAAGCTCCAGTGCCGCCCAACGGTAGTCGCCGCCCCGGAGGTCAAGCGCCCGTCGCAGATCAATCGCAGCGCCGTCTAGATCTCCGGCAAGGTGCCGGGCCCAGCCCAGGCTAGCAACGAGTTCCGGGTCGCCAGGCCTCAGGTCGACGGCTCGTTGGAAGGCGGCCAACGCCTCGCGATAACGACCACGGGATGCCAGCGTATCGCCGTAGTCCACCCAGACGCTGGCGTCCCTCTCGTCCATTTCCAGGGCGCGCTCCAACAGGCGGCCCATCAGTTCGGGCTCACCGCTCGAGCCCAGCGCCCGTGCCGCCTCGACTAGTGCCGAGAAGCGCTCATCCACTGGCAAGTCCTCGTCGTCGGCTGCCTTGTCTAGTCGCGCAATCATTGCGTCCCGCAGCGGTGGCGCGGAGGTTGTGATGGCCCACGGAGTGTGTAGCACCCAGTCCAGCGACGCATCCAGCTCGGCGGCGAGAGCCAGGTCCGCCTGCGCCCCGGCGTGGTCGTTGACGCGCAACCGCACCCACGACATGCTGATCAGGACGGCGGCAGAGGCGGGAGCGTAGTCACGAGCCTTCTCAAGCAGGCGAAGAGCCCTGATGGGGTCGCTGTGGGCGACGAGGACCGCTGCGGCGCGGCGCGCTGCTCCCTCGCGTACTGAGGGGTCCTGTCCGGGGTCCTCGGCCCCGCGGACAAGCGCATCGAGGACCGGGGTGATCTCCTCTGACGCGGGTAAGGCGACCTCCAGGGCGGAGTCGAAAACCCAGACGAGCGCTGGGTCCCGGCGCAGAGCTGCAGCGTAGTCATTCACAGCGGCTTGCACATTGCCGAGCGCGGCCCGGACCTGCCCACGTGACCCGATTGCCCACGCGTCTGTAGGGTTGCGAGCAATCGCCTTTTCGAATAGCGCGAGGGCCTGCTCGTACCGTCCGGCACGGCGACGGTTCTCGCCGACCTGGCTATAGACCCAGGACGGAGCGTCGTCCAGCGCAGCCGCCTCATCCAAGGACTCCTCGCTCCCGGCTGTGTTCCCTCGCGTCTTCTGGACCAGCGCGAGCACCGAAAGCGTGGTACCGTCGCGACCCCCCAAACGCAAGGCTCGGCTTAGATACCCCTCAGCTTGGGCGACTTCCGCTGGATCGGGGTTAGGTAGGCGACACGCCGAGTCCCCCAACAGAACAACTGATCGGCGATCGTCCGGATTCTGTTCGACTGCCGCCGTCAGGTACTGCGCGGCTGTCGCGTAGTCGTCCTGAAGATATGCAAGCAGCCCGCGCACGGCAGCGAGCCCGTTAGTCGCGACTGGTGGAGACGCTGGCCCGTGGAGGAGCCGTTCGGCCTCCTGGATGTGACCGGACAGCGCGAGGATCTCCGCGCGCACGATCACCATATCGGGCTCCGCTTTCGCCTCAGCCGCAGCATCCAGGATATTCAGCGCGGCTTCCACGTCGACCGTGGCGAGTGCTCTTGCGGCGTGCTTGGCGACATCCGGGTCACCGCGGGACAGCCACGCAGCCTGCACGAACGTCTCGCGATATGAATCGTCCGAGGGGTCGAGCCTCGCTCCCAGCGCAAGACACCGTATGGCAGCCAGCTCGGCCATACCGTGCCGGTCCAGAGCCACGATCAGCTGCGAGTCGTCCTGAATGGATGACGTGGGCGTGGCCTCCGCGAACTCGCGCAGCAGATCCTGCGCCTCCTCGGTTCGGTCATCGGCGGCCAGCTGGTCGGCTACTGCCACTGCAAGCGGCACGGTCTGCTGCCCGTACCCGCGCCGGGTCGTCTGGCGGACAGCGACCGCGGCACGCCCCGGGTCTCCGACCCGCAGCAGCGCCCCCGCGTACGGCATCAGCACCTCGGCCGGCAGGTCCTCAAGGCCAACGTGCGCCAAGAGGGTCATTGCCCGACGGAACGCGACCACCGCGTCCTTTTGGTTCCCGATCTGCTCGTAGGCCGAGCCCAATAGGACCAGGCCGCTGCCGATCCGGCGGCTGAGCTCGGCCTCTGGAATGATGCCGGCGGCGTTGCGCAGTTCGTCTATTGCCGCCACGAGCGCCGCAACATGGTCGCCCTCGATCCCAGCGCTGAGTGCCTCTCCGAGGCGACGGAATTCCGCGTCCACTAAGGACAGCGGTGAGACGGTGGCATCACGCAGCACAGGCCCACCAGGGAGCAGCTTGCCTGCTCTTGGTCGCTCGGTCATGGCATCATCCTCGTCTGGTCGCGCCGCGCAGGGAGAGCATCGGGCTGGCTCCCGATGTCGGGCGAGGGAGGGAGGGCCAGACTCTGCTTGAAACCCGTGCCGCGATGCGACGCGCTTCGTCTGCCTGTCTGCCGGGTAGCTCGGGTGCCGGCGGAAGGCACGTTGCTGGAAGCAGCCGTCGCCGCCACGCGGCATTCAACACGTCGACGACTGACGAGTTTCTGAGCAGAGCGCTGAGTTTCTCGCGATCGACCTTGTCGCCATCGTCTGGTGTCGGCGGCGACAACGCGGACCCAGCGAGAGCCCTCGAGGCCTCCCAGCGGTCCTCGCCGACCCCTGCCAGTGCCCCAATCCTGGGGCCGAATTCGCTCACTACCTCCCGGGCAAGCGCGACGACTGGAGCCGCGTAGTCAAAGTCCGTCGAGCGCTGGTCGGCGTCACCGGCCAGCACCTGAGCGTCTGTCCAGGCGTCGTCGAGCAGATCGAAGATCTCCTGAAGCTTCGACCGCTCTCGGGTTGCCGCAGGGCGCATCATGTCCATGACCACCTGTGCTCGAACGCTGTCAAAGCCCAGGTTCGCGGCCTCGTCCTCAGTCTGGGCCGGGTCCAGCCGCAGCAAGATCAAAGCACATGCGTATGCGGGTCCCATCATCTCGACAGCTAGACAATCCCCTAGATACGTCCGCACACGTCGCCGCGAAGGCTCGTCCGTGGCCAGCGAGGTCAGCGCGATGCTGTTGAAGAGGTCCGCGTACATCCGCCAGAACGTGCCAGCGAACAGTGGCAGCGACCAGACCGTCCATGCGGCGAACCCGAAGCGCACCATATGCGAAGGCTGCTCCTCATCGTCGAACGCTGGGATCGTCAACGCCTTTCTACTCAAGTCGTGGTACCGCGCCCAGTCGACTACGAGGTCGTCGGCCATGGCGCATACCCGACCGTCCAGACGTAGGCCGCGCAGGGTAAGGCCACTAGCAATGTCGACGTAGCTCTTGAAGAGCGGCGGCGTACGTGTGGCCACCAACGTGCGATAGGACTCCCACGTCTGGCCGATATCTCCGCCGTGTTCGAGGCTGGTCAGGAGGCCATCTACCCGCTGGGACGCCTGCCGGAAGTCGCTCGCATCGCTCGTGGCGTGCTCCTGCCCGCGGATGCCCAGGTCGATCCAGTCGTTCATGTCCTCCCGGAGCGCGTCCGCCTCGTCCTGTGCGGACGCGATGTTTTTTTGGAGCTCGGCGAGCCGGTCGCGCGCGTTCCTCACGTCGTCGGCTGTCAGGCGCTGCAGCTCGAAGTCGAGGGGTCTCAGGCTCCGGTTCTCCACGAGCAGGCTGAGCAAGCTGGCGAGCACGCCGTCGACCGACGCAAGCAGCGATCTCAGCGGGACGCCTGCCGGTTCAGAATCCGGCTCGGAGTCCGAGTCCTCACCCGACAACAGCCTCCAGAGGCGTTCCACCCCGGCGTTGCTCAAAGTCATGGCCTCTCGCAGCGCACCCACCTGTTGGAAGCTGTTGCGCAGTGACTCGAGCCGGATGCGGAGCAGCAGGTTGTCTGTCATCGCGTTTCTCCCGGTCGTAGCGCGACGGTTCGGCAGAGCTCGTGGCAGGCGACCCGAGTGGCATCGTCGAGGGCTCCCTCGGTTCCCCAGCCGCGCCTGCGGACCAACCAGGCCGCGTTCAGCGCGTCGAGCATGTTCGCCTCGCCGCGGGGGTCCGGGTCGCGCCCTGCCTCGATGTCTTGGGCGAGCTTGTCCGCCCTGTCCATGCCGGTGTAGGGCAGCTCCGGGAGCCGCGCCGTAGTAAAGGTATAGATGCGCTGCGCCAACTCGTCCAGCTCCGTGGGGTCGGGCTCATCGACGCCGGCGCTCTGCATGGCGGAAACCCAGGCTGCCTGCAGCCGCTGCGCGGTCTCCTCGTATGCCAGCTCGCGCAGTACCCAGAGCATCACGTGCGCGCGCTCGCGCTCAGGCGGGTGCGGGTCGAAGGCTTCGCTCGCTGAGCTGGGCACGAAGCGGAGCAGGAGGCAGGCTGAAACGTACGCGGGTCCCAACCCGAGGGTCGCGATAACGTCGCAGACAAGCTCGCGTTGCGATCCAGGGATGAACTCGACCTGGAAGGCCAGCCGGTTGTCGTTGGTACCACGAGCCACCTCTGCGAAGCCGGCAATGACGGCGTGACCCACCTCGTGCGCCACGACTGGAAGGGACCAGATCGACGTGTTCGGAAACCGGATTCGGATAAGCTTGCTGACCCGGTGATAGCGCTCCTCCACGTCCGGGACGCACGCTTTTGGCCAGGCCACCTCCCGCAACCGCTCGGCCAACTCGCGCTGCAGCATATGCGCCATTAAGGAGACGTTATTGTCGAGGCCGGCCTGGCGCAGCAGCATGCCGCCTAGCAGCGCCAGGGCCTCCTCGAACGCTGCCACGCTGCTCAGCAGGGCGGAGTCAAGGTGGCCCCAAGCCAGACCTGTCGTGCCGGCTGCGCGGGCGCTGGCCAGCTTGTCGCGCTGCTCGGCGATAGGGACCCGCAGCCGGGCAAGGATCTCATCACGCTCCGGAAAGCCGTTGAAGACGGGCGCTCGCAGCATGCTTTCGACGGCGCTGATGTCGGCCTCGGCCTCGCGTACCCGCGCCAGCAGAACCGCTTGTCCGTCCGTGTTATCGCCCACTTCGGATCAGGAAGTGAGCAGTCGCGTAGTTGCCGGCGCCCACATGCACCGCGTGGACGTCGTGGCAAAGCCGCTGTTGAAGACGGAACGCCAGAACTGATCGTGCATCCTTCATCGAGCAAGCTCCTCCAATCGATCAGCCCGAGTACATCGCGGTAGTCGTCACCGCTCTGTCACCGCAGTACAGAGGTCGCAAGGCGGGAGGAGCTCTAATCCGGTTTTGAGCCCCGCGACGTGGCGCATTCCAGCGTTGGTGCTCGGGTTCCTTTCACATCACGCGCAGAAGGTGGCCGATCGAGGGCGACTCCTCGGGAGGACAGCCCGCAGAGGTGGCGTGCAGATGTTCAGGCTACACACAAGGCCCCTGCTCAGAGCGGTGCGCGGACTGGCTGCTTCACGGCACCACCGGCGGCGCGAGGCACACCATGACCCCGTCCGGTGCAAGCAAGCTTCACTCGACCCAGCCAGCTATGCCCGCAGGGCAATGCTCACCTCCAGTGACGGGCAGGCGACGGCCGGGTGATAAAGGGAGGGTTAAGTCGGCGCCACCGCGGGTCTGCACCGCGGCAGTAGGCGTGCTTCTAGTCCGGAGGGAGGGAGCGAAGGTGCTAGCTGCGTTCGACATCCGCCGTGGCATCAGTGATGGCACGCGCGGGCGCTCGTCCGGCGCCGTTCGCGCCGGGGCAGTGCGTGACGCGCTCGACACGCCCGGCGCGCCGCTGGACTCGAACCTGGCAACGGACATGGGGCGACGCCTGGGCCACTCCTTCCGGGACGTCCGGGTGCACAACGACGCCAGAGCCGCCGCTTCAGCCCAGCTGCTGGGCGCCGACGCGTACACCGTTGGCCGCGACATCGTCTTCGGGGCGGGTCGCTATGTGCCAGGCAGTACGGCCGGTCGCGCGACGGTGGCGCACGAGCTCACTCACGTCGTCCAGCAACACGACTCGCCGGCCGGCATGGGCGGGACGGTGACCGTGGACGCGTCACCGGCCGCGGAGGACGAGGCTAGGCATGTGGCGGTCGGGCTGAGCGCCACCCCTGGCGACATCGGTCAGGCCGTCGGCGTTCGCGCCGGCTCGGTCGGGAGCCCGGAAACAGGAATTCAGCGCCAGGCCTCCACCGCAATCTCACCGCCAGCCGCCGTCGACGCCACGCAAGCGTCGATCACTCCACAGTTAGCGGCCGCGCTCAGCGACGACGAGATGACCCGGCAGGTGCAGCTAGTGCACGCCCAACTCCGGTCGCTGTCGCCCACCAGCCCGCTGTACCCGGCGCTGTATCAGAACCTGGTCACGCTTTTGCTGGAGGTGAATCGGCGGCCCACTATCGCCGCGGCCGCGGCCAACCTGCAGCAGCCGGAGTACAAGATGCTGCCGCGACTCTTGCAGTGGAAGGCCGCCGGCCTGCTGGATCCACCATTTCGGCCCGCCGACGTCCCCGCGTTTGCGCCGTTCCCCGTTACTCCAGAGGAAGCGGCCCGCCTGCGGGGGGTCCCGGTTGCGGCGCTCGGGCTCGCCGGCCCGGCCATTGGCGGGCCGGCGCTGCGGCCGATGCCGCCCGCGATGGGACCGTCGCTTCAGCCGCCGTTGGTGGAGCTGCCGCCGACCGCTCCGCCGCTGGCGGCGGAGGCACCGCTGGCGGCCGAGGCACCGCTGGCGGCGGAGGCACCGCTCGCCGGCACGGGAACAGGCACCGGCCTCGGAGGCTTGATCGCGGAGCTCGTCCCACCGGTGGTGTTCCTCACGGTCCTGCTCTGGTCGTCGCCGACGGCGCCGGCCTGGATGGACGAGATCAACCAGGTCACCGGCCAGCCCTACGGCAGCCCGCAGGAGTGCGACTGGATCAAGCGGCTCACCTCCGAGCAAGGGGATTACCTACGCCGTCTGGAGCGGGCCCGCCGTGAGGTTCCGGAACCGGAGGTCGAGACCGATCCCGCTCCCTGGGACGTGCCTCGGGTCGAGGCGCGACCGGACGAGGACGAGGACGAGAAGCCGAGGCCGTGCGTGGCCGGTCCGATTACCCGGCGGGGCGGTCATCCGCGCCACGACGCTTACGCTACAAGGTGCACCGGCTCACTCCAGGACTACCTTGTCCGCACCCCGAGCGGCCTGTCTATAGCCTACGACGGCCGGGGTCGTGCCCAGCTCGACGTGTGGGAGGTCAAAGTCGGCTATGGATGGTTCTTTAATCCCGCGATGCGTGCGCTGACCGACATGAAGTTGCGGGAGTTCGACGCCCAGATGGCGCGCGGAGTGGCTGTGGCGACCATCTGTGGTTACTTCCACATCTGGTCGATCCCTGATCGCTGGGTGTCCCAGTTGCTCAACGGGCGGTGGGGTGGCCTGCCGCCAGTGCTCAGCGTGTCGGAGTGACCGATGACTGCGCAGGACTTCCCCACACAACCGCTACGACGCCTGCATGCCGAACGGATGCCGTCGGCCGGGCCACCGCTCCCCCGGGCGTTGCTCGCTGTCGCGGAGAAGGTACGGACCGGTCTGGGTACCAAACCGCTGACGTATGCCGGCGTGCCACCCCACCGGATCGAGCTCACCCTGCCGGCCCTCCGAACCTGGCTGGACGAGGTGCACCGGCAGCGGTCCGCGGGAATCCCCGCACCCGTGACGCTGGCTGCTGGGCCCGACCTGCCGGCGGGAGCCACCCTGACATATGAGGCCGAGCCGTGGGTCGGGACGGGAGTGGAGTATGTCTGGTGTTCGCTGCCGGACTCGCTCGTCCTGCCGGTCGACGGCATGCTCGCGGTCGTCGCGGCGGTCGCCATCGCGTTTGGCGCGCATCGCGGCGCTGTGGAGGATGACGCGCTGATGGTGCGGTACCGCGGGGGGCGTGCCGCTGAGAGGGCGCTTGAGGCCCTGCCGGAGGAGCTGCGTGCCTACGTCCCGATCCCAGCGGCCGGCCCCGACGGCGGCGTGCTGCCACAGCTCCTGGTTCCACAAGAGTTTGACCGTCGCCGGGTGCCCGATGCGGTCTGGTGGATCAACGTCTGGGACGCCGTCGAGGTGGCCACGCTCGGGCAAAAGGCAATTCTGCAGGCACCGTGGGCCCGGGTCGTCGAGCTGCCCCAGGGAGGGCTCGCACTGGCCGCGACCGAGGAGCCGACCCAGGCCGGGAATCCGGAGCACGTCGCCCGGCTCGGGCGGATCCTCGATGTGCTCGACCTGCGAGCCGCGCAGGAGGCGCACCGGTATCGGTGATGCGGCCACCAAAGGTCACCGTGGCCGCGGCCGCTGATTAGGGCACCCCAGGCAACACGTGCAACTGAAGTCGTCATATGCCTCACGGTCGCCGGTGCCCTCGCTAGCTCGTAGCTCCGACGCGGTGGCGCCCCAACAAATTGACATGGCGACCTGTACGAATCCGGCAGGTGGCAATCGGCTCAGAGAGGGAGTGACGACACGGTGACAACGCGGTCGTAGCGTTCCCGGCAGCAGGAAATCGGATGCGGTCACCCGCAGAAGCCGGAGATGAGGGCAGATGACCATCGCTACGTTACATCCTGGCGTCTATGTCACCGAAATCCCCAGCGGTGTACGAGCGATCACCGGGGTCGCGACGTCGATCACCGCGTTCATTGGCCCCACTCGGTGGGGGCCTGAGGATGAGCCGAAGGTCGTCAACGGCTTTACCGAGTTCGAGCGCCTCTTCGGTGGGCTGTGGCCGCGGAGCCCGCTGAGCTTTGCCGTCCGCAGCTTCTTCCTCAACGGCGGCGGGGTGGCGATCATCGTACGGCTGACAAACAACGCCGTTAGATCGACTCTAGACCTGGGCAGTCTGCAGCTGGAGGCGTCCGGCGGCGGCGTGTGGGGCGACGATCTCACCGCCACAGTAGCCACAGACGCCGCCAATGTTTCGGCGGATGTCGCGTCGCGCATCGGCGTCGCGGTCACGGACCTGTTCACTCTGACCGTCAGCTATTCGCCACCTGAGAGCGAGGGCGGCAGGCGCGAGGAGGTCTTCCGCAACCTGACCATGATCGACAGCCCGCGCAATGTCCGGGACGTACTCGAGGCTGAGTCGGATCTCGTCCGGGTGGTCGTGACGCCCCCGACGGTCCCGCCGGCGCCACCCCCCGCACGGCCCGCCCCGGCGACCGTCGGGGCCGACGGCGGCGACGATGGGACCCCCCCAGACGATGCTGCGTACACCAATCGAGGGCTGCCCGCATTGGACACAGTCGACCTGTTCAACCTGCTGTGCATCCCGCCGCCCTCGTTCGACCTCGATACATCGACGCCAGTGTATGGGGCAGCCGCCGCGTACTGCCGGCTGCGCCGCGCGATGTTGCTCATCGATCCGCCGGCGTCGATGACCGTCGACAACGCAGGTGACACGATCGAGGACCTCGGCCTCCCAGCGGACGCGGCCCGGAACGCTGCGCTGTACTTCCCGCGGCTGAAGCAGCCCGACCCGACTGCGGAGAACCGGCTGAAGCTGTTTGTACCCTGCGGTGCAGTTGCCGGAGTGATGGCCCGCACAGATGCAGCTCGTGGAGTCTGGAAGGCGCCAGCTGGCATCGACGCGGGCGTCGCGGGAGTGGCCGACCTCGAGCGCAATCTGACCGACGGGGAGCAGGACCGGCTGAATCCGATCGCGGTCAACTGCATGCGCTCATTCCCGATCATCGGCAGAGTGGTCTGGGGCGCTCGCACACTGCGCGGAGCCGACATCCTCGCTGACGAGTGGAAGTACGTGCCGGTGCGGCGGCTCGCGCTATACATCGAGGAGAGCCTGTACCGCGGTACCCAATGGGTCGTCTTCGAGCCCAACGACGAGCCGCTGTGGGCGCAGATCCGGCTCAACTTGGGCGCCTTCATGCAAAACCTCTTCCGGCAGGGCGCCTTCGAGGGCACCAGCCCGCGGGAGGCGTATTTCGTGAAGTGCGATGCGGAGACAACGACTGCTAACGACCGAAACCTCGGGCGGGTCAACATCCTTGTCGGCTTCGCCCCGCTGCGGCCGGCTGAATTCGTGATCCTGCAGATCCAGCAGATTGCGCGAGCAGAGGCCTAGGAAGGAAGAGCTGTGGCCCAGTTCACCGTCAACGCCGAGCGCTTCGACCCGTACAAGAACTTCAAATTCCGGGTGAAGTGGGACGGTCGGTACGTCGCCGGCGTGAGCAAGGTTGGGCACTCAAGCGCACCACAGAGGTGGTGAAACATAGGGAGGGCGGCGACCCGAGCACCAGTCGGAAGTCACCAGGTCGCACCGAGTACGACGCGATCACCCTGGAGCGGGGCGTGACCCATGACGTGGACTTCGAGCAGTGGGCGAACAAGGTCTGGAATTTCGGCTCCGGCCTCGGCTCGGAGGTGTCTTTATTGGACTTTCGCAAAAACATGATTATCGAGGTCTACAACGAGGCCGGCCAGCTTGTGATCGCGTACAAGGTCTTCCGCTGTTGGGTGTCGGAGTTCCAGTCACTGCCAGACCTTGACGCGAATGCTAACGCGATTGCGATACAGCACATCAAGCTGGAGAACGAGGGCTGGGAGCGCGACTACGAGGTGCCAGAGCCAAAGGAGCCGACCTTCCTAGAACCGGCCGGGTGAGCCGATGGTCGGGCTCGACGCTGCTGACCTTCTTGCGGCCTGGGAGCGGGGATGCGGCGAGCCGCCGCTCGAGCGGGCACTGACGTTACTCGCCGTCGGCACCGGGCACGCCGTTGACGATGCGGGGACATTCGACGTCGGCAGCCGGGACGTAATGCTGGCCTCCTTGCTCGTGCGAATTGCAGGCCAGGAAGTCTGGGCGAGCGTTGACTGCAGCGGCTGTCGGAGCCCACTCGACGTGCGGGTCGACATCGGCATTGTCGCCGAGCTCCCGACATACCCCCCAGGCAAGTTCTTCGAGATTGAAGCTGCCGGATCGGTGGTCTCATTCCGGCTCCCGACCACCCTCGACCTGGCTGCACTGGGCGGCCACGGCCGTCCGGCGGCCCGCCGGCTCCTGCTCGACCGGTGCGTTCGCTGGACTCGCGAGACGCTGCCAGAGGACGTGGCCGATGGCGTCGAGGCAGCCATGGAGTCGGTGGCGCCCGCAGGGGCGGTTGAGATGGCCATCCGCTGCGGGGAGTGCGGAGCGCTGACTACCGCGGCGCTAGACCTGCCCGCGCTGCTCTGGGCAGAGGTCGAGGCGCAGGCGACCCGATTGCTCCACGACGTGGACGCTCTGGCCCGCCGATACGGATGGAACGAGACAGACGTGCTGGCGTTGAGCCCGCGCCGACGGGCCGCCTATCTCGAGCTGGCCGGAGCATGAGCGACTACCTCGGCCGACTCGCGGACCGCACCTTCGGTGTCGTGCCAGTCCTGCGGCCCCGTCCGACGACGCTCTTCGAGCCGGCGCCTATCCCGCCGGCCGGGCTCGAGGAGGTGGCCATCGATCGCGCCGCTCCCTCACTGGAGGCACGCCGGCCGCCAGGCCCGCCTAGCAGCGTGGACCGGCTGGTCCGCACTGAGGTAGCACTCGCTGCACATCTGACCGGGCGGCACGAGGCGTGGGATCCGGTACAGCCCAGGCCGGCCGGGGACAGCGCCACCTCGCGCCCGGACCCAACCAGCGTCCGGACGGCAAGGGCCACCGACCGCGAAGCCACTCCAGGCCCGGCCCGACTCGACGCTTCCGTGAGCCCAGGGCCCACCCAGCAGCCGTCGGGGGCGGTCACCGACGGCACTCCCGGCTCTGCGGTTCCCGTTACGCCGACAGCTGACCAGGAGCGGGTCGGCGAGCACTCCACCGACGTCCGGGGAATCGGCCATCCGATCTCCTCTATGTCGGAGGCCAGCGGCGCCGACGCCATCGAGGTCGCCGGGACGGCGGACAGCGACCGGGGAGGGCGCACTGGCAGGGACGCCGTCGCCACCGGCGGCCCGGGCCGCGGTACTCCGGTTCACCCAGCTGCGGCGTCGGCCAGCGGCGCCCACGCCGTCGAGGTCGCCGGGACGGTGGACGGCGACCGGGGCCCGACTACTGGCATAGACGCGGACGCCACCGGGCCGGGCCGCCGTACTCCGGTTCACTCAACATCAGGGGCCAGCGGTGCGCACGCCGTCGAGGTCGCCGTACCGGACCGCGCCGGAGGCGGCCGCACGCCTGAAGCGGCGGCGGACAACGGGGTTCACGCATTTACAGTGACCAGCGCCATCGTTGCTAACGAGGCACCGACCACCGGCGTCGCCGGCGAACCGGATCCGAGCGGGACCCTCCCAGCGCGGCGTGCGGTCGCCGCACCCAACCGAACCGGACTGACAGAGATTCCCGGCGGTCCGCCGAGCCGCGGCACTCGCGGCTCCGCAGTCACCGGAACGACGGAGGTCCAGCGTCGCCCGAGTGCAGGAACCGAAGGCGCCGGCGCAGCTGACTCGGCCACGATTCGCCGGCCGCCCCTGTCGACAACGGACCCCGCCCGGAGCTTCACTGAGGCTACAGACCGGGACACCACGCGGCCGGGTCACGCAGGCTCGGCGGCACGCGAATTGCGGGTACTGCCAGGCACCAGAGCCGCGACGGGAACCAACCGGGCCGACAGG
>Ga0307409_100000185_pt1 | contig 24291 bp, 24 predicted proteins | sample 322Ometagenome_2_FD_203888 | JGI IMG/M metagenome (GOLD analysis project Ga0307409, IMG submission 203888) | Maize rhizosphere microbial communities from greenhouse at UC Davis, California, United States - 322HYB-O-2 | ecosystem: Host-associated > Plants > Roots > Rhizosphere > Soil | place... | reverse complement strand
TGGTCGTCGAAACCGATGTCTCCGCGGAACTCCTGGCACCCTACTCCGGAAAGCGGAGACGTGGCGGATTGCCGCAGTGGCACAAAGAATTGCGTTGCCAAGGGCCCTCGCACTAGGGACCAAAGGCCCTCTCCGGCGCCGGTGGCGCGTCAATACTCTCGGCTCCAGTATTTGAAGGAGCGTGCTCCTTTTATCTGTGACTGGTCACAGGTACCGCGGGGGACAAGCCCCCGTCGGACTCGACAGCGGTGGGCAGGAGAGAGATGCACGAGCACGGAGCAGGGGTGGGGTCCAGACGGGGGTCGGGAGCGACCCGGGTCCTGGTGATGTCCACCCTGAGCTTCACGGTGATGTTCGCCGTGTGGCTCATGTTCGGCATCCTCGGCATCCCCATCCGCAAGGAGTTCGACCTCACCGACGTGCAGCTGTCGTGGCTGTCGGCGGTCGCGGTGCTCAACGGCTCGATGTGGCGGCTGCCGGCGGGCATGGTCACAGACCGCATCGGCGGCCGCAAGGTGTTCGCCGCGATGCTGGCCCTGACCGCCGTCCCGGCCTACTTCGTGTCCCAGGCCCAGAGCTACGGCATGCTGCTGGCGCTGGCCTTCCTCGTCGGTTTCGCCGGCAACTCCTTCAGCGCCGGCATCGCGTGGAACAGCGCCTGGACGCCCCGCGAGCGCCAGGGCTTCGCGCTCGGCGTGTTCGGCGCCGGCAACGTGGGCGCCTCGGTCACGAAGTTCATCGGCCCGGCGCTGATCGCCGGCACGGCCGGCACGACCTACTTCGGTGTCGTCGAGGGTGGCTGGCGCATCGTCCCCGTCATCTACTCGGTGCTGCTGCTCGTCCTCGCGGTGCTCACGTGGTTCATCACCCCGCGGCACGACCGCATGCCGGGCCACGGCCGCCCCCTGGGAGAGCAGCTGCGGCCGTTGCGGCAGCTGCGCGTGTGGCGGTTCAGCCTCTACTACGTCGCGGTGTTCGGCGCCTACGTCGCGCTGGCCGCGTGGCTGCCGAAGTACTACGTCGACAACTTCGACGTGAGCCTGTCTACCGCGGCCCTGCTCACCGCGTCGTTCATCTTCCCCGCGTCGCTGCTGCGCCCCGTCGGCGGCTGGTTCTCCGACCGCTGGGGCGCGCGGCGCGCGATGTACTGGACCTTCGGCGTGATGATGGTCAGCACCCTGGTGCTCTCGATGCCGAACGGCCACATCGTCGTCCAGACCCGCGAGGGCGCCGTGGAGGTGCTGCCCTACAGCATCGGCATCGTGCCGTTCGCCATCGTGGTCTTCATCCTCGGGTGCGCCATGGGCATCGGGAAAGCCGCTGTCTTCAAGCACATTCCCGAGTACTTCCCCCACGACGTCGGCGCCGTCGGCGGCCTGGTCGGCATGCTCGGCGGGCTCGGCGGGTTCTTCCTGCCGCCGCTGTTCGCCTACAGCCAGCGCTGGACCGGCCTGCCCTCGAGCACGTTCGCCGTGCTGTTCGTCCTCACCGTCATCTGCTCGCTGTGGATGCACTGGACCGTCGTGCACATGCTGCACGAGAAGTCGCCCGAGCTGGCGACGCACCTGGAGACCCCGCCGGCACAGGCCACTGCCGCCGGCACCACCACCAACCGTGAGCCCGAGGAGGCACGCGTATGAGCAAGCAGGCCGTCGAGGCCCGGCGCGGGAGCGAATGGCTCCAGTCCTGGGATCCCGAGAACGAGGAGACCTGGGACAAGCGCCTGGCGTGGACCACGTTGTCCATCACGACGTTCACGCTGGTCCTCTGCTTCGCCTCGTGGTTCCTGGCGAGCGCCATCGCCCCCAAGCTGACCAACCTCGGGTTCGACTTCACCCAGAGCCAGCTCTACTGGCTCACCTCGATGCCCGGCCTCGCGGGTGGCCTCATGCGCCTGGTCTGGATGGTGCTGCCGCCCATCATGGGCACCCGCAAGATGGTCACCCTGACCACCCTGCTGCTGATCTTCCCGGTGCTCGGCTGGGGCGTGCGGGTGCAGGACCCGACCGCGCCCTACTGGGAGCTGCTGATCCTGTCGTTCCTCTCCGGCATCGGTGGCGGTGCGTTCTCCGGTTTCATGCCGAGCACCTCCTACTTCTTCCCCCGCCGGCTCCAGGGCACCGCGCTCGGCCTCCAGGCCGGTATCGGCAACTTCGGCGTCTCGCTCGTGCAGCTGCTGACCCCGTGGATCATCGGCTTCGGGATGATCGGCTTCCTCGGCGGGTCGCAGACGATGCAGGGCCTTCCCGGCAAGCCTCCGAGCGAGGTCTGGTACCAGAACGCCGCGTTCATCTACATCCCGTTCATCCTCATCGGCGCGGTGCTCGCCTGGACGATGCTGAAGTCGGTGCCGGTCACGGCCAACATCCGGCAGCAGTTCGACATCTTCCGGTCGCAGGACACCTGGTGGATGACGCTGATCTACATCATGACGTTCGGCACGTTCTCCGGTCTGTCCGCGCAGTTCGGCCTGCTCATGAAGAACCTCTACGGCGCCGGCAACCCCGACATCGTGCACGGGGTCGGGCAGAGCGCCCAGCTGCTCGTCGCGGGCTACTCCGTGCCGGACCCGGTCAAGTACGTCTTCCTCGGACCGCTCGTCGGTGCCGGTGCGCGGGTGCTGTTCAGCCCGCTGACCGACCGGATGGGTGGCGCGCGCTGGACCGTCGTGTCCGGCGTCGGCCTCATCGGCTCGATCGCGTGGACCATGACGGCCCTCACCCCCGACACGTCGTCTGCCGACGCGCTGAGCAGCGACTTCCGGACCTTCCTCTACGGGATGCTCGCGATCTTCCTGTTCAGCGGCATCGGCAACGCCTCGACGTTCAAGCAGATGCCGATGATCTTCGAGCGCCGGCAGGCCGGTGGCGTGATCGGGTGGACGGCGGCCATCGCAGCCTTCGGACCGTTCCTCTTCGGCGTCGGCCTGACCATCATGTCGCCCACCGCGTTCTACGCGATCGGCATCGCGTGGGCCGTGATGTGCACCGTCATCGCGTGGATGCGCTACGCCCGCAAGGGTGCCCCCAAGCCCTCCTGAGCGGGGCCAGCTTCCTGAGCAGTACCACAGGTGTGCCGCGGCGTCACCGCCGCGGCACACCTGTCGCCTCAGCGGGGCCGGACGACGGCGACGGGGCAGTGCGCCCGGTGCAGGACGCCATGGCTGACGGAGCCGAGGAGCAGGCCACGGAACCCACCGCGGCCGCGCGCACCGACGACGACGAGGCAGGCGCCCTCCGACGCGGCGGTGACCGCGTCGATGGGCCGGTCGTGCATGACGTGCACCTCGGCGGCCACGTCGGGGTACCGCTCGGCCCAGCCGGCCATGCTCTCGGCGAGCACCAGGCGCTGGCGCTCCTCGACGGCCGCCCACTGGGGCGAGCCCGGGGTGGTGACGACGACGCCGTCGACGAACTCGATCCACCAGGCGTAGACGATCCGCAGGGGCACGCCCCGCAGGGAGGCCTGTTCGTAGGCGTGGCCGAGCGCCTCGAAGGAGACCGCCGACCCGTCGACACCGACCACCACCGGCCCGTTCGGCGTGCCGGGCTCGGCCCCACGCACGACGACGACCGGGCACCTGGCGTGCATGGCGACCTGCAGCGACACCGAGCCCAGGGCTCCGCGGACGGCGGTCTTGCCCTCGGCGCCGACCACGACGCACTCGGCTCCCTCGGACCGCTGCACGAGGTCGTGGGCGGCGGCACCGGTGGAGGCCTCGGCGGTCACGCGCAGGTCGGGGGAGTCGGCGAGCACCTTGTCACGGGCGGCCTGCACCAGGTCGTCGACGGCCGGGGGGGCGTCCGCGGGGTTGAGCATGGCCGCCGCCACGAGGTAGTCGATGTTGGTGGCGTGGACGAGGTGCAGCGGCAACCGGCGCCGCGCGGCCTCGTCGACCGCCCACTCGAGCGCGGCGTCACTGCCTGCGGAGCCGTCGACACCGACCACCACGGAGCGGGGAGGCACCGTCATGGCCGTCACCGACCTCCGTGGCCGGTGGTGGACTCGACCTCCGCCAGGTGGTGGCCCAGCTCCTCGCCCCACGACTTCGCGCGGGCCAGCTCGTCGTCGGCCAGGGGTCCGGCCTTCCCGTGGACGTAGAAGCTGTGCGGCTCCTCGAACGGCGGGAAGCCCTTGTGCGAGAGCTGCTTGCGCGCCTTCTTGGCCGCTGAGCCGGGCAGGTGTGGCTTGTCGACCCGCGTGTCGAACGTGACGGTCGGGAGATGGCCGTCGCCGGGGGACAGGCCGTCCAGCCACTCCCGGATGCCCCGGCCGGTGGAGACGACCTGGCGGGGCGCCTCCTTCTCGGCGTCGGCACGGGTCTCGGGCCGGCTCATCCCGAACGCGTGGGTGGGTCCGCCCACGACGAGGAGCCCGACATCCGGTGGAATCGTGTCCGGCGCGTCGGCGACCTCACGGACGGTGACGGGACGTGACTCGCCGAGGCCCTCGGCGATCGCCCTGGCCACGGCCTGTGTGTTGCCGAGGACTGACTCGTAGACGACCAGCGCCCGTGTCATGGCGCACCTCCTGTGCAGCGGTCCCTTGCCCTGACACGTCCATGATCGCGGTGCGTCGAGGGGTCGGACCGGTGCCGAAGGTCCTTACCCGGGTCAGCCGCCGGAGAGCAGCTGCTCGAAGGGCACCGGGTCGGCGAACAGGTCCCGCGGCCCCGTGCTGGGGCGGGCCCCGGCCAGGGCAGCGAGCTCGGCGCCGGCCCGCTGGACCCGCGCGGTGAGGCCCTGCTCGGCCCCGCCCGCCGACCCCCAGTCCTCCGAGGCGGCGAACACGGCGGTGCCGACGGTGGTGGCGCCGAGGTGGGTGAACAGCGGCCGCAGGGCGTACTCCAGCACCAGCGAGTGGCGGGCGGTGCCGCCGGTGGCGGCGAGCACGACGGGGGTGCCGCGCAGCACGTCACGGTCGACGACGTCGAAGAACGTCTTGAACAGCCCGCTGTAGGAACCCTGGTAGACCGGGGTCACGGCGACCACGGCGTCCGCGGCGGCCAGGCTGTCGAGCGCGGCCCGCACGCCGCCGGTGGGGAAGCCGGTGAGGAGGGTGTTCGTCAGGTCGTGCGCCAGCTCGCGAAGGTCGACCACGTCGACCTCGGCCTCCAGGCCGCCCTCGAGGAGGGCGTCGACGGTCGCCGTGGCGAGGAGGTCGCCCAGGAGGCGGGTCGACGACGGCCGGCTGAGGCCCGCGCTGACGACGACGACGCGGCGGGTCATCGGGCAACCTCCGGCGAGAGGCCGGTCACCTCGTCGACCGCGTGCACCGTCGCATCACGGCCACCACCGGCGGCGGCGACCCGCGAGGCGTGGGTGGGCGCGTCGGGCACGTGGGCCGGCTTGCGGGCGGCGGCGATGCGGCGCAGCTCGGGGACGACCTCGCCGCCGAGGAGCTCGAGCTGATCCATCACGGTGCCCAGGGGCAGGCCGGCGTGGTCGATGAGGAACAGCTGGCGCTGGTAGTCGCCCACCTCGTCGGCCATCGCGGCATACCGCTCGATGACCTGCTGGGGACTGCCGACGGTCAGCGGGGTCTCGCGGGTGAAGTCCTCCAGCGATGGGCCGTGGCCGTAGACGGGGGCGACGTCGAAGTAGGGGCGGAACTCGCGCACGGCGTCCTGCGAGCTCTTGCGCATGAAGACCTGGCCACCGAGGCCGACGATGGCCTGGTCGGCGCTGCCGTGGCCGTAGTGCTCGAAGCGGCGGCGGTAGAGCTGCACCATCTGCTTGGTGTGGCTCATCGGCCAGAAGATGTTGTTGTGGAAGAACCCGTCGCCGTAGTAGGCGGCCTGCTCGGCGATCTCCGGGGAGCGGATCGAGCCGTGCCACACGAACGGCGCGACGCCGTCGAGCGGACGGGGCGTGGAGGTGTAGCCCTGCAGCGGGGTGCGGTGCTTGCCGCTCCAGGTGACGACGTCCTCGGTCCACAGCCGCCGCAGCAGCGCGTAGTTCTCGATGGCCAGCGCGATGCCGTCGCGGATGTCCTTGCCGAACCACGGGTAGACGGGCCCGGTGTTGCCTCGGCCCATCATGAGGTCGACGCGGCCGTCGGCCAGGTGCTGGAGGTAGGCGTAGTCCTCGGCCAGGCGCACCGGGTCGTTGGTGGTGATCAGCGTGGTCGCGGTCGAGAGGATGATCCGCTCGGTCTGGGCGGCGACGTTCGCGAGCAGCACCGGGGGGTTGGCCGGAGCGGCGAAGGGAGGGTTGTGGTGCTCGCCCGTGGCGAACACGTCGAGCCCGACCTCCTCGGCCTTCTTCGCGATGGCGACGGTGGCCTTGATGCGCTCGTGCTCGGTGGGGGTGCGGCCGGTGGTGGGGTCGGTGGTGACGTCGCCGACCGTGAAGATCCCGAACTGCATGACTCACTCTTTCCGTAGTTCGTCAAAAATTCAACTACCCGCTGAACAGGATAGCCGACACCGGCATTCCCGGTCCCGCGCAGCGGAGCCGGCCAGACCGGCAGGACCGGCAGGACCGGGTCAGGGGTGCTGGGCGAGGCCCGAGCAGGCGGCCGCCTGCCTCCAGACGCCTGCGAGCCGGCTGCGGTCGGCCGTGGTGTCCGGCTCGCGCGGTATGCCGTCCGCGCCGACGAGCATGGGGGTCCACCGGGCCTCGGTCACGGCGGGCACCGCCGAACCGACCGAGGAACCCTTGGCGCGAGCCCGCGCCGGGTCGACGGTGAGGGTCAGCACCCCGGTGCGGGAGTCGGGCTCGCGGCTGCGCCACCACACGAAGTTGCCCAGCCCGTAGGCGACGTAGGCCCGGCCCAGCCAGCCGGCGCCGTTGACGCGGTGGGAGTGGCCGCCCACCACGACGTCGGCGCCCGCCTCCTCGAGGGCGCGTGCGGTCGACGCGGAGAGGCCGTCGGGGCACTGCTGGTAGTCCAGGCCCCAGTGCATGAACACGACCACGAGGTCGTGGGTGCGCGACGCCCTGGTCACCGCGCTGCGCAGCCTGCCCAGGGGAGCTGCGCTCGCGATGCCGGGGGAGTCGTCGTCGGCCGACCAGTTCGCCAGCGTCATCTCGTAGACCTGCGAGGCGCCGAAGAGCGCGACCGTGACGCCCTCCGCCTCCAGCGTCGCCGGCGCGAAGGCCTCCTCCTCGTCGGCGCCGATGCCCACGACGGGGATGGGGCTGGTCCTGCGGGCGGCGAGGGTGTCGCGCAGGCCGACGGCCCCGAAGTCGGCGCCGTGGTTGTTGGCCATGCTCACCGCGTCGACCCCGGCGCTCGCCAGCGTCCGGAGCGCCGTGGCGGGCGCGCGGAAGTGGAACTCCTTGCCGATGCGCGTGCCGCGCTCGGTGATGGCGGTCTCGAGGTTCACCACCGACAGGTCGGCGGCCCCCAGGGTCTCCCGGAGCTCGTCGAGGCCGTGCTCGTCACCCGCGACCGGGGCGAGGTAGTCCTCGAAGTGGACGTCGCCGCCGAACGCGAGGGTCAGCAGGTCGTCCGAGCTCCTCGGCGGGGTGGTCACCCCCGTGGCCGAGGGCCTGGTGGTCGGGCTGCTCGAGGGGCGGGCCGTGCCCGAGGGGTGGGGCTGCGTGGTCGTCGAGCCGGGCACCGAGGAGGTGGCGCGGGGCGGGACGTCGGCGGCATCCGCGCCCCCGGCGCAGCCCGCGGCCAGGAGCGCCACCAGGGCAGCCGCAGTCGTCCCCAGCGCGCGCATGGTCGGGGAGTCTAGGGCCCTCCCTATGATCTGCCCCGTGTCCCACGCCCGATTCGGCTCCGTGCTGGCGCGGGAGGTCCTCGAGGTCCGGCGCGACCTCGACGGTGTCGACCGCGGCTTCTGGGCCGTGGTGGGGGACTTCGAGGGCGGGCTCACCGCCGTCCGCTTCGGCGACGTCGACCACGCCGCCGTGCCCGCCGGCCCGGCACCCTGGGTGCCCCTGGACCGGCAGTGGCACAGCAGCCTCGACCACGCGGCATACCTCGCCGGTGTGCGCGAGGTGCGACGCCGCATCGCCGAGGGCATGGTCTACCAGGTCAACCTCTGCCGCGTGCTGTCCCACCGGCTCGACGACGACGCCGACCTCGACGGGCTCGCGTGGCTGCTGGCGCAGGGGAACCCGGCGCCGCACGCGGCCCGGGTGCACGTGCCCGAAGCCGGCCTCGACGTCGTGTCGGCCTCGCCGGAGGCCTTCCTGCTGCGTCACGGTGGCCGGCTGGAGTCACGTCCGATCAAGGGGACCGCGCCGGTGCTCGACGCGATGCTCCCCAAGGACTACGCCGAGAACGTCATGATCGTCGACCTCGTGCGCAACGACCTCCAGCGGGTGTGCCGTCCGGGCACCGTTCGCGTCGACCACCTGTGCGCCCCCGAGGAGCACCCCGGCCTGGTGCACCTGGTCTCGACCGTCTCGGGCGAGCTGCTGGCCGGTGCCACCTGGCCGGACATCTTCGACGCCACGTTCCCACCGGGTTCTGTGTCCGGGGCGCCCAAGTCGAGCGCCCTCACCGCGATCACCGACCTCGAGCGCGGACCACGCGGGCCCTACTGCGGAGCCGTCGGGTGGATCGACGCCGACCGGGGCCGTGCGGAACTCGCGGTGGGCATCCGCACGTTCTGGGCAGAGCACGACGGTGTGGGCCGACGATGGCTGCGTTTCGGCACCGGGGCGGGCATCACCTGGGGTTCCGACGAGCAGGGCGAGTGGGAGGAGACCGAGCTGAAAGCGGTTCGCCTCATCGGTCTGGCATCTGGGAGGGTTCAGCCATGAGCAGCAGCGCGGTGTCGCAGGTTCGCGTGTGGGTCAACGGCGCGCTCGTCGCGCCCCACGAGCCGGCCATCGCCGCCCTCGACCACGGCGTCACCGTGGGTGACGGTGCGTTCGAGACGTGCAAGGTCGACGGCGGGCAGGTCTTCGCCGCCACGCGGCACGCCGAGCGCCTCGACCGCACGCTGGCCGGGCTGGGCCTTCCGGCCGCCGACCACTCCTACATCGCCGAGGGAGTGAAGGCCGTGCTGAGCGCCGCTGAGCCCCTGGACTTCGGCCGGCTCCGCTACTCCGTCACCGGCGGTGCCGGCCCGCTCGGCTCGGACCGTGACAGCTCGCCGCTCACCTACATCGTCACCGCCGGCCCCCAGCCCCGACCGCCCGCGAGCGCCGGCGTGGCCGTCGTGCCCTGGGTGCGCAACGAGCGCAGCCCCGTGGCCGGCCTGAAGACGACGTCCTACGCCGAGAACGTGGTGGCCCTGGCCCACGCCAAGGAGCGCGGCGCCATCGAGGCGTTGTTCGCCAACACCCGCGGCGAGCTGTGCGAGGGCACCGGCAGCAACGTCTTCGTCGTGCGCGACGGCGTGGTGTGGACCCCGCCGCTCGACTCGGGCTGCCTCGCCGGTGTGACCCGCGCGCTCACCGTGGAGTGGTGCCGCGCAGACGGGCTCGAGGTCCGTGAGGAGCCCCTGGCGCTGGCGGTGCTGGAGGAGTGCGACGAGGTGTTCCTGACGAGCTCGACCAAGGACGTGCTGGCGGTGGACCGCGTGGTGGGCCTGCCCGGTGAGGCTCCCGAGCGGGCGCTGGAGCCCGGGCCCGTGACGGCCCGCGCCCGCGAGGTGTTCGCCCGCGAGTCCGCGCGGAACCTGGACCCGTGATCCGACAGGAGACGCCGGTGGACGAGTCCCGTGAGGAGCGCGACTGGGAGTGGCGCCGCCGCATCCGGTCCAACCCGCACTCGCACCGCATCTACCGCACCGTCATCGGCGTGATCGGCACGGTCGTCGTGGTCACCGGGCTCGTCATGGTGCCGTTCCCCGGGCCCGGCTGGCTGGTGGTCTTCGTCGGCATCGGCATCCTCGCGTCCGAGTTCGACTGGGCCAAGCGGCTGCTCGACTTCGGCAAAACCAAGCTGCAGGCCTGGAACGCGTGGATGAAGCCCAAACCGCTCTGGGTCAAGGGCCTGTTCGCCCTGGCCACGGCGCTGCTCGTGGGCCTGATCTTCTACCTGCTGTTCCTGGTGGCCGGAGTGCCGTCGCTGCTGCCGGACGCCGTCGAGATGCTGCTGCTGAACCTCCCGGGGCTCTGAGACACCGAGGCGCACCCCCGGATTTCACCTGCGGCACCCCCTACGGCTATCCTTCACGAGCCCGCGAGGGCACTGGACGTGTAGCTCAGTTGGTTAGAGCGTTCGCTTCACACGCGAGAGGCCAGGGGTTCGAGTCCCTTCACGTCCACCACCAGTGACAACCGATGGTCGGTCGAGCAGCCGGCCGATGGTCCGGGGCCGGCCGCCCGACTGCGCGAGCTTGGCCGCGTCGCGCCCGCGGCCGTTCCCCCGTGGTGCGCAGATCAAGGTCGTTGGTCCCTTCCGGCACCCGTCACGGCGGCTGACCGTGACAGCAGACAGACCCACCACGGGTCGCTCGCAGCAACACCGCTCCCCCGATCGGCCACGTGACCCCACCCGGGGCAGGGTCCCGAGCAGAGGAGAGCGCCATGCGAACACCCCACGAGACCACCACGACCGCCACCTCCCCGGCCCGTGACGGACCTGCCCAGCAGGCCGGTCGCTTCGGGCTCCACGTCCTCGAGATGTGTGTCGTCATGTGCGTCACCCTCGTCCTGCTCGTCGTGCTGGTCCTCGCCGCCACCACGGCGTTCGACCTCGCCAACCCGGTCACGAACGCACCGGTGCTCACCGTGGTCGTGGTCACCCTCGCGCTGGCGGCCTCGATGACGGCGTGGATGCGGTACCGCTCGATGGACTGGCGACCCACCGTGGAGATGGCCGGCTCGACGTTCGTCGCCGGCGCCCTCATGGTGGCGCTGTACACCACCGGCCGGGTCCCGGCATCGTCCGAGCTGGTCACCGGCACCTGCGGACTGGCCTGCCTGACCATGATCGGGGTCATGCTGCTTCGCTTCCGGCTCTACGCCTCCCACACCGGCCACCACACCGACGCAGCCGCCTGACTCCTCACGTGCGGCGGTCAGCCAAGGAGGTGCCGGACCACGCCGGCCACCACGGCCGGCGTGACGCGTCCCCGGCCCAGGCCCAGCTCGACCAGGTCGTCGAAGACGCGCTGGTCGGCCGCGGCGGCCCGCAACCCGCCGGCGAGGACGCCCGGCACGGGCAACAGGTGGGAGACGAGGGCCGTGTGCCGCAGATGCGTTGCCAGCAGCCGGCGCACGGCCTCCCGGTGCCGCCGACCGGCACCCTCGGCCGGACCCGTGACGGCGCACCGTCCGGCGATCGCACCGGTCGCCACGGCGTAGAAGATGCCCTCGCCGGTCATCGGGTTGACCAGCGAGGCGGCGTCGCCCGTGAGCAGCACCCGGCCGTCGGGCTGCTGCCAGCGGGCGGACGAGAGCGGAAGGTGGTGCGCGCGCCACTGCGATGCTCCCTCGGCGGCGCCCGGCAGGAGTGCCTCGAGGGCGGCCGTCATGCCTGACCGGCTCGGCGCGCTGCGCGCGTCGCTGAGCACCTCGCCGTAGCCGATGTTGGACCAGCCGTCGCCGCGGTCGAAGGCCCACGCGTAGGACGGCTGTCGCTGCTGCCCGAAACGGATGACCTGCCGGCCTCGGACGCTCTCGCGCGTCGGGGCGTAGGCCCGCAGTGCCAGGGCGCGGCGCGCGGGAGGCCGCAGTCCAGTGGCGCCGCGCACGACCGAGTGGGCCCCGTCCGCGGCGACCACCACCCGGGCCTCCAGGGCGTCGTCGAGCACGACGCCCTCACGCCGCACCGCGACGGAGCGCACCCGGTGCCGGCGCAGCTCGACGCCACCGGCCACGGCCGCGTCGACCAGCCGGGCGTCGAGCACCTGGCGGGGCACGACCCACGCCGGCCGGCGCATGTCGCGCTCGGCCGTCTGGGCACCCCTGGCGAGCTGCAGGGCGCGAACCGGCACGCGGTCGTCGACGAGGCCGGTGACTCCCAGCGCCTGCACGACGTCGAGGACGTGGGGCGCCACACCGTCGCCGCAGACCTTGTCCCTCGGGAAGTCACACCGGTCGAGCAGGAGCACGCGCGTGCCCGGGCGGGCACGCCGAGCGGCCAGCGCGGCCGTCGCGCCGGCAGGGCCGGCACCGACGACCACGACGTCCCACACGAGGACGTCGATCAGGCGACCGCGTAGGTGAGGCACTCCGCGCCGGTGGCACCACCGACGTGGATGGACGCGGCGGTGCACTCGAGGGAGTCGTTGTGCACGCACTCCTCCCGTTGGCAGGCGCCGACGTGTGACTCGACGCGGGGGAGGCCGCCCTTGTGGTCGAGCGGGATGAAGGTGGCGCAGCTGGCGTGGCTGCGCTCGCCGCCGATGGTCACGGCCGCCGCGTGGCAGCCGTCGTGGTTGTAGGAGCAGCCGGCCGCCGTGCAGTCGGTCACCGGGGGCAGGTCGAGCAGTGTGGTCATCGCGGGGGCCTCTCGCTCGCCGGGCCCCGGGGACGGGGCTCGTCCTCCGCCCGACGGTACGCCCGGCGCCCGCGAGCGACAACGGGGCGCGGTGCCGGGTGCCGGACTACCGTGGTCGCATGACCGGAGCCCTCGTCGCCTCGATCCACGTCTACCCGGTCAAGGGTGAGCCGGGGGAGGAGCTCTCCGTGGCCGAGGTCGAGGCCGAGGGCCTGGCCGGCGACCGTCGCAAGCGGGCGCCGGTGCAGCTCGTCGCGGCCGAGGACGTCGACGAGGACACCCGGGCGAACTTCGTCGTGACCATGACGGGCCACGCGCTGCAGGCGACGGTCGGGTCGGCGCTGCGCCTGGGGGTCGTCGAGCTCGACGTGGACGCCGTGCCGGGGGGCTGCCCCGGCGTGTACGCCCGGGTCAGGACACCGGGCAAGGTCAGCGTCGGTGACCCCGTCGAGGTAATCGGGTGACCTGGGCGGCGGGTCCGTCATAGCCTGCGAGTGTGCCTGACCGCCTGACGTCGGAGCCGGGGGATGTCGAGACCCACCTGGGCGCCTCCGCGGAGTCGGCTGCCGCCGCGCGGCACGCCGCGGCAGTGCAGCGCCTGGTCGCCAGCTACCGCGCCATCCCGCCGGCCGCGCCCGTGCGGCTCGCGAAGAGGACGTCCAACCTCTTCCGGGCCCGGGCGAGCACCGGCACACCAGGCCTCGACGTCAGCGGGCTCGGCGACGTCATCAGCGTCGACCCGGCGGCGCGCACCGCCGACGTCGGGGGTGTGTGCACCTACGAGCACCTCGTGGCCGCAACCCTCCCGCACGGTCTCGCACCGCTCGTGGTGCCCCAGCTGAAGACCATCACGCTCGGTGGGGCGGTCACCGGTCTCGGGATCGAGTCGTCGTCCTTCCGCAACGGCCTGCCGCACGAGTCGGTGCTGGAGATGGACATCCTCACCGGCGCGGGCGAGGTCGTCACCGCGGCCCCCGGCGGGGAGCACGACGACCTCTTCCGCGGCTTCCCCAACTCCTACGGCACCCTCGGCTACGCGACGCGCCTGCGCATCGAGCTCGAGCCCGTGCAGCCGTTCGTGGCGCTGCGGCACCTGCGGTTCCACACCCTCGAGACCCTGGTCGAGGTGCTCGAACGCGTCGTCCGGGAACGCGACCACCAGGGCGAGCGGGTCGACTACGTCGACGGCGTCGTCTTCAGCGCCACCGAGGCCTACCTCACCCTCGGCCGGCAGACCGACGAGCCCGGTCCGGTCAGCGACTACACGGGCATGGGGATCTACTACCGGTCGCTGCAGCACGACGGCACCGAGCCCCGGCGTGACCGGCTCACCATCCACGACTACCTGTGGCGCTGGGACACCGACTGGTTCTGGTGCAGCCGCGCCTTCGGCGCCCAGACACCGGCCCTGCGGCGCCTCTGGCCGCGGCGCTGGCGGCGCAGCAGCGTCTACTGGAAGCTGGTCGCCCTCGACCAGCGCTGGTCGCTGGTCGACCAGCTCGAGGCCCGGCGGGGGCGCCCGCCGCGGGAGCGGGTGGTGCAGGACGTCGAGGTGCCGGTGGAGGAGTGCGCGGCCTTCCTGCACTGGTTCCTGCGCGAGATCCCCATCGACCCGGTGTGGCTCTGCCCGCTGCGGGTCCGGGAGGACGGCCCGGCCCGGCCGGAGCCCGGGTCACGGCCGTGGCCGCTCTACCCGCTGCGCACCGGCCAGACCTACGTCAACGTCGGCTTCTGGTCCACCGTGCCGGCCACCCCCGGGCAGCCCGGCGCGGCCAACCGGCTCATCGAGCGCGAGGTCACGGCGCTGCGGGGCCACAAGTCCCTCTACTCCGACGCCTACTACGAGCGCGCCGAGTTCGACCGGCTCTACGGCGGCGAGGCCTTCCGTGCGCTCAAGGAGCGCTACGACCCCGACTCCCGGCTCCTCGACCTCTACTCGAAGGCGGTGCAACGCAGATGACCGTGCTCAAGCAGACCCACCAGGCCTCACCCGAACCCAGGCACGATCCCACCGCAGCGCCACCTCTGACCCTGGCCGAGGCCTTCCAGGCCGTCGTCGACGGTCCGCTGCCCCTGCGGCTCACGGCCTACGACGGCAGCGCCACGGGCCCCGACGACGCCCCGGTCGGACTGCACCTGCGCAGCCCGCGCGGGGCGGCATACATCGCCACGGCCCCGGGTGACCTGGGGCTGGCGCGCGCCTACGTCTCGGGTGACCTCGACATCGAGGGGGCGCACCCAGGCGACCCGTACCCCCTCCTGGCCACCATGAGCGGCCTGCGCTTCCGCGTGCCCGGCCCGCGCACCCTCAGCGCGATCGCGCGCACGCTCGGCTCGGGGGTGCTCCACCCGCCGCCCCCGCCACCGCAGGAGGCGCTGCCGCGGTGGCGCCGCGTCGCCGAGGGTCTGCGCCACTCCAGGAGCCGCGACGCCGAGGCGATCCATCACCACTACGACGTCTCGAACGCCTTCTACGAGAAGGTCCTCGGGCCGTCGATGACCTACACGTGCGCGTGCTACCCCCACGAGGGGGCGACACTGGAGGAGGCCCAGGAGAACAAGTACCGCCTGGTGTTCGACAAGCTGCGGCTCAAGGAGGGCGACCGCCTCCTCGACATCGGTTGCGGCTGGGGCGGAATGGTCCGGTATGCCGCGCGGCGCGGCGTCCGCGTGATCGGCGCCACCCTCTCGCGCGAGCAGGCGACGTGGGCGCAGCGCGCGATCGAGGAGGAGGGGCTGGCCGACCTCGCCGAGGTGCGCTTCAGCGACTACCGCGACGTGCGGGAGGGTGGGTTCGACGCCATCTCCTCGATCGGGCTGACCGAGCACATCGGCGTGCGGAACTACCCCGCCTACTTCCGCAGCATCCAGCACCGGCTCCGCGACGGCGGCCTGCTGCTCAACCACTGCATCACGCGCCCGTACAACCGACGCACCTCCACCGGCGCCTTCATCGACCGCTACGTCTTCCCCGACGGTGAGCTCACGGGCTCCGGCACCATCATCGCCGCGATGCAGGACGTGGGTCTCGAGGTGCGCCACGAGGAGAACCTGCGTGAGCACTACGCGCTCACCCTCGGTGGCTGGGGCCGCAACCTCGTCGAGCACTGGGACGAGTGCGTCGCCGAGGTGGGGGAGGCCACCGCCCGGGTCTGGGGCCTCTACATGGCCGGCTCCCGCTACAGCTTCGAGACCAACGGGGTGCAGCTGCACCAGGTGCTGGCCGCCAAGCTCGACCGGCGCGGCTCGGCCCAGCTGCCGCTGCGCCCGTGGTGGGACGGCTGAGTGGAGCAGCGACTCAGCCTCGTGACCCTCGGCGTGGCCGACCTCGACCGGGCCCGCGCGTTCTACGAGGCGCTCGGGTGGCGGCGGGGCGACGACAACGACGACGTCGTCTTCTTCCAGGCCGGCGGGATGGTCGTGGCCCTGTGGGACAGAGGGGCGCTCGCGGAGGACAGCGCGGTGGAGGACACCGGCGGCTGGGGCGGGGTGACGCTGGCCCTCAACGTGCGCTCGCCGGAGGAGGTCGACGACGTCCTGGAGGAGGCCCGGGCCGCCGGCGCCGTCATCGGGCGCTCCGGCGCGGAGACGTTCTGGGGCGGCTACTCAGGCGTGTTCGTCGACCCGGACGGCCACCCGTGGGAGGTCGCGCACAACCCGTTCTGGACCGTCACCGACGACGGCCGCACCCTGCTGCGCGAGCTCTAGGGGACCTCGCGGTCACGACGGCGCCGGCTCGGGCAGCAGCTCGGTCCCGAGCCACTCGACGGGGATGCCGAAGGCGTCGACGAGGTCCTGCGCGTGGGGGCGCAGGTCGGCGCAGAGCGCGTTGACCGTCGCGGTCACCTGCTTGCTGCGGGCAGGCGTGATCCTCGTGTGCTCGAGGTACCAGCCCTTGTGCGCCTCGATGGTCGAGAGCGCGTGGAGGTCGCAGACCTTCTGCAGCAGGGACCTCGCCTCCGCGTCGTCGCAGGCGTCGATGCCCGCGACGAACGCCTCGAGCACGATGCGGTCGACGTGCGCCCGGGCAGCTGCGACGAGGTGGTCCTGCGCGTCGTTGAAGACGGCGAACGCGTCGGCGCCGGGGACGGTCGCCCGGCGCAGCCGCAGCGCCAGGGTCTCCAGCAGGTGGCGCTCCCGCTCCTCGAAGAGGGCGCACTGCCAGCCGCGGTCGACCACGGCCTCCTCGGCCTCCCGACCCGGCGCAGCCGCCATGAGCCGCTCGACGAGCCCCCGCGCGGCCGTGCGCTCGATCACCGCGCCCGCCACCTGCCTGGCCCCGAAGCGCACCATCTCGAGGGTGTCCATGTCGCCGAAGGTGTCGCGGTAGTCGGTGAGCAGGCCCTTGGCCACCAGCTGGAGCAGCACCGTGTTGTCGCCCTCGAACGTCGTGAAGACGTCGGTGTCGGCCTTGAGCGCCGGCAACCGGTTCACCGCGAGGTAGCCGGCACCGCCACAGGCCTCGCGGCAGGTCTGGATCGTGGCCGTGGCATGGGCGGTCGCGACCGCCTTGATGCCGGCTGCCCGAGCCTCGAGCTCGCGCTGGTCGTGCTGGTCGGCGGCGTCGCCGCTGCTGGCGACGTCGTGCATGCGCGACACCAGGTCGTTCTGGGCGAACAGCAGCGCGTAGGACGTCGCGAGCGCGGGCAGGAGCTTGCGCTGGTGCGTCCGGTAGTCGAGCAGCAGCACCTCCTCCGCGCCGCCGGGCGCCGCGAACTGCCGACGGTGCCCGGCATACGTGACCGCCAGCGCCAGCGCCGTGCGGGTGGCCGCGCCGGCGCCCCCCGCGACGCTGATCCGGCCCCGCACGAGGGTGCCCAGCATCGTGAAGAAGCGCTTGGTGGGGTTCTCGATCGGAGAGGTGTAGACGCCGTGCTCGTCGAGGTCGCCGTAGCGGTTCAGCAGGTTGGTGCGGGGCACCCGCACCTGCGTGAAGGTGAGCCGGCCGTTGTCGACGCCGGCGAGCCCGGCCTTCGCCCCGCAGTCGCCGATGGTGACGCCCGGCATGGGGTTGCCGTCCTCGTCGCGGATCGGCACCAGCACACAGTGCACGCCGTGGGACTCCTCGCCGGTGACCAGCTGCGCGAAGACCGCTGCCAGCCGTCCGTCGCGGGCCGCTCCGCCGATGTAGTCCTTGCGGGCCGCCGGCGTCGGCGTGTGCACGACGAGCTCGTCGGTCTGCGGGTCGTAGGTCGCCGTGGTGCCGAGTGACTGCACGTCGGAGCCGTGCCCGGTCTCGGTCATCGCGAAGCAGCCGGGCAGCTCGGCGCTGAGGATGGCAGGCAGGTATGCCGCGTGGTGCCGGCTCGTGCCCAGCCCGGCCACCGCGCCGCCGAAGAGGCCCCAGTGCACGCCGGCCTTGACCAGCAGCGAGAGGTCGGCGTGGCCGAGCATCTCGAACGCGGTCACGGAGGCGCCGAAGTCGCCCTGCCCGCCGAGGTCCTTGGAGAGGCCGCGGGCCGGGTGTCCCGTCTTCGCGAGCTCCTGCAGCTGGGCGGCGACGCGGGCCCGGTACTCCTCGAGGGTCAGCTCCTCCCGTGGCGGGGCGAACCGGGCGGGCTCGAGGTCTGAGCGGGCCTCCTCGCGGACGTGGGCCCACCGGCCGTCGATGGCCTTGCGCAGCGAGGAGCTGAGGGCGGTCATGGGTGGTTGCCTCCTGACGGGGACGGGGTGGACCAGGCGGACGACAGGCCGCCCCAGGCCAGGTCGGTGAGGTGCTCGCCGAGGGCCTCGCGGGGCATCGGGTCGGGGGAGGCGAGCCACTGGTCGGCGGCGGCCCGCACCATGCCGACGAGGCCCGGACCCCACACGACCGCGGCCGCGGTGTCACGGCCGGAGGCCTCGAGCGCGGCCGAGACCACGGCCGACATCTGCGCGGCGATGTGCGACGTCACCGGGGCGGCCGGGTCGCCGCCCGCCGGCCGGTCCAGCAGCGGCGCGTTGACGATGAAGCGGTAGACCTCCGGGTCGCGCTCGACCAGCCGCAGGTAGGAGTCGATGGCGGCGGCGATCAGCCGGCGGGGGGAGCCACCGGCGCCGAGGTCCGCAGCCCCCAGGTCCGCCGCGCCGAGCGCGGTGGTGACGTCGCGCAGGATGAGCGCGTCCACGCGGGTCGCCACCGCGGCATACAGGCCGCCCCGGTCGGCGAAGTGACGGTAGAAGACGGTCTTGCTGGTGCCCGCCGCCGTCGCGATGTCGTCCATGCCCACGGCGGCCCCGTGCTCGCGGATCGCGCGCAGCGTGGCGTCGACGAGCTCCTCACGCCGTCGGGCGCGGTGCTCGTCCCAGCGCGTGCTGCGCCCGTCCGTGGTCGTGCTCACGATCGGCGACGGTAGCAGGTACTGGTGGTACCTGCTACCGTCCGTACCCAGTAATTGGCCAATCCGCCCACTGCCCGCCAGCCTCGTGAAGGAGCCCTCGTGGCCACGACCAACCTGCCGCGGCGCGCCGCCGTCATCGGCGGCAACCGCATCCCGTTCGCCCGCGCGAACGGCAGCTACGCCCGCGCCTCCAACCAGGACATGCTCACCGCAGCGCTCGAGGGCCTCGTGGCCCGTCACGGACTCGCGGGGGAGCGGCTCGGGGAGGTCGCGGCCGGAGCCGTGCTCAAGCACAGCCGCGACTTCAACCTCACCCGTGAGTCGGTGCTCGGCTCCAGCCTGTCGGCCCACACCCCGGCCTACGACGTGCAGCAGGCCTGCGGCACCGGCCTGGAGACCACGATCCTGGTGGCCAACAAGATCGCCCTGGGCCAGGTCGACTCCGGCGTCGCCGGTGGCACCGACACCGCCTCCGACGCACCGATCGCCGTCAGCGAGGGACTGCGCGAGACGCTGCTCCGCCTCAACCGTGCCAGGACCGCTGGACAGCGGGCCAAGGCGCTCGCCGGCCTGCGCCCGAGCCACGTGGTGCCCGAGATCCCGCGCAACGTCGAGCCGCGCACCGGCCTGTCGATGGGCGAGCACATGGCGCAGACCGCCAAGCGCTGGGGCATCACCCGCGAGGCGCAGGACGAGCTGGCCGCCGCCAGCCACCGCAACCTCGCCGCCGCGTGGGAGGGCGGCTTCTTCGACGACCTGGTCACACCCTTCCTGGGCATGACGCGCGACGAGAACCTGCGACCCGACTCCTCGGTCGAGAAGCTGGCGAAGCTCGAGCCGGTGTTCGGCAGGGGCGAGGGCGCCACCATGACGGCCGGCAACAGCACGCCATTGACCGACGGCGCCTCCGCCGTGCTCCTCGGCACCGACGAGTGGGCCGCCGAGCGCGGCCTGCCCGTGCTCGCCCACCTCGTCGACGCCGAGACGGCCGCGGTCGACTACGTCACCGGCGACGAGGGGCTGCTCATGGCGCCCGCCTACGCCCTGCCGCGCCTGCTCGACCGCCAGGGCATGGCCCTGCAGGACTTCGACCTCGTCGAGATCCACGAGGCCTTCGCCTCCACGGTGCTCGCGACGCTGGCGGCCTGGGAGGACGAGGAGTTCTGCCGCGAGCGGCTCGGCCTGTCGGCGCCGATCGGTGCGCTCGACCGCAGCCGCCTCAACGTGCACGGCTCGTCGCTCGCCGCCGGGCACCCCTTCGCCGCCACCGGTGGGCGCATCGTCGCCTCGCTGGCCAAGATGCTCCACGAGAAGGGCTCCGGGGCCCGCGGACTGGTCTCGATCTGCGCCGCCGGTGGCCAGGGCGTCATGGCGATCCTCGAGGCGGCCTGACGTGGCCGGCTACGCGTCCTTCGTCAACACGTCGGTCGGCAGGAAGCTCGCTGCCCAGCTCGGCCTGCCGCGGCCGGTGAGGCTGCGCCGGTATGCCCCGGACGCACCCCTCGTGGACGGCCCGGTCCTCGTCGGCGGCCACGGTGGCACCCCGCTCGCCGACCGGGTGCGCGCCCTGCTGGGGGAGGAGTCGGTGACGGCCGTCGAGGCGGTGGCCGAGGGCCAGCGCCTGGCCGCCATCGTCGCCGACCTGACCGCCGTCGAGTCGCCGGAGGACCTCGATTCGCTGCGCGCCCTCGTCGGACCCGGCCTGCGCTCGCTCACCCCGAGCGGGCGGGTCGTCGTGCTCGGGCGCCCGCCCCGCGAGGCGGCCACCGCGGCGCAGGCTGCCGCGCGCCGCGCCCTCGAGGGCATCACACGCTCGGTGGGCAAGGAGCTGCGGGCCGGCGCGACGGCCAACCTCGTGCTCGTCGCCGAGGGTGCCGACGCTGGCGTGGACAGCACCCTGCGCTTCCTGCTGTCGGGCCGCTCGGCCTACGTCGACGCCCAGGTCGTGGAGGTGACCGGTGGAGACGCCCCGGCTCCCGCCGACTGGTCGCGGCCGCTCGAGGGCAAGGTGGCGGTCGTCACCGGCGCCGCCCGGGGCATCGGCGCGGCCATCGCCGACGTGCTCGCGCGTGACGGTGCGACCCTCGTGTGCGTCGACGTGCCGGCCGCGGGGGAGGCCCTGGCACGCACGGCCAACCGGGTGGGCGGCACGGCCCTGCAGCTCGACGTCACCGCAGCCGACGCGGGCCACCGGATCCTCGAGCACGCCAAGGGCCGCCACGGTGGCCTCGACGTCGTGGTGCACAACGCGGGCATCACCCGCGACCGCCTGCTCGCCAACACCGACGAGCAGCGGTGGTCCGCCGTCCTGGAGGTGAACCTCCTGTCGGTCCTGCGCATGAACGAGGTGCTCCTCGGACCCGACGGGCTGCGCGACGGCGGCCACATGGTGCTCGTCTCCTCGATGTCCGGCATCGCGGGGAACCGCGGCCAGAGCAACTACGCCGCCTCCAAGGCCGGGCTCATCGGCCTGGTGCAGGCGCTGCGGGACGACGACGACCTGCGCCGTCGCCGCATCACGGTCAACGCGGTGGCGCCAGGTTTCATCGAGACCGAGATGACGTCACGGATCCCGTTCGCCACCAGGGAGGTCGGCCGGCTGATGAACTCCCTCTCGCAGGGCGGCCTGCCCGTCGACGTCGCCGAGACCATCGCCTGGCTCTCGCAGGACGCCAGTGCGGGCGTCAACGGCTGCGTGGTCCGCGTCTGCGGCCAGAGCCTGCTGGGGGCCTGACGTGGAGCCTCACGTCGAGGTGGAGACGCTCGAGCAGCCCCCCTCGCTGGCCCGGCTCTACGCCACGGCCGCGCTCACGGCGCGAGGGCGCAGCGGCAGGGGGCCGCTGCCCGAGCGGACACTGCGGCTGACCGACGTGCGGGTCGACCGCGACCGCCTGCTGCGCTACCAGCACCTCTGCGGCTTCCCGGCCGGTGACGTGCTGCCGCACACCTGGCCCCAGGTGCTCGCCTTCCCGCTCCAGACGGAGCTCATGGCCCGCCGTGACTTCCCGCTCGCCCTGCCCGGCCTGGTGCACCTCGAGAACGACACCACCGTGCACCGGCCGCTCACTGCCGACGACGTCCTCGAGCTCTCCGTGCGGGCCGAGCACCTGCGTGAGCACCACAGGGGCCTGCTCGTCGACCTCGTCACCGAGGTGGCCGTGGCCGGGGAACCGGCCTGGACCGGCCGCAGCACCTACCTGCGCAAGGGCACGTCGCACGACGTCACCCGAGCAGCACCCGCACCGGAGACCCCGGCGGGCGGCCCTTCCGCCGTGTGGCGCCTTCCCGGCGACACCGGCCGCCGGTATGCCGCCGTCAGCGGTGACGTGAACCCCATCCACCTGCACCGGCTCACCGCCCGCGCCATGGGGTTCCCCCGTGCCATCGCCCACGGGATGTACAGCACCGCCCGCGTGCTGGCCGCGCTCGGACCGGCCACCAGCGGTCCGTCGTCGTCCCACGTGTGGTTCCGCAAGCCGCTGCTGCTGCCCGGCACGGTGGCCTTGGCCGTCGAGCGCCGCGGAGGGGGAGAGGTCGTGGCCGGGCTGACCAGCCGCGACGGTCGGACCGAGCACCTGGTGCTCCGCTGGAGGCCCGCCCCCTAGGACGCCGCCCGCCCTCGGGCGCCGCTACCGTGGGTCGGATGCACACGACCGGGGATGACAGATGGCACTACCGTGCCCGAGACCGGGTGACGTCCACGCTGGCCACCTGGACGCGCACCACCCGCAGGGCCGTCGCCCACGCCGGGCCCGAGCGCGACACCGGGCTCATGCTGGCGAAGGCGGCGATCGCCACCGTGGTCGCGTGGCAGGTGGCGGTCCACCTGCTCGACAGCCCCCAGCCGTTCTACGCCCCGCTCGCGGCGCTGCTGGTCGTCGACCAGACGATGGTGCGGTCGCTCGGTGCGAGCGCGCAGCGGATCGCCGCCGTGGTGCTCGGCATGAGCGTGGCCTGGCTGGTCGGCTCCATGGTGGGCGTGAGCTGGTGGACGATGGTGCCGGTCATGCTCGTGGCCCTGCTGCTCGGGCGGTGGCGCCGGCTCGGCGACCACGGCCTCCAGGTGCCCACCCTGGTGCTGCTGTCGCTGCTGACCGTGCACGGCACCGACACCCAGTTCACCTACCTGACCATCATCGAGACGGTGGTCGGGGGCGTCATCGGCGTCGCCACCAACGCGGTGGTGCTCGCGCCGCTGCACATCCAGCAGCCCCGCGACGCCGTGCGGGGGCTGACGTCGCGGGTCCGCCGGCTCCTGGACGACATGGCGACCGGCCTGCGGGAGGGCTGGGACGCCGAGCGGGCCCGCCGCTGGTACGACACGAGCACCGAGATCGTGCAGACCGCCCCTGAGGTGATGGAGTCGATCGCCACCGGGCGGGAGAGTACCCGGCTCAACCCGCGGCACGACCTGCGACCGGTCGACATCGACTGGGCCGGCTACGAGCGCACCGTCGAGACCGTGCGGCGCTCGCAGTGGCAGGTCTCGGGCATCGCCCGCACCCTCGTCGACGCCGTCGACGCGGTCGAGGGTGCCGACGGCGCGCAGCGGCTGCCGGTGCCGTCGCAGCACTTCCTGGAGCGCTACGCCGAGGCCCTCGAGGACATCGGGTCCGCGGTCGACCACTTCGGGCTGCGGGACGACGAGGAGCAGGCGCAGGTCGACCGGCACCTGCGTGCGGCCATGGAGACCCTCGACGAGCTCGGTGCGTGGGTGCGTGAGACGCCGCTCGACGACCCCCACGCCTGGCCCGCCTACGGGGCGCTCATCCTCGACGCGCAGCGCCTCGCCCGTGAGCTGTCCGCGAAGAAGGAGGAGGCCACCGTGCCGACCGACAGCGGGCCGATCCGCCTGCCGCTGCAGGAGGGCCTGCGACAGCTGGGCGTCGGCGACTGACTAGCGGCCCCGCAGCACCGCCCGGCGGTGGAGGTACTCCTGCTCGTCGATCTCGCCGCGGGCGTACCTCTCGTCGAGGACCCGGTCAGCCGGTGTCGCGCCCGGCTCCCGGGCGCCGCCACCACCGCCCCCGGCCGAGCGAGCCAGGGTCACCGCCAGCAGCACCGCGCCGGCCACCACGAGCAGCAGCACGCCGAGCATGACCAGCAGACCCCACCAGCCGCCCCAGCCGTGCATGCCCCACATGCCGTCGCCCCATCCGCCGTCGTCCCACATGCACCCAGCGTGGATCCGGCCGACCTCGCCGGGGAGGGCCATTCGGCCCGCTCCGGCGGCGGGACGGAACTCGTGCGCAGCGGCCACGGCCCGGCCGATAGCATCGGTGTGTCGCCGGCGCGCCCTGCGCACGCGGCATACCGTCGAACTGCTCTAGGGAGTCCCCAACGTGTCTGCGCAGATCACCGTCAACGTCGCCGGGAGCGAGCGAGCGGTGCCGGAGCAGACCACGGCCGCCGACCTGTTCGGCGACGACCGTGCGGTCGTGGTGGCGCGCGTGAACGGCGAGCTGCGCGACCTCAGCCACGTGCTCGCCGAGGGCGACGCCGTCGAGCCCGTGCGGGTCGACGAGGAGGACGGGCTCAACGTGCTGCGCCACTCGGCCGCCCACGTGCTCGCGCAGGCCGTGCAGCAGGTCAACCCGAAGGCCAAGCTGGGCAT
>Ga0307409_100000184_pt1 | contig 24367 bp, 22 predicted proteins | sample 322Ometagenome_2_FD_203888 | JGI IMG/M metagenome (GOLD analysis project Ga0307409, IMG submission 203888) | Maize rhizosphere microbial communities from greenhouse at UC Davis, California, United States - 322HYB-O-2 | ecosystem: Host-associated > Plants > Roots > Rhizosphere > Soil | place... | reverse complement strand
CCCGGCAGGACCGCATGCCAAATGAGAGCCACACTCCAGGGTGGGCAGCCGCATTGAGAGAGCGTCCCGCCGGGCACCTCCGGCCAGACCCCGTCAGGTCGTGACCGTGGACCTATTAAACAAGTAGCCGCATTGTGATCGCGGCCGGGCCGAATCGTCGGAATCCACCATCAGGGTCCAACCGAGCCGACGTGCCCATGCCGTCAGGCGTCCACCGAACTTCAGTGGTTGGCGTTACACGACCGATTCGCGGCCCGGGTTGCTGAAGTCGGCCTCTTGGTCCTCGAGGCGCTGCTCGAGGGCTTCGACCCCATGCTCAACCTTGAAGTTCCGTTCGGCCGTCGTGATCGGCATGAGCGCCAGAAGCCGAGCATGCCCGGTGGTCCACTCGGCGATCTCCAGATCGTGGCCATACGCGTACGGGAGTGAGACGAGTAGATGATCGAGCTCGCTGCCCGCGCGCCAGGGCTGGCCTATAGGCACGGTGTGGCCGAGGTCGAGGCGGTCGCTAACCGGGCCGCCGTGGTAGTACGCCGCCATCGTGACGATCTCAACGTGACAGGCGTCCTTCTCGTCGGCTGAAAGCACGAACTCCAACCCGTAGCCGTCCTCCTGGGTGGCCCGCCAGCAACCAGACGAGATGTACGTCCAGCCTGCCCACCGCGGCCCAGGCCCGATCTGATAGACGAAGAAGTCGGGAACTCGCTGGCGCATCGGGCCACGCGGCCACCGTTCGTGTGTCACGGCATGGCCAGCAAAGAACGACCGGACGTGCTGGTCGAGCGCGTGACCCGGATCTGTCGTCTCGTAGACCGGCATGCCGCGATGATGCCCGACCCACGTCGTCCATGCCGGCCCGACACGTGCTGATCTGCCGCGGTGACCGCCGCACCGCCGCCTTCGGCGGGTACTTCGTTCCTCGGCACTGTCGTTGATGGGGCACGTGCGATCATGCCCGCCCACGTCGATCACGGCGGAGCCAAGACGGTACCTCCCGTCCTCAACGTGCCTCGGGCGTTGCTCGCGACCGGCTTCGCCGACCCTGGACGAGGGAGGAGAACCCGCCTTCTCCATGGGTGGGGAGTCAACCGGATCTGCCGGTCGGCCCGTCATCAGTGCGACGGACGAAGGCGCCGGCTCAAATGGGCCGCCGTCCGCCTCGGCCATGCACCGGGCGACCGATCCGCGACGGCGCCTGGCGTGTCGGCGCCCACCTACGTTGAGAACAGACTGGTTCTGTACGCCGCGCTGGCCAAGCTTCCGCCCCGGCAGCGCGCCGTCGTGGTCCTGCGCTACCTCGCCGACCACTCGGTCGATGAGACAGCCGAGGTCCTTCGCATGTCGCCGGGCACCGTCAAGAGCCACACGTTCAATGGCCTTGCTGCGTTGCGGGGGCTACTCGCCGAGCGTCATATCGATCCCAACCTTGGAGTGCCCTCATGAACGACGGGGATGTGCTGCGAGCCTTCCACGAACCACCCCTGCCACCGTCGAAGGTGGACATCGGACGCGCCATCCGCGCAGGCCGCCGCCGGTCCGGGCAGACCCGCGGGGCGGCCTTGGCCGCCGTCCTGATCGTCGCGCTCACCGGGGGACCGTTCGTATTCGTGCCCGCGTTCCGCGGCGATCAAGCCGCGGACGCACGGCGCACACAGTTCACGATCACCGCCTCGGCGGTCGACGGTGGCCGGGCGAGTGCGGCCGAGCTCGGTGCCGCCGCGACGATTCTCGAGAGCCGGCTCTCGGCGGCCGGCTTTCCGGGCGCGACCGTGTCGGTTGTGGGCGACCATCTTGTCGCCATCGTTCGCGGCAGCCACACGGTCGAGGACATTGCGCCGAGGCTGTCCCCGGCGGCGCTGACCGTGCGCAAGGTCATCGATGCGATCCCCCGTACCTACTATGCGGAGGGAACCGCCCTACCCCCGTGGCGAGCCGCGCCGCCGCCGGACGCGGCCTCCGAGCAACCTACCCGGACCGCCGTCCTGGCCAAACTCGGCGACGCGGTGGCGGCGGCCGAGGCGATCACGGACCAGACCGAGGCCATGGCGGACTCGGCTCTCGAGCCGTTCCGACGCCTCACGCCAGCCGAGGTGGCCGTTCTGCCCCCGACGCTGCAGTTCCTGGTACCGCAGATCGAATGCCCAACACTCGGGGCTCGGCCGGTCGGCTCGGTAGCACTCCAGTCCGGACCCGTCGTTGCATGTGACACGTTCGGGAGCAAGTACCTGCTCGACCGGGCCAGAGTCGCCGACGCCGACGTGGCGTCGGCGGTCCCGCGGTTGGATGGGCAGGTCCACGCATGGCTGGTCGACCTCCGATTCAACGCCCGGGGCGCACCAAGGTGGACGGGGCTGACGGAGGAGGCATTCCGCAACACTGGCGGAGCCTGCGTCGTCACCCAGCCGCGGGACACCGGCGCAGGCGCCAACGTCTGCCAGGTGGCGTTCGTCGTGGACAACACCGTCCTTTCGACGCCGGCCATCCAGGCGGTCATCGGCGACTCTGCCTTCATCGTCGGTGGGATCGAGACCGAGATCAAGCAACTCGCCGCCGATCTGACCTACGGCCCGATGCCAGTCAACCTCACGGTCACAGCAGCCGTCGATCTAGCTGGATAAACACCTGGCATCCGCTCATACCGCAAGTCGCGCGCCACACCAAACTCCGAGAGCACACATGTCAACGGTCCGACGGAGGTATGAGGTTCCCCCCTCGGACCGGACACCCTGAGCCCAGACAGTGGTCTGGGGGAAGGATGTCCTGGTGCCCCGTTCGTCGAAGTATCCCGAGGAGTTCCGCCGGGACGCGGTCGCGTTGGTCCGGTCTTCACCGGGTCGGTCGCTGCGTGAGATCGGCCGCGAACTTGGTGTGAATCATGAGACTCTGCGCAACTGGGTCAACGCCGCTAAGCGTGCCGAGCAGAAGCCCGGCCGCCACGACCCGGGCGAGGAGTTGACCGTCAGCGAGCGCGACGAGCTGCGTCGGTTACGGAAGAAGCTGGCGGAGGTGGAGCTGGAGAAGGAGATCCTCCGCAAGGCGGCTCAGTATTTTGCGAAAGAGATGGGTCGATGATCCACCGCTACCGGTTCATCTCTGACCATCACGCCATCTACGGCGTCGCGCGGCTGTGCCGCGTTCTGGCGGTGAAGCGGCGGCAGGGCTACTACGAGTGGCTGGCCGCCGGCCCGGCCCGCCAGCAGCGGGCGCAGGCCGAGGACGAGTTGGCGGCGGAGATCCGCGCCATCCACGGCGAGCACCGCGGTTCGTACGGCTCTCCCCGAGTCGCCGATGAGCTGCGCCGGCGGGGTCGGCGGGTCAACCGCAAGCGGGTCGAGCGGATCATGCGCGAGCGGTGCATCGTCGGTATCACCCGTCGGCGACGCCGGTCGCTGACCAAGCCGGACACGACGGCGGCGCCGGCGCCGGACCTGATCGGCCGCGACTTCACCGCATCGGCCCCGGGCCAGCGCCTCGTTGGTGACATCACCTACCTGCCCACCCAGGAGGGGTGGCTCTACCTGGCCACCACGATCGACTTGTTCAACCGGGAGGTGATCGGCTACGCCATGGCCGAGCACATGCGCGCCGAGCTCGTCCGCGACGCTGTCGGCCTGGCCCACCGGCGGGGCCTCGTTGCCCGCAACGCGATCTTCCACTCGGACCGCGGGTCCCAGTACAGCTCAACCGAGTTCCGCGTTACGCTGCGGAAGCTCCAGATGAGAGCGTCGATGGGCAGAGTCGGTTCGTGCTACGACAACGCCGTCGCCGAATCCTTCTTCGCCAGCCTGAAAGCCGAGATCGGCACCCGCGTCTGGGCCACCCGCGCCCAGGCTCGCCAAGCCGTGTTCGCCTACATCATCTACTTCAACCGGAAGCGTCTACATTCGACGCTCACGCGGCAGACCCCGTACGAGGCCCGCGTCTGCTACCGTCCACCCATCGCCCTCGCGGCATGAACCCCGGTGTCCGGTCCTGGGGTGGAACTTCAGTATTAGCCGTCATAGCCGTCATGTCCGTCACGTTGGAGACCGGGGAGCCGAGTGTGTTTGGCAGAGGATGGACTACGCGGGACGCAATGTGCGAGCCGCCTGGTCGACCACGGCCTTCCATTCGGAATAGCCGGCAGCGCCGGGCTCGGCCGCGGCGAATACCCGGACCAGATGATTTCCGAGGCGGAAGGTGTACCCGTACCATCTGGTGCCGACCGGGTAGAGGCCCGCACCGGTACTTTCGGTCTCGGCCTTTACGGCGCGGTGTCCTGACACTGTGGTCTCCTGCCACAGGAGCACACGTTCGTGGATTGTGTCGGCCCGGTCTGGCATTGCCTCGACCCGTCCGACGTTTAGGGCGGTCAGCGGGTACTCGCTCTCCCGCGGGATTTCGAACACGGTCGGGTGGAACTGGCGGCAGACCTCACGCGGACGAACCTCGGTGGTGTGCCAGGCGCCGGGGTAACCGACCGAGAATCCCTCGATGGTATTGACGCATCGCCGCCAGCCCTGGGGGAGGAAAGGACCGTCCGCCGGTCGGTGGCTTGCCACCGGCGAGCGAGTCACCGTTGCGGAAGGTGTCGCCGCGGACGGGCTGGCCGTCACCGAGGGCGTGACCGCGATCGGGGGGCTGGCTCTCGGGCCGTCCGTGCCGCTGGATGTGGCAGATGGTCCACCACATGCTCCGATCAGGACCGCGGTCGCGGCGAAAGCGGCGGCCAGGAGGAATTGAGGAATGAGAGTAGGACGGTGGTTCATTGTGATCGCTCCCTTGTTTGGCGGTCCCCCGCCCACTGTTTGGCGTGTGGTGCGCATTACAAGGACCACTTCGTCGATCGGCCCCTTCATCCTGTTGGTCCCCCCGCCATCGGCTTCCGTGCGATCGAATCGGTGTCGGGTTTGCGCAAGATCGCGACCACTCCCACGGGTACCCAACCCGCAGCGAGGTGGCCACACGGCGACAGCGGGCCCGAACCTGAGCCTCTCGCCACTACCGCAGCCGCGAAGTGGCCTAGCGAACCTCTTCCTGGCGCAAGATCGCGATGAGCTCATCTCGCGGGTCGCTCGTGCCCGCCCCACTTCGCGGGGCACTTCGTTCCTCGGCGATCTGATCTGCGGTCTAGCGCTCGATGGGGTCGCCGGCGGCGTGCGCTAGTAACGCACCATGCATGGCCGTGGTGGACAGGAGGGACGTCCTCCTGATGCGGTTGTCGGGCTCGGTATCCCATCGCATCGAGGAGGACGTTTCGCCAGTCCACGAGCGGTGGTCAGACATGCCGGGCTGTGTCCACGGGACAACTCGTCGGGCCATCACCAAGGCAAGACCACCATCTCCGGTCGCGGCCGACCCGCACTGCTGCTGGCCGACTGGCGGGCGGTGTGGACGGCCATGCACAACAACGGCGTCCTGAAAGGACGGATCGCATACTTGACCACGAGAACCGACAACAAGCTAGCTCCCCAGCAGGCCCGCGCCGCCTGCGCCGCCGCCCTGCTGCGCTGGCTACACGTCGTCGTCACCCGACGCATGCGCTGGAACCCGACCATCGCCGCCGGCGGAGCTGCCGCAGGCGCCAACCACGCCGCGTAGAGCAAACCAAACGCGGCCATCAAGCCCGGGCGGGGCGAGCCCGAACGTGCCTAGAGGTAACGACCTCGCGCAGCAGCATGGGCAGCCCCACCCGCCCCTCACCCAGCTCGATTACACGCTGTCGGGAACAACCCGGGCGGTAGAGTGATCGACTCCATGGACTACTACGCGCTTGCACCCGAGGTCTCCGCCGAGCTGGGTCCGGACACCGTGATGGACGTTGCCGTGCATCCTCCGGTGGTCTCCCAGCTGCATCCCGGCAGTCGTCGCCCCAGGACTGTACTGAGGCGACAACTTCCGGCAGTTGTCCCGATCTTGGCCGCTATTCCGAGGCGCAGACGGTGTAGACGCGGGCCGACCAGTTGGCGTCGGTCAATGTCGGCCCGGCTTCGATCGCTTCCACGCGGCCACCCAGCCAGTCATCGACCACCCGGACCTTCCTGAGGTGGACGTGGCCCGCCGCGCCGTTGAGGGCGAAGCCCAGCCCATGCGGCTCGGTGCCGACCGGACAGGCCACCTGGATCTCCTTGGCGGTGATCGAGTCGCTGTCGGTCTCCGCCACGTAGAGGTCGTGGTCCGGCAGCGGCAGGGCGCAAATGGCGTAGGCGTGCAGCGACCAGTTGCCGGCGAAGCCGTCGGCGTCCTCGTGGGCGTCGGCCGTTACGCTGCCGAGGTCGTCGGCGATCCGGACGCCGGTCAGGTAGACCTGGCCGTCGCCGGTGGCGATCCGAGCGCCGGTCCCTACCACGAGCTTGTCGGTCGGACAGTGCGCCGCCTGCGATCGCGACGTCGGGGAGGTCGACGCGCTGCCGGCCGACACGTACTCCAGTCCGGCCGGTTCCGGCCCGCAGTGCGCCATGACGCCGACCTGCCAGCGGCCGTTGTAGCCGTCCTCGGACTCGGCCCCGTACCCGACCATGCTGTTGGGATACTTCAGGCCGGGCTGCGGCGGCACCGGCATCCACCCGGTCACGTGGACCGCGTGGTCGCCTTCGTACACCTCGGCCCCGCCGCCCAACACGACTGTTTCGGTCGGGCACGTGATGATGGCGACCTTGCTGGGCGTGGAATCGCTCACCGACGCCTTCCCGATGATGGTCGAGATGTCGGCGTGGGCCGGCCCCGTGGCCCAGGCGGCCAGGGCGGCGCCGACGGCGAGGGTCGCGGCGGCGGCACCGACGCGACGAGCGGTTCGGGGGGACATGTCGGCTCCCTTCCGCCGGCCGGATCGCCCGGCCGGCGTGGGTAGGAGTCGCCACCACCCGCCCCACCAACACGTGCCGCTGTCGCGTAGCTGACAGCCGAGCAGCGGACATCGTCGAGTTTGGCTGGGGGACTCGCTTATCGAGTGCTTCCCAATCAGGTCGCGGGCTTCCCGCCGTGCCGTGTTCCGGATGTTGCTCCGCCTTGCCCTCGGTGGCCAGACGGATTTGGCCGTCTTTCTGGAGACGCCGGGCGGGCTGCTCGCCGCGGACAGGCCAGACGCGGTGCCCGCTTGTTCGGTGCGGCCGGGGCGCTGCGCACCCCCTACCTGCTGCCGTCCCGAACGGCCCGCGAGACGACCGGACCGCCACGATCGAGCTGCTGCACTCACTGTCCGGTGTGGACGCGGCCACGGCCGCCCGGGGACCGACGACAAGTGAGCGACGAGGCGCTCGCCGGTATGGCGAGAGGGGGTTGCGCGCACTATTCGCTGAGTGAATACTGGACCCGTGTCCACCGCCCATGTGCTGCTCGGCCTCCTAGCCCGCGGTTCCCGGCACGGGTACGACCTGAAGCGCGAACACGACGCCCGGCTGCCGCGGGCCCGGCCGCTGGCATTCGGCCAGGTATACGCGACCCTCGGCCGACTGGTGCGGGACGGGTTGATCGAGGAGGCCGGTCAGGGCAAGGAGGGCGGCCCGGAGCGCACGACCTTCGCCCTGACCGACCAGGGGCGAACGGAGCTGGACGCCTGGCTGAGCCGGGCCGAGCCGCCCTCTCCATACGTCCAGAGCACCCTGTTCGCCAAGGTCGTCGTGGCGCTGCTGGTCGCCGACGACGTGACGACGGCGCGGCGGTACCTGTCCACGCAGCGCACCGCGCACCTGGCCCGGATGCGCGACCTGACCAAAACCAAGACCGACGCAGGCGTCTCGGTGGCCGACGTGGTCGCCGCGGATTTCAGCCTGGCCCACCTCGACGCCGATCTGCGCTGGATGCAGACAACGCTGGAGCGCGTCGGCCGACTTCGTGCGGAGGTACGCCGATGACGAGCCCCGTCGTTCACCTCGCAAATTCGTTGACGCCCAACGGCCCCGCGGTGGAGGCGCGCGCCGTCGCCAAGGCGTACGGCCCGACGCCGGCCGTCCGGGACGTGTCGATGACGATCGCCTCGGGGGAGATCGTCGCGGTCACCGGAATCAGCGGCTCCGGCAAGTCGACCCTGTTGCACTGCCTGGCCGGCATCCTGACACCAGACGCCGGTGAGGTCGTCTACCGCGGCCACGCCATCTCGGCCCTCGGGGAGAGGGAGCGTTCACGGCTACGCCGCACCCGGTTCGGAGTGCTGTTCCAGTTCGCCCGGCTGGTCGCCGAACTGAGCGCAGCCGACAACGTCGCACTTCCCCTGCTTCTCAACGGTGAGCGGCGGGCGGTGGCGACCCGGCGCGCGCACGACTGGCTGGACCGGTTGGGTGTCGGCGGCCAGGCGCCGTCGACTCCGGGCGAGCTGTCCGGAGGTCAACTGCAGCGCGTCGCGCTGGCCCGGGCGCTGGTCACCGAGCCCGACGTGCTCTTCGCCGACGAGCCGACCGGCGCGCTGGACAGCCTGGCCGGTGAGCAGGTCCTGCGCACGATCGTGGGCCTGGCCCGCGAACGCGACATGACGGTCGTACTGATAACCCACGACGCGACCGTCGCGGCGTACGCGGACCGCGACGTCGTGCTGCACGACGGGGCTGTCCAACCGGCCGCCGCGGTGCGGCCATGAGCGCCGGCAGCCTCATCCGGCTCGCGCTGGCCGGCACACGGACCGACCGGCTGCGGGTGGCGCTGACCGCGTTCGGCACAACTCTCGCCGTGTTCGTCCTCCTGGCAGCGGCCACGGTGTGGTGGATTCCTCCCACCGAGGTGATCACCGAAAACACCATCGATCGTTCCGGATGGCGGTACACGAGCTCGTTGCTCAACGAGACGGTGACCCGGCCCTGGCTCGCCGCGGCCCTGGTTGTGCTGACCATCCCGGCCCTGGTGCTGGCCGCCCAGAGCGCCCGGCTCGGCGCTCCGGCCCGCGACCGGCGGCTGGCCGCGATAAGGCTGGCCGGAGCGACGCCCGGCCAGGTCCGCCTCGTCGTGGCGGCCGAGACGGCCGCGGCCGGCCTCGCCGGTGCGATCCTGGGCATCGTGGGCTACTTCGTCGTACGGCGGGTGGCCCACCGACCCGTGCTCGCCGACGCGTACCAGGTGTGGCGGGGTGAGCCCGGCGTCGTACCCCGGAAGCTTCTCCTTCCCCTGCCGACCGACGCGATCCCACCGTCGTGGGTGTTCGTCGCCGCCGCGGCGGCCGCACCGGTTCTGGCCGCACTGCTGAGCCTGGTGGCCCTGCGCCGGGTCAGTGTGAGCCCCCTGGCCGTCACCAGGCAGGTCCCGCACCGGCGCCTCCGGTGGTGGCCGCTCGCCGCGCTGGGTGCAGGCATCCTGATGGTTCCGGTCCACCTGGCCGCGGACCAGTACAACATCGGCGACCAAAGGGTGGTGCTTCCCGTCACGGCGTGGACGGCGATCCTGCTGATGGCCGTCGGTCTGGCGCTGTCCGGTGCGCCGCTGGGCCAACTGGCCGCCCGCGCGACCCGCCGGGCCGCTCGCCGCCCAGCGACGCTGCTCGCCGCCCAGCGTGTGCTGGCCGACCCGTGGAGTGGGGCCCGCAGTCTGGCGGTCATTCTCGTGTCCACGGGTATCGGTGCTTGCGCGATCACCGGGCTGGCCATCCTTCGTACCCAAGGCGCGGCCGCCGGCGTCGAGGGCGGAACGGTCGCGGGTTGGTCCACCGAGTCCGGTACCCACAAGATGGGCCTCGCCGTGTTGATCGCATGCCTGGTGACCGCCGGCGCGGGACTGTTGTGCGCCCTCGTGGAGGGCACGCTCGCCCGCCGGCCGACGCTCGTCACGCTCGTCGCGGCCGGAACCCCCCGGGCGACGCTGGCCCGGGTGACGGCCCTGCAGGCGCTCCTGCCGGCCGCCCCCGCGATCGGGCTGGCCCTGGTCGTCGGCGCCGCCGTTCCGCGCCTACCAGCCCGCGAGGTGCGAATGTACGACGGGCGGGTCTTCGCTATCCCGGTGCCGTGGCCGGATCTCCTGGTCCTCGGAGCCGGCGCGTTCGCCGTGGTACTGCTGGCCGTCGCCCTGAGTCTGCCCGCCCTGCGGGCCAGCACGGACCTGCGCGAGCTGCGCACCGAATGACGGTCCAATCGGCTACCTGCGACGGGTCGCCATATTGACGACCAAGACACAGCCGGTGGTAGCGGTTTGCCGCGCATCGGACCGATGAGTAACCCGACATCGACCGCGACCCCGTCGTGCCGGTCGTGTCGCTGCGGCACGGCACCTCGCCGCATCGGGGAACCTCGTCGATCGCGAGGCCGGCGTCCACGTCGGCACGCTCTGCGTCGATGGCGAACTCGTGCTGGGACGGGTTGTCGCCGCCCTGGACGAGGTGGCCCGCGCGGGGGCACCGGCAGCCGCGTGAGCCGTCCTCGCCGGAGCGCTGCCCGCCCTTCTCGGTGCCACCAGCCCGCCGCGAGGGCTCCCCGACCTCCTCCAGCTGGCCTCGAAGACCGCACCGACCGGTAGCGCCATGAGCGTCGACGCACGGCACCACCTCACAGCCCTAGCCGATCGAGGAACAAGGCGCCGATCCACCGAGGCGCGTCGCCTCTTGGGGCGGCTCGGCTGAGCAATGGTGCCGGTGGCGTGCGGTCGTAGCGTGTGGAAGGCGTCCTCGGCGGTCTGGGGTTGCGGCTGCGCATGAGGCGCAGGGTCGATTGGCCCTGCGGTCCGCACGGCGAGACGGGAAACCAATGGCTCATGGCTGACGCCTGGAACCGACCGGCGAAGTGCAGTGCTGCCACGACCACAGACACGTCCCGAAGCCGATCCTGTGCCAAGATTGCCGTGTGCGGCGGATCGCGGCGGAGTTGGTGGTCCGACGGCCCGGGCTGTCGTTCGCGCGGGATCTCGCTCCTACGACCATGCAGGCCGTTACCCGGTCCGCTCTACTCGACTCTGCCGTGAGCGTGCTGGACGAGCACCTCATGCCCACGCGAACCATCGCTGTGAATGTCCCACCGGGTGCGCGGCTACTGGACGCCACCCCGTCGCTCGACCTGATCCTGTTGGCCGATCGTGAACGACTGTGGCTGCACTCGGCTGACGACCTGATCGGTGTCGACCTGGCGGCGGTCGAGGCGGCAACGCGATTGCCGTCGGGACGGCTGCTGGTGACCGCGCCCACGATGGAGCAGCAGGTCTGGCAGGGCCGCGCATACGAAAGCCGGGCCGAACATTACGCCTACCTGATCGAGACTAACGGCACCGTGGTAGACCGTGTCGAGCTCGATGTCGCCGACGCCGGCGTCATGCTGGTTCCCCATCCGCACGACGGCAGCATCCTTCTCGACGCTGGCGAGGGCCAAGACGGCAGCCGCATCTTCATCGCCCGCGAGGCAGCCGGCCGCCTCCACGTCCAGGCGGTGCTGAACAACGTGGTCGCGGCCGGCTTCGACCGAGCGGGCGAGCGCCTTCTGTTGACGCCGCACCCTAGCTTCAACACCGGCGTCTCGCTCGTGTCGTGGCCCAGCCTCGACCCCCTGAACACGCTCACCGCCGAGGATGTCGGCGACGGCTTCGACCTGTACGGCTGCTTCATTGGCGATCAAGTGCTGCTCACGTGCTACGAGCACGGGGCGGTACTCTGCTCATCCAGCTTGGAGCCGCTCGCCTGGGTACAGCTCGGCGATGGAACGCCGGAGTGCATCGTCGGGGTGACCCATGATGCGTTCGGCGTGGACCTATGGCGTGACAGGTCGGTATCGGCGACGGTGTGGCGGCTTCCGACCGGTCTCCATGTTGATCGGCATGCCCGCGCACACGAGCGCTAGTCAGCCCGCCCCGCACGTGGTCAAGATCAAGCGAACTCATCTGGCCGCGAAGGGCACGCCATCCCAACCGGGGCGCCTACTCGGCGGCCGGCGCGTCATCCAGCGCGGCGTTGGAGCGGAACGCGAGTAGGTCCATGGCATGGGGTAGATGGATTGGCGGGTCGGCGTCCTGCATCGCGATCAGACCAGGAATCGCCCCGCGGATGATCGCCGTATCGATCGCCCGCTGCGTATCGGCTGGAAGTGACTCCCAGGTCGCCTTGGCGGCGCAGAGGCCGCACGGCTGGTCGACGCGTTCTGGAAGATCGGTGGCACAGCGCTCGCCGCAGCCTGGGCACCGATAGTCGATCACGTTGCGATTGTCGGCGCTTTGTCGCTCTGCCGCTAGCCGAATTCGATGAGCAGGCTTGACGCCGGTGCCAATGCAGCGCACTCGCCCGGTCCCTGGTTGGCGACGCGGGCTCGATCCGCTCGCGTCTCGGATCAGCCGTTGCCGGTCACCGGCTATGACGACAGGATCCCGCTGAGGACCCCCGTGTCTTGTGTCGAGGCGGACGGTATCAGCGTCGAGCCGGTGATAAGCGCTGACGGCCACCACGTCGCCCTCTACTCGAACGCGACGGACCCGGCGACCCCATTGGCGGTACCGATGTCTTCGTCCACGATGGGTGCATCGGCGCGACAAGCCGGGTCAACGTGTCCAGCAGTGGCGCTCGGGCCAGCGGGTACATCGCCTTTCCACAAGCGCGTCAAACCTCGTGCCAGGTGACACGAACGGTGAGACCGACGTCGTGAGCCGCAAGTGGAACTCAAGACCTAAGACAAGACAGCACCAGGACGGCCGACCCACCACTGCGTCCGTCGCCAGGGTGGGCGGCGTGCCCTGCAGCATCAGCCCGTGGAACCGGCAAGATCACCAAGCGGGGTTTGCCAAGGGCTGATCACCGCTCCATGCTGTGCGCGTGACGCACTACAGCAGACTTTCCAAGGTCATCATCGACGTTCCGGCCGACAGGCACGACGCGGAGGTCGCGTTCTGGGGCGACGCTCTGGGCGTTGAGTTAACTCGCTTCGAGCGGTTCCCCGAGTACCACGGAGTCGACCTCCCGGGTGGATTCGGCTTGCTCACCCAACTGCTCGGTGTGGGGCCTGCGCGCGTACACCTCGACATCCACACCAGTGACCGGTCGGCCGAGGTTGCCAGGCTAAGCCGGCTCGGAGCGACGCTGGTCGACGACGGCGAGCACTGGGCAACCATGCGTGACCCGGCGGGCCTGGTCTTCTGCGTCATCCCCGACTCTGGCGTTGACGCGTCCAACGCGGCGGAATGGCCGAACTAGGCATGCTGCCGCGACGCGCTCGCTCGCGTAGTCTCCTCGCTGACTTCGTGATCGGGTTAGTCGCGTACGATGCTCTCTGCCGCATACAGCTCGGCGATGGCTCGAACGCCGAGCCGTTACCTTGACGGCCTCGCTTAAACAGCAGGCGTCGCGATCTTGCGGACAGCCACCCTGTGGGGTGAGATCAGCTTGTGAGCCACGTGTGGGATGGGATCACTCGCGCGGTGTCGTTGACCGAGTCAGAAGCCGCAGCGCGCCATGATCTCGCGGATTCTGCACGCCGCTATGAGAGCAGCCGACTTGGTCGACGAACAAGAGTTGCGGCTTCCCGAACTCGAAGTGCTACTTGAATGCGAACCCGCAGCGGAGATGTGGTTTCCGGTACCAGGCATGTATGGGGGCTTCAAGTACGGGCTCGTTAGCGATGCCGATGGAGTGCGCCTTGTGTCGGAGAGCTGGATACGCATTGTCGGTGGCTCGGGTCAGCGTCACGAGATCGCAGCCGACCGAACCACACTCGTTGACGAGGGGTTCGTGTGATAGGGGATCGGGGTCGGATCCCTCGCAGGCATGCGCCACCGTAGGCGCCGTCATTTGCCGCTGGCCGGGCAATGCAGTCGGTCGGCGGCCTGGCAACGCTCAGCGGCGCCGCCAATCGCGGAAGCGGCCGACGAGGACGGAGATGACGGCGGCAACAACGACCAAGGCCACGATGTACGAGGGTCGGATGGCATCCACACGCGCACGGTAGCAGGCACCGGAGCCGAGCTCGATTCTCCAGGTTGAGAGATGGAGTTGGATGTTGCCCCCGGCGCGCTGTGCGCCGGTGGGACCGTCAACCGGGAACGCACCCAACGGGGCAGTTGACGCAGGTCGCGCGTCCGTCCGGCAGTCCTGTCACATGCTCGTCGTAGCCACCGCTATGTTTGGGTGCTCGACGCCGGGCTGCATGGCCGGCGGGCTCGTCACGTACTGGGCGGCGCATTGCCGTTCGGCCTGACTCCACAATGGAACCGGGCCGCGTCGCGATGGGTGGCCCGGTCGAGACCGGACCTGGCCGGCCCCGCTGGCGGGCGTCACGGCGCCGCGCCGGGTGCGGCTCCGATATGCTCATCACGCCTTCGCGGTCGCGCCGACGCGGGGGCGTTTTGGTGCCTGTATCAGGTCGATCTTGTGGAGGTTGGGATGCCACCGCGCCCGGTACCCGAGGCTGGTCCGGCGCTTCGCGGTTGGCAACGACGCGCACTCGTTGAGTACCTGCGGCGCCGAGCCGAGGACTTCCTCGCCGTGGCCACGCCAGGCGCGGGCAAGACGACGTTGGCCCTGCGGATCGCGGCCGAGCTGCTGGCCGACCGCAGCGTCGATGCCGTGACCGTGGTCACACCCACCGAGCACCTCAAGCGGCAGTGGGCGCGCGCCGCCGCCAAGGTCGGTATCGAACTCGACCCAGGCTTCCGCAACGCCGACCTGCATTCGGCGGCCGACTTCCACGGCGCGGTCGTCACCTACGCGCAGGTGGGCATCGCGCCGCAGGTGCACCGGCGGCGCACGCTGAGCCGAAGGACGCTGGTCATCCTCGATGAGATCCACCACGCGGGTGGCTCCCGATCGTGGGGCGACGGCGTCCAGGTGGCGTTCGCGCCGGCCGTGCGCCGTCTCATGCTGACCGGTACCCCGTTCCGCTCCGACGACAACCCGATCCCGTACGTCACCTACGAGCGGGGTACGGACGGACTGGCCCGGTCGCGCGCGGACACGTTCTACGGCTACGCCGAGGCACTGCGCGAGGGCGTGGTTCGCCCGGTGATCTTTCTCGCGTACTCCGGCGAGACGCGCTGGCGAACCTCGGCCGGTGACGAACTGGCCGCCCGGCTCGGCGATCCCATGACGCCGGATCTCGTGGTGCAGGCCTGGCGTACCGCGCTGGATCCGACCGGAGACTGGATGCCGCAGGTGCTCCGGGCGGCCGACGCGCGGCTGCGGGTGCTGCGCGCGGGCGGGGTACCGGACGCGGGCGGGCTGGTGATCGCCAGTGATCAACAGTCGGCCCGGGCGTACGCGAGACTCCTGCAGCGGGTCTGCGGGGAGCCGGCCACGGTGGTGCTCTCCGACGACGCCGGGGCGTCCGGCCGGATTGCCACCTTCGCCGAGTCGCGGCAACGCTGGCTCGTCGCGGTGCGGATGGTGTCCGAGGGGGTGGACATCCCGCGCCTGGCGGTCGGCGTGTACGCCACCAGCGCGTCCACCCCGCTGTATTTCGCTCAGGCGATCGGCCGGTTTGTCCGGGCGCGTCGTCCCGGGGAGACCGCCACGGTGTTCCTGCCCAGCGTGCCTCACCTGCTCGAGTTGGCCAGCGAGATGGAGGCGCAGCGCCGTCACGTGCTCGGTGAGGCGAAGGACGGCTTCGACGATGAGCTGCTGGCGCGGGCGCGGCGTGACGAGCCGGCCAGCGGGGAGTTGGAGAAGCGCTTCGAGGTGCTCTCCGCGACCGCCGAGCTGGATCAGGTGATCTTCGACGGCGCCACCTTCGGCATACCGGCGCAGTCCGGTACGCCCGAGGAGGAGGACTACCTAGGGCTGCCCGGCCTGCTCACGCCGGACCAGGTCGCGACGCTGCTGGCCAAGCGGCAGGCCGGCCAGATGGCCGCCGAACGCCGACAGAGCCGGCCGGCCGCCTCGCCGCCGGAACCTTCCGGCCCTCGTACCGCTGGCGAGCGGCGCATTATCCTGCGGCGCCGGTTGAACGCGCTCGTCGCGGCCCACAATCACCGAACCGGCCTGCCGCACGGCAAGATTCACGCCGAACTACGCCGGCGATGCGGTGGGCCACCCAGCGCCCAGGCCACCATCGAACAGCTCGAGGAACGGATAAACACGATCCAGACGCTGTGACCGGCACTCAGGTGATTCGCGGGCAGCCACGAGGCGTTCCCCGTTCGTAGGATGGGCTGGGACACCAGGGGAGGCGTCGATGCGTGCTGTGGCGGTGACCGCCTTGGGCGGACCGGAGGTTCTGCAGGTCGTCGAGCAACCCGATCCGGTGCCCGCTCCAGGCCAAGTCCTGGTCAGGGTGCGCGCGGTGTGCGTGAACCCTGCTGATATCGCCGCGCGCGTGGGGCAGATTCCGGGCGGCCCGGTCCCGCCGCCGTTCCTGCTGGGCTGGGACATGGCGGGCGAGGTCATGGAGGTCGGCGCCGACGTCATCGGCCTTGGCGTGGGCGACGCCGTCATCGGGATGATCCCGTGGTACCTCACCCGGGGAACGGTTGGTGGGTACGCGCAGTTGGTGGCCGCGGACGCCGAGTGGTTGGTGCCGGTACCGGCCGACCTGGATCCGGTCGTCGCCGCGACGGTGCCGCTCAACGCGCTGACCGCCCGCAGGGCGCTGGAGGTCATGGCGCTGTCCGATCCGATCACGATACTGGTGACCGGCGCCAGCGGTGGGGTGGGCGGCTTCGCGGCCCAGCTGGCGGTGCGGGCCGGGCACAGGGTCGTCGCGTCCGCCACGTACGACGACGAGGAATGGGTCCGCGGCCTCGGCGTGGACACGGTGATCCCGCGGTCGGCCGATCTGGCCAGCGTTGGGCCGGTGCCGGCCGTGCTGGACGCGGTACCCGTGGGCGAGTCGGCCAGTGCCGCGGTCGCCGACGGCGGAGTCCTGGTGACCACACGCCCGACCCCGCCGGTCGACCCCGTCCGGGGCGTGCGCCACGATGTCGTGATGGTGCGGCTGGACCGGCCGGCGCTGCGCGAGCTGGTCGAGGCGCTGGCGAAAGGCCAGCTGCGCACCCGGGTCGCGGCGACACTGCCGTTGGCGGAGGCGGCGCAGGCGCACCGCCGGTTCCAGGCCGGCGGCCTGCGCGGGAAGATCGTCCTCGTTCCGTAGTGGGTGAACCTGCGGCGTCCCGGCGAGCATCCGTTCGCCGACCCGCCGTCGGGCTGCGGCCAGACATGCCGTGCTCTCGTCGATAGGGTGCGGCCAGTCGGTGCCGGCTGCTGAGCGGCGGCCGCTTACGCGGTCCGGTGAACGTCAGCGGCCGGCGGCCCTGTGGAATTCCTCAACGATGTCCTGCTTGATACGGCCTCGGGCCGCCACCTCGAATCCCTTGGCGAGGGCCCATTCCCGGATTGCTTGGTTCTGGTCGCGGTCGCCGCGAACGGCGCCGCGTCGCCGGCCAGCGCCAGCCGATCGCGTTCCGGCCACCCGGCTGGTTACGCGGGTGCCCTTCTCGACATAACTGGCGAGTTCGCCGCGCAGTCTCTTGGCGTTTTTCGTCGACAGGTCGATCTCGTAGTTCATGCCATCCAGTCCGAACGTGACCGTCTCGTGCGCTGCACCACCATCGAGGTCGTCAACGAGCCGGGTCACTGTTTCCTTCGCCACATCAACCTCCGAATTCTCTGAGTCGGGCCAGACCACCATAGCTGAAAATTTCCAGCACCGCGCAATCGGTGGCCACCACCTAACGTAATCGAGGAATTACGCAAATGTCGATCGCGGGCATCGGGTTTCACGGCAACCCGCATCGCGGCGAATCAACCACTGCGCCGACCGCTGCAGATTGCTGTTGCCATGTGGCAAAGGGTGCACCTGTGTGGCCCGTGAGCCCTATCGTCAATCGGCACAGCGATGCCACGCGGCACGGCCCGAGGGCACACGAGTGGCATCGGCGAATTACGTGGCATGTTGGCTCTTACCGAAGAGAGCCAGCTAGTGTGCCGTCTCTGTTGCCCCTTGAACGGCTGGTTGTCGCAGATCACGCTCAGCTGCCTGCGGGGTGGGCCTTGGCGATAGCTTGAGGTGGCCGACCTCGCATTCGACGACGTGACCCACCAAGGCAATCGATCTACCTACGCCGATTGGCGACAGCGGACTCAACGATGGTCCGAGCGGGTCTGGCCGTCGCGAGGACCATAGGCCGTCGTTACGTCCGGGCGAAGAAGAAGGCGCGCGCCTTGGCGCCAAGAAGCAAAGCGGAGCTGGTCGCGAGCGCGAACGAGATGACGATCAGATACGCCACGACCACCAGCAGCAGGCCGATCGAGCCTTGGCGGTTGGGGTCGGCCATCTGTAGCAGCAGGCCGAGGAAGGTGAGGCCGGCCAACGGCACGGCCAGCATCCCGAAGATCCATACGATCCACAGGCCAGCCCGGTTGCCGCGGGCGATCAGGATGCCGAGGACCCCGCACAGTACAGCCAGCGCTCCGAAGATCGTCAGGTCGGTCACGCCGGAGGCCCTGACGTCGGCGGAGGCGGCATCGGCGTTGAGAAGGTACTCCAGGCCGTAGTAGACGACCATGGCTACGGGCTGAATGGCCGCCGCCAGGAACAGCAGGATGCTCGCGGTTCTTACCGATCCCGGCCGGACTGACCTCGCCGGTCGCGCAGTGGTATAGCCGGCCGGCGCACCGTGGGCAGCTGGTACGCCATAGCGCGCCGGCGGCACGTACGCCGGAGCCGCCACGTAGCCCATGGGCGGCGGCGGGCCATACTGTGCCGGCGCTGCTGAACCGCCCGGCGCTGCTGAACCGCCCGGCGCGTTGGCCGAACCCCAGCCATAGGATGGGCCGTAGCCGTGCATCGGGTGCTGAGCGTGTGCCGGTACGGCCGCCGATGCCGCAGCGGGAGCCGCCTGACGCAACTGGCGGAAGCCGATAATGACCGTCGCCATGGTGCCGAAGGTCGACAGTGCGAGGCTTAGACCCTCAAACAAGGACATGGTCCTACTATCGTTGCTGGCAGCGGTCGGCCGAAATCAACCGTTTGGACCGCTGACAGGCACTGTTCAAATGTGAAGACGGCCGTGCGTGCCAAAGTCCGCGATACGGACGTCGCCGTAGACACGGATCCGAGCCCGACCGAGCAGATCCATTGTGGAGCTGCGGCAGCTCGGCCGATCCGGGGCCTTCGCCGGTCAGCGGTTCGTCGGCGGCTCGACAGCACCGTCGCCGAGGTTGGTGGCGACCGCAAACCCGCCGAACGGCGGCCGACGCAGGTGAGGACCGGTGGCGACGATCTTGTTGCACTGCCCGCGATGTAGTCGCGGCGTCGCGTTCGGGTGATCATCGCTCGCACCCCGGTGACCAAGGTTGGGCCCCTCGACGGCCACCTCACCAGCGCAGCGGCCTACTCCCGCGACGACATGGCACCGGACCGTGCCCGGTCGCTGCCGGGTGTCAGTGGACGACCGTGCGATCCGCATGGCTGATCGGTGACAGAACAGGGGTGGGGTTTGCGCCGTACCGCCCGCAGCCTGGGGCCATGAAGGAAACAGCGATGGATGACGCTCGCGGGATGGGCCCCTCGGGCGCGGCGATGCTACGCGGGGTGCTGGTGCGCCCGGCCGTGTGGTTGGGGCTCGCCCTCGGGGTGTTCGGCTTCACTGATCTTGGGGCGTTTGAGCCGTTCGCGGCGCCGACGTGGATCCTTCCGCTTCTCGCGCTCAGTTATCTGGTATTCGGCGCCGCTCGGCGGCAGTTGGGGCGGCCTCGCGTCCTGTGGTTCCAGACGGCGGGGTTGCTGGGCTTCACCGTGGTGGCGCTGGTAGCGCTGGTCGTTGATCCGGACATCGGTCAGTATGTCGTGGCCGCGGGTTGGCTCGGTCACGCCGTGTGGGACTTCGCTCACCGGGACGGGACAGTGGTTCCGCGCTGGTATGTGGATTTCTGTATCCCAGTGGATCTTCTGGTCGCTGCCTCGCTTGTCGTTGCGGCCCTGCTGTAGCGACGTGGCCCGGCGGGGTGGCGGCCGCCTTACCATCAGGCTGGTGGCGATGGACTTTGCTGTGACCCGGGCGGACAGGCGGCTGCGTCGGGCGCGTTTGGTCGCGCTGGTGTCGCTCGCCACGGGTGTCTGGACCAGCCTTGTCATGCCCGGCATTGGCCTGCTGCGTGAGCCGAACCGGCTGTGGATCGGGCTCGGGGCGGTGGGCATCCTCGCCTTCGCCGCGGCCCATTCGGGTGCGTTGTACGCGGCGGTGACGCCGTGGCTGACGGAGCCGGTCCGGCGCCGGCTGTTGGCTGGCTTCACAGCGGCCGCGGTGTTCTCCGTTCCGCTGGTCGGCCCGGTTGCCGCCAACCGGTGGGCGACGTGGGCGTGGCTGGGCGCTTCGATCATCGGAACGGCACCGCTGCTCGGCCACCGCCGGGCGGCAGTCCTGGCGACGGCGGCTACCCTCGCCGTGGCCGCCGGTGTGGCCTGGCGGACCGGGGGCTCGGTGGCCGCGTACCTCCTGATCGCCGGCAGTGTCGGCGCCATGATCGCCGCGGTCAACTGGCTGCAGGTGTGGTTCTGGGACCTTCTGGTGCAGGCCAAGCAAGGGCAGGCGGCGCAGGCCCGGCTGGCCGCCACCGAGGAGCGGTTGCGCTTCGCGCGCGATGTGCACGACGTGCTCGGTCACAACCTGTCGATCATCGCGCTTAAGGCCGAACTCGCCGCGCGATTGGCGCCGGTGGATGCCGAGCGGGCTGGTCAAGAAGCCGCCGAGGTGCAGCGACTGGCCGCCGCCGCGCTCACCGACATCCGCGAGGCCGTGCACGGCTACCGCGCGGTCAATCTGCCGGAACAGCTCACCGCCACCGAACACGTGTTGCGCTCATGCGGGGTACGGTGCACGATCGTGCCGCCGACGGGCGACCTGCCCGCGGATGTCGCAGCCCAACTCGCGGCGGTGCTGCGGGAGGCGAGCACCAACGTGCTTCGGCACAGCCGGGCCAGTTGGTGCCGGATCGAGATCGGCCAGCAAGACGACGAGGTACGGATGACTGTGACCAACGACGGCGCCACCGGTACCGGCCCGGACCGCCACAGCTACGGCCTCCGAGGACTGGCTGAACGGCTGACCGCGGCCGGTGGCGCGCTCAGCACCCGCGACGACGACGGCGTGTTCACCCTCGACGCCACCCTGCCGGCCGCGTCATGATCCGCGTCCTGCTCGCCGACGACGAAGAACTGATCCGAGTCGCACTCGCGAACCTGCTCAGTCTGGAACCCGACCTCGACGTGGTGGCCCAGGCATCCGACGGCCACGCAGCCGTCAACGCCGCGCTGGCCCACCGCCCCGACGTGGCAGTCGTCGACCTGGAGATGCCGGCACTGGACGGCCTGCACGTCGCCGCCGAACTCGCCAAAACGCTCCCGTCGTGCGCTGTGGTCATCCTCACCGGCCATGGCCGGCCATCACACCTCCCGCGAGCGCTGGCCGCCGGCGCCAAGGGCTTCCTGCCGAAGGGCTCACCCGGCGGCACGCTCGCCGACGTCATCCGCCGGGTCCACGCCGGCAGCCGATACGTCGACCCGTCCCTGGCCGCGGACGCGTTGACCGCGCCGCAGTGCCCATTGACGCCACGCGAACTGGAAGTGCTACGACTGGCCGACCACGGCACACCGGTCGCGGTGATCGCCAGGCGCACCCAGCTGTCCCACGGCACCGTGCGCAACTACCTGGCCGCCGCGGTGAACAAACTCGGTGTCAGCAGCCGCGTTGAGGCCATCCGCACCGCACACGACAACGGCTGGATATAGTTCGCAGCCCGGACGAGTACCCGTGGCCCCTCGTGGTCGTCGAAGTCGAAGTCTTGGCCTTCCACTGTGGCCCGACCCGGGTCTACGGCCGCAGCAGCGGCCTGAGCGTATCCAGCACGGACGGGTCGTCGATCGTGGAGGGCACCGGCTCGTCGCGCCCGGCGGCAATGCCCCGCATCGTCTTGCGCAGGATCTTCCCGGATCGGGTCTTCGGCAACGCTGGGACGACATCGACCTGCCCGGGCGCCGCAAAAGCCCCGATCCGGTCCCGGACAAGGCTGATCACGTCGGCGCGTATCGTGTCGGCGTCTGCGGACTGCCCAGACTTGAGCACGACGAAGACCCGCGGCACCTGACCCTTGATCGGGTCGTGCGCCCCGATGACCGCGCACTCGGCGACCGCGGGGTGGCTGGCGACGACCTCCTCGATGGCCCCGGTCGACAGGCGGTGTCCGGCGACGTTGATGACGTCGTCGATGCGCCCCATGATGTAGAGGTAGCCGTCCTCGTCCCGGTACCCGCCGTCGCCCGTGCGGTAGTACCCCGGATAGGCCGACAGATAGGAGTCGACGAACCGTTCGTCGTCGTTCCACAGCGTCGGCAGCGTTCCCGGCGGCAGCGGCAGCCGGATCGCGACCTCACCGTCGCGGCCGGCCGGCACAACGTGGCCCGACTCGTCGAGGATGGCGACGTCGTAGCCGGGCACCGCGACCGTGGCCGAACCGGGGCGGGGCGGCCTGGGCTCCAGGCCCATCGGGTTGGCCACGATCGGCCAGCCGGTCTCGGTCTGCCACCAGTGGTCGGTCACGGGTACCCCGAGCAGGTCCGCGGCCCAGCCGAAGGTGTCCGGATCGAGGCGCTCGCCGGCGAGGAAGAGGTAGCGGAAGCGGGACAGGTCGTGGTCAGCGACGAACCGGCCGTCCGGATCGTCGCGGCGGATCGCCCGGAACGCGGTCGGCGCGGTGAACAGCGTCTTGACCCCGTGTTCGGCGATGACGCGCCAGAAGGCGCCCGCGTCCGGCGTGCCGACCGGCTTGCCCTCGTACAGGACGGTGGTGCAGCCCGTGATCAGCGGCGCGTAGACGATGTACGAATGCCCGACGACCCAGCCGATGTCCGACGCGGCCCAGTAGACCTCGCCGGGGTGGGTGTCGTAGACGTACCGCATGCTCCACCGCAAGGCGACCGCGTGTCCACCGTTGTCGCGCACGACGCCCTTGGGCCGCGCCGTGGTGCCTGACGTGTACAGCACGTACAGCGGGTCGGTCGCCGCCACCGGCACACAGTCGGCGGGCTGCGCGGTCACGTCGTTCCAGTCCACGTCCCGACCGGCGACGAGCGTCGCCGGCGCGGCCGGGCGTTGCAGGATGACGCACCGCTGCGGCTTGTGGTCGGCCATGGCGATCGCCTTGTCCAGGATCGGCTTGTACTCCACGACCCGGGTCGGCTCGATTCCGCATGACGCCGACACGATCACCTTCGGCGTCGCGTCGTTGATCCGCAGCGCGAGCTCGTGTGCCGCGAACCCGCCGAACACCACGGAATGCACGGCGCCGAGCCGGGCGCACGCCAGCATCGCGACGACGGCCTCCGGCACCATCGGCATGTAGATGACCACACGGTCGCCGTGCGTCACGCCCAGGTCCCGCAGCACACCGGCGAAGCGGGCCACCTCGTCGCGCAGCTCGCGGTAGCTCAGCGTCCGGCGCACGCCGGTCACCGGGGAGTCGTAGATGAGCGCCGCCTGGTCGGCGCGCCCGTCCCGCACGTGCCGGTCGACGGCGTTGAAACAGGAGTTGAGGACGCCGTCCGGATACCACCGGTAGAACGGCTTGCCGCTGTCGTCCAGAATCCGGGCCGGCGGCCGGAACCAGTCGATCTCCGTGGCCGCCTCAGCCCAGAAGCCTTCCGCGTCGTCGATGCTGCGGCGGAACGCGTCGGCGTAGCCCATGGTCCTGCTCCTCCCGCGCCCCGGTCGTCGCCGAGGGCCGGGTCAAGCCTACGGTCGCGCGTTCCGGCACGCAGCCAGCGCGGCGGACGCGGCCTCGCGGTCCAGAGACCACGGACCGCTGTCTCAGCGGGAGTGCGCTAACTACTTCCCCTTGAGGAAGTAGATGGTGGACGCCTCGGCTCCAGCACCGATCGTGGACGCCTGACTTCGGTTTTCCGGTATCAGGCGTCCACGATCTCCTTCATCCGCTGGCGAGGCCGGCGACCTTTACCAGGTTGTGGGTGAGGACTTCCAGGGGAAGTGACTAGCGGTTGACGCTATATGTCGACGGCGCCGATCGAGACGGCGGTCGCGCCGCCTACTTGATGATCGTCGCCGTCGCCGTCGAACTCAGTTGCTTCTGCACCCCGTTGTGCAGGACGTTCGCCACCAGCGTCAAAAGGACCGCGTCACCTTCTGGGACGTTGTTGTCGACGTCAGCCCGGTTGAACAGAGTGATCAACTTTCCGCCGATGGCGATCGTTTTCACACCACGGACCGGAGTTCGCGACAGTGGCGTCAGCAGCATCACGTCGCCGTCGAGCTCGTGACCGGCCGGAACGTCGAGCACCGCCGCGAACAGACCGTTCACTCCGGTGAAGATCCCGGTGCCCGAGCCGAGGTGAATCCTCGAGGGCACGAACCGCAACGCACCCGGAAGATCCTGCGGTGTCAGGTACACCTCGATCTTGCCGGCCGGCCGTGGGTCGGTGCAGTCGTTGAAGAAGTACTCGCCGGCCCGGTTGAACGTGTACTCGAAGCTCTCCCCGGGATCCAGCCTGGGATTGAAGAGCCC